>Ga0308417_1000209_pt1 | contig 44875 bp, 41 predicted proteins | sample HotsprSampleOS65_FD_203528 | JGI IMG/M metagenome (GOLD analysis project Ga0308417, IMG submission 203528) | Hot spring phototrophic mat microbial communities from Octopus Spring, Yellowstone National Park, Wyoming, United States - 20090730_OS65 ...
CGATCTCATGCTTCACTAACCGCAAGAGCGTCGACAGGATGCTGTATGCAATTCTTACATACCAAAACCGAAAGTGGGATGACGCCTACCGACCAAAGCAATTTACACACAATCCTTGACGTTACCCCTTTCCAATCAACCGCCAAGTATTTACGCGAAAATCAGGTAATATTACTGGTTGACATATCATGTGCCGCACAGTTTTCGTCTCACTTCCGGTGACTATGTTCCGTCATTCGGTTTGTGCAATGTGAGCGATATAGGAAGAGCTTCTACGAAAGAAAGTGGAGAACGCGGGTAGTTTGAACAGAGAGGGCGAATAGTACACTGACCCAGCGAGTACACTCCGAGCGATAAATGAAGAGCGAGCGACAGAGCGCGCAAACTCGGTAGACAGGTGTAATCAGTAGGGCTTTACCAGCAGGACCCGTGCAGACCCTCGGTAGCAAGACTAACGCCGAAAAAGGTTACTAGCACGCAGCAAAAGCCGATTATCAGTAGTCGGTTTGCCCACTTTCCGTGCCATCCCGCAATCCCGCGAACGTGAAGGTAGACTGCGTACACCAACCACGTAGCGAGAGACCAAGTTTCCTTTCCAGACCAATCCCAGAATCTGCCCCACGCAGTAGATGCCCAAAGTGACCCGGCTACTATTCCCAGCGTTTGCATGAAGAAACCGATAGTAACCATACGATAGGCAAACTGATCTGTGGCATCAAGTGAGGGCATCCGCTTCTGAAATCCTCTTATGTGCTTAGTTTTCAGCATTCGCTCTTGGAGCATGTAAGCCACCCCGGCTGTGAATGCCAGCATGAAGCCAGCGTATCCAAGCAAACTGGCAACAATGTGTAGCACGCTCCAACGATTGTCCGGCATAACTGCCAGCCTCGCACTCTGATTATGTTGGAGCATCAGTACAAAGGCTATAGTACCAAACACTATCAAGCAAATTGCGCTGCCTAAGCCAGTGATTCTGTGTATGCGTGATGCCCAAAGATATAAAGCCATCGCAGCCCATGTGACGAATAGCAGAGCGCCTGGCACATCATAGAAAGGCGCGATTCCTCTCGTGCTCACCAGGTATGCAACTGCACATGTGTGACATGCTAGGCCGATAGCTGCCGTCGCACCTGCACAGCGCTTAGCTCCTAGGGAACCTTGTATAAGGAACCACATGTATGCTACGGTCGCGGTGCCGTAAAGAGCCAGCCCTGCTGTCAAAAGTACACTCTCAAACCCCATAGTGATTCCTACTGTTCATTGGAGGACTTGTCATCCGCCTCCGATTTGTTCTCTTCGAGCGAGATGCCGAACAGTTCGCGAACTATTCCTAGTTTTTCCTCTGCACCATCTTCGGCACAATATGCTTTGATTCTGAGTATTGGGTCGTGACTAATCTTGTTCACGATCGACCGGGTTGCAGCTTCGATTGCTTCCAGATGTTCATGCGATAAGCCCTTTAGTTTTTTCCTGAGTTTGTCCATTTCTCCGCTTCGAATAGCTTCGAATTTCTCACGCAAGGCACTCACTATCGGGACCGCATCAAGGGTTCTGAACCATTCGTTGAATGCTCTAACCTCTTCGGCTACTATGGCCTCGACCTTTGCTACTTCCGTCCTGCGGCTTGCAGCATCGGATTCGACCACCTGCTGCAAGTCGTCAATGTTGTAGACGAACACGTTATCAAGTTCTCCAACGCTTTGTTCAACATCCCTAGGCACTGCGATATCTATGAAGAAAACTGGACGTCCATGCCTCACGCGCATTGCGGTTGACACCAGCTCTTTGGTAATAATCGCCTGGCTGGAACCTGTGGAGGCAATCACTATATCAGCAATTTCCAGGGATTTAGCTAGATTATCGAACGGAACAGCTTGTCCACCGACTTTCGATGCCAAGCTCAACGCCTTTTCGTAATTTCTATTCGTAACTAACACATTCTTGGCATTACAACTTGCCAAATGGGTCAGTATCAGATTAGCCATCTCCCCAGCACCTATCACTAGGACTCGCCGATCATCCAGACTTTCAAATATCGCCGTGGCGAGCTGGACGGCTACAGATCCTACCGAGAATGCTCCTCGACCAATTTCTGTTTCCGCACGCACTCTCTTTCCAACGGTGATGGCTTGCTGAAATAGGGCGTTTAGCACAGGACCTGTCGCACCGATCTTGGAGGCAGCTGCATACGCTTCTTTGACCTGACCCAAAATCTGAGCTTCTCCCAATATCATGGAATCTATGCCGGCCGCTACTCTGAACAAGTGTTCAGCTGCTTTGTGCCCAGCATGAGAATAGATGTGTTGCGTATACGTCTCAGGGCTGACTCCGCACACACGGCCTATCTCGGTGATTACATAGTCATCGTCGGCACGGCTGGCGGTGTATGAGTAGACTTCAGTGCGGTTGCACGTCGAGAGCACCAAACACTCGGCGACTCTGGGGTTAGCTTTGAGCGCATGTAAGACTTCTGGCAGCTGGGCTTCTGGTATGCTCAGTTTTTCACGCACCCACACTGGCGCAGTCTTGTGGTTTAGACCGACAACGACTAGATGCACTTCCGTGCCCTCTTGAACGCCTCTTCGTGCTTCCCCTGGGCGAGCAGGTCCAAGACCTCCGAATCCAGAATTCTCTGGTAAGCAAGCTTTCTCTCAGCAGAATCCTCATACTTCGCCTTTATCTCGTCACGAAGAGCACCTAACATATCAGCGAGGTATTGATATTCCGGGCCAATGCAGGATTCCACTTTCTCTTTTATCTGCTTTGCAAGAATAGGGCTTTTACCGGAAGTGGAGATACTAATGACTACATTGCCGCGACGAACAATTGCTGGCACGAGGAAAGTGCACAGTTCGGGATCATCGACAACGTTCACCAAGACTCCAAGCTCCTGCGCTTTGGAGGAAACCGCACTGTTCGTCTCGCGGTCGCCGGTTGCGGCAATTGCGAGAAACGCTTCTTGCAGAAACTCGGGGCGGAATGGCTCGTTAATGTGTTCTATCTTTCCTGCGTCAGCCAGCTCTTTGAGACCAATGGTTAGCTGAGGTGCTACGACTATCACATTGGCATCGAAGTCTAGCAATACTCGTACTTTTCGTTCTGCTACATTTCCGCCGCCAACCACTATGCACTTGCGACCTCGCAAATCGAGGTTCACAGGATAATGAGGCATGTTTGCAATCAAACCACCTTAAAGTTTTCCGACTCTTGCAGATAGCAGATTAAGGACCGATCAAGCGGCATAGAGACGGAGATCATCTAGTTTGCATAACTGTGCAGCCCGCCCAGTAAGTTCACACCAAACAACGTAAACATAGCGACGCCAAAACCCACCATTACGAGGATAACTGACTTCTTGCCCCTCCAGCCAACAGTCATGCGTGTATGGAGATACACCGCGTATACCAACCAAGTGATCAGCGACCAGGTTTCCTTGCTGTCCCAGCCCCAATATCGGGACCAAGCCTTTTGTGCCCAAAGAGCGCCTGTAAGAATCAGCAAAGTCTCCATCAAGAAACCAAAAGCAACGGTCCGGTAAATGGCATTATCCAGCGTATCTTTACTTGGTAATTTGGACGCCAAAGGTGATTTTTCGCTCCGCATATCCCTTAGCAGGTATAAGATGGATATGCAAAAGGCCATGCCGAAAGCGGCGTAAGCAAATGTAGCTGTGAGTATATGTGGTACCCGCCAAATGCTTTGAAGGGCAACGGGAACCGGTCTGGGCTCAGCAGACAGACTGTTGGTGATTAGTGCCGATATCGATATCAGGGGTACTCCCAAGAGACCATAGACCCTAGACCTAGTTGCCCATTCTAGACCCAAGTATACTATTACCCCGCTCCAAGTAAGCGAAAGCATATATTCGTACAGGTTTAGGAATGGTGGTGCTCCGGTAACCAGACCCCGCACAATTAGGGACGCAGTATGAACGATTAATCCTGCTACCAAGAAGCCGGTGCCCATCCTGCCAATTGCTTGGCTCTTTCGAACAAACGATGTTATATAAAACACAGCTGATACAAGATAAGCTACCAATGCTATCTGAAACAACCTGATACCAAGCTCTATAGACATCTGATCAATACCCCCGCCAATTCTAGGCAAAATCATCTAAGCATAGTAAACCAGTGGTGTTTGCTATTGCCTTACTTCCTATTTTTCTCTGCCTTCTTGAAGGTATGTACACCGTTTTCCATATGACAGCTTGCACAGGTGGCGTCAGCGGCAGCATTTGGAGCGTGAGTCTTCATGTCCTTGATTTCCGATGCGTGACAACTCATGCATTGATCATTGACAGGCTGTTTGAGTTGATGGACAAGTCCAGTCGTCGGCTTTCCCGCTGAAGATGCCTGTGCCAAGACCACGTTGTGGGCATCATGGCAGACGGTACAGCCCACGTTGTTCTTAGCATGCTTACTGGTGATGTGCTCTGAATACTGTTGATTACTGCCAGGCATCGTGGGCTTGGCATCCACCAGAAACTTGGTCAAGTCGTCACCGGGCTTGAACCCGACTGCGTACGGAAACTTACCAGATGGATCTTTGCCATTGGAGTGACACTGCCCACATATCATATCGGCCTTGGCCTGATCAAGCTTTTTGGGATTTACGATGCCGGTCTTGTTGTTCACTAGATGCTCACTGCCAGGTCCGTGACATGCCTCACATGCCACTCCCATTTCGACGTATTTCTTAGTCGTTACGTCGAAACCGGTCGTGTGACATCCAATACACTGAGCTGCGCCGTCCACCGCTGGAGTGGGCTTCCATTTCTTGGATTTTACATCCCACTTTGCTGGCAAGACTTGGTAGTTTGCATCCAGATATGCCTGCTGGCGTATTCCCTTTCCTAGCACATACGCAACTTTGTCTTTGGTAAAAACCGGATTAGAGGAAAAATCTGCAACAATCGCGCCTTCTGCATCCGCCTTCTGCATCGCTTTCGAGTGGCCTGTCATATCGAAGCCAGTGACGATATCTTTATGCGTGAGCTTGTGACACATCTTACAGACGGTCGAAGACTTGTATTCCGGCGCGTTGTTCTGTCCTATTACAAATCCAATTGTGCTTATCAAGACTACTGTAGCCAACACTGCGACAAAAGACTTTCTCATTTTTTATCCCTTTCCTACTCCTACTGTTCTTTTATTAACGCTTCTTTTAGTCTACGAAGCTCTTTTTCGTACACTGAGGGCCCAGACTTTGAGAAAGCCCCTACAAGTACCACAACTCTTCCATCTTCTGCTTCCGAAAGTCTCAGACGTATGATTCTGTGTGAAATATAAAAAGAAAGGAAAATCCCCAGCAGCATCAACGCAAAACCTGAGTAAACGATCGGTAGCCCCGGATCCTTCGTCACTTGGAGTCCTGTATAGTCTGAAGTCGTCAAGCTCACTGTTAGGTCTTTGTATTTGATCGTTTCGGATGGGCCGATGGGACCGAGTTCTTGCCAATTCCGCATACCCTCGAGCGTGAGAGGCTGGTCGTTCAGGACGATAGTTGCCGCTAGTCCACCTGGAATAGAACTCGGCTCGGCATCATTTTTCGCACGGGTATATGCTGGCATCACGTCACGAACAATGACAGCCACGGACCTCCCATTGATTTCGACTTGCTGTAAGTTGAAACCATTTTCACTTTCCACAGACAATCGAGTGCCGACAGGTGTTTCCTCCATATTGACGAAATATGAGGCGGTGGCGGTGTTTCCGCTGGAATCACTAATCCTAACTATCAAAACCGGTCCATATGAAGACTGAAAGAACGATATCCCTTTGTAAGTCAATGGATGGTTCACATCGATGACTTTCTGCCGTGCTATCTTGCCGTCATGAAAAATCCGTAAGTCGCTCTTGTAGCCCTTCGGATGTCCTTTCTCGTCGCGAGGAATCGTGAACCGGCTTAGATAAACGTGGAACGGCAACTCTCGAACGTATTCTCTACCCTTCGTCCTGACAACCACAGAATCGGCATAGTCACTTTCTGCTATCCTTGCGAACCCTCTGAAACCCGCGATGCTGCCCACTATCGCGCCGATGAATATCACCAATATGCTGAGATGAGTGAGATACGGCCCCCATATGCTTAGACTGCCTTTCGATGCGTACAGCGCCAGATCTGAGCCGTCTTGTTCCCTGAGCACTTGATACGACGAAGCACACAGAGCAGTTACCGCTCTTTCTGCCGCAGAACTGATATCCCCTCGCACCATGATCTCTTCAGACTGCTGCATACCCTTGATTTTAGAGGGTTTCACGGCAACCGTCACGCCAAACGTGCGTCTCCATGCGATTCCAAATCTGTTGATACTGCAGACCAAGAGGTTGAGGCCTATCAAGGCGAGTAGTGTACTATACGCCGGAGAGTTGTACAGGTTGTTAAGCCAAAATCTATTGATTATCCAACCCTTTACTGGCCCATACATTTGGTAGTACATGTCTGGAGGGCCACCCTGGGGAATAAGCGTCCCGGCTACGGATACCACTGCGAGCAGAAGCAGCAGCACGATGGCTGTCTTCATCGAACTAAACGTCACCCATAGTGCGCTTATGAGTCCCGTTTCTCGAACATCGAGAGCTCCTTTTGAGGAGTTATCATTCATTTCCGAGTTGTCTTGCACTATCACTGCCCCTTTAATCCTTGACAGGCATTTCCTCAATGCTTGCAATCAAAAAGCTGGTACAAATGGCTCGTATGGACGGCTTAGAGCAAACCCCTGAAGTCTCTTTGCTCCTGCCTCCAATACATAAACTCTGCCGAAGTTATCTATATCGGCATCCACAGGCTGAAATAGTTTGCCGTTTTCAGTACCATAGGTGCCAAATTTACGGAGAAATGTGCCCGATCGGTCGAACACCTTCAAGCAGTGCTGCCCTCGATCTACTATCCAAACTTGACCGTTTTGGTCTGTAAATATCCCTGAGGGCAATGAAATATCTTCCATGCCATCGCCTTTGAAGCCAAAGCGGTATATATACTTGCCCTTCCTATCAAACACTTGCACGGGTGTACCTTCGGAATCTAGGGCGTATATTCGTCCCTGTCGGTCAACGGCCACATCCTCCAATGACCTGAACTGCCCTCTCTTGGGGCCTGGTTTCCCTATCTTGAGCTTTAGTTTCCTCTCTTTGTCAAATATAAGTATGCGTTGGGACGTCTTGTCTACTACGTAAAGGTTGTCATCGTAGTCAACAACCATCCGCCCTGGCCTGGGCGACTTTTCTCCATCTTCCGTAGGAATAATCAAAGAAGACACTTCGCCCTTTGAATCTACAATCTTGATCTCACTGCTATCACGTTCGGCAATGTATAGGTTGCCCGCTTTGTCCACTGCTAGACCGATCGGTGATTTAACGTTCCCACTACCTATGGCCTTCCGGGGTATGCCCTGCAGGCTGAGTGTCAGAATTTGATCGGCCTTGGCGTCAGCCACGTAAATACACCCAGCGCGGGTATCGATTGCAATCGATACGGGCTCCGTCATCAATGTGTCGTATTCATAACCATTTACGCTGAAACAGTAGTCGAAGTTTCGGTCTCTCTCCGACGGCAACAAAACCTGTGTCAGAACTGGCGTACATCCCAGCACCATTATCGTGACTACTGCCAGCCACTTTATCCTACACGTAGCGAGTACTGTGTTCAATGCAAAAACCTCTTGCGCAACTACCCCAATAATAACGGTTTAGCGGAGACAATGCAATGACTGTCTAGGGCCTATTAGCTAGTACGTCTGAATGCCACAGCATTGGGGGACGATATGTCACGCAGAACTCTTGAGGATTAGCATTGTTAAGTCTAATGCATCGTTGAACACTTGAAAAGCTTGTTCCTTGGAGGTATGGTAACCTTTACCACGAGTGTTTTGCCTCACAACAATCACATCTACGTCAGCCTCTGAAGTGAACTCAACCAGAGACTTTCGAAATCTCAGGAACGCCATCTCCTTCCGAGCGTTTGCATCCGCGAACAGCGCGCCCAGTCCGGGGAAGCCCCCGAACTCAGGTGGCGAGAGATGCTTCTCTGCTCGCGGCTTGAGCCCAAACTCAGGCTTCGCAATGATGACCGAGTAGCAATAGGGATATAGGGATCCCTGGATGTTGTTCATAGAAACTTGAACCTGGATACCAATGAACTCTGCTGGCGCTGTTCGTACCTTCACTAGGAGTCTGCAGTCATGAGGGACTGATCGATCTTCTTGTTTCGTGATCAATAGGCTCGGAATGAATTCCAGGTTCGGTTCCGTGCTGAAAGTACGGTAGATTCCCAGCAGGTAACTTGCTTTTCGAGACAACTCCGTGGGCTCCCAGAGATGGATCCAGCCAATGAACCAAATGGGAAGCATCATGGTGACAAAATCCAGTATCCAAATGGGGGTTACCATTCTTCTCATTACTGCTGAGCGTGTCGATGGCAGATCCACGGTAAACCATATTATGGAGGAGCTTATCACTAATACGATAAGGGCGAGAATGAGCACACCACAGCCCGTAGCAGAGGTAGGGCGGAATATATCCGAAGGCCCGTGCCATTCCTTTGTTTTGCGAGATAGTTCCTCGACGGATTCCAGTTCATCGATTGTCGTAGTCTGCCATTCTTGGATGCCAGCGAGCTTCGGTTCAGTACTGAGTCCTCGGACGGCTCCTAGGACTGCACCCATGAACACCAGAGGCCAGCCAAGCAAGGCGCCAAACACGAGTTGGATGACAAACCCAGTGACTATCAGGCCGGAAATCAGTATAAACCGTGTCCCGATATCCATATTGGGCAAGAAACGAAAATGGACGCTGTTCTTGTAGTTGACCTCAGCCATGCTGGTTCACCAGGTGCGTCTCATGTTTATTTCTAATCTCGTCACACCCAAAAGCATCCCAATAAATCGGACATGCCCCGGAGCAAATCTCGAAGTGCTCACATGACTGACATTCCTCGGGTGCATGTTGGCGGGTTCGGTAGTATGTAGCACGTTCAGAGTTCCATAGGGACTCGAAGTCTTGGATAAGAAGATTGCCCACAGGGTCCATGCGGCTTGAACAGGGGAGTACATCGCCGTTCGGTGCAATGCTCAAGAGGCCATCGCACGCAGCGCAAGCTTTGCTGCCAAGACCGCTGGCAATTGGATTAAACAAACAGTAAGGAGTAGGTGAGTACCACATGAATTCAATGCCTACTTGTCTGGCACGTCGCTTGACTCGTAGCACTATTTCTCCGATTTCGCTGTAACTTATGGCTGTTTTTTCTACATCTGTACTTCCGCAAGGCATGACCATGTTCATTGAAAACCTCGGCAGACCTAGCGATTTTGCGAGATCTGCCATCTCTGTTGCTTCTTCCATATTCAAGCGATTGATGGTTGTGTTCGTGTGTACGTATATCCGCTCTTCTCTCAAAAAGCGAATACCCTGTAATGCACGCTCGAAAGAACCCGGAACGCCGGTAAGCATGTCATGAATCTGAGCGCTTGGTCCCTCGATACTGACCTGGGCGCTCCTAAGTCCTGCCTTCCGAAGCCGCTTGGCCAGTTGTTTCGTTATCAGCGTTCCGTTAGTTATCAGGTTTACTCGAAGCCCGATGTCGGATGCGAAGCGCACCATCTCGCATAAGTCATCTCGGAGACATGGCTCGCCGCCAGTGAAGCTGACACTTGGCACCTCGGCGTCAAACCAAATCTTGCTCAGGATAACCTTGGCTTCCTCAAACGACATTTCGCGTTCCATAGGCTTCTTGGTGCACGAGCATCCTGCATAACAGAACTTACAAGAGAGATTGCACCTGTATGTGACAGCTATCTCACTTAAGACAGGAAGCAATCCTCCGTCGCGAGAAAAGGAAACCTGTTCTATTCCTTGCCACCCGTATCCCTCCCCAAGACAGCCGACCACAAGAGCCCTCACAGCACGGAAGAAACTGTTTATGTCTTCTAGCACATCCTGAGTCTGCAGTTGCCCAGGTATCATCTCATCAATCACTTCATGTATAGGCTTTCCGTTTAGGGTGCGGCTGAGCAAGTAAAAGGCCGTGTCGTTCAAATGGTAAGCCTGGTTCGGCATGAGGATTAGTAAATGATCGCGCTCTCGCACATAAACGTGAGGACGAATACTGCGAATCAGTCCATCTATCCACTGAAGATCTGTTCTCGTTTTACGCTTTCGCAAGCAGAGACCCATCAATGTGCTCCTCCACTTACGCAGGCTGAGTGACAAGCTGAATGACATGCAGAGTGGCAAGCCGAATGACACGCCGAGTGGCAAGCGTCATGGCAGGCGTCGTGACAAGCGGTATGCACGAAACAGGCTGAGTGACAAGCATCGGATTTGATAAAAGCTGCATATGTTGTTGACATTGCCGGTGACTGCTTTTCGAATGCTTGACTGACTCTGCTCGCGTTGGTCTCCCGACCCTGTAGATCTTGAAAGAACTGCCACGCGTAGTATCTGGAATAACTATGTCCCCATATCTCGAACGACCCATGAACGTCCTCTGGGCGTTTGACCGCCTCAAACTGCTCTTTGATTTGTCGGCGGTAGAATTCTTTCGTCGCCTCTAAATCACAGTCCCAGCACTTGGCCTGCACATTATCGGTGATCTCGTCTATCACCGCCTGAACCTCTTTATCATCCAATATGCCGCCGGGTCTGACCGCGTTCCATAGCATATCCTCATATAGCTTGTCAGGCAGGACACCGATGGGAGTCAGTCGCTCCACTCGGAGAGGATCCATCGAGATAATCTTGAACAGCCCTTTTCTGGCAAGTTCGAGAACTATCGCAGCTAGAATTTTGCTGAGTGGAATATCCAGCAAAAGAGCTGCTTCAACCGGGTGTAAATCGGCAATTTTACCCTTTTGACGAAAGTTGCTCACTTTGATCTTTGGTGGTATCCAGTCCGTGCGGTCCCAGCGAATGGCATCTATTTCATTGGCAGTGGCCGAATATGCTGCAACTTTCTTCCGAAGCAAGCTGACAACCATGGCCACCATTACGAAAAGCAGAAATACAGCTATGAGCGCACCCTCAGTGTTAGGCGGAGCGACTGGCACGGGACCTCCGGGGACTCCGCCGTACGGACTGCGGGGGGGAGCCTCAGTGCCAGGTTGAGCTGGCGGCCTGCTGTGGAGGTTGGGAAAGAACTTGGCAATCACATAGGTCTGAATGCGCATGTGATAGTAGGCTGGTGGGTTGTTCTTGTGAAAGCGGACGGTTAGCCAGTGTTGACCCTGATAGGGCTGGCCGTAATAGCTAATGAGATACTCCTGGTTTACGAATTTCTCCGTTCGAAAGCCGACTTGCTGCAGCCTTTCCTGGGTAACTTCTGGCCCACCGACCGGAATCGGATAATGCAGATACACCGTCTCATGTTCTAGCGGCTTGTCCCACTGCACGGGTGCCCAATTAAGAACCACCAGCCGTCCATACTGGCTTTCCGTGTAGTCGAGCATACCAGCGCCTGCCAAGTCTGCTCCGTACAGTATGGCGTATGTGACATCTCCCGGACCCACTGCCTGGCCGTTCTCAAGTGCCACGTCGTACTTGCCAGGGCTGACTTCGCTGATAGAAAGACCGTAAACCCGACCATTGGCATCAAATGCCCTCGAACGCTCGATGTCAAAATGCGGTGTAGCCCTACCAAAACCTTGGATGTAGAACCCGTGCATCTGCCCACTTCGTACATGCCAGCAGATTTTGTAGATGATGTCCGCCTTACCATCACTGTGTGGCGATACATCCACCTCTACCCACCTTATACTAGCATCTACAGCCTGAGCAGATGGGCATGTGCAGCAGGCTATGAGAATTGCGGCGACTATTACAATACTAACCTTTGGCATGGTATACAACCCTTTGGCGGAGATCTCCCTTATGCCCAATCACAGCATCTCATCTTCTCCAACGAAAACAAGACTTTGGGCAATTTTGGACGGAGTTCCCCGAAACACTGCGAACAAGGGCGATGTCTTCGCAGACGTTACAATCGTTCGTCACGTTACATCTTCGTGGAAGAACTCGCAGTGAGATCTGGTTGAGCGCGAATTCTGCAGCCTTGGGATACCTCGATTTGTCTATTGTCGTTCCGAACTCTCTGTTCGAGCTCGAAGCAAGTCTGCTTGAGCGAGTATAAAATCACCGAAACTCTGCTTTGCCTCAGCCCAAGCGCTCTCATCGGGAAAAGTTTTCACTACGCCTTGCCAGACGATCTCATAAGCTCGCTCTAGGCACTGCTTTGCGTCGCCGGAACCCGCGTACTCGAATACCGCCTTAATATCTGTTGGTTTGAATACAGGTGTGGGACCAGCGTACACATCTGTGGCCGCACCCAGGAACTTCACCCCCATTTCTTGCAGGACGTCCAGGTGTTCTCTAACAGCGGTAAGCACAGTGGCGATTGAATAGTCGGCCGAAGAAAAACGAATTTCCAGTACTTTGTCCTTGATTTCTCCAAAGGGCATGTTCATAGTTCCTGCAATCCTCCTGTCGACAGCGGACGAATCGACCCTAATGTAGCAACTCGTACCGTTACATGGTTCTCTCTTGCAAAGTGTAAGTCCTCTTACGAAGACACTGCTGCCTGTATGTGCACAGCACCGACGCATCTTTTGCACCTTCAAGCCGGCTTGTAAACTCAGCTCCGTTGTCTATCTAGAGGTGTTCCCCAGTATCAAGTAAGCTCGTAAGGCTTGGGCTTACTGCGGCGTTTCTGCTTGGGGTGACACTCCTGCTCTCCTCAGCAGCGCGTAGAGTTCGGCGACGCTACTCAGCATCCTAGCGTCTTTGATCATACAGAGACGAAGAAAAAGCCAATAGTCGTACAGTGATGCTTGGAATGTAGCCGTCTACCAAGTCTTTGCCCGGCTTCGACGAACTCTGGGGCGGAGAGGACGTGTAGCAAGCCAGAGCGAGCAAGAATGAGAGTTGCATTGGCAACCTGAATGAATCGACACGCATTAGAAGAGAACCAGACCCAAAAGCATTTTACGCACTCCAGGAGGAGTGATGCAGGTATAAGGAACTGTTGACACGCGATTGTTCTCGTGGTATAATGCGCGTGCTGGACAATTGCAGACACGGCCCGTTCGTCTAGCGGTCTAGGATACGTGGTTCTCAGCCACGGGATCAGGGGTTCGAATCCCCTACGGGCTACCAGCTCAGGGCGGGAACTCTTCTTATAGGGTCTCCGCCTTTTTCGTTTCGTCCCGCACCATGCCCCTCTACGGACGTGAATTCCAGGCTTAGATTGTCGGTCTTCCTGCCCGCCCGCGCAGATCATGACGACTGGCCTTGAAATCGAGGTGCAGCTCGTCAGCGTCCATATTGCCCCCAACCGCCGCTTCTCTCTGAAACATGAGAACTTGAGGCTGCTCGATTTCAAGATTTCACGCTCAGATTCGGCGGCGAAAACGGCCGGGTTCGAATCACAAGCGGTGAAAAGCGGTCGGTTTGCACAGGGCCAAACCGGCAGTAGCCGTGTTGCTTCACGGCTATAGCAGGAGGTGTTTGACTGCCGAGTGTCGAATATAACCTAAGGAATGGGACGATGACTGGACTAAATAGATAACCGGCCCAAGCTACTCTTTATTGGCTTGGATAGAGCAGATCATTGAGGGCATTGTCCTATGCTGAGAAAACACGGCTGCGGACGGAGGATAATCCGTGGCGAAGAGCGATGCTATCACGGCTGTATTCTAACTGCTACAGCCAAAAGTGAAACAAAGGCTTAGAGAGGATCTGTTCGCAATTGGCGAACAGTATGCTTCCTTGTTTGTTGCCGTTGCGCTGCTGCATCGAGCACTACAACAACGATCGGATCCATTCGGCGCTCGATTACCTGACGCCGATGGAGATGCACAAGATGGCGGTCAGGGAGAAAACCTCCCTACAAACCGCCGCCTGAATATTGCAAAATTCTGGAGCAATACAGGCGATTGCTGGGACAACGCCGTAGCCGAGAGCTTCTTCGGCTCGCTTAAGACCGAATTGACTTATAACAAAAAATACAAAACCATCGCCGAAGCAAGGAGGGACATATTTGATTATGTAGAAGTGTTTTATAACAGACAAAGACTTCATTCGACTCTAGGCTATATGAGCCCGGAGGAGTTTGAAAGAAATCACAAAATATCAGTCGCAGCATGATGAACAACGTGTACGTATTTTGCTGCGCAGGTCGGAACTCTAATTCACGAGATAGGTCATTCCTGCAATCCTACCGCTTATCCGCCCGGGGAGCCACCTGAAGGATTCCAGTGCGAATGGGATTGTTATGTGAAGCCAGGGAGCCCACCATGTCCATAAGAAGATTTCGTTACCTTTGCAGCAGCTTGGCAATAACATTGCTTCTATGCCTTCCTTTGGCACTTGCTGAGACCAGCAAGGAACGCTCGCCTATTGTCGTTTGTATAGCAGCTCTGGACTCCAGACCTGATCGGCCTGTAGGTCCGAAGCTAGTGATTGTACTCTGCAACACGGGGTCAACTGCGGTGTTTATCCGCCGTCAGTTGGATCGGATTGAACCGTGGCCTTGGAATCCCTTACAAGCCAAGGTAGTTGAAGTTCGCTCGAGCAAGCCTGCACCTACAAGAGTGGTTGTCAAGCCAGCTGAGCGCCCGCTCAAAGAGAGGGATTTTATTGAACTGCGACCGCATTACTGCTATGGCATGGCCGTAGACCTGCGTGAGTATTTCGTGCTTGAGCCAGGACGCGAGTATTCCGTCCAGTTCTCCTATTCATCAAAGGCTCCGACGAGAGTGGGCAAGTTTGTACCTTGGCCTGGTATGGTGCAATCGGCTAAGATAATTGTCAAGGTGCATTGATTTTCTGTGCCTATGTGCCTGCACTCACTTCGTGCACGTCAATAGCAGATATCCCTGAAGGACTTCTCAGGTGGGAAGCTGTAAAAGCCTGAAACCGAGGAATCTTCTGCTCGGGAGGGATTTGTAATCCATCCCGTAAGGGCAGTCTCTGGGATTTCCAATCCCAGTCTCGCTTATCGGAGGCCACTTTGGCCGTGCAAAGATACGAGTTCATTAGCGTCAATGTGACAAAACACAACGGCAACGTAACGGATACTTACAGCTACGACACTTGGGGGAACGTAAATCACAACGGCGCGACATCGCAACCCTATCAATTCGTCGGCCAACTCGGCTACTACACGCGCTACCAAGAACCGAACCTCGGCCTAATGCAGCTTGGGGTTAGGTTCTATGATTCGATGGTGGGTAAGTTTACGCAGAGGGACCCCATTGGATATGGGAGTGGTTGCAATGTGTATGCTTACGCATCTGACACGCCTGTTTTGGGCGTTGACCCCCTGGGACTCTTCTGCTGGCATATTGGCGGGGACTGCTTTGGCACCACCTGTCATGGAGACCCTTCGTGCCCGCCCAAGAACCCGAAGCCCAAGCCGAAAGATCCGAGTGAAGAAGCCCTTATGAAACTTGGTAAATGGTTTGTTAAACAGGTGGCTAAGCAATGCTGTCGCAAAAGACCGGGAGTTAAGTTAGGCATTGACATTGTAGATCAGTTTGTCGGTTTGCCAGACAAGTTCAGAACAGCTTTGGAAACTTGCAGGAATGCGGCGATCCAGATAGCTCAAGTGCTGGCAATGGTCTGTATGGCCGTGGGAAAGGAGCTCACCGTGAAGCTTCGGGCCGTGGCCTGCGAGATACTTGTCATAGCTTACAAGGTCAGATTCGAACAACCTGCGAGCCGACGCAGGCGATCGCTGGCCGCAAACACTCTCCCACACGCCAGCATGGCGAAGCATGTCGTGACGATAAATGCCCGGAATTGGCGGTAGCAGACCCAGTGTCAGAAGGTCGCGCAAGCATGAATTGGTGCGTGGCTGGAGGAACTCATCGAAGAAGCTGCTTTCAGCGGAAAAGCTCTTGCCAAAATCCAGCACTATGGATGAGCCGAAATCCTCCAGAAGTGCCTTGTTGCCGCCTATTTCATTCACGGCACCGAAGCACGTGATGTTCAGCATCGCTCTCCTCCTTGCGCCAACACAAAGACAGCTGCGGCCATCGACAGGTCGATGCCATCGTGGCAAACTGGCGTTTCACTCTCACAGGCCAGTACTTGTATGAATCGTATGCAACTGCCATCAATCGGTGAGCCAGAATGATAACAGTTAAGGGGTTCTATGCTATAATCGAAAACGAGTAACAGCCAGGCGCTGGCGGAGTAGTTCACATGCATTTCGCATTCCGAAAGCCGTTCCCGCACCTGACTTCCACTGTGCGGTTATGGAGTAGTAGAAGATGGAAGATCGCTGGTTGTCCGTGAGTGAGATCGCCGAGTATCTCGGCGTTGTTCGCGAGAGTGTATATCGCTGGCTGGCAAAGGGCAATATGCCGGGGCACAAACTCGGCCGGCATTGGAAGTTTCGTAAGGATGAAGTCGATGAGTGGGTGCGCTCTGGCGGGGCTAGTGGCCAAACCACAAACGAACAAAGCTCTAAATGATAAGCCAATGAGCAAACCGCAGAGAGGCTTGGGTGAGTATGAACGTCTTTGAGCTTCGAGACAAGCTTATAGCGGACTACGAGTCTTACATTCGCAGCTTCGTAACGATTCGTGACACTAGAATTAGAGAGTATGTAGAGCGCAGTCTGAGTTCCGGATTGCTCTGGCCTGAGCCGCTAATCCAGTTAAACCCATCGTTCGAGCAAGGCGAGTCGGTGGACTCTCTTGTGTCCAGAGGTGTTCTCCATTCTGAGTGCAGTCGCATATTCAGGATAAAGGCCGATAAGGATGATCCTGGACGGCCTATCCACCTCCATAAACACCAGTCTGACGCGATTTCCGTTGCGCGCGAAGGCCGAAACTACGTGCTAACAACAGGCACTGGCTCTGGGAAGAGTCTGGCATACATAATACCCATAACTGACTTCGTGCTGAGGCAAGGCTCAGGCAAGGGCATTCGCGCCATTGTCGTCTATCCGATGAATGCGCTCGCTAACAGCCAGTATGGCGAACTCACCAAGTTTCTCTGTCACGGTTTTCCGGACGGCAGAGGACCAGTTACTTTCGCGAAGTATACAGGGCAGGAATCAGATGAAGAACGGAGCGCCATCATCTCGAATCCGCCCGATATCCTCCTGACCAACTATGTGATGCTTGAACTCATCCTTACGCGCCCGTCTGAACAGGGGCTGGTGAACGCCGCGCACGGGCTCCGTTTTTTAGTCCTTGATGAATTGCACACCTATAGAGGCAGACAGGGTGCGGATGTCGGATTTCTTGTTCGCCGAGTTGCTGACCGGTTGGCTGCCGATAAACTGCAGTTCATAGGTACTTCCGCAACTCTGGCGGGGTCTGGCTCATTTGAGCAACAGCGTGTGGAGGTTGCGGAGGTTGCATCAAAGCTTTTTGGCTCGCACGTGCGTCCGGAAGATGTGATCGGTGAGTCTCTTCGAAGAGCCACTCCAGAGCGAGACATAAATGATTCGGGATTCATCCAGTCCCTTCGCGATCGCATATCCAAGTCCGTGTCGGAGATGCCGAGAGATTACGAGACGTTCGTTTCAGATCCGGTTTCCAGTTGGATCGAGACAGTATTTGGCGTGTCGGCGGAGCCTGTCTCCGGACGACTTGTCAGGTCAAAGCCTCGTAGCATTACTGGTCCAAGCGGCGCAGCGAGAGAACTGAGCGACCTGTGCGGAGTCGAGCAGTCGGAGTGTGAGAGTGCCATCAAACGCTATCTTCTTGCCGGTTACAAGCATTTGAATCCGGTCACTGGTTTCCCAGCCTTTGCGTTTAGGATACACCAATTCATCAGTCGTGGTGATACGGTCTACTCGTCACTTGAAATAGAATCCAACCGGCACGTAACCATGCAGGCGCAGCAGTTCGTTCCTGGAAGTAGAGAGCGCTTGCTGTATCCCTTGGTTTTCTGCAGAGAGTGTGGACAGGACTACTACCGCGTGAAGAAGGTTACTGATCACGATACAGGCACTACATGTTTTGAGGCGCGTCATCCCGACGAGCAGGCTGACGACGATGCATGTTTCGGTTACCTATATCTCAGCTCGGACGATCCCTGGCCGTCGGACGACAACGAAGCTATGCTCCGACTCCCCGATGATTGGCTGGAGGAACACCGTGGCGAACTGAGGGTCAAGTCATCGTTCCAGAAATACGTGCCTCAGCGCCTGCGACTGAACTCCGCCGGGCACCTCTCCACAGAGGGGGTTGAATGTGTGTTCGTCCCCGCGCCTTTCCGCTTCTGTCTTTATTGCGGCGTAGCTTACGACGGTAGACAGAAGAACGATTTCGCTAAGCTATCGACCCTGACTTCAGAAGGCCGAAGCACGGCAACCACGGTTCTAAGCCTTTCTGCCATCAACTATCTGAAGAACGAGCCCAGCTTGAAAGAGAAGGCTCGCAAGCTGCTCAGTTTCACTGACAACCGACAGGATGCAGCCCTGCAGGCCGGGCACTTTAACGACTTTATTGAGATTGGCATACTCCGGTCAGCCATCTACCGAGCGGCGCTCCGCGCCGGTGATTCCGGGCTTAGACACGAGGAACTAACTGGCACTGTATTCGACGCGCTGGCTTTGCCCGTAGACCACTATGCGGTCGACCCTGAGGTCAGGTTTGCCGCCCTCGATGAAACAAAGCGCGCTTTGCGCGAAGTCCTCGGCTACAGAATCTACCGCGACCTGAAACGCGGCTGGCGCATCACTTCACCGAATCTCGAGCAGTGTGGATTGCTGGAGATCGATTATCTAGCCCTTGATGATGTGTGCCGTGCGGAGGATATTTGGGAGAAGGCACATCCCGCGCTCGCCACGGCAAGTCCGGAGGTTCGCTATGGTGTTGCCAAGGCTCTTCTCGATCTCATGCGCCGCGAGCTGGCAATCAAGGTGAACTATCTAGAAAAGTCTTACCAGGAACAGATTCAGCAGTTGAGCAGCCAGCGTTTGCGCGAACCGTGGGCGCTAGATGAGAACGAGGTAAGCAGCATGGAATACGCCTCGATTCTCTTCGCTCGGCCTCGTACAAGTGCTGATGCAGGCAGCAATATATTCCTGTCACCTCGCGGCGCTTTCGGCAGCTTCCTCGGGAGGAAGGAGACATTTCCCGGCTATCGTGGCTGCTTGGGTCTCGAGGAAAAATCAATTATCATTGCTCAACTGCTCAAAGCCCTGAAAATCGGCGGCCTTGTTGATGTCGTTATGGAGGCGAGATCAGAACACGAAGTCGATGGTTATCAACTCGTTGCATCTTCCATGATCTGGAAAGCAGGCGATGGATCGACTGCCTACCACGATCCTATCCGAGTACCCAGAGGGTCGGAGCTTGGATCTCGAACTAACCCGTTCTTCGTGGAGTTCTACCGCAATGCGGCTGCCGAAAACGTGGGGTTAGAAGCAAGGGAACATACCGCACAGGTGGATTACGAAAAGCGGAAGGAGCGGGAACAGCGCTTCCGCGAGGGTAAGCTTCCAATCCTCTTCTGCTCTCCCACGATGGAGCTTGGTATCGACATTTCTGAACTGAACGTGGTGAACATGCGGAATGTGCCACCAACCCCTGCCAACTACGCGCAGAGAAGCGGTCGCGCTGGGCGGAGCGGCCAACCCGCCCTTGTTTTCACCTATTGCACGACCGGAAGCCCTCATGACCAATACTTCTTCAAGCGTCCGCAAGATATGGTTTCCGGCTCGGTCGCAACTCCTCGACTCGACTTGGCGAACGAGGATCTGGTTCGTGCCCACGTCCAAGCCATCTGGCTTGCGGAGACAGGCCTGTCACTTGGGAAATCGCTGAAGGACGTGCTCGACCTTTCTAATGAAGCCTGTAATCTACCGTTGCTTCCAAGTGTTGTCGCGGCTATCTCGAATGTGAAGGCAAAGGAGCGTGCCCGGGAGAGATGCCGGAAAGTGCTGTCCACTGTCACTGAGGAACTTGATTCCTCCGGGTGGTATACTGATGCGTGGCTGGATGAAGTACTCGACCAGGTGACCTTGTCCTTTGATAGGGCCTGCGACAGATGGAGGACACTCTACCTATCTGCGCTGCGCCAAGCGCGCGCGCAGGACCAGATCATTCGCGATCCTACACGTCAGCAGGCCGACAAAGAACAAGCAAAGCGGCTCAGGCGGGAAGCTGAGAATCAGCAGTCGCTCCTTACCGATGTAGAAAACATAGTCCAATCCGATTTCTACAGTTACCGTTATTTCGCTAGTGAAGGCTTCCTCCCGGGTTATAGCTTCCCGCGACTACCGCTCTCTGCGTATATACCAGCTCGTCGTCAGAGCAGACAGAGAGATGAATACTTGTCTAGGCCGAGATTCCTGGCGATCTCCGAGTTCGGACCGCGATCCTTCGTCTATCACGAAGGATCGCGTTACGTGATAGATAAGGTCATACTTCCGGTTACCGATCCGTCCGAAGAAGGCAAGTTCGGTACGACGAGTGCGAAATTGTGCGGCCATTGCGGGTACCTGCATCCGGTTACATCCGACTTCAATCCAGATCAGTGTGAGAGGTGTGGCACCACGCTTGGCACTCCGCTTGGGCAGTTGTTCAGACTGCAAAACGTCTCCACCAGGCGTCGGGACAAGATCAACTCCGACGAAGAGGAACGGATGCGCTTGGGCTACGATATCGTTACCGGCGCGCGCTTCGCTAGAAGAGGTGGAACAATTCAGTGCCAATCGGCCACTCTGACCCACGGCGGCTCGGAACTGGCAAAGTTGACCTATGGAGATAGGGCTACTATCTGGCGTATCAACCTCGGATGGAAGCGCAGAGCCAATCAGGACCAGTATGGGTTTATGTTGGACGTTGAACGAGGATACTGGGCCAAGTCTCCCACGGAAGATGACAAGGATGATCCCTTGTCGCCCCGTAAGGAACGCGTCATTCCATACGTTGAGGACTGGCGCAACTGCCTTCTCTTTGAACCGAAAAAGCCGCTTTCGGTGGAGGTGGTCGCGTCACTTGAAGCTGCGCTCAAGAGCGCACTGCAGGCTGAATATCAGCTCGAGGATGACGAGCTTGCGGTGGAGCCTTTACCCAACACAAATGATCGCAGACTGATGCTCTTCTACGAAGCGGCAGAGGGAGGAGCTGGTGTCCTGCGCCGTCTCGTCGATGACCCGGAAGCAATGTCCCGGATCGCGAGGCGGGCGCTTGAAATATGCCACTTCGATCCCAATACCGGAGAAGACAAACGCAGAGCGCCAGATGCTTTGGAGGACTGCGAAGCTGCCTGCTATGACTGTCTCATGAGCTATGGAAATCAGACTGACCATAAGCTACTGGATAGGAAGCTCATTAGTGATATTTTAATGCAGTATGCGGATGCCACGGTGAGTACCAGTCCAGTCAGCAAGACGCGGTCTGAGCATCTCATAGAACTCAAGCGCCTAGCACAGTCAACGCTAGAGATAGAATGGCTGGAATTTATCGATGATGGGCGTTACGCACTGCCGTCACGGGCACAGGTTCTTGTGGAATCCTGTGGCACGAGGCCGGACTTTATGTATGACGAGGAGCAAGTGGCGATATACGTAGACGGCCCACACCACGAATACCCCGAACGCGCTAAGCGGGACAGAGAACAAACAGAAGCGCTGGAGGACGCCGGATACCTGGTGATCAGGTTCGGCGCAAAGGACGACTGGGTGCAGATTATCTCGCGTTATCCGCACGTCTTTGGGAGGCCACAATGAGCTTTGCAGTTGGATCCTTGGTCAGGGCAAGAGGAAGGGAATGGGTCGTTCTCCCTGAATCGGAAGATGAGATGTTGATCGTACGTCCTCTCGGCGGCGCTTCGGATGAAACGGCAGGAATCTTTCTTCCTTTGGAGAGAGTGGAACCGGCGACTTTTGATTTACCAGATCCTTCAGACGTGGGAGACTACCGGTCATGCCGATTACTTCGTGACGCACTAAGACTAGGATTCAGGTCAAGCGCCGGGCCGTTTCGTTCTTTCGCTTCCATTGCGGTCGATCCCAGACCCTACCAGTTGGTCCCCTTGTTGATGGCGTTGAAACTCGACCCTGTTCGTCTGCTGATAGCAGATGACGTGGGCATCGGCAAAACCATCGAGGCAGGGCTCATAGCAAAAGAGCTTCTCGAACGTGCGGAAGTAGAACGTCTGGCTGTTCTCTGCCCGCCACATCTTGCAGAGCAATGGCAAAAGGAACTGGCAGAAAAGTTCCATATAGAAGCGGAGCTTGTTCTCCCAAGCACCGTTAAGCGCCTAGAGCGCCCGTGCAGACTTGGCGAGTCACTATTCGACTACTACCCGTTCGTGATTGTCTCCACCGAGTTCATCAAGTCGGATCGTCGCCGGGACGAGTTCGCCCGAACGTGCCCTGAACTCGTGATAGTTGATGAGGCCCATACTTGCTCATGGAGCGGAGAGGGCCGCAGCGGAAGAAAGCAGCGTTTCGACCTAATCTCCGCCATTGCTCAAGACTCCAATCGTCACTTGATCTTCGTAACCGCAACACCTCACAGCGGAAAGGAGGACGAGTTTAGATCCCTGCTTGGATTATTAGATTCTTCGCTCGCAAACCTTCCGGATGACCTGTCCGGCCCACAGAGCGCTCCTCACCGGCGTCGGCTCGCTGAGCACTTTGTTCAAAGGCGAAGGGCTGATATCAAGCACTATCTCGACTCGCAGACCCCGTTCCCGGAGCGCGAGGATACCGAAGAGAGCTACAGGCTGTCACCCGCGTATAAGGCGTTCGTGCATCGGGTGCTCAAATATGCAAGAGAAGTCGTTGCGGACAAGTCTGGCACTAAGTTCCATCAGAGAGTGCGATGGTGGTCTGCGATCGCACTATTGAGATCTATTGCTTCCAGCCCTTCAGCGGCAGCCGCAACGCTGCGGAGTCGAGCCGCTTGCGCCGATGCAGAAACGGACGACGAGGTCGATCTTATTGGTCGGAAGACAGTCATGGATTTGATCGCCGACGACGCCTCAGAGATTCCGGATGTTGCTCCCGGAAGCGATTCTTATGGCGAAGAAACCGATGACAAACGAAACAGAAGCAGACTGCTGGACCTCGCTAGAGAAGCTGATAGGCTTGCAGGAAAGGAAGATCACAAGCTTGTCCATGCCACGGAACTCATAAAGCAAATCGTCGATGACGGATACAACCCTATAGTTTTCTGCCGGTTCATTCAAACCGCCGATTATGTTGCTAAAGAACTACGCAAAGCTCTGCCGAATGACGTAGAGGTTGCTCCGGTTACCGGCTTACTCCCGCCGGAAGAACGGGAAAATCGCGTGGTCCAACTCGGCGAAGCAGAAAAGCGTGTGCTGGTTTGCACTGACTGCCTAAGTGAAGGTATCAACCTCCAGGAGAGATTCAACGCCGTTGTGCATTACGACCTCGCCTGGAACCCAACTCGCCACGAGCAACGTGAAGGTCGCGTTGACCGCTATGGTCAGCCGAGCCCTACAGTGCGAGTGCTCACCTACTACGGCATCGATAACCATATCGACGGCCTCGTATTGAACGTGTTGATCAAGAAACACAAGGCGATACGGAACTCCCTTGGAATCTCAGTTCCTGTTCCAGCTCGCGCTGAGGAAGTGATTGACGCAATATTCGAGGGACTGCTGCTCAGAGAGGACTGGGGTTACGACTCAAACACACAGCTTACGCTGTTCGAGGACTTGCTGCAGTCGGAGAAAGATAGTCTCAACTTGGAATGGGAGTCTGCAGCCGAGCGGGAGAAACGCTCCAGAACGATCTTTGCCCAGGAGACTATCAAAGTCGACGATGTTGCTGCAGAGTTATCGGCGATGCGAGACGCCATCGGCAGTGGAATCGATGTAGCCTCCTTCACAAAAGAAGCCTTCAAGCTGAACAATTCAGTTGTTAGCGAGAAGAACGGTCTGTCAGTTATCGATCTTTCAGAAGCTCCTGCCTTTCTACGGGAACTGGTCGGCGGTTCCAATACGCTTAAAGCCAGGTTCGAACTGCCTGTAAGCAATGGAGAAGTCTACCTGAGCCGCACACACCCCATAGTCGAGGGGCTTGCCTCTTTCATCTTGGATGGTGCACTCGATGCCCATGCCGACGGATGTGCGAAGCGATGCGGCGCCATTCGCACTGCAGCCGTCAATAAGCGTACCACTCTGCTCCTCGTGCGTTTCCGTTACCACATCATAAGTCAGAAGGACGGCAAAGAATCGTCGCTCTTGGCGGAAGACTGCGGACTGCTCGCCTTTGAGGGTTCGCCGGAGAATGCGGAGTGGCTGGATGATGAGCGCGCGAAGAAGGTATTTGAGGCATCTCCGGATGCGAACATAGCGAGGGAGGCCCAAAGGGATTTCGTCAGCAAAGTCATCGATGGATTTGAGCACTTGCGCCCATACCTTGAGGCAGAGGCTGAGCGGCGTGCAAAGCAACTCCTCGACGCTCATCGCCGTGTCCGCACCGCCTCTCAGCAGAAAGGTATCCGCTACCGCGTTGTCCCCAACCTACCTCCCGATGTGCTTGGCATCTATGTCTACCTTCCATCTGCGGGAGCGGCGCGATGAGAAAGAGCAGAAGCATTAACCAGTTCTCTACGGTGCGAGTCGAAGGCGCTATTTTGCCTGTCGATCTACTTCAACGCATCTCAGATGGCGACAAATCGCTTGGCGGGCTTACGCCTGTCGACTACCATCTGGTCGGCAATGAAAAACTCAATGAAGCCACTAACCGGTCCTGGAACCGGATGCTTGGCGCGTGGGCGTCGTTCAAGGCAGCTGCGGTAAAACTGCCGGATACCGATCCCAAAACCTCTCTCACTCGTGAACGCTGGCTCCTCCCGCTGTTCCAGGAGCTCGGCTACGGCAGGTTGACAACCGCCAGGGCGGTCGAACTCGATGGCAAGAGTTTCGCGGTTTCGCACTTGTGGGGCAATACGCCCATCCATCTCGTCGGCTATGCCATAGACCTCGACACCCGTACCGAAGGCGTCGCCGGTGCGGCCAGAATGACTCCCCACGGCTTGGTCCAGGAGCTGCTAAACCGGTCCGACCAGTTCCTGTGGGGCTTCGTCTCGAACGGCCTGCGACTTCGGATTCTTCGCGACAACTCCAGCCTCACTCGCCAGGCATTCGTTGAGTTCGATCTGGAAGCGATGATGGAAGGCGAAGTCTACTCGGACTTCGTTCTCTTGTGGCTCTTGTGTCATCAGTCGCGGGTGGAGGCCGAAAAGCCGGACGAGTGTTGGCTGGAAAAGTGGTCGAAGACAGCTCACGAGCAGGGCACGCGTGCGCTCGATCAGCTTCGCGACGGTGTCACTGCCGCCATCTCCGCTTTCGGCACTGGTTTCATATCGCATCCGGCCAATCGCGAGTTGCGTGATAAGCTGCGTTCCGGCGCGCTGGACAAGCAGGATTTCTACCGCGAACTCCTACGCCTGGTCTACAGGCTGTTGTTTATCTTCGTCGCCGAGGATAGGGACCTGCTCCTTGCACCTGGGACCGAAAGAAAGATTCGCGAACGCTATATCAAATATTACTCCACATCGCGGATCCGGCGTATGGCTGGAAAAAAACGCGGAACGAAGCACCCGGATCTATACTACAGCCTCAGACTGGTAATGCAGAAGCTTGGCAGCGACGAGGGTTGTCCGGAGCTTGGCCTGCCCGCGCTCGGCAGTTTTCTGTTTTCTCCGGAAGCAATAGCCGATATTGAGCCCTGCGAGATCGCTAATGCGGATCTCCTGAATGCCATTCGAGCACTTGCCTATACGATGGATAACGGCGCTCTTCGGCCGGTGGACTACAAGAACCTCGGCTCTGAAGAACTCGGCAGCGTCTATGAATCCCTGCTGGAACTCCATCCCGAACTCAACCTCGAGGCCGGAGTCTTCGAACTCCGAACCGCTGCCGGTAATGAGCGTAAAACCACCGGCAGCTACTACACCCCAGCCAGCCTAATCCAGTGTCTGCTGGATTCCGCGCTGGACCCGGTTTTGGATGCAGCGGTTAAGGGTGATGGGGTTACAGGGTTATACGGTTCTAGGAGAGGACAAGCAAGTGGAAAACAAGATACCGGTCAAATCATTCAAGGACCTGCTCGTTTGGAAGCAGGGAATGGAACTGGCAAAACAGTGCTACCTGCCGACCAAGCGGTTTCCCAGAGAGGAAATATACGGGATTACCAGCCAGATACGGCGAGCTTCAAGTTCGATTCCCGCCAACATAGCGGAGGGCAGCGGCAGGAGTTCTCGGAAGGATTACATACAGTTTCTGAGGATAGCACAGGGCAGCGTGCGGGAGCTGGAAACCTACCTTCTCCTCTGCGTGGAGGTGGAACTGACAACGCAGGAGACACTGGCGCCGATTCTGAAACAGGTCGAATCGGTGGCGATCCTCCTGGGCAGGCTGATCAAGTCCCTAACACCCTAACACCCTATAACCTTAAAACCCTAGAACCTTCAACACCCGAAGAACGCCTGCTTGCGCTCAAAATCTGCGACCCGGCTTGCGGCAGCGGGCACTTCCTGATTGCAGCAGCTCACAGGATAGCAAAGCGCCTGGCGTCGGTGCGGACCGGCGACATCGAGCCATCCCCGGATGCAGTTCGCTCTGCTCTTAGACAGGTGATCTCGCGATGTATCTACGGGGTGGACATCAACCCGATGGCGGTGGAACTGTGCAAGGTGGCGCTGTGGATGGAGTCGCTGGAACCAGGCAAGCCGCTTTCGTTCCTTGACCACCACATCCAGTGCGGCAACTCTCTAATCGGCGCCACGCCGCGGCTCCTCAAAGAAGGTATTCCCGATGCCGCATTCAACCCCGTTGAGGGTGACGACAAAGCTGTGTGCTCGGAATACAAAAAGCGAAACAAGAAGGAACGCGAGGGCCAGCAGAGTCTCTTCGCTCACGACCTGCAGCCCTGGGAACAGCTTGGCAACCTCTCGACGGCGATGATGAGCATCGATTCAGACGACGATGGCTCCATTGCCGCCGAGCACCGCAAGCAGGAGCGCTATGAGAGGCTGGTGGCTTCCAGCGCGTATGAAAACGGCAAGCTGCTGGCCGACGCATGGTGCGCGGCGTTCTTCTGGAAGAAAACCAGAGAGTTCGACTATCCCATCACCGAAGAGGTCTACCGCCGCATCGAGCGCAACCCTCACTCAGTCCCCGACTGGATGAAGAAAGAGGTCCGCCGGCTTGCCGAGCAGTATCAGTTCTTCCACTGGCATCTGGCGTTCCCGGATGTGTTCCGCGTCCCAGGCAAGGACGAAGAGCCGGAAAATGAGCAGGCCGGATGGATCGGCGGCTTTGACTGCGTTCTCGGCAATCCGCCGTGGGAAAGAGTAAAACTCCAGGAGGAAGAGTTCTTCGCTACGCGCGATCCCCAGATCGCCAATGCTCCAAACAAGGCTGCCCGCGGAAAACTGATTAAGGCATTGCCGGAGACTAACCCCGGTCTGGCTGCCGAGTTCCAGAACGCGCTGCGGCAGGCAGAGAATGAGAGCAAGCTGATTAGGGAGTCCGGCAGGTTCCCTCTTACCGGTGTAGGCGATATAAACACCTACGCCATCTTCGCAGAATTGTTCAGAACATTGTTATCCAAGAAGGGACGAGCCGGCATTATTTGCCCCACGGGAATCGCTACCGATAAAACCACCAAAGCTTTCTTCGGCGAGTTGACTCGAACCCAATCGCTTGCAGGTCTTTACGATTTTGAAAATAGGCGGCGTCTATTCCCGGAGGTCGTTAGTTGTTACAAGTTCTGTGCTCTCACAATGTCCGCATCGCCCTGCCCCTCCGGCTACTTCGCGTTTTTCCTTACCGATCCAAGCCAAATTCACGACGATATACGGCGCATCGTTCTGTCGGCGGCGGATATTGCCCTGTTGAACCCCAACACGCGTACCTGCCCGGTGTTCCGGACTCAAGTCGATGCCGAACTCACAAAGGCAATCTACCGCCGCGTGCCTGTGCTGGTTAACGAGAATACTGGTGAGGATCCTTGGGGGGTTTCATTCCTGCGTATGTTCGACATGGCCAACGACAGCCGCCTGTTCCGAACCGAGCCCGGACCAGACCTGCTTCCGCTATACGAAGCCAAGATGATCTGGCAGTTCGACCACCGGTTTGGCACGTTTGAGAGTGTGACAAACCGTTCCAACACGCAAATCCCCACGCCTACACCCGAGCAACACGCCGATCCTTGTTTTAGAGTGAAACCCTGGTACTGGGTGCCGAAAGATGAGGTAAATGATCGTCTTCGTAATTGGGGGCATGAATGGCTAATAGGGTTTCGTGACATTGCCAGATCCACAGACGAGCGCACTGCCATATTCTCCTTATTGCCGAGAGTCGGGGTTGGACATAAGGCCCCGCTTCTTTTTGTCGAGGCTGACTCTTTAGCATATTGTGGGTTGTTTGCGAATCTAAACTGTCTGTGCTTCGATTTCGTGGTCCGACAAAAAATCGGAGGTGTGTCTCTTAGCTTCTTCGTCATTAGACAACTGCCAGTATTGCCACCACATTTGTGTAATCCATTTGCTCCGGTTTTCCTGCTTCCCCGAATCTTGGAGCTCGTCTACACTGCCTGGGACATCAAAGCATTCGCGGACGACGTGTGGAAAGAAGCGGACGATGCACTGCGCGAGGCAATCGTGCAACAGTGGGAGGAAAACCGCGCCGCCACCGGAGGGCACCAGTGGGACCCGCCCCAGTGGGCTGACATTCCTGACGCGCTCAGGGCCCTAAGGGCGGATGGGCGTGTGGACAACACAGAACCCTATAACCCTGAAACCCTATGCCCCTTGGCACCATTCAAATGGGACGAGGATCGCCGCGCCGTGCTCCGCGCCGAACTCGACGCATACTACGCGAAGCTATACGGCCTGAACCGCAAACAGCTCCGCTACATCCTGGACCCGCACGGGCTATCGAAGAAAGAACTCGAGGATATACTCGACCCGTGGGAAGACCCGACCTGCTCCGGCCCGCACCTGCTGCCAGCCGAGCCCGCTCTCGACTTCCCCGGCGAAACATTCCGGGTCTTAAAGAACAAAGAAGAAAAACAGTTCGGCGAATACCGCACCCGCCGCCTGGTGTTGGAAGCCTGGGAACGCCTGCACGCCGCTGGTCTAATGCCGGAACCGTATGATCAGAGGAAGGAGGGTTCCGACTCGTGACACGCAGCCTGGTTGAGACAGACAATCCCTTCTCAGAGAATGCGCTGAAAGAGATATTCAAAGTGAAAGCCGGAAAGCCCTCGGTCATTGTGTCCAGGGAGAACCGGCTTGAGTTCCGTCCCGACATTGTTAATGCCTTCCTCGATCAGGAGGACGTGCCCGATGCCGCCGAATATATTAGCGCTATATGCTATCAGACGACTTCCTTGTTGCCGGTCTACTATTTTATGATTCAAGGAAGATTGTCTGTAGAGGATGTGATAGCGCTCATCGATTCATCGAAATCCACCTCACAGGCCAGGGCGAAATTGAGGGATAGGATGAGCATGAGCACAACCAAAGGTGACCGCCAGGAGCCAGCCCGGCCGAGCAACCCAACGATAGGAGATTACCATCGGAGGGTGTTGGAGAAGGCGTTGCCGGACTACCCTGAAATGGGCGTGTTGAAGCATATCCTCAATGCTGTTCTAACACTGGGCTCGGCCGAGATAGATGTTCCGTATCTGTTCCCTCGACTGAAGACCTGGTTCGAGAATAGCTATTCGGATATGGATGGAAACGCAAAGGGCCTGTTTCGCCGGGTGCTGGTCCATTTGGATACGGTGCTATATGCGCCTAAAGCCGATGAATTATGTGGAATACACGGGGAATATGATGGTTAAGGAACCCGAAAACAGTGGCAAGCGGTGGACCAAAAGGCCAAACGACTCCGTCAGTTGGTGAAGGGGAACACACCGACACGCGTGACTGGCCTGAAGCTGGGGTGTACCGAGGAGGCGGTTCGTCTGAAGGCGAGCGGGGCGAATGTGTCGCACAAGCCGACTAACCAGTCGTCCTACAGCAGAAGGAATAACTAAAGAGCGAAGGCTGGAATTTCAGGACGTGAGTGAGCATCTTTGAGCTGAGATAGTGGCTCAGGTTCACGAAGATACAGAGATGGATCGTGCGGTGGTGGTCCCTAGGAACACCGCCTGAACTGGAGAAATGGCCGCGTCGCTGATCACCCAGATCGCGCTCTACTTGTCTCCGAACACTATGCCAACACGGTAGAATCAAGAGAGTCGGGGCAGTCCCTCGTTCTGCTGCACAAGTCAGATTCGTGGTACAATACGAGCGGTTCTTTTGGACTTGAGAGAAAACCGCCGTCACTTTTTGCGGAGGGAACATCTCCTCCACCAATGTAACTTGAACAAGGATTCTCTCTAGCGAAAGCGCCGGTGATGTATGATCCGGCGCTTTCGGCATTTCGGGCGTGGACTCCGTGCTCAGAGACGATGTATCCGCCATTGCCAACTACCCCATGCTTTGGACTGGCTTCCCGGCCGGAATCACACATCGAGGCCCGATTGTCTCCCCCTTTTCCTCTATCGCCTTTGGACTCTTGCATTTGAGTACAAAGGATTACTGAGCACGATGTTGGGAGGTTTCGTATTTGTTTGCGCCGCGGACAGTCGGAGTAGACAGCGATACGAGGTGTGCTTAGCCGAAATGAACATTCCCTCCTTACTCGGTCTGGCTCATAGTCATTAATCGAGCCGCCATCCTGCCATATTGTGCAGTTGACAATCCCCTGGATATGTGTTAGTATCTGCGCAGCTACTTAATCAGAGGTATACCAACTTGGAATCTCAGGAGCTGGCGAGGATCTTCCGCGTGCTGTCGGTAGATACTCGCATCAGAATCGTCCAACTACTGAAGCAAAACTCACTCTGCGTCAATGCGCTGGCGCGCCGTCTTGGAGTAACGCCCGCGGCGGTTTCGCAGCACCTGCACGTTTTGCGCGAAGCTGATCTTGTGAAACCCGAGAAGAAAGGCTACTTCGTACATTACACAATCAACAGTTCGAAGTTGATGGAGTGGCGAAAGATCACGGGTGAATTGCTGGACCGCGATTCGGAGTGATTGCCGTACGTCCGCGAGTGAAGCAGGTGAAAACCATGTGCGAGCGCAGCAAATGCCTCAAGCCCGGGAAGCTGAAAGGTACTCCGGAGCAGTGCTCTCCAGAGCAAGTGAAAGAGTGCCACGGGGATTCCAGAGAGCATCCATGCACTGAGGCTAAAGCCGAGAAGAAGTGATGAGATCGAGTTGGTAGGCAGCAGTACACTGGCCGCTGCCTACCTGTCTTATCCGTCGTTCATAGAAAGGCCAGTTATGTGAGTAAGGTCTCGCGGAAGCTTTCAGATGAACTACCGAGCCACTACCCCACAGTGGCTCAAGACACGTTGAGCTATGTCGGGGTGCGCAGTGGGGGTCTGGATGGACTTGGGTGCAGACTCAGGCGGGATAGGTCTGGCTCTGGCCAAGGAGATTCGCGGCGTAGTGATATTGGCAGACCCAAACCGTGAGGCGCTCTCCGACGGGCTTAACACAGCGAGGGAATGCGGACTGCAGGACAAGGTAGTAGCGGTTGTGGAGCCGGCGGAGAGCATACCTTTGCCTGACTGCAGTGTGGATGAGGTTGTGAGCAGAGGCTCCAGTTTCTTCTGGGAAAGTGCGGCTGATGGAATACGAGAGGTTCATCGAGTATTGCGTCCCGGAGGGAAGGCGATGATCGGCGGCGGTCTGGGCAGCGGGTACCCGGAATGGCCACGTCGTGAGTTTGTCCGGCGACGGACGGAAGGACAGTCCAAGAATGGTCCTGAAGCCAAGCGGTTCAAGGAAACCCGCAGTGCTCAAGCATTCCACAGCATCGCGCGTGGGGCTGGGCTGAAGTCCTTTGAGATTATTCGTGACGATGGGCTTTCTGCGGAAGAGAGTGCCGACGGCTTCGGCATCTGGCTCAGGTTTTCGAAGGAGGTGTAGAGTGCAGACGAAAGCGACGGCTGTCCGAGTCGAGGGGCTCGCGCCGCGTTTCAGCGATGTCGCAGCCGTTGATTCCGTGACCTTCGACGTGCGTCGCGGCGAGCCGTTCGGCTTTCTCGGCCCTGGCGCTTCAGCCGGTGCGTACAAGTCGTTGTCTTTCGGCCGGATTTTTTCCGAGAAAGGAGCCGCGAATGAAATGGTTTGACGTGAAACGTATGAAAACGACTGTTGGCGCGATCTTGCGAGAGCTTCCACGGATAGCAGCAATAGCAACGGGGGCTTTGGTGCTGGCAATTGCTGGCAACACCATGCATCCTATGAACCTGCCTTTGCTTGTGACTAAAGGTCAGCCTGGGGTACCGAATTGGGTATTTGAGCGCCTCAAGCAAGTGGACACACAGGGAGCAATGGGTCTTGTCAATGATCCAGAAGTGCTCGTGATTGATACACGCGATGAACCAGATTTCCGCAAGCAGCACATCCCCGGGGCGGTATCGCTCCCTTATCATGAGTTTAACCAGCGCTATCCCCACTTTGCCGAAAGCGTCTCAAAGGCCAGACCGCTCTTACTGTACTGCTACGGCACGGGCTGCGGGTTGGCAGCGCGTGTTGGGAAGAGACTAATCACTAGGGGGTATACGGATGTGACGATTCTACGCGGTGGAATTGAGGCCTGGAAAGCCGAAAACCTACCTCTGGAAACACCGGAGGAACGCAATGAGAATTAGGCTTGGACGAATATCGTTGCGCAACATCTTGTAAGGCCTGGGCACCAGTCGGCCTTTACTTATAACACTTCGGATGGGGCTTGGGCTCGTCTTTATTTATGCAAGTATAGACAAAGTTGTTCACCCAGACCAGTTTGCGGAGATCATGCAGGACTACGAAATTCTGCCGAACGCGGTAGTCAATCTTGCGTCACTATGGCTGGCTTGGCTTGAGGCTGTTCTGGGTGTTTGCCTCATTGCAGGTGTGTGGGTGAGGGCGGCGGCACTTATGGTTACCGGCCTTACGGTCATCTTCATTGGTGGCCTTTCGACCGCCCTCACCCGGGGCGTTGGGCTACACTGCGGCTGCTTTTCCACTGCGGCTGGGGGGGCTGCCCGGACGTGGATCTCGCTGTGGCAAGAGGGATTGATCTTGCTGGCATGTGTGTGGCTGACCGTCCTGACTCTAAATGACGCTACTCGGGGAACAAAAGGACCAGGGCAAAGACCGGTGGTGATGTGACGTGGCAATGAATGCCATTGAAGCAGTGGGATTGATGAAATGTTTCGGTGAAGTCCGGGCCGTGGCGGGCGTCGATTTCGAGGTCCAGAGCGGAGAGATATTTGGATTGCTCGGACCCAACGGCGCCGGGAAGACCACCACTATCAACCTGCTGACAGGTCTGGCGAGGCCATCGAGCGGGTCCATCAGCATCTTCGGAGGCAACTACAGTGCGGACATAAGAACGGGTCAGCACCTGATGGGAATCGTGCCATCAGAAAACAACCTGTATGAGGAACTTGATGGCTTCGAGAACCTGTGTTTCTGCGCTTCGCTCTACGGGATGCCGCGAGTCGAGCGTGAGAAGCGCGCCCGGGAACTGGTGGAGTTGGTCGGTCTCGACACCGTAGGCAAGAAGAAGTTTATTGCATATTCCAGGGGGATGCAGCGGCGTCTTACTATTGCAGCCGGCATAATCCACAATCCGCCGATTCTTTTCCTGGACGAACCCACAACGGGTATCGACGTCGCAAGCGCCAGGCAGATACGACAAATGATCCGTCAGCTCAATGAGCAAAACGGGACTACGGTCTTCCTTACCACACACTACATCGAGGAGGCTGAACGACTTTGTGAACGCATTGCATTTATCGTTGGCGGCAGGATTGTCAGGATAGACTCCGTGGAATCGCTACTGCAGGATCTCCAAGGGCAACACATCATGCAGTTCTCATTCAATGGTGCCTATCCGAAAGCATGCGAGGAGTTGCAGACAGAGTTCCAGCATGTAACGTGTGATGCAGTATCTGCCAATATCGTGCGCATGGTTTCGCGGGAGAGGATAGATATCATCCCGTTCATCAGATACTTCGAGTCAAAAGGAATTGAGGTAACCGAGGCACGGAAGATACGGCCTAGTCTTGAGGATGTGTTTGTGCGAGTGACTGGGCTTGCGGCGGAAGAGATGAAGAGAGAAAAAGAAGGTAAGTCCAAATGAAAACCTGGATAGCATTCTGGAGTATATTCTGCAAGGACGTCAAGACCTATTACCTCAAGCCGCCGAACATCAGTTGGGGGATAATCTTTCCCTTTGCATGGGCGCTTATGTTCTTCATACGATCAGGATCAGCTCTGGACATACGCTCCATAGTGCCGGGCGTAGTTGCCATGTCCATTCTCTTTGGGACAACGTCTCTTCTCGCCGTGACGATCACTTTTGAGAAGAGGCGCAAGACTTTCGACCGCCTGTTGCTTGCTCCGATCTCGTTTGAACTGCTGATGCTCGCCAAGACATCCGGAGCGGTGCTCTTTGGGGTACTCAACGCTTTCGTGCCCATAGCTGTCGGTGCAGTATTTGCTGGACTCTCGGGGATTGCATGGCTGCCACTGATCCTGGGCGTCGTCTTCATTGCGATCAGTTCTACTTTTCTAGGTCTATTCATCGCCGTCTCGGTCGCGGAGGTCTTCGAGGCACAGACATTCTCGAATTTCTTCCGCTTCCCGATGGTGTTCCTTTGCGGACTGTTCTTCCCTATCGAGCGTCTTCCCGCATTTCTACAACCACTCTCCTACGTACTTCCCCTCACCTATGGCGCGGACATACTACACGGAACTGTGACCTACAGTCATAGGTTACCGTTATGGCTTGACTTCATTGTTCTTCTGCTCTTCTGCGTAATACTCTTTCTGCTCAGTCTGCGTAATGTTAAGAGGAAGTGGATACTTTAGTCGGATTTACGAATGGCGGAACTTGTTGACGGTAGGGTCTCGCAAAAAGTCTAGCTCCGGTCGTCCAAGAGCCTTTGCCAACCGCGAGCAGACGCCACGGCGACGACCAGCGCTTCCTTGTATGGAGTGTGTTCTGTTGCTCGAAAAGTTGAACGGTAGTATCCGCCGTTCTTCCCGCTCCACTCTTTCGCTGCATGGTGATCGCGACGGCCTTGGACTTACGAGAAGACCCCGTCACTTGTTGCGGATGGAACATCTCCTCCACCGTGTTCCCGGTGCTCAAGGCCACCCCAAGATCGCCCAATCCTATCGGAGGCGTCTCACATCCATTGCCAGTTTGAGCGCCTTCAAAGCGCCCTACCAGCTCAGGGCGGGAACTCTTCTTATAGGGTCTCCGCCTTTTTCGTTTCGTCCCGCACCATGCCCCTCTACGCACGTGAATTCCAGGCTAATATTGCCCGTCTTCCTGCCCGCCCGCGCAGATCATGACAACTGGTCTTGAAATCGAGGTGCAGCTCGTTAACGCCCATTTCGCCCCCCAACCGCCGTTTCTCTCTGAAACATGAGAACTTGAGGCTGCTCGATTTCAAGATTTCACGATCGAAATTGGCCGCGAAAACGGCCGGGTTCGAATCACAAGCGGTGAGAAGCGGTCGGTTTTCGCGAGGGGGCAAACGGGGGCGCATACGAGGCTTCAACCCCCCACTTACGCCTCTGTTCCTCCCAATCCGTCGGGATCGCTCCGGTGTGCTTCGTGTGGGACAAGCTGGCATGCGAAAACGCGTATGGCTGAAGCATCAATCCAGCCGCATAAACCGGCGTATGCCCCAATATGCCCAGATGACCGATATCGGCAGCCAGACCACGATCGCTGTGATTTGTGGCCATAGCATATTCGCCGAAGCTCCCATCAAACTTACTTTGCGAACCACATCTGCAAAGTGCGTGATCGGCAGTAAGAGCCCAATCTTTTGCACCCATGCAGGCATGGCCATAGCCGGCCAAATGAAACCGGAAAGAATGAAAAGAGGTACAGATATCGCCAACAGCACTTGGGCGGAAAGGAGTGACGTCCGGCACATACCCGCGATTCCGAAGCCGGAAAGAATATGGACCGTAACGAATAGTGCTGTTACCCATAGGACAAGAGGCCAGCTTCCGTGGAAGGAGGTTCCAAATACGGAAAAAGGAATGCGGATCGCGACAAGCGCAAGTGGAATAGTGATCAGAATATGGGCAGTCAGTTTTCCCAGTAGGATCTGAGCAGGACTTCGCGATATCTGGACTAGCGATCTGCGTTTCCGATAGTCGCTTTCTAATCCAAGGCTGATAGCGGCACCAAGCATTGTCACTTGCTGGAGCGCGATACATGTCAGCCCCATCAACAGAAATGTGCTGTAGTTGTATGCCGGATTGAAAAGTGGACGTATCTCTGCTCTTATGGGCATTGCATTATTGTGAACAGCGCTCTTCGGAATCCCGCTCGCCATAAGCTTTTTCTCACGCACTCCCAGGCGATACGTAGCAAATACTGTTCTAAGCGCACGATAGCCCACGTTTCCGATAAGCGTATTGCTACCGTCGATCATCACCACTACCCTACCTTGACGGCCTTTCTTGAGATCACGATGGAAGTTGCTCGGGATGTACACGCATGTGTGCGCTTTCCCACGCTTCACTGCTTCCTCAAAATCGGAAACCGAGCTACCATATCCGATGACTCTTAGGCTCTCTGATGCATTGATCGCCGATACCAAGTCTCTCGAGAACTGTGAATGATCTTGATCTATAATTATCGTCGGAACCTCGCATACCCGACCGTTCCAGTAGACCGCGCCAAAGAGTACACCATAGAAGAACGGGCCGAAAAGCATAATCAACCAAACCCGCGCATCACTGAAAATGGTCTTTAGCTCACGAAGTACTATTCTCAACCAGGGACGCATCAGTGTGTCTCCTCAGATGAACGCATAAGCCGCCATACACCCACATATGCCAAGGCCACTGCGATAACCGACCAAATACCCAAGCCGACCAGTTGAGGCTTGAGATAAGATAACGAATCCCCAAGCAGAGTGATTTTCCTGAACGCCATTAGGTAAGGGGTCAATGGCAACGCATAGGAAAGATTCTCCATGAATCTTGGCATACTGAAGGATGGCCAGGTGTATCCAGATAACAGGTAAGACGGCATCGCAACTATAGCGAAAATCTCCGTTGTCCTGAGCGAATCCCTAAGCAGCGCCGACACTCCAATTCCCAGTACTGTTAGCATGGCGATGAACCAGAGTGCTATGACAAGAAGCGCCAGTTCGCTGCCTCTCATTGGCACATGAAGCATGATAAACGGCAAATGCATTGCGATAATGCACGCTGGAAACATGATGCCAGTGTAAGCCATTGCCTTACCAGCGATGACAGAGACCGGCCTAGCAGAGATGCTCTTTAGCTCGGATATCGAATCATCTTCGACCTCACATGCGCCCGCACCGGCAGTGAGAAGCAGTGTCAGCAGTTGGACCGAGATCATGACAAGCCCCATCAGCATGAAGTTTGCGTAATTGTAATTAAACGAAGGGTTATACCAGATTCGGTACTCATCTCTTATCGGCTGCGTGACCCTCAACGGCGCACTGGACGGTGCGGCCCCGCGCATTTCTGATTTCCTGATATCAACTCCCACAGCATATGTGCCCACAACCTCGGACACAGCCGTTATTGCTACATTGCCGATTAGTATATTGCTAGCATCTACCCAAGCCGCGATCTTCGGGCCCTTACCAGACTTAACGTCTCTTTCGAAGCGATATGGGAACACGAAACACACATGCGACTTGCCTGAAATGACCTGTTCGCGGAAATCGTTCACGGATTCGCTGTACGCACCCAGTTTGAAGGTTTGCGAACTGAGCAGAGCTTGTGTGATCTCGCGCGAAAGGGTCGAATGGTCCTGGTCAACTATTGTGACAGGAATCTCGGTGACTTCCTTGTGCCAATAGACGGCAGTGAACAGCAGGGCGTATACCAATGGCGTCAACACCGCCAGGATAAGATACTGCTTCCTGCCGGCTAATGATCGCAACTCTCGCAATGCTATCCGGCGGCATGCTCTCATCATTTTCGTCGCGAATATGGGAGTTTCACCCTGGCCGTCATGCCATTTCGAAGATCGGAATGATCGCCCTGAATGACAACAACTACCTCTAATGACCGAACGTCGAACGAGCCCTGCTCATTTGTGGCTTTCTTGGTGGCAAAATCGGCCGACGGCGATATTCGAATAACCCTAGCATCCAACTCACGGTTGTTAAGTGCTGGGATTATAACCTTCACTTGGCTGTTCAGATCGAGAGAACCGAATTTGGACTCATCGGCGTACACCTTGACCTTGAAATCTTTGTTCTTCACAATGGAAGGATCGGAAAACCAGCTGAAACCATTTCGCCTGGTTCCGAGATACGCTCAGATATGTAGCCGCTTATGGGTGCGATGATTTCGGTTTCTGATTTGAAAGCGAGTGCTTCGTCTAGTTGACCCTTCGCGGCATCTGCCTTGTAACCAGCAGCGATTGCTTCTTTCCGACGAAGGGCTATCTGCATCGCGGCATCCTTCGCCATGCGTAGCTGAGCTTCCGCTGCTCGAACTCCTTCCCGCGCTTGTTCTATCTCTTCCCTACGAGCGCCTTCTTTCACCAGACTCAGTTTTGCCTCGGCTGTTTCCTTCGCGGCTTTGGCCGACAGATACTTGAGCTCAACTTCTTCCTCCTGCTGCTTCGGTATTACACCTGCTTCATACAACCCATGAAACCGGTCGTAGGAGTCTTTTGCTGCCTTGTAAGCAGCGTTTGCCTGATCTACTGCGGCTTTGGCCTGAGCGACTTCTTGAGGACGAGCACCATTCAATGCCATCTCAAGCTTTGCCTTTGCTGCACGATAAGCCGCCTCAGCCTGCTTCACCTGCTCGTTGACAGTCTTCGCCTGCAGTTCTATGCCAATTTCTGCCTGTGACTGCTGGGTCTTGGCAGCCTGGTACATGCTGTAAGCCTGCGCTACTTTGGAGACCACTTCCTTAGATTCCAGCATTCCGATAACCTGACCGGCTTTGACCAGGTCGCCTTCATCAACGCTCAAATAGGCGATACGGCCGGGGATCTTTGTGGAGACATCCACTTCCTCCGATTCGAGCGTTCCTTCCAATAGCGCATAACCTGGGGGCACATTCGCCTCCTTCGTCTTTTCATTATCACGACGGGCGATGCACACCACCAATACTACAGATGCAATGAGAATGATAGCTCCCGTCGTCAATAACAGCAGCTTCTTGGAAAAAACCTTTCTCATTTCCCCACCTCCAAAACCACTGTAGATATGTCGTTCAGGTACCTGTGCAATTGCAGGTAAGCCATGTCAAGCCGATACAGACATTGGTACTCGCCGACTCGGGCAGCCGCCAGCGATACATTGGCGTCCAACACTTCGAGGCTCGTTCCTGTGCCGACTTCGAAACGCTTCATTGCCAGGCGAAGGCTTTCCTCAGCCAGTTGCTCGCTCTTACGTGCTAATTCAAGCGCACTCCGAGCCGAATCGAGTTCCAGATAGCAGTTCCTGATCGCCAGTTCGATTTGATCTGCGGCGGATTGACGATCAATGACGGTCCGTTCGATTTCGGACCTATGTTGCTCAATCCTCGCCTTGCGCACACCACCATCGTATAACTCAAGGCTGGCCTGGACTCCAATCAGCCAATGTGGATCGGTCTGAGCGATGTTTCCGGTGAGCAGTTCCTGTTTTGCCACCACTGGAACTTGGGATTTCCGCCCTGATTCTTCAACCTTCTGAGCCATGCGCTGCGCATCCAGCTTTGCGTCGAGAGCCTTTAGTACACGGCTATTCTTCATCGCCAGGTCACGCGACTGCTCAAAGGTAAGGGGTTCTGTCGGCTCGAATAAACTGCCACGGATATCTAGCGGCGTGTTACTATCCAAGTCGAGCGAAGTCCTCAAGGCAGCAACTGTCAGGTCTAGTGTGTTTCGAGCTTCGGTTAGACGCTTCTCTTGTTCCTTGACGGCAGTTTCGGCACGGATTACATCATATTGGGCGACAATCCCCTTATCATAGGCGATCCGTGCGTGGTTCAGATGCTCCTTGTATGAGTCCAACGCCTGTTGATGAACATCTACCACGTGCTTTGCGAGAAGTACCCCCAGGTAATACCGCTCTGCTTCGAGAATTGCGCTAGCCTTGGTATCTTCTACGAGTGCTTCTCTGGCAACAACTGCATTTCTTGCCTGGCTAATGGCGTATTCGACTTTCTTGCCAGTGTACAGGGGGTATCCCGCTTCTAGTGTCAGATGTACGAGCTCCTGTGGGGCAATCTTTACAGCAGGAGGAGTGAATGACAATCCGCCAAGCAATGGCACGCTCGGCGGAAAAGTGATTGCCGGGCTCTTGGTCAATATGTCATCGTCAAAATGCAGGTATGTCGCACTCAGTCCAGCCTTGCCGTGCCTATAGGATTCCGCTTCTCGAACCTGGTGTCGGGCGGAGTCCAAATCCTTCTCTGCAGTTTTTATTCCCAGATTCCGCTCGATTGCCATTTTGCTCACGCTGGAGATGTCCAGCGTTATCGGCGCAGTCGAATCCGCGATAATCGGCGAACCGCACACCAGCAAGGCGATCGCCAAGCAAAGAGATCTGTACATCCCAGTTCACCTCCTTCTTCAGACAGCCGCACCGTGCAGGAAAAGCTGCACAATGTGTTCGACTGTCACCGGAACGTCCAACGCTTTGCTACCTGCTATATGTGCTGTAACGAATATGTTCGACATTCCAAACAATGAATAGGCTGTCAACATGGCATCAAGGGGTTTCAGTTCTCCTAGACGCTGACCTTCGTTGATTATTTCCTGCAGTCGCTTGATGTACATGCTAAGCTGGCCTGGGAGGTCTGGGTCACACTGCGATCCGTAGCCCAGGACTTCGCGATATACCAGACGAGCCAGTAGCGGGCGAGCAGCTACGACCTCATAATAAGTGGTCAAGTAGGTCCGCAGTCTCTGCTCGACAGTCGTCTGTTTTATTGCTTCGTCCAACGCATCCTTTACACTTTGCAGTCCCACTTTCAACAGCTCACGGTACAGAGACAACTTGCTTTGGAAATAGTAGTAGACCATGGCCTTGTTCACACCAGCCATTTCAGTGATTTCCTGCACGGACACGCCATTGAACCCGCGCTCAGCGAAAAGCTTCTCAGCAGCAAGCAATATGCGTTCCCGTACGTCTTCGCGTGTTTCAGCCAGAATAATCACCCCCATCCTTCCGAATTAACCGTTTGGTTTAACTAACCAGTTAGTTAGATTATGTAATACTTCTGCGATTTTGTCAACGTGTACTTTGCAGAGGTATGGTCAGGTATTTTGTGTGCAAAATTGGCGGGTGAGAGGATAGTTGGTTGGCATTTGTAAGATTTAGGGAATGGGTAGCGACCTGGAAGGAAGGAGAGCCTAGAGTGGTAGCATGTTTGACAGCATGTATAGAGGAGCTTCTGATGGTGTTTGAGATACCAAATGGAGGCCGGGTGAAGATACACACGACAACATAACAGAGAAGGTGTTCCGAGAAGTGAGGTGTAAGACTCGACCGATGAGCTGCTTTACCAACCAGCGGAGTATCGGCCGGACACTGTATGCCATGCTAACGAGGCAGAACAAACTCTGGCAGCCAGGAGTGCGTCTTCTAATTTTATACAGAAGATTTGAAATTATCAGTTTTGTCAACTGTGGGGCGAAGAACACGCCAATCAATTTAATCAGGGAGAATGCGCCATGATATCCTGTCATAAGTACCAGTGGTCGGAAAATATGGCGGGGGATTGGTCGCTAGTCTAGGATCATAGGAGTAGCTCTTGGCATAACCAGTTAAAGTCTGACCCGTTGAAGAATCAAAAGTACCGACAGGCCCTCGAGCCTTTTGTATTATTCCACCTAGGACTCGTAATGTTCCTGTGGGTTTCTTTTTATCGTAGTTCGCCACGTAGAAGCTACCGTTTGCCGTATTTCTGCCGCCAGCCATACATACGGCATCGATTTCCATGTTTGGTGGTGCACCAGATGAAATGACTATGTTCCTCGCAAACAACCCCATGGTGCCAGCCGCCAGGTTTTGTGGATCGTTGGTCGGTTTAGTCTTGTCAGGTTTTGTGTGGTAAACGAGAGCACCCGTCAAAACAATATCCTTACCAGCATTAACATCTGTTGCAATCGTCCATGATGACCGACGAACTATTTCGTCAAAAATCAATTTGTTGTCTGCGACTTCCCCACTTAAGGAAGAGATATTTCCGGTACAGTATATCACTCCGTTAGGCAGACCTGCTGTCTCTGTGCTTCCATCCGGTTTTGTCATCGTGGTAGTACCCGTGTCCAAATCAACGTCTATGGTTGTTACGCTTGCACCTTGGGTAACAACTATCCGCTGAGTCACATTATTCACGACACTCAATTGCATGGTACAGTCACCGTTAATGTAAATACCCCCGTAGTTGTTTGCCCTTAAGTAGACACCATTTGTTGATGGGAATCCCGACGTTGAACCCCAAGCGGCATTTCTTTGGACGTTGGTTGATTCTGGTAATTCGATTCTGGGAACACCAAGTTTGAAACCTTTACTACCATTAGCAAAGATACGCCTGAACGTGGTTTCGTCTCTGGGCCGAGATGGGCTATAATTGATGTATGTGCCAGAGCTAGTCAAAACGTCCAAGAATATGGGGCTGGTAGAACCGTTGTAGTTGATTTGGAAAACCGAACCATTTGTGCTGTTGCTATGTGCAGGGCCTTCGCAAACCTCACCAGCTTTCCACCAAATAGCACCCCCGGTGATGCTCGAAGTCTCTTTGTCCGTGAAGTATGCAAATCGAGCAAATGTAGACTGTTGAACTACAACTTCGATCGTCTTTTCAACTGTCCCAACCCTGCCTACGGATATTATTCTATAAGTCTTAAGGTACGATGTCGGGTTATCTGGCTCTGGGTATATGGTTACTGAATATGTTCCGTTGCCGATAGGTACTGGATCGCCAAATGGACTTATTGGACTTACCCCAGCAGGTGGAGCAGGTTGTGATCTTATCCATAAGACACCCATATCTGCTCCGGACTCGGCTATGTTGAACGCCTCAGCTTGCGCTAGCCTAAGCTTGCCAAGGAACAAAGCATTCCCTGTTAGTGTAAGAACACCTATAGCCATGGTAGTCATTAGAAAGACTACCATGACAGTCAGAAGGAGAACTGTTCCTCTGTTGCTAACGATAAGTCCGGACAGTTTTCGACTTGGAAATTTCCCTCTCATTAGTAGTTCCTTAGATAGACGACTCGTTCGGTAAGGCTAGTTGTTCTTTCTCCCTTGGCACTTTCGTGCCGAGAAACGACCGTGATTCTCACAGATCTAGTGGTATCAGATTCAAACAGAAGATTACTAATATTCTTGGCCACTCGCATTCTGTCATTGTTATCTTTGCCGCGCCATAAGTAAGTGCCGGTGTGGCCAGGCACACCAGTTGAATCTGACAGATAAAAATCGATCTGGTTTCCAGTGTCCACTTCTCTTCTGTCATAATAGCCTTGAGGTAAAGTGCGAGGAAATTTCAGGCGAAGGCGACGGCCGTTAGCAAGTATATTGAAGCTCTTTGCTTCACGAACATCAGAAACGATTCTTTGCATTGCTAGGACTGCATCGGAATCAGCATATGTTTGTCCAGCAGTTGAATCGTATGAGCTCATGGCACCCACCAACAGCGACATGCACGTCAACGAGATCATGCTCATAATGCCAGCCGTCACCAAGACTTCGATCAGCGTATAACCTTTATCGGCACTTGTTGGCCTGTGAAGTACTATAGAATGCTTCATCACTAAACTACTCCGCATTTGCGATAAGAGCGTAAACTGCCATGTGGCTTCTTCTACTCGTAGAACTCGGGTTTTTCCATGAAATAGAGACCTCGACTCTGTAGACTGATGAATTAATAGTCTGAATCCGTATATTGGTCTGCGGATCAGGAAGGTATGATCGAACGTCGTCTACATAGGTAAAATAGTATGGTTGGATTGCTGGCGAATCGTCTATAATCCCTGCGTCTGACAGTTCTGTGTAGTTCAGACGACCGAATCCAACAGCACGCATCTGATCTATCTTATGTTGGCATAGGCTGGTTGCCTGCGCATATTGCCCATTGAGAGCGCTGGAACGCAATGAAGCGGTGATAGTTCCCGAAAACACTAGCACCACAAGGCCAAATAGAAAAACAGAGACCATCACTTCCACTAAAGTGATACCAGCTTCCATTGCAAATAAACGTGCTGGCAATAATTGGTGCTTTCCTTCACTGGTCATCAGCCTTAAGCAATGCCTTTCAAACAGTTTTCTGCCACGCATAAAGCAGTGTTCCCGGATTAAGTTTTCCATGTGCTTATTGGGCTACCACCTATTATTATTGCTTGTTTCCAAAGCCTCCAATAGGCATTAGTCACTTTTTTTGCTAACAAGAGCAATTCTTGTCCAAAACCAATAGCGAAGTATTTTACCGGATTGGCGTAGACGACTCATATCAACGAACAGACAGATCCTTGTAAGCAAGTCTTTGCTTGGATACAAGCAGTGCCAGGTAACATTCGTGTTTCTTGAAATGTTGCTTATCTGCGACCTCATTGGTTTATGGTGTCTGCCGACCTAACTAGCGATTCAAATAGAAAACCGCAATACTCGTTATAAACTGGTGGAAATGCTACTCGTGTTTACTATGTCATGGCTATGACCTATGGGAACAAGGCCTATTCAGAGATGATTTTGTATTCGCTAGTAAGTACTATCCCGTTTTGTCGGCAGCGTAAAATCTTGTGTGTAAAATTGGGGAGAAGCAGGTAAGGCGCATCCCTCCTTATAAGATGAGGTTATCAACACCAAAAGAAGGAGGAACGCGCCGTGAAAGAAGTATACATCGAAGAGT
>Ga0308417_1000211_pt1 | contig 44753 bp, 40 predicted proteins | sample HotsprSampleOS65_FD_203528 | JGI IMG/M metagenome (GOLD analysis project Ga0308417, IMG submission 203528) | Hot spring phototrophic mat microbial communities from Octopus Spring, Yellowstone National Park, Wyoming, United States - 20090730_OS65 ...
AGGCCGACATCGTGCAGGTTGACCAGCGTCGTCATGCCGCGGGTGCGGTTGATCGCGCGCAGCGTCTGCATCACCACCGTGGCGTTGCGCGGGTCGAGCGAGGCGGTCGGTTCGTCGGCGAGGATCATCGCCGGCCGCTGCATCAGGGCGCGCGCGATGGCCACGCGCTGCTGCTGCCCTCCCGAGAGCCGCTCGACCCTGACGAAGGCCTTCTCCGCAAGCCCGAGCTCGTCGAGCAGCAGCATCGCGTCGAGCTGGTCGCGATGGGGGAAGAAGCCGGTCCAGGAGCGCCAGAACGGGAGGTCGATAAGCCTGCCCGTGAGGACATTGGTCAGCGCATCGAGCCGCGGCGAGAGGTTGAACTGCTGGAAGATCATCGCCGCACGCGCCCGCCAGCGGTGCAGCGCCCGGCCCTTGAGCCTGGTCACGTCCGACCCCTCGCCGAACAGCCGCCCGCCGCTGATCGGCACGAGCCGATTGATGGCGCGCAGAAGCGTCGACTTGCCTGCGCCTGAGGGGCCGATGATGGCGACCATCTCCCCGCGCGCGACAGCGAAGGAGACGGAATCGACAGCGACAACACTTCCGAAACGGACGCTGAGCCCTTGGGCAGCGATCGCAGGCGAGGCGGAGATCGTCACGACCCCACGCTGGGCGTGGTACCTTTCGGCCCAAAGTCAAAACGGTTAAGGATTGGTGACAAAACCGCGCGCCCCGCGTTCTTGCGGCCGGGCGCGATGAGCGCGGAGAGGCATGTTGCGCCGGCGGGCGAGCCCCGGGCGCTTGCGGCCGGCTGGCCGACAGGCCTTGCACCGGAGGCTCCGATCGGATGCCGGAGGGGTGCTGCCCGGCTGCGCGCGCTTATGCAGCGCCTGCGATCGCAGCGGCCTGCCTCGCCTCCGTGCCCGCTGCCTGCGCGCCTTCGGTCTGGACCACGACCTTGCGGTAGGGGAACGGGATCTCGATTCCGACCTCGTCGAAACGTTTCTTGTAGCGGCGGTTGAACTCGCGCGAGACCGCCCACTGGCTGCCCGGATTGGTGCGGAAGCGGCAACGGATCACCACCGCGCTGTCGAGGAACCGATCCACCCCCATCACCTCGAGCGGCTCGCGGATCACGTTCGCCCAGCGCGGCTCCGCCCGCATCTCGGCGCCGAGAGCGCGCAGCACCTCCACCACCCGGTCGGTGTCTTCGCCATAGGCGACGCCAATGTCGAACACGGCGAAGGCGAAGTCCTTGGTCATGTTCGAGACAGTGGTGACGGCAGAGAAGGGAACGATGTGCACCGTGCCGTCGAGCGACCGCAGCCTGATCGAGCGGATCGACAGCGCCTCCACCACCCCGCCTTGGCCCGCGACATGCACCACATCGCCCACCGCGATCGCATCCTCGGCAAGCAGGAAGACGCCGTTGATCAGGTCCTGGACGAGCTTCTGCGAGCCGAAGCCGATGGCGATACCGATCACGCCGGCGCCTGCGAGCAGGGGCGCGATGTTCACGCCGAGCTCGTTCAGCATGATCAGCCCGACGACGATGATCAGCAGGATCCGCAGCGCCGTGCGCAGCATCGGCAACAGCGTCCGCACCCGCGCCGTGCGCGCTGCCTCGGCGTCGCGCGAGAGCCGCTCGAGATGGCGGTTGATGGCGGAGTTGATGGATTCCCATGCGAGCAGCGCGAGCACGAGGGTGAACAGCACGGAGGCGAGCGCTGCCACCACGCGCGCCCCGAGCCGGCCGTGCTGGAACCAGGCGAAGGCGCCGAGGCCCCAGAGCTCGAGCAGAACCACCACCGCCGTCGCCCAGATCGCCGCATGCACCAGGGTTCGCAGCACCGGCGTGTAGCGGTTCACCCGCCCCTCGAGTCCTGGGTAGCGCCCGGTCAGATCCGGCTGAACGCGCAGCACGCGGGCAAGCAGCCTCTCGGCCGCGAGCTCGGCGAGCTTGGAACAGCCGAGCACGGCGATGGTGGTGGCGGTGAAGCGCAGAAGATAGCCATAGCCGTCCGAGATTTGCAGCGCAGAGACGGCCCAGCCGGCGACGAGATAGGCGACCGCAAGCGCGTGCCAGATGTCGGCGAGCCGGTTGCGCGCCACCGCCCAGGGGCCGCGCGCCTCCTCCGGCGCGCGGATCAGCCCGGCCACGGCGGCGCGATTCTGCAGCACGATCAGCACCAGAAACAGCATCAGCACGAGCTCGACGAACTTCACGAGCCCGTCATGCGCCGCCTGGCCCAGGCCGAAGATCAGCATCGCCTCGGCGAAGGCATAGCCCGTCACCGTCCAGACCGTCAGCCGCTGCAGCCAGACCTGACAGTAGGCGGCGGTCTCGTCCGCAAGCGGGATCAGGCGGAGCTGCGGCACTTCCGGGGCGAAGGCGGCGCGGCCGATCGCCCGCGCAAGCCGCGCGGCGAGATAGGCGTTGTTGGCGACGATCAGCAGCACACGCTGCGAGGGCCAGCGCTCGATCGCCGTGATCACCGCGTAGCTCACGGCAGCGAAGGCGACGACGGGCACGAGGTCAATCACGAACCGCCCGAGCGAGAGGGCGACCCGGTGCGCATAGGGCCTCACATCGGCAGCGACAGCGGCGATCCGACGCCGCGCCGGCCGCAACAGCGCGACGAGCAGACGCTCGACGGCGATCCCGGCAGCGAGCACGACCGCCGCCTTCCAGAGGATGTTCAGGATCCGATCGCGCACCGCGGCGTCAAACACGAGTCGCTTGGCCGCCGCGATCACCGCGGGCAGGTCGTAGGCGCTGCGCGCTGCCGCCACCACCCATTCCGAGATCCGCCCGAGCGCATTGGTCAGGGCGAGCAGAAGCTGGGCAAGCAGGCTCTGCGGCGCGAGCGGCAGCGGCAGCGGGGGCTCAGGCGCGGGCTGAGCCGGCTGGCCGGAGGGCGCCTGCTCCGCTCCGCTCGCCGCCGCGGCGGCGCGGGCAAGGCTGTCGAGCGTGCGCAGGAGTTCGTTGCGTCTAGTCTCGTCGCGCAGGATTTCGGCAAGCCGCGCCGCCTCTGCGGCAGGCAGGAGGGAGGTCTGCTCAGGCGGTGCTCCCCCTCCTGGCCTCGCCGGCGCTGCCTCTTGCCCGCGCGCCCGCGCGGCCTCGACCTCCATCGCCTCGCGCGGGGAAAGCGGCCCTGCCGCGGAAGGGGCGGCGGCGTCTGCCGGCTGGGCTAGCGGGGGCTGGGCCAGGGATGGCGCGAACAGCCACGCCGCAGCGCACAGAAGCAGCAAAGCGAGCTGCGCCGCACGCCCGCGCGCCCCGAGACCACGCATCTCTCTCCCGCCCTCGCCTGCAGATGCGCCTGCACCCAAGCCGCGCGGGCGAGGGGTGTCAAGCGCGACGGGATAGCCTAGAGTGCGGGTTATCATGGCGTCGCTCGCGCCCCGCAGGGCGTTTCCATCTATTGCACTCGTCCTGGTCGCATTGCTCGGAACCCATCTCGCGGCAATGGGCGCTTTCCTCGGCGTTCCGGTGCTCGCCCCCCTGATCGCCGAGGACACCGGAATCCCGCCCGGCCTTGCCGGCATCAATGTGGCGCTGGTCTATGCCGGGTCGCTGGTCTCCGGGCCGCTGACAGGCCCTCTGATCGCGCGGCTCGGCCCCGTCCGGCTCTGCCAGGCAGCGCTCTCGGTGATCGCCGCGGGGCTGCTTCTCGCCACCCTCGGTCGCCTCTCAGCGCTGATCGCCTCGGCCCTTGTTTGCGGCTTTGGGCACGGGCCGCTCACCCCTGCGGGAAGCCATCTGTTGCACGACATGGCGCCGCCGAAGGCCCGGAGTTTCGTGTTCTCGCTGAAGCAGACGGGTGTGCCCGGGGGGGCGATGCTGATCGGGCTGATCGCGCCGCCGCTCGGGCTCGCGCTCGGCTGGCGCGGCGGCATCGCCTCGCTCGCCCTGCTTGCGGTGCTGACGGCGCTTGCGCTGCAGCCGCTCAGACGCAGCCTCGATGCCGGCCGCGACCCGACGGCGCGGATCGGGCTTGCTGGCGCCAAGGCAAGCCTCGGCCTGTTCCAGAGCCAGCCAAAGTTGCGCGCGATCGCCCTGGTCGGTGCGGCCTACGGTGTGTCGCAGTTCTGCTTCTCCTCGTTCTTCGTGGTGTTCCAGACGGAGATCCTCAACTACGACCTGCTGCTTGCCGGGCTGAACCTGTCGCTGTCGCAGGCAGCGGGCGCCGCCGGGCGCCTGTTGTGGGGGGTGATCGCCGACATCGCCGGCCCGCTTTTCGTGCTCTCCGGGCTCGGCCTTGCCACGGCCGCGGCTGCCGTGACGCTCGCTTTCGCAGAGCCGCACTGGCCGCCGGTGCTGGTCGCGGCCGCGGGCGTCGCGATGGGGGCGACGGCGATCGGCTGGAACGGCGTGCTGCTCTCGGAGACGGCGCGGCTTGCGCCGGTCGGCCAGGCCGGCGCGGCGACCGGCATGCTCTCCTTCGTCTTCGCCCTGTCGATGATCGTTGCGCCGACTGGCTTCTCCGCCCTCGTCCAGGCGACCGGCACCTATGTCGCAAGCTTCATCGCCTGCAGCGTCTGCGCGCTTTTCGGCGTCGCCCTGCTCGCGCCGCTCAGACGCACCTCCGCGCACGGGCCGAGCCCGCCCGATCAGCCGTGATCCCCGGGGGGTGACGCGGGGCCGCCCGCGTGGCAGCCTCGGCGGGTGACAACCGTGCTCATAGTTCTCGTCGCTGCGGCGATGCTCGCCACCCTCGGCGTTCTGCTCGCCGGCGTCGTGGGGCTCGCCCGCGGGGCTGACCCGGCGCGCGGCAACGTGCTGATGCGCTGGCGGGTCGTGCTTCAGGCGGCAGCGCTCGGCCTGTTCCTCCTGCTGATGTCGCTGATCGGGCGCTGAGCCCCTCGCTTGCGCGACCGGGCCGCGGCGGCTAGGGTCGCGCGCGCCTTGTTGCACGGGCGAAGAACACGTCGCCGGCATGTTCGCGCATGCCTCGCGGCAGGGGCTTCGGGGCGCGGCCTCGCCGCGGTCTGGCCCGCGCGCCCGCGCCGGAACACGCATGGCCAGAGACCAGGCATGGCAGGACTAGGATGAAACTTCTCGTGCCCGTGAAGCGGGTCGTCGACTACAACGTGAAGATCCGCGTCAAGGCGGACAGGACAGGCGTCGAGACGGCCAACGTCAAGATGTCGATGAACCCCTTCGACGAGATCGCCGTCGAGGAGGCGGTCCGGATGAAGGAGCGTGGGCTCGCGAGCGAGATCATCGCCGTCTCGGCCGGCGTCGCGGCCTGCGCCGAGACGATCCGCACCGCGCTCGCCATGGGCGCCGACCGTGGCATCCTGATCGAGACCGAGGTCGAGCTGCAGCCGCTTGCGGTCGCCAAGCTCCTGAAGGCGGTGGTGGCGAGGGAGCAGCCAGGCCTCGTGATCATGGGCAAGCAGGCGATCGACGACGACATGAACGCCACTGGCCAGATGCTCGCCGCGATGCTCGGCTGGCCGCAGGGAACCTTCGCCTCGAAAGTGGCGCTTGCCGACGGCCGCGTCTCCGTCACGCGCGAGATCGACGGTGGGCTTGAGACGGTCGAGCTCGCGCTTCCGGCCGTGGTTACCGCAGACCTGAGGCTGAACGAGCCACGCTACGCTTCCCTTCCCAACATCATGAAGGCGCGCAAGAAGCCGATCGAGACCCTCACCCCAGAAGCGCTCGGAGTGGATGTCACGCCGCGGCTTGCCGTTCTCAAGGTCGAGGAGCCCGGCAAGCGCCAGGCTGGGATGAAGGTCGGCTCGGTCGCCGAACTGGTGCGGAAGCTTCGCACTGAGGCGAAGGTGATCTGAGAGGGAGAGCGGAGATGGCGATCCTCGTTCTGGCCGATCATGACGGCCGCACGATCAGGCAGCCCACGCGCTCGGCTCTCGCGGCCGCGGCGCGGATCGGCGGCGAAGTGCACCTCCTCGTCGCCGGCCACGGCTGCGGCGAGGCGGCGGCAGCGGCTTCGCGGCTTGCGGGTGTGGCGAAGGTGCTGCACGCCGAGGGGCCGTCGCTTGCGCACGCTCTCGCAGAGCCGCTCGCGGCGCTGATCGCCTCCCTCGCGCCCGGCTACACGCATCTCCTCTCGGCCGCCACCAGCCAGGGCAAGAACGTGATGCCGAGGCTCGGCGCTCTCCTCGACGTGCAGCCGATCTCGGACATCGCCGGCGTGGTCGACGCCGACACCTTCGTCCGTCCCATCTATGCCGGCAACGCGCTCGCGACCGTGCGTTCGTCCGACCCGGTGAAGGTGATCACGGTGCGGGCAGCGAGCTTCGACCCGGTTGCGGCCGGCGATGTCGCGGCGCCGATCGAGCAGGTCCCCCCGCCTGCGGATCCGGGGCTTTCCCGCTTCGTCAGCCAGGAGATCTCGCGGTCTGAGCGTCCGGAGCTGACGGCTGCGCGGGTCGTCGTCTCCGGCGGCAGGGGCATGGGCTCGGGCGAGAATTTCAAGCTGCTCGAGGCGGTGGCGGACAGGCTCGGCGCCGCCATCGGCGCCTCGCGCGCGGCGGTGGATGCTGGCTTCGTGCCGAACGACTACCAGGTCGGGCAGACAGGCAAGATCGTCGCTCCCGACCTCTACATCGCGGTCGGAATCTCCGGCGCCATCCAGCACCTCGCCGGGATGAAGGACAGCAAGGTGATCGTCGCCATCAACAAGGACGAGGAGGCGCCGATCTTCCAGGTCGCCGACTACGGGCTTGTTGCCGATCTGTTTCAGGCGCTGCCCGAACTCGCCGCAGAGCTCGACAAGCCGTGACGGCAACCGTGATCGCCAAGGTCGGCGTCATCGGCGCGGGCCAGATGGGTGCAGGGATTGCCCATGTCTGCGCGCTCGCAGGCCTCGACGTCGCGATCGTGGACGTCACCCCCGAGGCGCTCGAGAAGGCGCTTGCCTCGATCGCGCGGAACATGGACCGGCAGGTCGCCAAGGGCAACGTGACGGCGGAGGCGAAGGCCCAGGCGCTTGCGAGGATCGCTACGGGGACGGACTATTCCGGCTTCGCCGATGTCGACATGGTGATCGAGGCAGCGACCGAGAACGCGGAGGTCAAGAAGACGATCTTCCGGGCGCTCTGCCCCGCCCTGAAGCCCGAGGCGATCATCGCCACCAACACCTCCTCGATCTCGATCACCGGGCTTGCCGCCGTGACCGACCGGCCGGCGCGGTTCATCGGCATGCATTTCATGAACCCCGTGCCGGTGATGCAGCTCGTCGAGGTGATCCGCGGCATCGCCACCGACGACGCGACCTTCGAGACGACCGTCGCGCTCGCCCGCCGGCTCGGCAAGACCACGGCGGTGGCGGCAGATTTCCCGGGCTTCATCGTCAACCGGATCCTCGTGCCGATGATCAACGAGGCGATCTATGCGCTCTACGAGGGCGCGGGCGATATCGTCTCGATCGACACGGCGATGAAGCTCGGCACCAACCAGCCGATGGGCCCGCTCGAGCTCGCCGACTTCATCGGCCTCGACACCTGCCTCTCGATCATGCAGGTGCTGCATGCGGGGCTCGGCGACAGCAAGTACCGCCCCTGCCCGCTGCTCGTGAAATACGTCGAGGCAGGCTGGCTCGGGCGTAAGGCCGGGCGCGGGTTCTACGACTACGCGGCGACGCCGCCGAAGCCGACGCGCTGAGGGGGGAGCGAGGCTGTGGCCGCCATCACAGCCAGCGCCCCCGGCGTTCAGCCCGAGCCCCGCGCCAGCAGGGGCAGGACCGCCGCGCGGGAACGCCGCACCGCCTCGCGGGCCGCCTCCGGCACGGTTGCGCGCGCGAGGTCGTCGACGCGCTCGGGGTTGCGACGGCCTCGCCCGATGCCTTCCCAGGCCAAACGACAGCCTCCGCGCTGCAGCGCCCGCGGGCCGCGCGATGGCCGCTGAGACCGGCCGGTGAGCGCGCCCAAGCCCTCGCCCTGGCAGCGGCGCTGGCAGGAACGATACGAGGAAACAACGGGCCTGTTCGGCACCGAACCGAACGAGTGGCTGCGCAGCAACGCCTGGCGCCTCTCGCCCGGGATGCGCGCCCTCTGCCCGGGCGAGGGCGAGGGCCGCAACGCCCTCTTCCTTGCGGGCCTCGGGCTCGCCGTCACCGCGGTGGATTTCGCCCCCGCAGCGCTCGCCAGAGCTGAGGCGTCGGCCGCGCGGCAGGGCTTGCGGATCGAGACGGTCACCGCCGATCTCTGCACCTGGGCCTGGCCGGAGGCTGCGTTCGATCTGGTCGCGCTCGTCTTCCTCCAGCTGAGCCCGGACGAGCGCGCCGTCGTGCACAGGGCCGCGGCACGCGCGCTCGCTCCGGGCGGCTGGCTCGTGCTCGAGGCCTTCGCCAAGGGCGAGAGGCTCGGCTGCGGCCCTCGGACCGAGGAGAGCCGCTATGACGCCCCGATGCTGCGCGATGACTTCGCCGGGCTCCGCCTGCACGCCCTCACTGTCGGCACGGTCCTGCTCGCCGAAGGCGAAGGCCATCGCGGCGAGGCGACGGTGGTGCGGCTGCTCGCGCGGCGCCTGGGATGATGAAGGCTTCTCGCGCCGCCGCTTGCGACCTCATGCCGAGGCTTGGCGCCGGCGAGAGGGTTCGTTGCATCGCGATCAGAACGAACCGGAGGCGCATTGGCGCAGTGACCGGCCGCGCCCGCGCCTTGGCGATGCCTGACGCGCCTGAGGTCATGCCTGCGGCAGGCAGCAAGCGATCCGATCCGCGCCTGACGGCGACACTCGGGCTCCGCGCCGGTCTCCCCCGCCTCGTACGCCTCGAGGGGTGAGCGCGTCGCCCTCCCCGGCTCCTTGGCGCCGGATCGCCCAGCTGTCGCTGCCGACGATGACCGTCGCCTTCGCCCAGGCCGCGTGCCAGACGGTGGAGGTCGCCTTCATCGGCCGGCTCGGCACTGAGGTGCTCGCCGGCTATGCGCTCGTGCTGCCGCTTCTTTTGCTGATGCAGATGATGTCCGCAGGCGCGATGGGCGGCGGCGTGTCGGCGGCGATCGCGCGTGCGCTCGGCGCGGGGCGGCGCGATGAGGCCTCGGCGCTCGTCGCCCACGCCGGGCTGATCGGCATCGCCATGGGCCTTCTCTTCACGCTCGCGATCGAGGGGTTCGGGCCGGCGATCTTCCGCGCGATGGGCGGCAGCGGCGAGGCGGTCGGCCACGCCACGGTCTATGCGCGCGTGCTGTTCGCAGGCTCGTTGCTCGTCTGGCTCGCCAACACGCTCGGCGCGGTGCTCCGCGGCGCGGGCAACATGCGGCTGCCGGCGACCATCATGCTTCTCGCCTGGGGCTTCGATGCCGCACTCTCGATCCTGCTGCTCACCCGCACCAGTCTCGGCATCGCCGGGGCGGCGATCGCCTATGTCGCGACCTTCCTGCTCGCCTCTGCCGGCATGGTGGCAGCGATCCTGCGCGGCGGGGCGGGGTTCGCGCCGTCGTTGCGCGTCCGCCTCGACCTCGGCCTGTTCGGGCGTATCCTCTCGGTCGGGCTCGTCGCCTCGGCGATGGCGGCGATCGCCAATCTCACCACAGTGCTCGTCACCGCCCTCGTCTCCCGGCACGGCTCCGCCGCGATCGCAGCCTACGGCGTCGGCGTGCGGCTCGAGTTCCTGATGATCCCCCTCGCCTATGGCATAGGCGCGGCGCTGACGGCTCTCGTGGGCTTGCGCGTCGGCGCTGGCGACTGGGCGGGAGCGCGGATCACCGCCTGGCGCGGCGCTGCCATGGCGGGGGCGATCGCGGGCGCTGTCGGGGCGGCGGTCGCGCTCGCGCCACACCCCCTCGCGCGCGCCTTCGCGACCGACCCCGAAGTGCGCGCCGCGATCGGCCTCTATCTCGTCCTGGTCGGGCCCGCCTTCCCGGGTCTCGGCATTGGCATGGCGCTCTATTTCGCCGCGCAGGGGGCGGGGCGTATGCGACTCCCCTTCCTCGCTTCGCTCGTGCGGATCGCGCTCGCTGCCGGGGGCGGCGCCTGGGCCGGGGACCGTTTCGGTCTCTCCGGGCTGTTCGCGGCCGTCGCCGCCGCTCTCGTCGGCTACGGCGCGATCGTCGCCGCCTCGGTGCGGCCGAGCATCTGGTCGGCGCGCGGGCGCTAGGGCGGATCGCGCGTGGCTCGACTCTGCCATCGGCGTGAAGTTGCGCGCACGCGAAGCAGAGCGCGGTTTCCACGACCCGGGAGACGACTCCAGGGTCGAAACCCGGTCAGATCCGGGGATCAGGCTCCGGCTGATGATTTGCGCCGACTGTCGGAGCGTCGATGGGAACCATGGCGGCGCAGAACTGGCGCGACGCCGCGGCTTGGGTGGTGATCGAGCCTCTCTGGCAGAGGGGGAGTGCGCGCACACGCCAGGCCGGCTACCGCCCGACGCCGAGCGCGAGTGCAAGCGCGTAGACCGAGCGCTTCGGCCACCCCGTCGCGGCGGCGACTTCGGCAGCGGCATCCCTGACCGTTGCGCCCGCGGCGAGCGCCGCCTCGAGCCGCGCCTTCACCTCCGCGTCGCTCGCGCCGGCCGCGCCGCAGCCTGGGCCGACGACGATCGTCACCTCGCCGCGCGGCGGCGCCGAGCCGAAGCGCGCGGCAAGCGCCGGCAGGGTGTCCCGCACCACCTCCTCGAACAGCTTGGTGAGCTCTCGGGCGACGGCTGCGGGCCTCGGCCCGAGCACCAGGGCGAGCTCGGCGAGCGTGGCGGCCAGCCGTTGCGGCGCCTCGAAGAGCACGAGCGTCGCGGCAAGGCCGGCCGCTTCCGCCGCCCGTACCGATTCGAGCCGCTCCCGCCTCGGCCCGGGCTTCGGCGGCAGAAAGCCGAGGAACAGGAAGGGTTGCGGCGGCAGCCCCGAGAGCGCGAGCGCGGCAAGCGCCGCCGACGGCCCCGGCACGGCGGTGACCCGATGGCCAGCGGAGACGGCGGCTTCGACGAGCCGGTAGCCCGGGTCCGACACGAGCGGCATCCCCGCATCGGAGACGAGCGCGACGCGCCTGCCCTCGGCCAGCGCCGCGAGAACGCGCGGGGTCATCGCGCTTTCCGTGTGTTCGTGGTAGGCGGTAAGTCGGCGGGGAATGCCGGCGCGGGCGAGCAGCTTCGCTGTCACCCTGGTATCCTCGCACAGCACCATGTCAGCGGCCGCGAGCACCGCCAGCCCGCGCGGCGGCATGTCGCCCAGATTGCCGATCGGGGTGGCGACGAGGGTCAGGGTTCCGGGAGGGCCTGCGGCATCGGCAGCGCCGCCCTTCCCGGTGGAAGCAAGGGGATCATCCGGTGAGTGTTCGTCTCCGTTCATGCCTTCTCCCGCTTGGGCTTGCGAGCCTAGCGCTTGCCGCCTGCGCCGGGCCACAGGCGCCTCCCGCTTCCGCCCCTGCTCCCCTCCCGCCGCCGGTGGCTGCGCCGATGCCGCAGCGCCCAGCCGCCGGACCGGACGGGCAGATGCGCGCGGGCTTGCTCCTGCCCCTCACCGGGCCGCAGGCGGCGATTGGCCGCGCCCTGCTCGATGCCGCCACGCTCGCCCTGTTCCAGCATGACGCTCCGCTCGTGCTTTTGCCGAAGGACACCGGCGGAACGCCCGCCGGCGCCGCCGCTGCCGCGCAGGCCGCGATCGCCGAGGGGGCGGCGATCATCCTCGGGCCCCTCTTTGCCGCCGAGGCGGAGGCGGTCGGCCCTCTGGCGCGGGCAGCAGGGGTGAACGTGCTCGCCTTCACCTCGGACGCGGCAGCGGCGCGCGACAACGTCTTCGTGCTCGGCCAGCTGCCTGGGCCGGCTGTACGCCGGGTCGTGGCGGCGGCGCGCGCGGCAGGGGCGGAGCGCTTCGCCGCGATCGTTCCCGACACGCCCTATGGCCGGGTGGTGCTCGACGCCTTCCGCCAGGCGGTCGCTGCCTCGGGCGGCAGGGTGGTCCGAGAGGAGATCTATCTTGGCAACCCGACCCAGGCGGTACAGCGTCTCGCCGACTACGCCCGCAGGCGCGGGCCGGTGGACGCGCAGATCCGCGCCGCCCGCGCGCAAGGCACGGCGGAGGGCCGGCGCCGCGCTGCCGAGCTCGCCCGCGAGGCGAGGATCCCCCCACCCGACTTCGACGCGCTGATCCTCGCCGATGGCGGCGAGGCGCTGCGCGCGGTCGCTTCCCTTTTGCCCTTCTACGATATCGACAATCCCCCCGTCCGCTTTCTCGGCACGCCGCTGATCGCGGCGATGCCGGACGCCGGGCGGGAGCCTGCGCTCGTCGGCACGCTCTACGCCGCCCCCGACGAGGCCCGCCGCGCCGCCTTCGAGGCGCGCTTCGCCGAGGCCTTCGGCACTGCCCCGCCGCTGGTCGCCGGTGTCGCCTTCGACGCAGCGGCGATCGCCGCCGTGCTTGCGGCAGAGCGCGACCTCTCGCGCGGCGCGATCACCGATCCGCGCGGCTTCGCGGGCGTGCTCGGCATCGTCCGGCTTCTGCCGGACGGGACGAACCAGCGTGGGCTTGCGCTGATGGAGGTCACCCGCGACGGGGCGCGCGCCGTCGAGCCGGCACCGGAACGGTTCGAAGACGCATCCTTCTGAGGATCAGCCCTTGCCGCACCGCCTGCCGGACCCGGGCCCGCTCGTTCCGGTCGCCGTGGCCGCGGGGCTCGGTGCCGCGCCGGCCGCGCTGGTCGCCGCGCTCGCCGCTGGTGGCGAGATGTCGGTGGTCGCGGCTGGCTCGGTCGCGGTCGCGCTCGCGCTCTGCGCCGGCGTGTTCGGCTGGCTCTGGCAGCGCGACGTCGCCCGGCTGGCGGCGGCGCTGAAGGCGGCGGAGCAGGGCGAGGCGCCGGCCCAGCTGCCGCTGTTCCCGCCGCTGCGGCGGATCGCCGAGGCAGCCGGGCGGCTGGCTTCGGGGCTTCGCGCGCGCGGCGCCGAAGCGGCCTCACACGCTGCCGCCGCGGTTCGCATCGTCGCACGCCTGCCCGACCCGCTCGTGGTGCTCGGCGCGGATGCGCAGCCGGTGGCGCTGAACCCGGCAGCGCGTGCGCTGCTCGGCGAGGACGGTGCCGACCTCGCAGCGCTCCTGCGCAACCCGACGCTGCGTTCGGCGATCGACCGCGCGCTTGCCGGAGCCGGGCCGCAGACGGCTGAGGTAACGCTGCCCGTGCCTGTGGAGCGCGACCTCGTTGCCACCGCGATCCTGCTTGAGCCGCCTCTCGCCGATGGCGGGCGGCTCCTGCTCGTGCTCTCTGACCGGACGCGCGAGCGACGCCTCGAGCAGATGCGGGCGGATTTCGTTGCCAATGCGAGCCACGAGCTGCGCACGCCGCTGACGAGCCTGATCGGCTTCATCGAGACCCTACGCGGGCCGGCGGCGGACGACCGCGAGGCGCAGGCGCGGTTCCTCCCTATCATGGCCGAACAGGCGGCGAGGATGGGCAGGCTGATCGACGACCTCCTGAGCCTGTCGCGCATCGAACTCTCCGAACACACCCCGCCCACGGGCGAGCTCGATCTCGCCGTGCTTGCCCGCCGCGGGACGGAGGCGCTCGCACCACGCCTCGCCGCGCGGCGTATGACGCTCACACTCGCCGTCGAGGAGGGGCTGCCGCACGTCACCGGCGATCCGGACCAGCTTGCCCAGGTGATCGCCAACCTGCTCGACAACGCGGTGAAGTACGGCCGCGAAGGCGGGCGGATCTCGGTCGCGCTGCGGCGCGACGGCCCGGGCGGGCGGAAGGGGCGGCGCCGCGCCGGCGTGGCGCTCTCGGTGAGCGACGACGGCCCAGGGATTGCGCGCGTGCATCTGCCGCGCCTGACCGAGCGCTTCTACCGGGTCGACACGGCGCGCTCGCGCGCCGTCGGCGGCACCGGCCTCGGCCTCGCCATCGTCAAGCACATCGTCAACCGCCATCGCGGCCTCTTCGAGATCGAGAGCGAGGAGGGAAAGGGCAGCACCTTCACGGTGTGGCTGCCGGCCGCCGCGGAACCAGAGCGCGCCGAGCCCTCCCGGGCAGCGCCCGCCCGGCGCGACGCCGCTCAGGCAGAGCCGCGATAGGCGGCCCAGGCGGCCTCGACGGCGGCGATCTCGGAGGCTGCGAGCACCGGCGGGTCCGGCGTCACGGCGAGCAGCGCGAGCCAGACGCGGGCAAGCTCCTCGACCATCAGCGCAAGCGACAGCGCGCCCGCGAGCGTGGCGGCGGCGGCGACCGCACCGTGATGCGCGAGCAGGCAAGCATCCCGGCGCGCAAATGCACGCGCTGCCGCCTCGGCGAGAGCGTCGCTGCCGGGGGTGGCGAAGGGAACGCAGGGGATATCCCCGCCGCCGGCAGCGACCACCGTGTAGTGGATCGCCGGGATGTCGCGCCTGAGCGCCGAGGCGGCGGTCGCGTACGGGCTGTGCGTGTGCACCACAGCAGCGAGATCGGGGCGCGCGGCGAGCACTGCCCGATGCAGCCGCCACTCGCTGGTCGGCCTGCCGGCGCCGATCACCCTGCCTTGGCCATCGAGCGCGACGATATCGCCCGGCGCGAGCGCGGCGAGCTCCCGCCCCGTCGGGGTGACGAGAATCCGCGCCCCGTCCCTGAGCGCGAGGTTGCCGGCCGTGCCGGAGACGAGGCCGAGGCGGGCAACCGCGCGTGCCGCCTCGGCGAGCTCCTTTGCTGCGCTCAAGGAACGATCGCCTCCTCAGCGCGCCAGAGCCTCTCCCCGACCGCCGCGGCGACGGCGGGGTGGGTGATCCGCCCCTCGTGCACGGTGAGCCCGTTGCGGAGATGCGGATCCTCCGCCATCGCCCGCCGCCAGCCCTTGCCAGCGAGGGCGAGAACGAAAGGCAGCGTGGCGTTGTTCAGCGCTGCCGCCGAGGTGCGGGCGACGGCGCCAGGCATGTTCGTCACGCAGTAGTGCACCACGCCGTCCAGTACGTAGGTCGGGTCGGCATGGGTGGTGGGGCGCGAGGTCTCGAAGCAGCCGCCCTGGTCGATCGCGACGTCGACGAGCACGCTGCCTGGGCGCATGCGCGCGACGGTCGCGCGCGCAACAAGCTTCGGCGCAGCCGCACCGGGCACGAGCACCGCGCCGATCACGAGGTCGCTCTCGAGCACCGAGGTCTCGATCGATTCGAGCGTGGCATGGACGGTGGCGACCCTGCCGCCGAACTCCTGGTCGAGCGCATCGAGGCGGCGCAGGTCGCGGTCGAGCACGGTGACGCGCGCGCGCATGCCGGCGGCGATCCGCGCCGCGTTCGACCCGACCACGCCGCCGCCGATGATCGCGACCCGGGCGCCGGGCACGCCGGGCACGCCCGAGAGCAGGATTCCCGCCCCGCCATTCTCCTTCTCGAGGCAACGCGCACCTACCTGCACCGCCATCCTCCCGGCCACCTCGCTCATCGGCGCAAGCAGCGGCAGCCCGCCTGCGGCGTCCGTCACCGTCTCGTAGGCGATCGCCGTCGCGCCCGACCGCATCAGCCCCTTCGCCTGCGCGGGGTCGGCCGCGAGGTGCAGGTAGGTGAACAGCACCTGGCCCGGGCGTAGCATGGCGATCTCGGGCGGGAGCGGCTCTTTCACCTTCACGATCAGCTCAGCCTCGGCGAAGACCGACGGCGCATCGGGCAGAATGGTCGCTCCGGCAGCCGCGTAGGCGTCGTCCGCGAAGCCGATGGCCGCGCCCGCGCCGGACTGGACAAGCACGCTGTGGCCCGCGTGCACGAGCTCGCGCACGGAGGCCGGAACGAGCCCTACGCGGTACTCGTGGATCTTCGTCTCGGTCGGCACCCCGATCCGCATCGGCGTCCCTCTCCCCTCACTTCCCAGTGGGGAGGAAGATGAATACCACGGCCGCCACGAGGCAGGCCGCCGCGGCGCCGTAGTTCCAGGTGAGCCGCTCGCCGAGCACGAGCACGGCGAAGCCCGCGAACACCGCCATGGTGATCACCTCCTGCATCACCTTGAGCTGCTGCGCCGTATAGGTGCCGTAGCCGATGCGGTTGGCCGGCACGGCGAGGCAGTACTCAAAGAAGGCGATCGCCCATGAAGCGAGGATCGCGCTCCAGAGCGGCCAGGAGGGCCGCTTCAGGTGGCCGTACCAGGCGAAGGTCATCAGCACGTTCGAGCCGACCAGCAGAAGCGGCGGCAGGACGAAGGCGAGCCAGGAATGCGGTGGGATGGCGGTCATCACGCGGTCTCCTTCGTTGCCGGAGGGAAATGCTTGAGCAGCGCAAGCATGATCGCAAGCCCGGGCAGCGCGGCGGCGGTCGTCAGCAGGAAGAACCCCGTCCAACCCATCGCTCCGGCGAGATAGCCGGAAAGCCCCCCAATCGTGCGCAGCGGCAGCGCCGCCAGCGAGGAGAGCAGCGCGTACTGCGTGGCGGTGAAGGCGGTGCGCGTCAGCCCCGAGAGATAGGCGACGAAGGCGGCGTCGGCGAGCCCGTCCGTCGCGTTCTCGATGCCAACCTGCAGCCACAGGACGAGCACGCTACGCCCGGCTTCGGCGAGCATGACATACATCAGGTTCGACAGCATCTGCCCGAGCCCGGTCACGACCAGCGCTCTGCCCGTGCCAATCGCAGCAACCAGCACGCCGCCCGCGGCCACGCCGCCGAGCGTTGCGAACAGCCCGAACACGCCTGAGACCGCCGCCACGTCCTCGCGCGAGAAGCCCAAGGAACGATAGAACGGCGCCGTCATGATCCCAGCAAGCGCCTCGCCGAGCTTGTATAGCCCGACGAAGGCGATGATCAGCAGGGCGCCTGGACGCCCGAGGAAATCCCGCAACGGCGCGGCCACGGCGTCGGCGAGCCACTCCGCCCAGCCTCTGCGCGACACCCGCTGCGGCGCGGGCGGCTCGCGCGCGAGCGCAAGCGTGGTCGAGAGCCCGACCGTCATCAGCCCTGACATGGCGAGCAACGCTCCCGCCCAGCCGACGCGCGCGACCGAGAAGAGCACGCCCGCATTCGCAACGAGCAGAGCGATGCGGTAGCCCCAGACATAGGCGGCGAGGCCGAGCCCCTGGCGCTCTGGGGCAAGGCTCTCGATCCTGTAGGCGTCGATCGCGATGTCCTGCGTCGCCGAGAGGAACGCCACCGCAACTGCCGCGGCGACGGTGAGTGTGGCGTCGCTTGCCGGGTCGGTCAGCGCCATCGCGGCGATCGCGGCGGCGAGCATGGCCTGCACGGGGGCGAGCCAGCCGCGGCGGCGCCCGAGGCGGCGGAGAGGCGGCGGCAGCTGGTCGAGCAGGGGCGCCCAGATGAACTTCAGCGAGTAGGAGAGGCCGATCAGCGCAGTGAGCCCGATCGCGCCGAGCGGAACGTTGCTCTCGGCGAACCACTGCCGCAGCGTGAAGCCGGTGAGCGGCAGCGGCAGCCCGGCCGAGAAGCCGAGAAGCAGCATCACGAGGAGCGGCCTTGCGGGGCGCAGAGCGGCGAGCCAGGGCATCCCCGCTCAGGCCCCCGCTGCTCGCGCGCCGAACTCAGGCACCATCACCGAGAGGAGGGCGAGCGCCTCCTGCACCCTGCCTGCGCGCGCCGCGGCCGCAGCCTCGTCGATCGCGCGGGCGACGATCGCTGCATCGACCACACGGGGCCTTGCGACGAGCAGGCCGGGGATGCCGAGCGGCACCACCTCCTCGCGTCCGTGGAACAGCTCCTCGTAGAGCTTCTCGCCCGGGCGGAGGCCTGTGAAGACGATCTTCACATCCACCTCGGGCCTGAGCCCAGCGAGGCGTATCATCTTGCGCGCGAGGTCGAGGATCCGCACCGGCTTGCCCATGTCGAGCACGAAGATCGCGCCGCGCTCCACGGTCTCCGCCACGGCACCGCCCTCAAGCATCGTCGCCATCGCGGTGAGCACGAGGCCGACTGCCTCCCGCGTCGTCATGAAGTAGCGCATCATGTCGGGGTGCGTGACGGTGAGCGGCCCGCCACGCGCGAGCTGCGCCTGGAAGAGCGGCACGACCGACCCGGTCGAGCCGAGAACGTTGCCGAACCGCACCGTGACGAAGCGCGTCGGCCGCGCCGTGCCCTGCGCGCGGAGATCGAGCCCCTGGCAGTACATCTCGGCAAGCCGCTTGGTGGCGCCCATCACCGAGGTCGGATTCACCGCCTTGTCGGTCGAGATCAGGACGACGGAGGCAGCGCCCACCGCGACCGCTGCGTCTGCGACGTTGCGCGTGCCGTAGGCGTTGGTCAGGATGCCCTCGAGCGGGTTCGACTCGACAAGCGGCACGTGCTTCAGCGCCGCTGCGTGGAAGACGAGCTCGGGCCGCGTCTCGGCGAACAGCGCCGCGATCCGCTCGCGGTCGCGGATGTCGAGGATCACCGCCTCGCGGGGCAGAGACGGGTGCGCAACACCGATCTCCATGTCGATCGCGTAGAGCGCGTATTCGCCGTTGTCGAGCAGGGTGAGCCGCGCCGGGCCGGCCTCAGCGATCTGCCGCACGAGCTCGGAGCCGATCGAGCCGCCGGCGCCGGTGACAAGCACGCGCTTGCCGCGGGCGACGGAGGCGATCATCGCGCGGTCGATCGGCCGCTCGGGCCGGTCGAGCAGCGCCTGCGGGTCGGGCGGGGTGTCGTCGAGCCGCCGCAGCGGTGCGTAGGGACGGAGCTCGGCCGGGCGGGGCACCTCGAGGAGAGGCAGGCCGCGCGCCTCGGCCACCTCGCGCAGCCGAGCGAGCGCGAGGCCCGAGGCGGAGCGCGCGGCAAGCGCGATCGCGCTCGGCGCGTCGGCGGTTCCCGCGAGGCGATCGAGCACCGCGCCCGTCTCGTCGAGCGTGCCGAGCACGCTCGCGCCATGCAGACGCTGCCCCACCATCGAGCGGTCGACCGTGACGACACCGACGACTCGCCAGCGCGCAGCATTGCCGCGCGAGAGCGCGCGCAGCAGGAGCTCGGCCTGGTCGCCGGCTCCGGCGAGCAGGACAGGCCGCGCCTCCCGGTCGCGCGTGGCGGCGCGCAGGATGGCAAGCCTGTAGAGGCCGCGCGCGGCGAGCGTCGTGCCCGGCAGCAGCAACAGCAGGAAGGCGAGCACCGCAGGCGGCAATGCGCCCGGGCGCAAAAGCGCGAGCCCAAGGCCTGCAGCCGCCGCCGCCAGGGCCGCGGCAGCGGCCGCGCGCCCCGTCTCCACCGTGCCGCCGTGCCGCCACGAATCCCGCGGCACGCCGAGGGCGAGGCCGGCCGCGACCGAACAGATGGCGGCGGCCGGGATCGCGAGCGGCGCGACGGAGGCGTCAAGCCCGAGCCAGGCCACGCCGGCGGCCGCTGCCACCGCGCCGGCCAGAGCCGCAAGCGCCGAATCGGCGGCGAGTATGGCAACCCGTCTCGGCAGGCGTCTTAGGAAGCAAGCGGGCATCGCGGGGGTTGGCGGGGCTGGCCTCCAGCGGCGCGACTCGGCCGGCGATCAGCCCCTGTCCGCGCGGTCGCGCACCCTAGAGCAAGGCTTCGCCTGGGGAAACCCTCGGGGTTGCGGCCGATCCTGCGCGGTCGCTCCGCGCCATGCCGTTCCGGGGCGATGCCGCGGGCCGGATCGAACCTGGCTCAGCCGCGTGCGAGCTCCTGCTCGACCAGTGTTGCCCAGAAGCTCGCGCCGAGGGGCAGGATCGCGTCGTTGAAGTCGTAGCGCGGGTTGTGCACCGGCACGCTGCCCGCCCCGTCCGCCTCCTTCTGGCCGAAGCGGACGAAGCAGCCCGGCACCTTCTGCGCCATGTAGGCGAAGTCCTCGCCGCCCATGGTCAGCGGCTTTTCGCGATGCACGCGCGCAGGGTCGAGCAGTTTGGCGGCGGCGAGGGCGGCACGCTCCGTCGGCTCCGGGTGGTTCATCACGATCGGGTAGCCGCGGATGTATTCGAAGCGCGCAGAGGCTCCCTGGCTCTCGGCGATGGCTCGGGCGATCGCGCCCATCTCCGACTCGAGCATGTCCTGTGTGGCGGGCTTGAGCGTGCGCACCGTGCCGTTGAGGAAGGCGGTCTCTGGGATGACGTTGCCGCAGGAGCCTGCGTGGAACTGGGTGATCGAGAGCACAGCGGCATCGGCTGGGTCGAGCCTGCGCGAGACCAGAGTCTGCCACGCGAGCACGATCTGGGCGCCGATGGTGATCGGGTCGATCGTCATGTGCGGGCGCGCGGCGTGGCCGCCCCGGCCCTCTATGTGGAGCACGAAACGATCCGATGCCGCGCTGTTCGGGCCGGCGACGACGTACATCTCACCAACCGGCAGGCTCGGGTCGTTGTGTGCGCCGTAGACGGCGTCTGCCGGGAAGAGCTCGAAAAGGCCCTCCTCGACCATGATGCGCGCGCCGCCTGCGCCTTCCTCAGCGGGCTGGAAGATGAAGTGCACGGTGCCGTCGAAATTTCTCGTCTCGGCGAGGTAGCGGGCTGCGCCGAGCAGCATGGCGGTGTGCCCGTCATGGCCGCAGGCGTGCATCTTACCCGCGAACCGGCTGCGGTGGGGGAAGTCGTTCGCCTCCTCGATCGGCAGCGCGTCCATGTCCGCGCGGATGGCGATGGCGCGGTTGGAGTTGCCGACTTTGAGCGTGCCGACGACGCCTGTGGTCGCAAGCCCTGTGTGCACGCGTATGCCCCAGGCTACGAGCTTCTCGGCGACGATGGCGGCGGTGCGGTGCTCCTCGAGGCCGAGCTCCGGGTGCGCGTGCAGGTCCCGACGCCAGGCCGTCATCTCGTCGGCGAAGGCGGCGATTCGGTTGTGGATGGGCATTGGGTTACCTTCGGTGTCTGCCGGCGCTCAAGGAAGCACGCGGCGGCGGCGGGGGGAAGGGAGGTCTGGATCATCGAGCGGACGATCGCATGGATCAGCCGCAATCCTCTCGCACGTGCTTGCGACCGACCCTTCCGCATCGCCGGCGCCTGCGTACACATGGCCGTGATCCGCATCATGCTCCAATGCCTCGCGGCAATCTCCTCAGCAACACTGTCAGCAGCACTGACAACTTCCCGGACTGGCTCTCAGAACCAAGCGATGCAGTCGCGCAGCCCGATCGGGATGATGCGCCTCAGCTGGTCGATCAGCCGCTTGAGGCTTGGCAGCAGTGAGCGATGATCTCGTCTTGGTCACGGAACGAGCGGTTTGACAGCCAGTTGGATCGCATTTCGGGCGTTGCCGTCGGCCCGCGCCTGAACTGCCGGATGTTCTCCTTCGCGTTCAGCTCCCGGTATTTCGGCGGGGAGGCAGCAGGGTGATGCTGGCCGGCAGCGTGACGTCGCCACAGAGGTGCCATCCGGCCTGATCGAGCAGCAGCACCGCGTGCTTGCCGGGGCTGATCATCTCGCTGCTCTCGGCAAGGCGCAGGGTCATCGCTGCGGTGTTGCAGAAGGGCGGAACGAGGGCAGCGCGACACCGTTGCAGAGGAGCATCGTCGTCTGGGCGGAGGGGAAGGGCGACCCATCGCCAAGCGCCAGCGCTCGCCCGCCTCAGCGAGATCCCGCGCCTGTCGGGCGAGCCCAGCGGATCAGGTGATCGACCGCGGCCATCTCGGCCAGATCCCGCGCGCGTGGGGGGACCTCCTCGTCAGCCCCGTTCGGAGAGACCTGCGATGAGAGGCGAGGGCGGCGAGGTTTCGCCGGGGCGGTCGCCCTCCATGCGCTGGCCATCCGGCCAAACACTGCGCAGCCGGCGCGGCCTTCGCAGCTTCTGCCTACGCCTCGGTCGGATCGCTGTGCCGGCCAAGTGTCACGTGCCGGTCTTCTTCGCCGGGAACGATCCGGCTGTTCTGGCGCTTTGGAATCGTCTTCGCCCTCGTGGCTCCATCCTGCCGCGCCGTTGCGATGCAGAGAGACACCCTCACGCTCGGCGCAGGGGCACCCGGAAACCGCGCCCCGGCGCTTGCGCAGAATCGCCGCAACCTTCTTCCTCTATCCCGGGAGCACCGCGGTCCAAATCGCCCCCTTGTGATCGGGCGCGCTTGTCCCGCAACCCCAGGTGCCACCACCTCGGCTTCGTCTCGCGCGATGTCCCTCACCCGGTTCGCGCGTCCTCGAGGATCATGTCGGAGGCCTTCTCACCGATCATGATCGCTGCGGCATTCGTGTTGCCGGAGACGAGCGTCGGCATGATCGAACAATCGACCACCCTCAACCCCGCCATCGCGCGCACGCGCAGCCGCTCATCCACCACCGCGCGCGCGTCCTGCCCCATGCGGCAGGTGCTGGTCGGGTGGTAGACGGTGCTCGCCCGCGCCCGGATATGCGCCATCAGCGCCGCGTCATCCACCGCCTCCGCCCCGGGCTCGACCTCGGCTGCGATGTAGGGCGCAAGCGGCGGGGCGTGCAGGATCGCGCGCAGGCGCTTGAGCCCGGCAAGCAGGGTCACACGGTCGGTCTCGGCGCTCAGGTAGTTCATGCGGATCTCCGGCGGGGCCGCCGGGTCGCGCGAGGTGATCCGCACCGTGCCCCGGCTTTCCGGGCGGAGCTGGCACACATGCGCCATGAAGCCCGGGAAGGGGTGCAGGCGGTCGCCCATCCTGTCGGTCGAGAACGGGATGAAATGCACCTGCACATCCGGGGTGGCGAGCCGCGGGTCGGTGCGGAAGAAGGCGCCCGCATGGCCTGCGGCGATCGCAAGCCAGCCTGAGCGGGTCAGCAGCCATTCGAGCCCGAGCCTGACCCGCCCGATCAGGCTCGTCGTCATGTCGTTGAGCGTGATCCGCCGCGTGCAGCGCATCACGCAGCGCGCCTGCAAATGGTCCTGCAGGTCGGCGCCGACACCTGGGAGGTCGCGCAGCACCGGGATGCCGAGCGACGAGAGGAGCTCCCCCGGCCCGAGGCCTGAGCGCTGCAGGATCGCCGGGCTGCCATAGGCACCGGCAGAGAGGATCACCTCGCGCCGTGCGCGCACGACCTGCTCGGCGCTGCCGCGGCGGAACACAACGCCAGCGGCGCGCCCCCCCTCGATCAGCAGCCGGTCGGTCAGCGCCTCTGTGATGACCGCGAGATTAGGCCGCTTGCGGGCGGGGTGGAGATAGGCCACAGCGGCCGAGCAGCGCCGGCCGTTGCGCGAGGTCGTCTGGAAATACCCGACCCCTTCCTGAACACGGCCGTTGAAGTCGCGGGTGCGGGGCAGGCCCGCGTGCACGGCAGAGGCGATGAAGGCCTCCGTCAGCTCGTGGGTATGCGGGTCCGACACGCTGAGTGGCCCGTCGCCGCCGTGCTGGTCGTCGGCGCCGCGCACATTGCCCTCGGCGCGGCGGAAATAGGGAAGCACCTCGTCGGCTGACCAGCCGGCATTGCCGAGCTGTCGCCAGTGGTCGAAATCCTCCCTCTGGCCGCGGATGTAGACGAGGCCGTTGATCGAGGAGGAGCCGCCCAGGACCTTGCCGCGCGGCTGGTAAATCTGCCGCCCGTTCAGCTCCGTCTCGGGTGCGGTCTCGTACATCCAGTTCACGCGCGGCTTGCGGAACAGCCTCGCATAGCCGAGCGGGATGTGGATCCAGAGGTCACGGTCCTCCGGCCCCGCCTCGAGCACGGCGACGGTGTGGCGCCCGTCAGCCGAGAGCCGGTTGGCCAGCACGCAGCCGGCGCTGCCCGCGCCGACGATCACGAAATCGAAGCTTCCAACGTCCTGCATGCCAGCGCCGTTCCCTCTCCCGCCCCGGGATGTCCGTTGTTTTCCCGCATCAGGCCACAAGTCCCGGCTCGCTGCCAGGGCTCGTCGCGCCGAGTGGTGGCGACAGCGCGGCTCGCCCTGCCTGCCCCAGATCCAAGCTGGACGACAGTGTCGAAAAACGTGACACTTGATCTTGACGGACGTGACTGATTACCGATAAGCTATTTCAAGATCATATTTCACTACTGTGGCACGAGATTTGCGATGTGCGCGGTTGAGTGACCGGGCGGCGAGCACGGTCGCGGAAAAAGAGAAGGATCGAGTCGCATGAAACAACTTCTTCTGGCAGTCGTGGCGGCAGCCGGCCTTGCCCTGGCGCTCGCGACGGCAGGCGCCGCGACGATCGGCGTGACCGGATCGAACAACAGCGTGATCGGTGCAGGCGTCGAGGGCTGGCACGGCGCGACCTGGTTCCTCACCGCCGGCGCGAACACGACGATCGATGTCTATCTCGTCGGCTTGGAGGCGGGGGCACGCAACAGTTCCACACTGGGAACGGTCACCTTCGGCCCTTACAGCAATGCTTCCGGCACTGGGCGGTCCGTCCTGTTCGGCGGCACGACCGGGGTCACGCTCGCCGGCAGCGGCTCGATCGCGCCTCGCTTGATCCCGTTCTCCTTCACCACCACCTTCGGCGGCGGCGCCAGCGTGACGAACGCCGCGAACCCGCTGCCTCCGAACACGCCGAACTTCTTCTCCACGGTCACGACATGCGGCGCCGACATCCTCAGCTGCGTGTTCGACACGACAGTCGACGGCGCGACCGCTCTGTCGGGCAACACCCTTCTCCTGGCCCTCGACGAAGGCGGCGGCCGCAGGAATGCGCCCGACGACGACCATGACGACCTCGTGATGGTGATCCGCGTCTCCGACGGCAGCGTCACGCTGATCCCCGAGCCCGCGACTCTCGGCCTCGTCGGCGCCGGTCTGCTCGGCCCAGGCTTGGCCGCACAGCGCCGCCACAGGGCCTGACCGTCGCAGGGCGGTGTCGGAAAACTTTACACTCCGCTGACCGCGTGATCCCCGGGGCGGTGCCGCAGGGCACCACCCCTTCCTCCTTCCCCCCTCTCGAGAGACACTTCCTTCGCCAGCCGCCCTTGCCGCGGCCGGAGAGCGGGGTAGGAATTGGGCCGAGAGCCCCACCCCAACTGCCCCCCGCAAGGACGCACGCCCAATGAACGGCGCCGAAAGCCTCGTCCATACCCTGCTTGCTTCAGGCGTTGACACCTGCTTCGCCAATCCTGGCACTTCGGAGATGCATTTCGTTGCCGCGCTCGACCGTATCCCCGGCATGCGCTGCGTGCTCGGCCTGTTCGAGGGGGTGGTGACCGGGGCGGCCGACGGCTATGCGCGCATGGCCGGCAAGCCGGCCGCCACACTGCTGCATTGCGGCCCCGGCCTTGCGAATGCGCTCGCCAACATCCACAACGCCCGCCGCGCGCGCAGCCCATTGGTGAATGTGGTGGGAGACCATGCCACCTACCACCGCGCCTGGGACGCGCCGCTCACCGCCGACGTCGAAGGCGCGGCGCGTGCCTTCAGCGACTGGGTCAGGGCCGGGGCGAGCGCGCGCAGCATCGCCCGAGACGGCGCCGCAGCCGTGCAGGCGGCCCGCACCGCGCCCGGGCAGATCGCGACCCTGATCCTGCCCGCCGACACTGCCTGGGGAGAAGCCGACGGCCCGGCCGCCCCACTACCGGTTCCGCCGCCTTCCCCTGCCTCGCCGCAGCAGGTCGAGACCGCCGCCCGGATCCTACGCCGCGAGGGGCCGAAGGTCCTGCTCCTGCTCGCCGGTGCGGCGCTCTCCGAGGCTGGCCAGCGCGACGCCATGCGAATCGCCGCTGCCACAGGAGCGGGGGTGCGCGCGCAGATGTCGAACGCCCGAATCGCGCGCGGCCAGGGGCGGTACGCGATCGAGCGGGTGCCCTACCCGGTCGACCTCGCGCTCGACGCTCTCAAGCCCTACACGCACTGCCTTCTCGTTGGCGCGAAGCACCCGGTGGCGTTCTTCGCCTATCCGGGCAAGCCGAGCTCGCTTCTGCCGGAGGGCTGTGCGGTGCACGTGCTCGCAAGGCCTGAGCAGGATGTCGCCGGCGCTCTCGCAGCGCTTGCCGACGCGGTCGCCGCCGGCATCCTCCCGCCCGCTCCCAACAGCGGCCCGCGTCCTGCCGCACCGGGCGGTGCCGTCACCTCAGAGGGGATCGCGCGCACCATCGCCGCGCTGATGCCCGACCATGCCATCATCGTCGACGAAGGCGTGACCACAGGGCGCGGCTTCTTCGCCGAAACCCACGCAGCGCCGCCGCATGACTGGCTCCAGCTCACCGGGGGCTCGATCGGCGAGGGACTGCCGCTCGCGCTCGGCGCCGCAATCGCCTGCCCTGACCGGAAGGTGATCGGCCTGCAGGCGGACGGCTCGGCGCTGTATACGCCGCAGGCTCTGTGGAGCCTCGCGCGGGAGAAGTGCGATGCCACGATCATCATCTTCTCCAACCGCAAATACGCGATCCTGCGGCACGAGCTCGCTGCGGTCGGGGCAAACCCGGGGCGCACCGCGCTCGACATGCTCGACCTCGGCAACCCAGACATCTCCTGGGTGAAGCTCGCGCAAGCCCTCGGCGTCGAGGCAGCGGCAGCGCCGGACCTCGACGCGCTCGCCGACCTGTTGCGCGGCGCGATGGCGCGCCCCGGCCCGTTCCTGATCGAGCTCGCGGTTCCTTAAGCCGCGGTCATGGCCCGGGAAGGCGCGCACCGACCCCCAGGGAGCCGTGCCCGTCTGCGCCTTGCCCGGGCCCGTGGACGACCCTGCGGGTCTGAGCCGAGGCCGTGAAGTGTTCGCGCGCCGGGCAGGGCGAGCGGCGACCCCGCGCGGGCCGGACCGAAGTTGCGCGGCCGGGTCGTTTCGCTGTCCTGCACCCGCGACCCCGAACACGCCTGGGCCGAAGCCCGAGCCGCTGCGATCAGCCCTCCGCCCGCAAACACCCCTCGGCCAGGCGCAAGAGGCTGTCGGGTCCGAGCGCGTCCGGCGAGAGGATCCCGAGCAGGGCGAGGTCCCGGTCGAGCTCTCCCTTGAGCAGGGCGATCGCGTGGCCCACCCCGGCGGTGCCGCCGACCGCGGCGGCATAGAGCATCGGCCTGCCGACGAACACGAACCGCGCCCCGAGCGCCATCGCCTTCAAGACGTCCGTCCCGCGCCGCACCCCGCCGTCGAACAGAACCGGCATCTCGCCGGAGGCCGCAACGACCGCAGGCAGCACCCGCAGCGGCGAGACGGAGCCATCGAGCTGCCGCCCGCCATGGTTGGAGACGATCACCGCATCCGCCCCGTGTGCGCGCGCAAGCCGCGCATCCTCGGGGTGGAGGATTCCCTTGACGATCAGCCGCCCCTTCCAGCGGCGTCGTATCAGTGCCAGATGCTGCCAGTCGAGATGGTCGCGCGCGGTGAAGTCACGCAGCACGTTGCGGGCGAGGATCGGCACCCCGCGCTCGGCGAAGCTGTTCTCGAAATGCGGCATGCCGTGGCGGAAGAGCGTGCGGAACCAGGTGAAGGCGAGCCAGCGCGGCCTGATGAGCCCGTCCCAGGCGAGCCTGAGCGAGGGGCGGAGCGGGGTGGAGAACCCGTTGCGCACGTTGTTCTCGCGCGAGGGCAGCACAGCCGTGTCGACGGTGACGAGCAGCGTGCCGAAGCCGGCTGCCGCGACCCGGTCGATCAGCTTCTCGATGCGCTCCGCCGCGCCGGGAAGATAGGCCTGGAACCAGGCGTCGGGGTTGGCAGCGATCACCTCCTCGAGCCGGATCAGCGAGGAGCCCGAGAGGATGAACGGGATATTGGCCTCCCGCGCGGCTTCGGCGAGCGCGATGTCGCCGCGATAGGCGACGAGCGCGGCAAGCCCCATTGGCGCGATCCCGAAAGGAGCGGACCAGCGCCTGCCGAACAGGGTGACGGAGGGATCCCTGCGCGAGACGTCCCGCAGGGTGCGGGGGACGAACCCCCATTCGCGGAAGGCGCGGGCATTGTCCTCGAGGGAGGCGTTGGTCTCGGCAGCGCCCGCGACATAGCCGAAGATCGGCCGCGGCAGGTGCGCCTTCGCCATCGGCTCGAAATCCGCAAGGCACAGGGCCCGGGCGAGCCGCTTCGGGAGCCTCGTTTGGCTCGGTCTCGCGCCGGCATGGAGCGGCAGTGGGCCGTGCATGGTGACCTCCTCCGCCCGCTTGTCGGCGGTCGCGCGCCGGCGCGCAAGGGGGAGCGGTGAGCGCCCTGCCCGAAGAGGCGGCCGCCCTGCCCGTGGCCGAGGCCCTGCCGAGGCTGCTCTGCGCCCTCGCGCGTGGCAGCAGCGCCGTGCTCGTCGCCCCGCCCGGTGCGGGCAAGACCACCGTCGTCCCGCTTGCCCTCCTCTCCGCACCCTGGCGCGGCGCGGGGAGGATCCTCGTGCTCGAGCCGCGCCGGCTCGCGGCGCGGGCCGCGGCGCGGCGCATGGCGTCCCTGCTCGGCGAGCGGGTCGGCGAAACCGTCGGGTTCCGCACCAGGCTCGAGAGCGCTGTTGGGCCTCGGACGCGGATCGAGGTGCTGACGGAAGGCCTGCTCGTGCGCAGGCTGCAGTCCGACCCAGGGCTCGAGGGTGTCGCCGCGGTGCTGTTCGACGAGGTGCACGAAAGGAGCCTCGAGGTCGACCTCGCGCTTGCCCTCTGCCGCGACCTCCAGGTGGGGCTGAGGCCCGAGCTCCGGCTTGTGGCGATGAGCGCGACTCTGGAGGCCGCCGGCTTCTCGCGCCTGCTCGGCGACGCTCCGGTGATCGAGAGCGCCGGGAGACTGTTCCCCGTCCGGATCGAGTATGCGGAAGCCGACCTCCCCAATCCGCGCGCGCTGCCGGAGGCGGCGGCGAAGGCTGCGCGGCGGGCGCTCGCGCGCACGCAAGGGGATGTGCTCGTCTTCCTGCCGGGCATGACGGAGATACGCCGCGCCGAGGCCGCGCTCGAAGGCGTAGAGGCGGTTGTGTGCGTGCTGCACGGCGAGCTCGACCCGGGGGTGCAGGACATCGCGCTGCGCCCCGACCCGCAAGGGCGACGCAAGGTGATCCTCTCGACCGCGATCGCCGAGACCTCGCTGACGGTCGAGGGGGTGGATTCGGTGGTCGATGGCGGGTTCCGCCGCGCGCCACGGTTCGATCCCGGAACGGGCCTCGCTGCGCTCGTGACGCGCCGGATCAGCCGCGCCGCTGCCGACCAGCGTGCCGGCAGGGCGGGGCGTCTGCGCCCGGGGCTTGCGCTCAGGCTTTGGACGGAGGCGCTGCATCGCGGCCTTCCCGCGCAGGAGACGCCGGAGATCCTCGAAGCCGATCTCGCCCCGCTTGCTCTCAACCTCGCCGCCTGGGGCGCTGAGCCTGCGCAGCTGCCCTTCCTCCACCCCCCGCCGGAGGGAGCGCTCGCAGCCGCCCGCGCCCTGCTTCGCGAGCTCGGCGCGCTCGACGAGAGGGGGGCGATCACCGCACGCGGCCGGGCGATGGCGCGGCTTTCCGCCCATCCGAGGCTTGCGGCGATGCTGGTCGAGGCGGGGGAGGATGCCGCGCTTGCGGCAGAGATCGCAGCCCTGCTCGAGGAGCGCGATCTGCTGCGCGTGGAGGGGGGCGACGCGCCGGCCGATCTCAGGCTTCGCCTCGGCCGGCTGTCCGGAGCCGCAGCCCGCGCCGCGGCGCAGCACCGACGCCGCCTCGGCGTGAAGGCAGAGGCCTCTGGCCATGACCGGGCCGGGCGCCTCGTCGCTCTTGCCTTCCCTGACAGGGTGGCGATGGCGCGGGCGGGAGAGACCGGAGCCTTCCTGCTCGCCTCCGGGCGAGGCGCGCGGCTTTCGCCTGCCGACCCTCTGGCGCGCGAGCCCTTCCTCGCCGTCGCCGCGCTCGACCTCTCGGGGGCAGAGGCGCGGATCAGGCTTGCTGCCCCGCTTGCGCGCAGCGACCTCGACGCCTTGTTCGCGGCAAGGATCGGGCAGGCGGTGGAGATCGCCTGGGACGACCGCGCCGGCGCCGTGCGGGCGCTGCGGCGCGTACGCTTCGGCGCTCTCGTGCTCGAGGAGGCGCCGCTTGCGGACGCGCCGGAGGAGGCGGTCGCCGCTGCTCTCTGCGAGGGGATCAGGCGCCGGGGCCTTGGCGTCCTGCCCTGGACGGAGCCGGCGCGGCGGCTGCAGGCGCGGGTGGCCCTGATGCGCGCCCGAGAAGGAGAGGCCTGGCCAGACCTCTCCGAACCCGCTCTTGCAGCGACGCTCGAGTCGTGGCTTGCGCCGCATCTTGCCGGCATGCGCAGGCTCGAGGATGTCGGGCGGCTCGACCTCGAAGCGATCCTGCGCGGGATTGTCGGGCAGCGCGCGGGCCTGCTCGAGTCGGCCTTCCCGAGCCATCTGACGCTTCCCTCCGGCCAGCGCGCGGCAATCGACTACACGCGCGACCCACCCGTGGTCTCGGCGCGGGCGCAGGCCTTCTACGGGCTTGCCGAGTCGCCTCGCGTCGGCAACGGCACCATCCCGCTTGCCGTCGAGCTCCTGTCGCCCGCGGGGCGGCCGATCGCGCTCACGCGCGACCTCAGTGCCTTCTGGAAGGGGGCCTGGGCAGAGGTGCGCAAGGACATGCGCGGCCGCTACCCCAAGCACGCTTGGCCTGAGGACCCCTCTAGCGCAGCCTGACGAGCCAGAGCGCAATCGCCGCCGCCGGAAGCCCGAGCGCGATCCAGGCAGCGCCCCAGCCCAAGCCCGCCCCGACCAGGGCGCCGAACACGGGCGGCAGGGCGATCTGCCCGACCTGGGCGAAGGCGAGCACGGCGCCGGTGACCGCCCCCGCGCGGCCTGGCGGCGAGAGGCGCGCAAGTTCGGCGAGCATAAGCCCGTGCCAGGACATGACGGTGGCGGAGGCGGCAAGGGCTGCAGCGAGCACGGCGCCCTTGCTGCTCTCCCGGTCGAGCAACGCGAGCACAGCGAAGGAGAGGCAGGTGCCGGTGGCGATCACCGCGAGCAGAAGGCGAGCGGAGCAGCGCGCCCCAGCGGCGCCCCAGAGGATCCGTGCCGGGATCGCCGCGAGCGTTGCCGCACTGAAGAGCGCCCCCGCTGCCGCGAGCGTCCAGCCGAGGCCTTCGACGAGGAACACCACGAGGAAGGTCTGGAACACGAACTGCAGCCCGACCAGCACCGCGAAAGCCAGCGCAAGGATGCGGATCGCTGCGAGCCGCCGCACCGTCGCCAGGGTCTCGAGCGTTCCTGAGAGGCCGATTCGGGCGCGCGGGTCGCGGTCCGCGTCGAAACGGTCCCGCAACGGCTCGAGCGCAAGGCAGAGGGCGAGGCAGATGAGCGCCGAGACGACGAGCGCGCCGCGCCAGCCGAACGCCGCCGCGAAGCCCGGCCCGAGCAGCCCCGACATGGCGACGCCGACCGGAACGCCCGTCTGCTTGATCGAGAAGAGCAGCGGCTGCTGCCGCGGCGGGACGACACGCGCGAGAAGATGCGAGGAGGCGGGCGTCGAGACGGTGCTGCCGAGCCCGACCGGGATGGCGCCGAGCGCGACGAGCGCCACACCCGAGGGGGCGGCGAGAGCGAGGCCGAAAGCCGCGATCGCGAGCGCGACCTGGGAGACGCGGAGCGCTCCGTAGCGGGCGAGGAGGCCACCCACGCCGAGCGTGCCGACGAGCGCTGCGGCGGCGGCGACCGCCGCGTAGAGGCCGGCGAGGGAGGGGGAGACGCCGAGGTCTGGCGCCATTGCCGGGGCGAGCACGGGGACGAGCCCGCGCGTGAAGGTCGCGAAGGCCTGCTGCACCAGCATGACAAGCGTCGCGGTCAGGGCGAGGGACACGGCAGTGGCCTGTTGCGGCTGGGTGCGGATCGGCGCAAGCCTCGAGCCTGCGCGGGCGGGCTGTCGCGGGCAAGCCGCGGTGCGGCATATCTGCCGCGGGCTCTGCTTCTGCTTGGCAGGGTGCCGGGGAGCCGCGCAGTATCCGCACGCGGTGGGGAGGACGATGCGAATCTTGCTTGTCGAGGACGACCGCGATGTCGCCCGGTTCATCACCAAGGGGCTCAAGGAATCTGGCCACACGGTCGATCACGCCGACCAAGGGCGTGACGGGCTGTTCCTCGCCGCCTCCGAGAACTACGACGTGATCGTGCTCGACCGGATGCTGCCGGGCGGCATGGATGGGTTGAGGCTGCTCGAGGCGCTGCGGGCGACCGGGGTGAAGGTGCCGGTTCTGTTCCTGTCCGCGCTCGCCCAGGTGGATGAGCGGGTGAAGGGGCTGAAGGCGGGCGGCGACGACTATCTGACCAAGCCCTTCGCCTTCACCGAACTGCTTGCGCGAGTCGAGGCGCTCGGGCGGCGTGGGCGGTCGGATTCGCCGGTGACCAGGCTTGCCGTCGCCGACCTCGAGATGGACCTGCTCACCCGGTCCGTCCGGCGCGCTGGCAGGCCGATCGAGCTGCAGCCGCGCGAGTTCCGCCTGCTCGAGTTCCTGATGCGCCACGCGGGCCAGGTGGTGACGCGGACCATGCTGCTCGAGGCTGTTTGGGACTATCATTTCGATCCGCAGACGAACGTGATCGACGTGCACGTCTCCCGCCTGCGGCAGAAGATCGACCGCGGCTTCGCCTTCCCGCTGATCCACACTGTGCGCAACGCGGGCTACATGCTGCGGGGTGAGCCCTGAGGGGGAAGCGTTGAACCCGCCGCTTGCGACGTCGCCCGGCGCGGGCGAGCGGCCGCTCGTCAAGCTCTTGCGCTCGATAGGCTTCAAGCTCGCGGCGCTGCACGCGGCGCTGATGGTGGCCTCGGCGGTCGCGCTCGGCGCCTTCTTCTGGTGGAACACGGCAGGCTACCTGAACCGGCAGACCGACCACGCGATCGGCGCCGATGTGCTGATGCTGACCGCGCGCTTCCGCGCCGGCGAGCGGCCCGAGCTTGTGCGCAGCATCGACCAGAGGCTGGCCGAGGATGCCGAGGACGAGGTGATCTACCTGCTCGCCGACCAGGCTGGGGCGCTGGTGGCCGGCAATCTCGACCGCTGGCCGGAGGAGGCGACAGCCGACGGCGCCTGGCACGAGCTGCCGCTCGTCCGCAACGGCCAGCCGACGATTGGGCGTATCCATGTGCTCGATCTGCCCGATGGCACGCGGCTCCTGGTCGGGCGTGACGTCAAACAGCGGCTCGAGCTGCGCGAGCTCGTGGCCGATGCGGTGCTCTACGGCAGCGGGCTTGCCGTGTTCCTCGCTGGCTTGGGCGGCGTCCTGGTGCGCCGGCTCCTGCAGTCGCGGCTCGCCCCGGTGGCCGAGACTGCGGCCGCGATCGGCCAGGGAGACCTCTCGCACCGCGTGCCGCTCTCGGGCGCGGATGACGACTTCGACCGGCTTGCCGAGACCTTGAACGCGATGCTCGACCGGATTGGCGTGCTGATGGATGGGGTGCGCGAAGTCTCGAACGCGATCGCGCACGACCTGCGCACGCCGCTTGCGCGTCTGCGCGGCAGGCTCGAGGAGGCGCTCGCCGCAGGGGATCCTGCGAGCCTGCGCGGCGCGGTCGAGCGCGGCATCGCCGAGCTCGACGGCATCATCGGCGTATTCCAGGCGCTGCTTCGGATCGCCGAGATCGAGGCGGGAGCGAGGCGGTCGGCCTTCGCGGGCTTCGACGCGGCGACCGTGCTTGCCGATGCCGCCGATCTCTACGGCGCCGCCGCCGACGAGCGCGGCCTCGCCTTCTCGGTCGATCTGCCTGCGTCCCTGCCCATGGTGGGGGACCGCGACATGCTGCTGCAGGCAGCGGCGAACCTGCTCGACAACGCGATCAAGTTCACCCCCGCGGGCGGGCGGGTGCTCCTGTCGGCGGAGCGGCGCGGGGCTGAGGTGGCGATCACCGTCTCCGATTCCGGCCCAGGGATCCCGGCAGGAGAACGCGCGCGCGTGACCGAACGCTTCTACCGCTCTGAGGCGAGCCGCGGCACGCCGGGCTCGGGGCTTGGACTTGCCCTCGTCCAGGCCGTTGCGCAGCTGCATGGCGGGGCGCTTATGCTCGAGGACGCCGCGCCTGGGCTGCGGGCGACGATGCTGTTTCCGGTGCATGACCCGCCGGCCGAGCCGGACCGTCCGGCCCAGGCGCAGCAGAGCGAGCGCCGAAGCATGGCCAGCGCTGCCTGATCGGCGCGGAGCGGCGACCTCCTGAAAAAAGCGGGAGGCAGCCGGCGCAGAGAGAGGGAACTTGACCTTGAGCGGTGACCGCCTGAAAAAAGGGGGCGGGAGGCTCGCGCTTCCCGCCCCGAGGCTTCGCGCGCCTGACCGGGGGGATCGGCGCGCGCGCCGGCGGGACCATGCCGGCGACATCCGGGAGAGACGAGGATCGACAATCGGCCGGTCCTCGATGGGCACCATACCCGGAAATCATTAACCATAGGTTGCACAACCGCGCAAGCCATTTCTCGGCACAAATACGCGCGAAAGTTGTATCGCGGCGCGTGATCACCAGAATGTTATCGCTTGCCGCGAAGGCGCTCGTCCGGCGCAAGGCTCAGGCGTCCGCGATGCCGTCAGGCGGTCTCGGCGAAGGCTGAGATACGCCTTGCGCCGGCGCGGCCCTTCAGGCTAACCGGTTGGGATCGGAGTCGCAATGAACAGGCGGCCGGTCCTCCTGCTGCTCGCTTTCGGCGCCTGCGCGTCCCGCCCGCGCGAGGGTGCGGAGATTCGCGCCGGTGCCGCCTCCCTTCCCGGGTCGATCTCCTGCGTTCCCTTCGCCAGGGCCCTGTCCGGCATCGAGCTCTCAGGTGACGCCCATCAGTGGTGGGCAGCCGCTGCTGGCCGCTACCGGCGGAGCGCCTCGCCGACGCCCGGCGCGGTTCTGGTCCTGCGCAGGTCCTCGCGCCTGCCGCAGGGGCATCTCGCGGTGGTGGTGCGCTCGCTCGGTCTGCGCGAGGTGCTGGTCACCCACGCCAACTGGGGCAGCGGTGCGGGGCGCGGGCGGGTCACCGAGAATCAGCCCGTGGTGGATGTCTCCCCACGCAACGACTGGTCGGAGGTGCGCATCTGGCACCCTGGGTCGGGCACGCTTGGGGTGACCGTGTTTCCCGCTCACGGCTTCATCCTGCCGGCGCGGGCGGCAGACCCGGCAGATCTCGCCGCGCGGGTCGCGGAAGCGGCAAGGCGCGCCACGGGAACGCTCTGACTCGGGCGAGGGAGGGTCAGGGACGGGTGCCTTCGAGCGGGTGGTTCGGGGAACCGCAACCGCACGCGACCGTGTTCTCGTTTACGCCTTGGCGAAGATCGTTCGGCTCCTATTTCTGCCGCCTAAGTTATAAGGAGACAGGGGAGCATGACGAAAGCGGGTGCGCGGCACGCACGCCCGTCGCGGCCGGAAGGCCGCGTCACACGGGAAAGGGTGCGCGAGATCGTCAGCGCGATCGCTGCCGAGGTGATCGCAGAAACCGCCGAGCGCCTTGCCCGCAGCGACCGGCGCAAGGCGGTGGCTCTGCGCATGGCAACGCGCAGGCGGGCATCGCGCAAGCCCAGCTGAGCGTCACGCGGACACCCCCTGCGCGTTTGCATGCATACGGAGAGCGGGCGCGCCAGGCGGCGCATCTTCGCTGCGCGCGGGCATCCCCACCGCGCTCACACAGGGTCAACCTACCGCAAGGCGGGCGGCTGGAGTTGGGCTGAGCGCTCGCGGGCATCTGTCCCGGGTCAGGCGCCGTCCGGCTCTTCCGTCTGCTCGGCCACGTGGTCGACCATGTCGGTGAGCATTGACCGTATGTGGTCGTCCCCCACCACATAGAACACCTGCCGGCCCTGCCGGTCCGCCTGCAACAGCCTTGCGGCGCGCAGAAGCCTCAGATGGTGGCTGACCAGGCTCGCCGAGAGCCCAAGACCCTGCGCCATCTCCGTCACCGCCACCGGCCTGGTCAGGCAGGCGAGGATGATCCTGAGACGGGTCGGGTCGCTCATCAGCCGGAACAGCTCGGCGAGCTCGACAATCTCGTCCTCCCCGACGCCGCGCGTTCGCCCCTCGCGCTGACCCATGCGACCATTCGCTGCCACGACGACGAGGCTCACAGGAAAACTGCCCGCGCGCAAGCGGGGGCTTGCGCGAGGCGGTGCTTGCCGCCATATCTCGTTTCGGTTGAACAACATCTTTCAAGTCGTTGACGAGGTGTAGAGATGAACAGGTGTTCAAGCGTCGCACGTCGAGGCCTGCTCGCCAGCGCAGCGGCGCTGATCGTCTCCCCGAGCGCTCCCCGTGCTCAGGCACAGCCTGCCGCCACGCCGCGCGTGCTTGCGACCACCGCGATGATCGGCGACCTCCTGCGCGAAATCGGCGGCGATCGCCTACGTGTCGAGACGCTGCTCGGCGAGGGCGTCGACCCGCACACCTACAAGCCGACGCGGGCCGACATCGCCCGCCTCTCCGCAGCCGAAGCGGTATTCTACAATGGCTTGCTGCTCGAGGGGCAGATGGGGGAGGTGTTCGCAAGGCTCGCCCGCGGCGGCAAGCCGGTCTTCGCTGTCGCCGAGCTTCTCGCCGCAGACCGGCTGCTGGTTGAGGACGGCGGCAGGCACGACCCGCATGTCTGGATGGACGTCACCCTCTGGGCCGCCGCGGCGGAGCGGATATGCGACGCGCTCGCCCGCCTGCGCCCAGCCGATGCCGAGGCGTTCCGCCGCAACCACGCCGATCTCGACCGGCGCCTTGCCGAACTCGACGCCTATGTGCTTCGGGCGATCGCCTCGATCCCGGAGAACGCGCGCGTGCTTGTCACCGCGCACGACGCTTTCGGCTACTTCTCACGCCGCTACGGCATTGCCGTGGAGGGCATACAGGGGCTCTCGACCGAGGTGGAAGCCGGGCTTCGCCGAATCCAGGACCTCGTTGAGCTCCTGGTCGCGCGCAGGATCCCGGCCGTGTTCGTCGAGACCTCGGTGAACGACCGCAACGTCCGCGCGCTGATCGAGGGCGCAGCGGCGAAGGGCCATCGCGTCGCGATCGGCGGCGCGCTGTTCTCGGACGCGATGGGCGCGCCCGGGACCTACGAGGGCACCTATATCGGCATGATGGACCACAACGCGACCGTCATCGCCCGCGCCTTGGGCGGGGCGGCGCCGGCGAAGGGCATGAACGGGCGGCTCTCGGGATGACCGCTCCGGCAGCGCTTCCGGTTCCCGCCCTGTCGGTCAGGCACCTGACGGTTGCCTACCGAGACGCGCCTGTGCTGTGGGAGGTCAACTGGGCGACGCCGCCTTCGGGCCTCGTCGCCGTGGTGGGCCCGAACGGGGCAGGCAAGTCGACCCTGATCAAGGCCTGCCTCGATCTCGTGCCGCGACTCTCGGGCGAGGTGCGGATCTTCGGCCAGCCGCTCGCGGCCGTGCGCCGCCGTGTCGGCTATCTGCCGCAGCGCGCCTCCGTCGACTGGGACTTTCCCGCCACCGCGCTCGACGTCGTCGCGATGGGTCGCTATCCGCGTGCCGGCTGGCTGCGCCCGCTGCCACGCCGCGAGCGCGAGGCGGCGCGGGCAGCGCTCGCAGAGGTCGGGCTTGCCGATTTCGCCGACCGCCAGATCGGCCAGCTCTCGGGCGGGCAGCAGCAGCGCGTCTTCCTCGCCCGGGCGCTTGCCCTCGAGGCCGATCTCTACCTGATGGACGAGCCTTTCGCAGGCGTCGACGCAGCCACGGAGAAGGCGATCATCGGCGTGCTGCGCCGGCTTGCCGATCAGGGCAAGGCGGTCGTCGTTGTGCACCACGACCTCGCGACCGCGCCGCACTATTTCGACCACGTGCTTTTGTTGAACCTGCGCGCCATCGCCTCTGGGCCGATGCGGCAGGCCTTCACGCACGAGAACCTCGCGCTTGCCTATGGCGGGCGGCTCTCCCTGCTCGACCAGGCGGTCGCCGCCGCCGCAGGCGCTCCCGGGGCGGCGCCGCGGGGGTGAGGCAGCGATGATCACGTCAGCGGACTTCCTCGCCGCTCTGAGCTTCCGGCTCGGCCACAACGCCACCGTGGTCGTGCTCGGCTGCGCGGCCTTCGGCTTTGCTGCCGGCCTCGTCGGCACCTTCGTTCTGTTGCGCGGACGGGCGCTGATCGCCGATGTCGCGGCGCATACGACCCTGCCGGGTGTGGCCTCGGCCTTCATCGGCGCCACCCTCGCAGGCTTCGATCCGCGGAACCCTTGGCTCTTGATGGCCGGCGGAGCCGCCTCCGCCGCTCTCGGCACGCTCGCGGTGCGCGCTGCCGCGCGGGGCCGGGTGCGCGACGATGCCGCGATGGCACTCGTGCTCTCCGCGGGCTTCGGCGCAGGTGTCGTGCTGATGTCGGTCGTGCAGTCCCTGCCCACGGGCGGCCAGGCAGGGCTTGCGCATTTCATCCTCGGCCAGGCTGCGGGCATGTCTGAGGCTGAGGCGACGGCGCTTCTCCTGCTCGCCGTGCTGGTGGCGGCAGCCGCGGCGGTCCTGTTCAACCCGCTGCGCGTGCTCTGCTTCGACGAGGCCTTCGCCGCCGCCGCCGGCCTCAGCGTGCGGGCGCTCGACCTCTCGCTGATGGCGCTGATGCTCACCGTCGCGGTCGGTGGCTTGCGCGCGGTCGGGCTGATCCTCGTCGTCGCGCTGATGGTGATCCCCGCGGTGACGGCGCGGCTGATGACGGAGAGGCTCGCGGTCATGGCGCCGCTTGCGGCTCTCTTCGGTGCCCTCTCAGGCTGGGTCGGCGCCTCTGCCTCTGCGGCAGCACCTGGCCTGCCAACCGGGGCCGTCGTGACCGTCACGGCCTGCGCGCTGTTCGCCGCCGCCCTGCTCCTTTCGCCCGGGCGCGGGGTGCTCGCCGCCGCGCTCAGGCATGCGCGGCTCGGCTGGCGGATCGCGCGCGACCACCTGCTGCGCGGCGCGTGGGAGGAGCTCGAGCGCCAGCGCCTCGGCCCGGAGGGCGCCTTCGCTGCCGCGGCGGTTGCCGAAGCCTGGGGCTGGGGCCAGGCGCGCCTCGCCCTCGTCACCTTTGCCGCCCGCGCAGCGGGGCTTGTCGCGCCAGCAGGCGAGCCTGGGTTCCTGCGGCTGACCAGCGCGGGCACCGCTCTCGCCCGGGCGTTGGTGCGACGCCACAGGGTGTGGGAGCTCTATCTGACACGCGCCGGCGGCGTGCGCGCCTTCGCCGCCCATCGCGGCGCCGACCTGATCGAGCACACGCTTCCGGCCGAGGTCGAAGCCGAGGTCGAGGCCTGGCTCGCCCAAGCCGACCCGTCGCTTTCCCGACTACCCGTTCCGCCGCCTGTGGAGGGGGCGCGGGCATGACTCTCGTCGAGTTCCTGCAGCTCGACCTCGTGCCGATGCTCGCTGCCGTGCTCGCCTGCGTCACCTGCGGGCTGCTCGGCTCGCTTCTGCTGCTCACCCGCAACAGCATGATGGGGGACGCGATCAGCCACGCCGTGCTGCCTGGCATCGCCGCCGGCTTCTGGCTCACCGGCAGCCGCGCGGCGCTGCCGATGGTCGCTGGCGCGATGGCGGCTGCCGTTCTCGCCGTCGTGCTGATCGGCACGATACGCCGCCTCGCCAGGCTAGAGGCAGGCGCGGCGATGGGGGTCGTGTTCTCGGGCCTGTTCGCGCTCGGCCTTCTGATGCTCGTCTGGTCCGGCGCGGACAGGGTCGATCTCGACCTCGACTGCGTGCTCTACGGCGTGCTCGAGACGCTGATCTGGCCGGCAGCGACCGGCCCGGCAAGCCTGGTCGATGCCGAGGCGCTCGCCCTCCTGCCGCCGGAACTCCTCCTGCTTGCCGGCATGTTCGCCGTCACGGTGGGGATGCTCCTTCTGTTCTGGAAGGAGCTTCGTCTCGCCGCCTTCGACCCGGGCTTCGGCGTGGTGATCGGCTTCGACCCGAGGCCGTTGCGGGCGCTCCTGATGCTCTTGATCGCTGCCGCCTGCGTCGCCGCCTTCTGGGCGGTCGGCTCGATCCTCGTGATCGCGGCGCTGATCGGCCCGGCGGCGATCGCGCGGCTTCTGACGGACCGCTACGCGGCCCAGTTCGCCCTCTCTGCCGCTGCCGGTGCAGCGATCGCCATCGCTGGCTACGGGCTCGCCGCGCTCCTGCCCGCGGCCTTTGGGGCTGCCCAGGGCTTCAACGCGGCCGGCATGATCGCGGTGATGGCAGGGGCAGGCTTCGCGCTTGCCGCTGCCGCCTCGCCTTACCGCTCCATCAGGCGCCGTCGCGCGGCAGCGTTACCAGCGTGAAGAGGCCGAGCGGCGGGCAGGGCTCGATCCGCGCGGCAGCGATCTGAGCGGGCGAGAGAACGCTCTCCATGGCGAAGTCTGGGTGCCAGCCGAGCAGGCGGCTGAACGGCGCCATCGCCCGCTCGATCCCCCGCCGTAGCCCGGGCGGCCCGAGGAAGTGGTTCACGAGCAGGATGGTGCCGCCCGGCCGCACCACGCGCTGCATCTCTGCCATCAGCCGGCGCGGGTTCGGCACCACGGAGGCAACGAACATGGCCACGGCGGCATCGAAGCTCGACTCCTCGAAGCTGGTCGCCTCAGCGTCCATCTCGAAAAGCCCCTCGACGGTGGCGGCGAGGCCCGCGCGGACGCGACGCTCGGCGACCGCAAGCATCTCCGGGCTGAGGTCTATCCCGGTCACCCGCTTAGCCGCGGCGTAGTGCGGCAGGGCAAGGCCAGTGCCGACGCCGACCTCGAGGATCCGTTCGGCCGCAAGCGCGTTGATTGCCGCCACCGCCCGCATCCGCGCCGGCCGCGACACCCAGCCGAACACGCTGTCATAGACACCCGCCCAGCGGCGATACGCCTCGCGGACGGACTGCGCATCGAGCGGCCTCACCGGCCCCTCGGCGCGGTCTCCGGCGCGGTTGCCCTCGCCGCGTTGGATCGTGACGCTCATGACGCGCATGCGCCTACTCCCCGCCGCGCCGTCGCGCAATGCCCCTTGCGTTCACGCCTTGCTCCGGCTGCCCCGGCTCTCCGACCAGAGCACGATCAGCCCGCCTGCGGCGATCACCGCCGCCCCGGCCAGGGCCACCGCGTCGGGCACTTCGCCGAACAGGGCGAACCCAGCGATCGTCGCCCAGACGATCTGCGTGTAGGCGAAAGGCGCGAGCACCGAGGCCTGCGCCCGCTGGTAGGCGAGGATCAGCAGGAAATGCCCGAGCCCGCCGAGCATGCCGAGCAGCGCAAGCAGCCCCCATTCCGTCGCGGTCGGCCAGACCCAGACGGAGGGAACGATGACGCTCGTGGCGATGGTCGCCGCCACACCGGTGTGGAAGATCGTCGTGAAGGCATCGTCGATTCCGGCGAGGCGGCGCGTCAGCACGGAATAGACGGCGAAGACGGCTGCAGTCGCAACCACGAACAGCGCTGCCGGATGCGTCACGCCTGCGCCTGGGCGTAGGATCACGAGCACGCCTGCGAAGCCCAGGAGAATGCCTGTCCAGCGCTGCCAGCCGACCCGCTCCCTGAGGAGGCGCGCGGCGAGCAGGGTCACGAGCAGCGGCGAGAGGAAGCCGATCGCGACGCATTCGGCGAGCGGCACGTGCACCAGCGCCAGCGTGAAAAACAGGTTCGCAGCGGCGAGGCAGAGCGAGCGGACAACCTGCAGCCGCGGCGCGCCGGTGCGCGGCGGCAACCTGCGCCCGATCAGCCTCAGCGCCGCTGAGACGATCAGCATGTGGAACAGAAAGCGTGCCCAGAGGACCTGCAGCACCGGCAGGCTTTGGACCGAGGCCTTGATGGCGCTGTCCATCAGCACGAACAGAAACAGCGCCCCAAGCATCAGGGCGATGCCTAGGGCAGGCCGGTCAGGCGGCTTGACGACGCCCCCCTCCCGCTCGCCAGGCGGCGCCTCGGTCACACGAGGCCCGGCCGGTCACCCGAGGAAGGGCGTCTCAGGCTGCGTCCTCGCGCCTCTCCGGCTTCGGTCGGACATAGGCGATCGCGGCATGCTCCTCGCAGTAGGGCTTGCCGGGCATGGCGGGGGCGCCGCAGAAGCGGAACCCTGGCTTGCCTGGTTCGCCGATCGGCCAGCAGCAGGTCGCATGGCCGACCCTGAGCGGTGCTGTCCGCGCCTGGGGCGTGATCTGCGCAGGCCGATGCTCCTGCCTGTCGGCTGCCGCTGCGCGGACCACAGGCAGAATCGGCAGCGGCCGCGGCAGGCCCGGGCGCGGCGCAAGCCGCGGCGCGCGTGCTGCCGGCGCCTGGCCTGCCGGCCGCCTGATCGGCGAGGGGCGGGCAGGGAGATTGAGGCGGTGCGCCTTGCCCACCACGGCGTTCTTCGAGATGCCCATGCGCCGGCCGATCTCTGCCGTTGAATGCCCTTCGGCCCAGAGCTGACGCAACGTCGCGATCGCCTCCTCGGTCCAATCCATGCCGGGCGTTCCTTCTGGTGATGGCCTTGCCTCTACCAGATACGGTATCACGCCCTTCGGTTCGCCTACAACCGGTAGTATATCCGCCGACACCAGAAAGCTGTGGACAACTTCCCCCCGAAGCGCCCGCGCCGCTACAGGAGGTCCTTGCGCAGCATCCCGTGCACGCCCTTGACGCCGTTGACCGTCTGGGTGACGTGGAAGTCGGCCGCGAGCGAGCAGAACTGGTAGGCGTCGAGCGGCGAGAGGTTGGTGCGCGCGGCGATCAACGCGATCATCTCGCGCAGCGCCTGCTTCATCGCGAGGTCGAGATCCTCGTTCAGCCCCATCGAGATATAGTGGGTCGGCGTCTCAGCGCGGGGGAAGGAGAGAAGCGGGGCTGCACCCTCGCGCTTGTGCAGCACGAAGGTGAAGGTGCCGTCGAGGCACATCTCGAGGGCGGTGATGCAGACCTCGCCGTCGCCCTGCACGCCGTGCCCGTCGCCCACAGAGAACTTCGCCCCCGGCACAAACACGGGCAGGAACAGGGTCGAGCCTGCGACAAGCTCCTTGTTGTCGAGGTTGCCCGCGTGCTCGCGCGGCGGATTGGAGGCGATCCGCCCGTAAGCCGGAGGGGGCGCGACCCCCATCACCCCGAAGAAAGGGCTCAGAGGGAGTTCGGTTCCCCAAGGCAGGCGGCAGGTGTTGCGCGCGCGGTCGACCGGGATGTGCAGCACGCGGGTCAGCGGAAAGTCCTCAGGCAGCGTGCCGGCGAGCGGGCGGACCATATTGTAGCCCCAGTCGGCTCCGGGGCTGATCGCCTCGATCCGCACCTCGAGCATATCGCCCGGCTCCGCGCCAGAGATCGCGATCGGACCGGTGAGGATATGCGCCCCGAGTTCAGGCCTGAGCCGCTCGTTGATCGCCTTGAGTGCCGGTGGGATGGCGAGCCCGCTTCCCTCAGTCGGCAGGACGTCCTCTCGGCCGGAGACGCAAGTGACGTCCACCGTGTCGCCCGAGGCGATGGTCAGCACCGGCGGCAGCGCCGCATCGAAATAGCCCCAGTGGACTGTCTCCGGCGAGGCGTCGAGGCGGTGGCGTGCCATGGCTGCTCCGGCGGCGGGTTGGTTCGACGCCGCATCGCAGCAAGACCGACTGAGCCCGTCAACCGGCTCAGTCGGGCGCGGCGCCTCTCCGGGCGGTCCTCCCTGCCGGGGCGCGCGCAGCAAGGCACGGCCGCACACGACTTGACGCATCCCGGGCGGCGGCGCGAAATCCCGCCGCCGCGCGCGGGGGACCGAGCGGGCATCGCAATGGGGCTTCCGTGCCGCATCTGACGCTGCACTCGCCGGTCGGCGAACTGACGGTCTTCGAGGAGGAGGGACGAATAGTCGCTCTCGAATGGGGGCGCGGCTGTGGGACCCAAGACGCCACGCCGCTTCTCGCAGCCGCGAAGCGGCAGCTCGAGGCCTATTTCGACGACCCGCGCTCGGGCTTCGACCTGCCGCTCGCGCCGCGTGGAACGGGCTTCCAGAAGCGGGTATGGCAGGCGCTGCGGGAGATCCCGCCAGGCTGCACCGAGCGCTATGGCGCTCTCGCCGCCCGCCTCGGCTCAGGCGCGCGGGCCGTCGCCAGCGCCTGTGGGGCGAACCCGATCCCGATCATCATCCCCTGCCACCGGGTCGTCGGCGCCCTGTCGCTTGGCGGCTACTCCGGCGGCCAGGGGCCAGACACCAAACGCGCCCTGCTCGCCTTCGAGCAGGGCCCGGCTCGACACTGAGCGGGCGAGACGCGACAACACAGAACCGGGAGTTTGCGATGCCTCATGCCATCCGGATCCACGCGCACGGTGGCCCCGAAGTGTTGCGCTGGGAGGAGGTGCCGAAGCCCGCTCCAGGCCCAGGCGAGGCGCTGGTCAAGCACGCGGCGATCGGCCTCAACTACATCGACATCTATTTCCGCACGGGCCTCTACAAGCCGCCCGCCCTGCCGGCGACCCTCGGCATGGAAGGCGCGGGCACAGTGGAAGCCGTCGGCGAGGGTGTGACCGACCTCAGGCCGGGTGACCGGGTCGCCTACGCGACCGCCCCGATCGGCGCCTATTCAGAGTATCGCACCATCAAGGCAGAGCGTCTGATAAAGCTGCCCGACGCGATCTCCTTCGACACCGCCGCTGCGATGATGCTCCAGGGCATGACGGCGGAGTATCTCCTGCTCCGCACCTTCAAGGTGCAGCCCGGCCAGACCATCCTGATCCACGCAGCAGCCGGTGGCGTTGGCCTCATCATGTGCCAGTGGGCGAAGCATCTCGGCTGCACGGTGATCGGCACCGTCTCGACGGAGGAGAAGGCGGCGCTCGCGAAGGCGCATGGCTGCGACCAACCGATCGTCTACACGCGAGAGGATTTCCAGGCGCGGGTCAAGGAGATCACGGGCGGCAGGATGCTGCCTGTGGTCTACGACAGCGTCGGCCGCGAGACCTTCCTGAAGTCGCTCGACTGCCTCGCCCCCTACGGCATGCTCGTCGTGTTCGGCAACGCCTCCGGCCCGGTGCCGCCCTTCGACATCTCCCTGCTTGCCGCCAAGGGCTCTCTCTACCTCACGCGCCCCACCCTCGCGACCTACACGGCAAGGCGCGAGGAGCTCGCCGCCTCTGCAGCGGCGCTGTTCGACGTGGTGCAGAAGGGCGCGGTGAAGATCGCGATCAACCAGCGCTTCCCGCTGAAGGACGCGGCGGAGGCGCACCGTGCCCTCGAGGAGCGCCGCACCACCGGCTCGACCGTGCTGATCCCCTAAGGCGGGCGGCCGCTGCGCGCCGCGGCAGCTGTGCCGATCCTCGGGCGGGCGGCGCCCCCCTCTACCCAGGGCTGAGCCCAGCAGCGGCTGCGCGCAACGCGCGGCCGTGACAGACGGAATGCGCAA
>Ga0308417_1000214_pt1 | contig 44419 bp, 32 predicted proteins | sample HotsprSampleOS65_FD_203528 | JGI IMG/M metagenome (GOLD analysis project Ga0308417, IMG submission 203528) | Hot spring phototrophic mat microbial communities from Octopus Spring, Yellowstone National Park, Wyoming, United States - 20090730_OS65 ...
GGGGGGCGAATCAACCCCGTAGGCCCATAAGGGGTACACCTCGGCGAGTCGCTGAGAGTGTACCCAGGGTGTTCTCAGCGGGCACCTGAGCGTGTGCCGGTCGCCGCCTCGGTCTTCGGCTGGGCGACGAATTTGTGGATGAGTTTACCGGTGGAGGCGTCGTGGATCCAAACGACACCCTCGAAGCCGGCCGAGGCGATGCGTGTGCCGGACGGGTGCCAGGCCACGGCATAGGCGGGTCCGGTGACCTGTTCACAGACGATTTTCGCACCACTATTCACGTCGTAGATGCGAACCTCGCCTCGGCCGTCGAGGCTGCTGACGGCGGCGAACTTGCTCCCCTCCGGGTTGAAGGCCACGTCCGAGATGCGGCCGGGCATCCGCTCGTACTCTCTCAGTAGGTTCGCGTCGTCGCCGATCTCACGCTTCACCTCGCGATGCATCTTGTAGAGCCGGGGCTGACCGTCCGAGCCGGCCGTCAGGACCTCGTCGTAGACTTTCGGCTTGGCACCGGGCGTGTCGGCCGGCACCTTCTGGAACTTCTTCTCCTTCATCGGCCGCCGCTCGACCGTCATCAGCCCGCCTTTGTGTCGGCCCGGTGTGATGGTGGTGATGTTGTCGATGAACCGTTGGGTCGTCACCTCGGTCAGTCTCATGCTCATGTCGCGGCTGACGGAAACGAGGTGCAGCCCGTCCTGCGAGAAGGCGGTGCCGAGGACCCAGTCGGTGTGCGTGCCCATCTGCAGCACCTGCTTGCCGTTCAGGGCGTCGACCGCGCGCACGGTGTTGTCGGCACAACCGAAGGCCACGGACTTGCCGTCCGGTGACCAACTCACGCCGTAGAGGGTGTCGAAGCCGACCGGGGCCGACACCAGCAGCTTTTCCGTCTCGGGGTTCCAGATTTGCACTTCACCGAACCGTCCGGGAGCACCGCCGACGGCGGCGAGTTTCTTGCCGTCCGGGGAGAAGGCGATCGATTGAACACGCTCCGACATGCCGATCAAGCGGCCGCGGAGGTCATACCTCTCCGTGTCATAAAGGAGGACTTCGTGGTAACCGGTCACGGCCAGCGTCAGACCGTCGGGCGAGAAGGACAACGAGGTGACCACCGGCGGCGCGGAGTACTTCGGGGGGTTGGAGGCGTCGACGACGACGGCTCGGGCGCTCGCCGGGGTGTCGTCCGTCGCCCCCTGGACGATCCAGTCGATGATGAGCTTGATCTGGATCGGGTTGAGGGGGTCGCGGTTCTTCGGCATCTCGGCCTTGCCGGAGTCATGCACGCGGACCTGCTGCACGAGGTAGCTCTCGTCCGGCTTGCCGGGCACAACGCCTGCTTTACCCCGCTCCCCGCTCTTGAGCAGGTCGGCGTGCTCGGTCATGACGTACCCGCCCATCGGCTTGGCGGGCTGGTGGCAGCCGTTGCAGTGCTGCTGGAATATAGGACGAATGTCCTTGTAATAGCTGACCTTGGCCGGTTCCTCGGCGTGGGCCTTGGGGCAGAGTCCTGGAACCACTAAACAGCCCAACAGCAGGAGGCGACTGTGCATAGATGCGAACCCCGGTGGATGACGTTCGAAGCCCGAGATTGCGTTACAGGTAGGCAATTTAAGTCTATCACTCCCGACCCCTCTGGAGCAATGATTTGGGGCGATTTCGGGGAAACCGCCTTCGGAACGGCAGGGCCAAAGACCGCCCTCATGGGGAGGTATCAACGGGACAGAACCTGGGGGACCGCATGTGCGGGCCTGGCAAGAGGCTGACCGGCTCGCGAGCCTGGCAGGTCACCGGCCAGTACCAAAGTCTACCGGGAGCATGTTCGTGCATCCGCATCCGCGGCGTTCGGCTCGATCGCCGACAGGAGCCGGACCGCGGCGCGATACGGGGTCGGGTTGCCTAGAGAAGACTTGCTTCCGTTTACACCCCGAAGAGGGGTCTACTTGCCGGTCGAGACCCACTTGCGCCATGCCTTCTCGAGCGCCGCCGAGTCCTTCCATCCGGCCGCCTCGAGGGCCTGCTGTACGGGTTGTCGGTTCCCGTTCTCGTCCAGGCGAAGTGCGAAGACGAACCGTGAGAATTTGTCCCTCTCCGGTCCGAAGGCGAGGTATTCCACGAAACTCACGGTTAGCGGTTCAAGGTGCGCGGGTCGGCTCTCGGCCCATAGGTCGGTGAGTGCGACCGACTTGACGGTCTTGGGACCGACCGCGTTCCGTGCGGCCGTGCGGTAGGCGGTGTATCGCTTGGAGTTGGTCCCCTCGGCCCGCATAGCGATCACGCGCCCGAAGGCGTCGGACAGCCACTCGGGCAGGTTGGCCGCGCCGTACTTCGCCTTGAGGTAGGCGGTCGCGACCGTGGCCGCCGCCGCCGCGAACCGGTCGCCCTCGGTCGCCGAGGCCGGGACCGTTACCGGATCGACCAGGTACGGGGCGTCTTCCCGGAGTGCGAAGTGGGTGCCGGTCACTTCCGTCGTCCCCACGACATTGCGTATGAAGCCCTTGAAGTCCCGCGAATCCGGCAGGTAGATGACGGCGAGCTTCCCCTTCCAGGGTGCTTCCTTTTCCTCGTATTGGGCCGCCTTCAGGGCTATGGGGACGACCTTATCGAGTAAGGTACCGAGAGCCTTGGCCTTTTCCTCGGTCGTCGTCGTGGCGACGAAGAAGTTGTCGGTCTCGACGATGCTGACCCGGGGGAGGTCGGCTCGCTTCATGTTGGTGAGCAGAACGGCCCGTTGCTCGGCGAAAACTTTCTTGTCCGGCATCCCGTCCTGGGCCGAGGCCAGCGACGTCAGCACGAGCAGCAACAGGGCACTGATCCGGCGGGCGGTCATGGCGAGCACTCCGGTTGCTTGGCACACGGGTTGAGGAACACGGTGGGGCGGCGGGTTGCAGCCTGATTGTAACCCGAGCGCGTACGGAAAGTGAACAAGGGTGATGCCTAGAGGCGAGATGTTCTCACCCCGGAGATCTCCCGCCAAGTTGCGGGCGGATTATTGGGCCATACGGGCCTTAACAGTGGCGAGCGTCACCCGTGCCGAAGGACCGCGCACCCGCCCGTGGGTATGATAATCCGCTTGCCCTCACCTTCAGAGCTTCGGAGGCTCGAACCGTGAGTCGTCCAGCTTCTCGGGGAACTCCCACTTGTCGAGCGTCCACTGCTCCCCGAGCCGGCCGTTTTGGTGAAACTCGAGCTTGCGCGGCAATAAGTACCCCTCGGCGTCCTTATGATCGGTCATGAACAGGACTTTGTTCACCTTCTGGCCGTACTCACGCGGGTGGTACTCGACTTTCGTCGGTACTCCGGTCGCCTCGGAGAAGGTGATCTGCAGTACCGGCAGCTCGCGAAGTTTCAGCTTCACGACGGTCCCGTCGGGGGTTTTCGTCGTGTCATAGGCCACGGCCTGTGGGTCCGAGAGCGTCAGACCGAGGATCACGCCCATTTGGGCCGAGAGTTCGGTCGTGATGATGCGGCCGATCTCCAGCGGGCTGGCGTCGAACGGTCGCAAGTCGCCGACCACCGGCTCCTGAGTCCGCCAACCGAACTTACCGCGAAGGATGAAGGTCTGGCGGACCGTCCCGGTGAGGTCATAGGTCGTGCGTGCCCGGTCGGGCCAGGCGATCTCCCAACGGAGCGTGGCCGGCGTCGGCACGGGGCTGGTCGGGAGAGAGACCGAACCCTGGTAGCTCAGAACGCAGACCCGGAGCTTTTTGAGCCTCTCGGTCTTGCCGCCCGCGATCGCGTCGAGGGCCCGGTCGAGGACCGCTCGGGCGGCCGGCTCTGACTCTTTCGGGGTCGGCTCCGCCGCCTCCGGGGCGCCGCTCGGGCTTTCAGGACGCGGGATGTCTTCGGGCAATTCCTTGGCCGGGCCACAACCGGTCAGCAACACGAACAGTGCCACGACCACAGACGCGACGACTCGGCAGACGACTCGGCACATACTTCCCTCCTTTGGTGAAGGAAGTTGTAACCCTCCTGAGGGTAGAGGTCGAGACGGCCCAGGGCGGCCTTCGATTTCCGTTCCATCGACTTGATCAGGAACGCGACGGGACGAGTTGCGGATGGCGAGGTTCACGCGGTCCCTCGCTCGTGTCGGTCGGGGCTGGTAAGGAGACCCGGAACGTGCTGCCGACCCCGGGTTCGCTCTCGACCGTCACCGTGCCACCGAGTCGGCGGACATACTCCTGAACGATGGCCAGGCCGAGGCCGGCATGCACTCCGGTGGCCTGCCGCGACGGGTCGGCCCGGAAGAACCGCTCGAAGATTTTTTCCTTGACTTCGGGCGTCATGCCGATGCCGGTGTCACTGACCTCGAACACCACCCGGTCACCGGTCCGTTTGGCGACCAGCTCGATCGACCCGCCGGGCTTGTTGTACTCGACCGCGTTGTGCAACAGGTTTATGAGAACCTCGCGGAGTTTGCCCGCGTCGGTATCGAGCAACAACTCCTCGTCCGAGCGGAGTTCTACGGTGATGCCGTTGGCCGCCGCAAGGGGACGGATGACGGCCACGCACCCGCCACAGAGACTGACCGCGTTGATACGGGAGATGAGAGTCTGGTCGATGCCGGCATCGAGCGAGGCCAGGGTCATGATCCGCTCGACCAGTTGACTGAGTTGCTTGGAAATGAGGCGACACTCCTCCAAAGTGGCGCGGTACTGTTCTGGGGTGCGTGGCTTGCGGAGTGCCACGTCGATGGTCGCGAGCAGGGCCGCGATCGGGGTGCGCAGTTCGTGGGAGATGTCAGCCACGGCTTGTTTCTCGCGAGCAAAGGCCCGCCGGAGCATGTCCAAAGTCTGGGTCAGACGGGCATGGATCGGGGCGAGTTCGACGGACAGGTCGGTACCGTCGTGGGGCAGGTTGAAGTCTTTTTCGGAGACGCGGCTGACCGCCTCGGAGAGCTTGCCGACCGGTCGCAGCCCCCGGCCGACCAGGATCGGGCTGCCGATGGCGATGGCCAGGAAAGCGAATATTCCGACGGCGGCGACCTGGATCCGTAAGCGGGTCTGGGCCGCCTTGCGCTCCTCACTCAGGCGGGCGAGTTCTTCATCCCTTTCGGCCGCGAACCGCGCGAGGGCCGCGTCGATCACCCGCTGGGGTCGGGCACACTGGATGAAGAGGCGTGGTAGTTCGTTGCTCGGCGGCGGCGGCGGTGTCGGAGCGGCCTGGGGTGGTAGTCCTGGCGGCGACGGACCGATGAAACCCGACTGGGCCCAACTGGCCCACGTCCCCAGCAGGGATCGTCCGGGCATGACAACACCCAAGCCGGTAAGGCCGGTGCCACTGGGGCGGTTATCACGGGTCAGCCCGCCGCCGCCGCGTGGCCGCGGGGTACCGGGAGGGGTACGGCCGAAGTGCGGGATCACCCAGATGGCCCGGCGGACCTTCTCCTGCCCCGATCGGGTCGTGACCGAGTCGATGCTCCAGTCGATGAGCCGGGCCGGCTCCTCCGGGCGGTTGTCCGAGCGGCCCTCGAAAAAATGCGGATCAAACGGTAACGCCTCGGCCCCCAGAGAAGGGGAACGCCACTCCCGGCCGGACAACGTGTTGATCTGCAAGTAATCGTCGTGCCGCTGCTGGTCCGGTCCGTCCTTGTCCTTGTCCTCGTAGACGTGACGGATCGTTTCCTCGGGCAGCGGCGGGTTGGTGAAGTAGGCTCGGAACAGGATCCACGGGTTGGGATTCGGTCGGCCGTAGGCCAGCCACCAGGTGTTCGCGGCCGGGGTCCACGCCGTCTGCTGCAATAGTGACGGCGAAAACGGCGTCGGCAGATACGCGAACTGCACCGCAAGAACGGCCGAGGATGCCTTCGCCAGTTCGGTGTCCGACTGGTTGTAGTAGTACGTCTGAAGAACACTCCCGAGTTCCTTGGCCTGGTCGAGTAGCGCCTTGTCCGTCCGATCGGTCTCCTCGCGACACCGCTCCACATAGCGTGCCTGGATGAGGTCGGCTTGGGCCGACTCACGGACCCGCAGCGAACGAGCACTGAGCTGGTCGATCATGGCCCACACCCCGGCAAGGGTGACGGCCAGGAGTACGAACAGATAGACGGTGAGTGAGCGACGGATCGAACGCATCGATGACTGACGTGGGGTGGATGATTACCGTGTCGCTCCGCGAAGACGGCTGTGTCGAGCGTGCCGTCAGACGGATCGGGTATGGATGTCTGCTCTTCTCATTGCATTGTCTGTACTCGACTCGAGCCTCGGCGGTATCAAGCCCGAGCGGTGCCGCTACACCTGTGAGTGCCCGAGTGAGTGCCCGAGCCAACGATGGTGAGCAAAAGCCGATAGTGACCAAAGGCGATGGCGACCGGTGACGGTCGTATTCGTGTTTCCCCCTTGGGTTTGCCGGCCCTTGCTAGTCTGTGTGCCTCAGCTCGCGTGCTTCAACCCTTCTTCGGTGCGGGACGGTCATCAGCCCTTCTTCGCTGCGGGGTCGTCATCACCACGGAGCATGTAGCCCTCTCCCCACCGGGTCAGGATGAGGGGCGGGTCGAAGTTCTTGTCGATCTTGTTTCGCAGATAGCGAATGTACACGTCCACGACGTTCGAGGTGTTCTCGTCGTACTCGTCGTAGAGGTGTTCCCAGATCATGCTGCGGGTGACGACCTTGCCCCGGTGGAAGCCAAGGAACTCGAGCAGGGCGTACTCCCGCGGGGTCAGGTGGATCGGCGTACCCCCCCGACGGACCGTGCGCGAGGCGGTGTCGATCTCGAGGTCGTAACAGCGGATGACCGGATCCTTCTGCTGGTGGCCGCGGCGGATCAAGGCACGGATCCGGGCCAGTAGTTCCGCGAACTCGAACGGCTTGGTCAGGTAATCGTCGGCTCCCGAGTCCAGGCCGGTCACCTTGTCCGCCGTTTGGGTCTTGGCGGTCAGCATCAGGACGTGGGTGGCGATGCCGGCCGCCCGCCACTTCTTCAGCAGTGTCAGACCGTCGTCGATCTTCGGCAACATCCGGTCGAGGATGATGACGTCATACGACGTGGTCCGGGCTTTCACGTCCCCCTCGTCGGCATCGGTCGCGACATCGACGGCGAATCCCTCCTCTTCCAGACCTTGCCGCACGGCGCGGACGATCGGTGGCGAATCCTCGATCAGCAGTATGCGCACGTCCACAGCCTCCGATGAGGCGGAAACCCGGCTTTCCCATCAAGTTTAACTCGGGGTGATGAGGTCGGAATGAGAATCCTGATCGGCTGTAATCGCGTCATGTCGGGGAACGGCTGGACCGTTGCCGGGGCCGCCGGTCCTGGATGCTTGGTATGGTGCGGGGTTCGCCAATCACTCGCTCACGCGGTCGGGCCGGGCATGCCGGCAGCCGGTGGTGACGATGACGGGAGCCGGTTGGATCGTCGGCCGGGTAATTCGCCGTCGGATCAGAGGGTGCCACATTCGCTAGAGTGGGGCGGGCACCACCTCAGCCGTCGCTTTGCAGGTACATTCGCTGAGCAGCCAAGGGGTCGCTCAGCTAGATTTCTCTCTCGGACGGTCATTCGGACGCAGGGTCGCTGACCGTGTTGATCTCGGCCGTCAGTCCTTGAGCCATCTTGATGTCGGTCCCGTGGTTCACCGTCCAGGCCGTCTGGTGCGTCACGACGTTGACCAGTCCGGCAGCAGACGGGTGCCCGTTGCCGCTCTTCTTGACGCCACCGAACGGCAAGTGGACCTCGGCCCCGATGCACGGCAGGTTGACGTAGCCCATGCCGTACTCGCACTCCTCTCGGAAGAATCGCATGCGGCGGTAGCTTTCGGTGATGACCGCCATCGAGAGTCCGTACTCGGTGTCGTTGGCGATCTGCACCGCCTCCTCGTCGCTGCGGAAGGGAATGAGGGCGACGTGAGGGCCGAAGACCTCCTCACGGATCGCCCGCAGCCCCGGCTTCCACTCGGTTCGATAGACGAACGGGCTGATGTAGCAAGAGCGGTTGCGATCCCCGGGGTAGACGACTTGACTTTCGAGCAGGACGGTGGCCCCCTCCGCGCGGGCCAGTTCGTTGTAACGAACGATTTTCTCGACCGATTCGCGGTGGATCACCGGGCCGGCGAAGTTCGTCGGGTCGAGCGGGTCGCCGAAGCGGAGGCGGCGTGCCGTGTCCGTGAAGGCCTTGGCGAAGCGGTCGATCAGGGACTCGTGGACGAGAATGCGGCTGGCCGAGACGCACCGCTGCCCGGTCGTCTTGAAGGCGCTGAGGATGGAAGCCGTCACGGCCAGATCGAAGCGGGCGTCGTCGCAGACGATGACGGCATTCTTTCCGCCCATCTCGGCGGCCACGATGCGGTCATGCATCCCGGCCGAGACCTGCTGGATCTGCCGGCCCACCTCGTAGCTGCCCGTGAAACAGACGACGTTCACGCCGGGGTTGGCGACGAGTGCGGCCCCGGTCTCGCCCGCCCCGTGGACGAGGTTAACGGTTCCGGGCGGGAACCCGGCTTCGGTGAACAGCTCGATCAGCCGTTGCCCCACCGCGGGGCTGTCCTCGCTGGGCTTGAACACACAGGTGTTGCCCTCGAGCAGACTCGGCCCGAGCATCCAGAGGGGGACGGCAAAGGGGAAGTTCCAGGGCGTGATGACGGCCACGACCCCCCACGGCTTCCGCCGCACGAAGGCGTCCTTCTCCGCGATCTCCGAGGCGATGACCTCGCCGACGGCCTGTCGTCCGGTGCCGAAGACGTATTGCACCATGTGCAGGCCTTCGACGACCTCGGCCCGGCACTCGGTCACGTTCTTGCCGCACTCGTGGGCCATGAGTACGGCGAGTGACTCCGCCTCACGCTTGATGAGCTGGGCAAGCCGGTCGAAGAGTTCCGCCCGGACGATGCGTGAGGTACGCCTCCAGGCGGGAAAGGCCGCTCGGGCCGCGTCCACGGCCGCATTCACCTCGGAGGCGGTCGCGCGGGGGAACGTTCCGACTACATGCCCGAGGTCGGCCGGGCTGAGGCTCTCAAAGTCGTCCCGGGGCGACGACCACTCTCCGGCGATCGCCAGGCGACCACGGATCGGCGGGAGAATGCGGGCCATGACCTTCCCCCCGTGTTCGTGTGAGAGTTACTGCATTCTATCCCTCGGCTCCGACCCGGCCAAGCAACGTGTCGGTCCTCAGACGCACAGCCGACGCTCGGCCGTGTTGATGGTCACGCCTGCTATAATTGATGCGTAATTGTTCCCGGGCGACGGAGCAATAAGCCGAACCGTTACCCGCCATTACCCTCCTATACCCTCTTGGCACTCGATCTCTTGGCACCTGTCCCGTGCCAAACCGCTGCAGACCAGACGATGGTGACCTGGGTATGACGCACGCCCCGCCCGGATACGAGACCGCGATCACATCTGCCGTCGTCTTCGACACGTCGGCCACCGGCAAGCTGTTGCTGACCGGTCCTGACGCCCCGATGTTCCTGGGCAACCTCTGCACCAACGACACCAAGAACCTTCCGCTCGGTGGCGGCTGCGAGGCCTACCTGTGCGACCCGCGCGGCAAGGTCCAGTTCGCCATCTGGGTCTACCACCTCCGGCTTGCCGACGGCCGACACGCCATGTGGGTCGAGACGACTGCCGGTCGCAACGAGGAGTTGGTGCGTTACTTCGACCGCTACCTGATTTCCGAACAGGTCGAGATCGCCGACGTGACGGCCAAGTTCTCGCAGTTCCACTTGGCCGGTCCGGCCGCGGCCGCCGTTCTGGAAAAAGCCCTCGGAGAAGCGGTACCGGGACTGCCCGAGTTCGCGCACATGGAGCGAACGTTCGGATCGTCGGCCACTTGCAACATCCGCCGCCGTGACGCACTCGGGCTACCCGGTTATGACATCGTCTGCCTCACGGAGCGCGCGACCGCCGTGCGACAGGCCCTAACGGCTGCCGGGGCCGGTGCGGCTTCGGACGATTGCTGGGAAGTCCTTCGCATCGAAGCGGGACTGCCGATTTACGGACGGGACATCGATGCCAACCGTTTCGTCCTCGAAGTCGCCCGGGCGGCTCGGGCGGTCTGTTACACGAAGGGTTGCTATCTCGGGCAAGAACCGATCGTCATGGCCCGCGACCGAGCCGGCTTTGTGAACCGGGCCTTTCTGGGCCTGCGGGTGCTGGAGGGGGGGCCGCTGCCGGCCGGCACGAAGCTCTTCCGCGACGGGCAAGAGGTTGGCATTGTGACGTCGAGTTGTCACTCGCCACGGCTCGGTCTGCCGGTTGCCTTGGGCTATGTCCGCTGGAAGCATCAGGAGCCGGGGACGCGCCTAGATGCGGAAACCCCTGCCGGACGGCAAGCCGTGGAAGTCACGTCCCTACCGCCGGTGCCCCCGATTTCTTGACATGGGTCGCCAAACCTTTGGCCGCCCGAACCCATGAACCAAGCCGCGGTCAGGGTACGGAACTCGCCACCCAGCTATCCACTCCTGGAACCCATTCATGAGGTCGGGCAGGGACTGGTCACGGCCGGTTTCGTTGGCAAGCGAGCAACCGCAAAGTTCGTTGGCGAGTGAGCGACCGCAAGGTGGCCAAGGTGGGACTTGAACCCACACGCCTTTTGGGCGCTCGATTTTGAGTCGAGTGCGTCTGCCATTCCGCCACTTGGCCCGTATCTAACGATAACGCCCGGCGCTCCTCCGACAAGATGCCACGCCCCCGTCCACCCACTCGAGGGGGTTAATTTACCCAAGCTTGAACTGTCAGGCAGAGTAATTCATCGATTCACGTCCGTTGCAGTGACAGGGCACGCATGACCGCTTCATACCGCCGGTTCACGGTGTAGCGATCGACCACCCGCAGGGCGTCGAGGACCCCGGGGACGTAAAACAGAAGCGTCAAACCGAGGTTCCCCAGGGCACGGGAAGGTGTGCTGGTAAGGAGAACGGCGAGCGGCGGGCAAAAGACGGCGAGTAGGGGCAGCATGACACGCACCTCCGGTTAACACCGTGTCTTCCTGAACTCGTTCCACTCTGTGTCTTCAACCGACATTACCGACCGGGGACGAAATCCTTGCTGAGAGGGAACTGAAACTTCGGTGAGAAACGCGGGCTTTGGTCTGCCGGGTTTGCCGACTTTGGCTAACCGGAATTTTCACCCCGTCGTGGCGGGATCAACTGCGTGTGAACCTGTAAGGATTGTCGCGGACCCACGAGAAATGCCGATCCGAGCAAACGGAACGATCTGGCAAAATCGGGGTCCCTCAGATGACGCGGCAATTGGCTCTGGCAGCGGCAACGCTCATGTTCCTCTCGATCGGCGTCGGTTGTGTCAACTGCGGTGTGGCGGCTTATGGCTTGGCCTTCGAGGCCGCCTCCGACTCCGAGCTACCCAGCACCCGGCGGAATAAAGTTCACCTGTTTGCATTCGCCGGCTGCAATCCGCTCGACATCCACGCCGTAAACTCCCTGGGCGCGGAACTGAATCGCCGAGGCTTCGCGAAGTTCGGGCTTGTACCGGTTACCCATGCTTCCTGGGCACTGGACGAGATGCGGTGCATTCAGAAGCACATGCCGGACGCGGTTTTCGTCCTGCTGGGGATCGGACCCGGGGCGACGACCGCCAAAGGCATCGCGGATGAGGCGCGGGGTTCCGGTCTGACGATCGCCGCCCTGGTGCTGATCGACGCCGCCGGCCGTGCCGAGATGTCCTCAGACGAGATGCGGGTGCTTTTTGTGTGCAGGGACGTGTGCGGAGGCGGGATCACGGCACCGGCGGCGGCCAGCGAGTCGATCGTGGTTCCCGCAAAGACGCGGATCGGTCTGGTCACCGACCCACGCACGGTCGCGGGTATTGTACGCCTGTTGGGCGAAATCGCCGCCTCTATCCCGCTCCCGGTCGTCGAGGAGCCGCCCCGCTGGGAGTACGTCCACGCTCCGGCCCCCCGACCGCTCTCGGCACCGGATCACCCCGGCGATTGGCACTTCCTCTTCGACCAACCCGGTACCAGCGTTCGACCCATACGAGAGTGGCCCGCCGCTCATGCGGGCCAACCTTGACCGACCCCAGATCAGAGGGCGAGCCGACAAACCCTTGTCACGGCGGTATCATGACCGCATGAAGTTGAAGCAGCGACCCGAGGATTTTCGTGTCGAAGAGCTTACCGCGGCGGTCGGCGGCGAGGCGGGCGCGTTCGCCTTCTACCGACTCGACAAAACCGGCTGGACGACACCGGACGCCTTAGCTGTCGTCCGCCGACGTTGGAAAGTGGACTTCCGCCGGTTGAGCTATGGCGGCCTGAAGGACCGCCATGCGGTTACCACGCAGTACCTGACGATCTACCGTGGGCCGCCGCGAAGCCTCGCGCACGCACGAATCAGGGTGACCTACCTCGGTCAACGGCCCGAGCCTTACTCCTCGACCGACGTGACCGCGAACCGTTTCACGGTGACGCTCCGGGGGATGGATGACAATGCCGTGTCACGAGCCATAGCCGCCCTCAAGCGGGTGGCCGACTGTGGGGTGCCGAATTACTTCGACGATCAACGTTTCGGCTCGGTCAGTGGTGGGGCCGCGTTCGTCGCCCGCGAGATGGTCTTTGGCCGATTTGAGGAAGCCCTGAAGCTCGCACTGGCAGCCCCTTACCAATACGACCGCGCCGACGCCAAGCGCGAGAAGGCGCTCCTCCGCAAACATTGGGGCGACTGGCCTACCCTGAGAGCAAAACTTCCTCGCGGCCATGCCCGGAGCCTGGTCGATTACCTCGTCCACCATCCGACCGACTTCAAGGGCGCAGTGGCCCGTCTGCGACCCGAACTCCAAGGGCTTTACCTTTCCGCCTATCAGAGCGATTTGTGGAACCGCATGCTCGCTGCCTGGCTCGAGCGGAATTTCGGTCCCAGGAACCTGGGAAGCATCAGACTCAAGCTCGGTCTCTTTCCCGTGCCCGCGCGAGTGCCTGAGGAGCTTCGGGCCCGCTGGGAAACGTTGCGCTTGCCGTTGCCCAACGCACGCCTCAAGTCCGAGGCCGGGGCGGAGTGGTACACCCTGGCCGAGGAGGTGTTACGTTCGGAAGGTCTGACCCTCGCCGGACTGAGGATCAAGGGCATGCACAAACCGTTCTTCTCGCGGGGCGACAGGGCGGGATGTGCTCGCCCGGTCGATCTCCGTCATGAGGCGGCGGCTGACGAGTTGAACGCCGGCCGTCACAAACTGACGTTACGGTTCGACCTGCCCCGGGGATGCTACGCCACCATGCTCGTGAAGTGCATCACGGCCACAGTGGAGGGTGAGAGTACCTTGGCTTATTGGCACGGCGGGTGAGCCGGGTGCGGTTCTATCGGACGTCTTGACCGCAGCAGGCCGGACCAGCATGAAGCTTCCGGACGTAGCGAGCGGTCCCGTACCCCGCATACACATACTTCGACCGGGCTACGGATCCGGCAATGACGGCCGTATTCTAACGCGGGGCCGGGCTGAACAGCTTGTGGAACTGCCCACAGACGATCGGGGCCGCATCGGGTCCGACGCTGTTCTGCTCCCCGTATTGCGCCTTCTTCAAGCCGTAACAGAACGGGGCCTTCTCATCCCACTGTCGCTTCGGGATGAAGTATCCGAGTTCGTCGTTCCCCAGTCCCACGATCATCCGGTGCCGGCCTTTCATCTGCGCGTAGATCGCCGGCTCGACGGGGGCGTCCGGGAAATCGGCACCGGGGTCGATCGGGTCCTGCACCTTGCCGAGCACGAGTTCGGGGTAGATCTCGCCGGGGATGACAGCCACGTCGAGGTCTCCCAAGCGGAGGTAACCGACCTCGCTTTTCACGGCCACCGGTTTGGTTACGTCCTGAGTCGCCTGGAAGGACTTCGGGTTCGGGTCGCCTTCCCAAACGTACAGCTCACGTTCGAGGGTGCCGAGTTTGTAGGCGAGTTGATAGAGCTTGTTCTCGACCGGGACGAGGAAGGTTCGGCTACGGACCTCAAGCGGCGTGAGTGTCAGCGGGGTGGCCGATCGTAAGGCCCGGTCGACGGCCTGCCCGACGAGGACGCCGTAGCGTTCACACTTCTCGAACGTTCCGTCGGCCAACTCCTTGCCGTTCTCGTCGGTGATCTTGAGCTGGAGTGTGGTCATGAGTCCGCCAACTGTGCCGGTGAAGTAGGCGACGGGGCAACCCTGAGAGGCGCGAAGGTGCTTGACGACGAAGTAAGGGAAGTCGGCCGTGATCTCGGTATTCCGGGAGTCGAGGGCTTCCGGGTGACAGTTCCACTGCACCAGCACACCCAGGGCCTTACCGGTTTGGGCGTGCGCGAAGTGGATCGCGACCAACTCCTCGTGTAGCACGACCGGCAATCGGCTGTCCTTGAGCAATTCTGGGGCGATCGTCGTGCCGATGCGGGCCGTCGCCGGTTGACGGGACTTGTCGGCTTCCTGAACGGCGGTCACACACCCCGCGATGACCTTGGCGAGGTATTCGGGATCGACCCCGGACTTGAGCGGTGACGGCCCCCAAAGCCCCAAGGTGTCCGGCCCCTCGTGGTTGTGCGTGGCGGAAACCAGGACGTAATGGAAGCCTGGTAACTTCTCCCGGATCCGCTCGACGGCGGGCAGGAATAGCCCGATCACGTCCACACTCACGAGGGCGATTTTCCTGTCCCCGTCGGCCAGAACGACGGCCCGGGCCATGATCGGGTCGTGGACCTTCGTAGCTTCTCGGTTCAGGCCGAAGCCCGCCAGGTAAACCGGCTTCTTGCCAAGGACCGGCGTCACATCGGCTTCGCCGAAGCCGACCGAGAGTTCCCCGGCCCAGACGGGTAGTGCTAAAACCGGCACGATGAGAGAGGAAAGGAATCGCATGGGGACCTCGCATGTCGTTCGTGTCGTGCTACGGAGGACTCGTTCACTCGGACCGGCTCAGAGGCTCGCTGACGTACACTCTCTCAGGTAGCGGATGCTTTCGCGGGCGATCGTGTCCGGGTCCGGCGAGTAATCGAACACCTCGACCGACACCCAGCCGGAGTACCCCACGTCGCGGAGTGCCTGGAAGAGGGGCTTGAAGTCGGTGTCGCCGAAGCCGGGGCCCCGTTTGTTCGGATCGTTGGCGTGGAAGTGATGGAGGTACTCGCGATTGGCCCGGATGACGTCCGGTATCGGGCTGGCCTCGGCCGACATCGCCTTCACGTCGAGGTGCAACTTAACATACGGGTGCCCGATGCGGCGGCACAAAGCGGTCCCCTCGGCGGCCGTGTTCAGGAAGTTCGTCTCACTCGGGGCGAGCGGTTCCAGGCAGAGGAAGACCCGGGCCGATTCCAGGACCGGTAAGCAATAAGAGAGTGTGTCGAGGAGAAATTCCTCGGCTTGTCCGGCGGAGTACCCCTCCGGGATTGATCGCTGGACGGGAGACCCGAGCACGAGGATGTCGCCACCGAGTTCGGCCGCCGCGCGTGCGAGGTCTGCCAGGTATTCGCCAGTGTGACGTCGCACCGCCGGGTCGGGGGAGGTGACGTGAAAGCCTTCGGTCTTGGCCAGCAGCCAGTGCAAGCCGATGATGCGAATGCCGGCCGTCTCGGCCTGCCGGCGAAGCTCGGCCCGGCGAGATGTTGGCACCTCCGTGATCCGCCCGGCCAGTGTGAACGGGGCGATTTCCAACCCCGAGTAACCGAGTTCGGCGATCCGGTGGCAAATCCGGGCGTGTTCCCAGCCCTCGAACGTCTCATTGCAAATGGCATACTTCCACATCGGGCTGTCTCCCGGGCTGTCTTTCCCCTGTCTCGTGTCTCGTCGCACCGTCGTCCCGTCTCTTCAACCCAGTCTCGCACTCCGTCCGTGTCAAGATCCCCGTCTTCATCAGATCAGACCCTGGCATCGCAGTCTTGACGCCGTCCTGTAGAGGGCTTCCGTCACTCACTTGCTTTGGACCTCTTTGGGTTAGCACATCTCCTGCCCTATCCCGTCCCGTCTGCTTTTGTCTGACGCGGTCGTCCCCCTGCCCGTGGGTCAGGGGAGGATGATTTCAGGGGAGGATGATTTCACGCGGCCGTGCGGTCCCCTCGCCCGGGTCGATGAGGCTGAGCTTTAACTTCTCGCGTCCGCGGGCCGCCTTGTAGAATTCCGCCGGAGTTGACACCGGGGTGTCATCGACGTGGGTAATGACCCAGCGGGACGGCGTGTCTCCTAAGCCCTTGAAACGGGCGGCGGCGGGCGTGTCCGGCAGCACCTCGCGGACCCACACTCCCGGAGGGATCCGTACCGCGGCGGCCCCGGGGGGGACGACGAGGGGCTGCTGTTGGGCCAGGATGCTGGTGTAGTCGACGCGCAAACCGAAGACGGGCTTCGGCCGTGCCGAGGCGATGAACGGCTGCTCGTTGCGGTACTTGGCTAACGTCACCTCGAAGTCGCGAATGCGTCCGAGCCGGGACACCGAGACGCGGACTTTCGAGCCGGCAAGTGACGAGCCGACGTGCAGCAACAGGTCATCGAAGGTCTCCACCGGCACCCCGTCGATCATGACGATCTCATCACCGGCCTGGATGCCGGCCTGCTCGGCGGGGCCGAACGGCGTGGTCCGCTCGATCACGATCCCGGGGCGGATGCGATCCTTGACCACACCCAGAAAGCCGTACTCCACCTCGCCGCCTCGTTTGAGGACATCGACGATGCGGAGGAAGTGGCTGTCGGTCGGCACGGCGTAACCCGGTCCCAACTCACTGCCCCAGGCCACGGCCGTCGCGTTCGTCAACCCGATCATCTCGCCGTCCAGGTTGAGCAGGATCCCGCCGGACATCCCGGCGTTGAGTCGCACGTCGAACTCCAGCAGAGGGCCGTATTCCATGTAACGGCTGGCCGGGTCTTCGGCCCTTCCCGGCGGCCGGCTCAGGCGCGAGCGGATGTTCGAAATGCTTCCAAATGAAGCGCTCGGTCGGTCAAAGCCGAACGTCGAAGAATAGGGGTTTGCCAGCAGCACGCACAGCTTACCGGGGAAAACGGTGGCCGGCTTGCCGTTGCCGGGCCGCAGGACCACGTCGGCGAAGCGGATCGCCCGCAGGGGCGGAAGTAATCGATCACCCATGACACCGAGGGTGGAGCCGACAACGGCATGAGCCGCTCGCAGGCTCTCGGGGGTGGTCAGCAGCTTCAACACGGCCAGGTCACTGCGGGCGTCGGCGGCGTGGATGTCGGCATAGGAACCAAACCCTCCGGGCAAGTAAACGTAGACCTTCGTCGCGCCGTCGATGACATGGTACGGGGTCAGGACCAGGCCCGACGGGTCGATGACGACCCCACCGGCATAGCTGTGATCGGCCACCGTCCTGATGTCCGAGAGGTCGAGGGACTGGGCGAGCTGGGCCCGCAATAGGTTCGCTTCGCCGGAGCGGAGGAATTCCTTGCGATCGAAACCGCCGAGTCGTCCCGGGACCTCGTCACCGGGCACTCGCGGGTAGTGTTCGGAACGAGACACGACGACGGCAGCGACGGACGGACCGGCCGTTTGAATCGTCTGCTTGAGCCGTTCCTCGACCGCTTGCAGAAGCTCCCGACGATTCGGTTCCTGCGCGCGGATGGGCACCGAGTGCCCTGAAGTCGCGATCAGGACAGCCAGCCCGGCCTGGAGAGCGAAGCCCATAAGGCGGTGCATGACCGACTCCGAGAGGGGGGTGCCCGGCCGTGTGCCCCGGTTTGCTTGGATCCCGAGCAGTTGCTGGTCAGGCCCGGTCCTTGACGGCGCGGACGTAGGCTTCGAAGTTCGCCACCGGGGTATTCTTATCGACGCCGTGATTCAGGTTCACGATGTGACGGTGGCCCCCGCCGGCCTTGAGGCAGGCACGAACCGCTTCGGTCACTTGCCGGGGTGTCCCGGTCCGGAGGACCTCCTCGTCGACGTTCCCCTGGAATACCAGGTTCTGATATTGCCGACGAGCCGCGGCCAGGTCGTGTCGGGTACCCAGGCTGATCACGTCGGCCCCGCTCGCGCACATGCGATCGAGGTACGGTCCTTCTTTGACGAAGAGGATTCGGGGCACCCCGGTCGCGGCCGCGAAAATCCTGGCATGATGCCGCTGCGCCCATGCCTCGTATTCGTCGCTCCGCAGCGAACCGGCCCAGGAATCGAACAACTGGTACACGTCCGCCCCGTCGGAGATCAGAGTACGAAGGAAGCCGACCGTGGCGACCGAGAGCTTTTCGAGAAGGCATTCCCAGACGGTCGACCGTTCGGACGCGAACCGGCGTGTTTCTTCTACGTCCTTTCCGGTGCCGATGCAGTAGGTGGCCACGGTGAAGGGGGCCCCGGCGAAGACGATCACGGGTAACTCGCCCCGGAGTTCTTCCTTCACGCGGCGGAGGAGTTGTCGTATGTGCGCGTAGCGGTCGGGGTGCGGCTCGGGATCGAGTCGGTCGAGGTCAGCTGCGGTGCGGACCGGACGGTCCGGCACCGGTCCCGCACTGGGCTTGAGCCGAAACGGCAAGCCCATGGCCACCGGCAGCGTGGTGATGTCGTAGAAGAGAATGATGGCATCGACCCCGAACCGCCGGGGGCACAACGAGGCCCTTACGCTGGCCTCGACGTCCTCGGAGAACTCGTAGAACGACTTGCCGGCCCGGACCTTGAGGAACTCGGGGTCCCAGCGGCCGGCCTGACGCATGGCCCAGACCGGGGGCCGTTCCACCGCTTCGCCCCGGGCCGCCCGCACGAGGAGGTGATTCGAGGGGTCCCCCATCTCCGCCCGGCTCCCCAGTCGCCGCTTCGCCGTGTCGGTCGTCGAACCCGCTCCGCCTCAAACCCGCTCGGCAACGTGTCGCGGCTTGGAGGTCGTACCTCGGAGGGGCTTGCTACCAACATACAGAGTGGCGATGCCGAGGGTGAGCGGTTTCAACCAGACCGCGGTCAGGCCGTGGCCACGGAGCTTGGCGGCCAACTCCTCGCCGTCGGGGAAATTCAGCACGCTCTCGGGAAGGTACTGATAGGCACTTTCCTTGTTACGAGAGACCAGTTGCCCGATCAGCGGCAGCAGGTAACGGAAATACCCGAAGTAGAGTCGGCCGAATAACCAGTGCCGGGGGCGGGAAAATTCGAGCACGGCGACGCGGCCCCCCGGTCGGGTCACCCGCACCATTTCGGCCAGGCCCGCGTCCGGGTCGGTGATGTTCCGCAGGCCGAAGGCCACCGTGACGAGCTGGAAGGTGTCGTTCGGAAACGGAAGGACTTGGCCGTCTGCCTCGACGAAGCGGACACGCCGGGAAATGCCGGCCTGCTCGGCCTTGGCGACGGCCCGGACCAGCATCTCGTGGCAGAAGTCGGCCCCCACGACGGGCACGGCTCCGCCGGTCAACCGGTCGTAGGTCAGAGCGAGGTCGCCGGTTCCGGTACACAGGTCCAGGATCGGTCCGTCCTCGGGCGGCCCCGGGGGCACCAGCCGGGCCGTCGTCTCTCGCCAGCGTTTGTCGATGTTCAGACTCAGGAGGTGATTGAGCAGGTCGTAATACGGTGCGATCTGGCCGAACATGCGGCGGATGCGCGTCTCCCGTTTATCCAGCAGTTCAGTAGCCACAGGTAATTGAATTTCCTGGCGGGTTGGTCAGGGCCGTCTGCTCACGACCAGATGAAAACCGCATCTCGACCGCTGTTTCAACTGAGCGCTGGGCACCAGGCGGCTGGCACCCCGCTCGTGCCGACCCCAGAACTTGTACAGCGGCGTGGTCGTTGTCTATAGCACGTCTGGGATGCCATCCCCTATCGATTATCGCGATGCCGTATTCCACGGGAAGTTCGGTTCGGCGCTGCGGTCGAGCAGGACGGAGGTGCCTTCCGTTGCTGGGGCTTGCTGGCATCGATAGGAGGATTGCGATTCTCTGGAAATCACGACGTGAAGGGCGAGATCGATCGGGGCCGAGGGTAGCGGGCTGGAGGGGGCGGTGGTCGAGAACAGGCGCTCACTTTTTTTTCTTTCGGGACTTGTCGTCTTTGGTTTTCTCTCGGGGTTGAGTTTCGGCCGGTTTCGACGGTTTGACCGGGGGTTTGACCGGTGGCGGGCTGGTCGGAACGATGCCGGCCGGGGCCGGTCCCACCAGGTAGCCCAGTTCTTTGAGGGGAGCAACGAGTTTCTCGGCCGCGGCCAGGGCCTCCGGGGAATCGACCCGAGCCAGGGATATGGCCGAGTACCAGAACCGCTCGCGGTCTCGGGCCGATAACTCGTCGGGGTCTGCCCCCAACTCCCGGACAAGGTTTGTGTCGTAGCGGAGGACCTTCAATTCGCTCGCGAGTTCCCGCCAAGTCAGGCCCTTAGAGACGATCGTACCGTCGGGTTTGGTGACGGTTCGGCCGATGGCGATGTGGAGCAGGCCGCGGAAGTTCCCGACAGCGAGCTTGGCGTCCCGTACTGCCGTGAGGAATTCTCGGATTCCATCCATCCCGTGACTCCGTGTCAGGTAGCTCCCGCAGTCACGTTTCGGCTCGGGCGAAACGACCCGAGCAGCCCCCACAATCATGCCAAGCCGAAAGGTCATATTTACTTCGCCCATTTTACCGAAAGCCCGAGTTCGCTCCAGACCCGCTAGCCACTTATTTGCATCGGCTCAGCGGAAACCACTCATCAGGATGGGCTTGAGGATTTCTCCAGTGGCCGGATTCGTCGCGGGAAATTGTGCGGTTTGATTAAACTGTAGTGCGAAATCCGATCGTGAGCCGCTCAAGCCGGCAGGCTAGCCTTCAGCAAGCGGACCAGTGACTCGGGGTCATCCGACTCGAGCACGGCCGAGCCGACCGCCACGCGCCGGGCCCCTGCTGCCACGACCCTTTCCAGGTTGTCCGGCCCGATCCCCCCGATCGCGAACGACGGCAGCGTGGTCCCGGCAGTCGCCTCCCGGACGAAGTCTAACCCCGGGTACTCGTCGAACGACTTCGTGCGGGAGGGAAACACCGGACCGATCCCCAGATAGTCAGCCCCGGCGAGGATCGCCTGACGGACCTGAGTGATGCTGTGGGTGCTGACCCCGATCAGGAACTGCGGGCCGAGGATCCTTCGGGCTTCGTCCACCGACAGGTCGTCTTGCCCCAAGTGAACCCCGTCGGCCTCGACAAGTCGGGCGATGTCGGGTCGGTCGTTGACGATGAAGAGTACCCCGGCTTCGCGTGTCCACTGACGAATGCTGCGGGCGCGGCTGATCAGTTCCCGATCACTTAACGTTTTCTCACGCAACTGAATGATGTCCACGCCGCCCTTGATGGCCCCTAGTATCGTCTGATCCCACGAGCCCCGGCACTGCGAACTCGTCACGAGCAGGTAGAGCCGGGCACGGGCCAGCCTCTGACGCGAGCCGGACGGATTTCGCACGGCTCGCTCCAAGGTATAGGAGTGGTAACGCAGCTTCTCGAACTCCCGTCCGAGGTCCGGGGCGAGCGACTTCCCGAACTCCTCCAGGCAACGGAGCGACTCCTGGAGGCGCTTCAAATTGACCGTCGCGACATCGGACGGATCGTCCCGCTTGTACTCTCCAGGGGCGGTGAGCGTCGTTCCCACGTCGTGAACGGTGTCGCGGGCGGCCAGCAGTCTTCGAGCCGGGAAGCGAGCTGAAAGGTCGGCCAGCGCGTGCCGGATGGCCTTTAGCTCCTCGGTCAAGATGCGGTCGTCGAGGGCGAAGCGGCAGTAGTCTTCCACCACACGGGCTGCCTCGCGTGCCCGGTTCAAGTTCACGTCGATGATGCGGGTCGTCTCGGCCTCCCAGTGCTCCGCCGGTTGAGCGATGGCGAGCCGATCCGGCGCGCCGTCCGATGACACCAGCAGGGGCGGTTCGTGGTCCCTGAGGATCGCTTCGAGCTTGGCGGGATCGAGTCCGAGCCGGGCCGCTTCCGCACCGAAGGCCGCGTCGGCGCGCAGGACCGTCAGGAACAGGGCGTCGGTCAGGAATTCGGGGTCGTGCCGGTGGGCCAGCGACCAGTTACGGGCGGCGGAAAAGAGGATGTTCTCGCCCGGAGATGCGAACACCTCGGGGATCTCGGACAGGCGGACGCGCACCTCGGCAACGGAGAGTCCGGCCCGTTCGAGCAGGACGGCCGGTCGACCGTCCTCCTCGAGCAAAAGTGCGAGGGCCAGGTGGTTAAGCCCTAGCGGCTGGCACGACTCCTGCGCGAGTGTCCGGGCCGTCGCCACCGCCCGCTCGACGGCGGGACTCATGCGGTGCATCACTTTTCTCGGATCTCCCTTACAGCCGGAACGACCGTAACCTCCGTCACCGTGATCACACAGATTGTACCGGCTGTGTACCAGTGCCGTGTAGCCCGGGCGGGGGAACGCCGATGCACTGCCCTAGTCGTGTGTGATCGCAGACCCTGACAGGGATCGTCGGAGGGAACCGGCCGATGCAGCGTCCCGTCACCCGTCTTGCCTGGGTAATGATCCTCGCAGGGGCCACGTTCTCCTTCACCGTCCGCACGGTCGGAGCGGCCGGTGATGACCCCGTGTCCGGCATGACCTCCGCCCCAGCGTTCACGGTGCCCCCGACGATACTGGTCGCCCCGACGCAACCGGTCGCCCCGACGATTCCCGCCCCGCTCCCGACCCCGCGCGCCACGGTCCGTCGGGACGAGTTGTTACCCCCGGCGGGAGCGATGGGTGCCATCAGTGACGAGGAAAACCCGGGGGGCAAGCAGTCGAACGGGTCGAAGGGTGAGCCGCCGGAGCTGACGCTCGGGATGTGTCTGGCGATCGCTCTCGAGCGACAACCGTCGCTGAAGGCAGCGCGCTCGAGTTTGGCCGCGACCGAGGCCGGTTTCCGCTCCCTGACCAATTTCGGGACGGTCGGCACACTTTTCAGCCCCGACCTGGACATCCGCAAGCAACAAGCACAGCGTGGTCTGGCGGCGGCCAGTGCGGAATACCAGAAGGTTCACAACGAGATCGTTCAGGACGTGACCCGTCTCTATTACTCCGCCGTCTATGCCCGGGAGCAGCAGGCGATCGCCGACGATCTCGTCGGGCAACTCAAGGAACTCGTCGAGATCGTGCGGGACATCCTGAAGACGGCCAAGGACCCCGCCGACCTGGGGGGCCTGTCGTACAGCAAGTTGCTGGCCATGGAGATCGGCTTGCAAACGGCCCAGGAATTGCAGGCTGAAGCCCGTGTCGGTCAGAAGCGGGCCTTGGCGGCCTTGCGGCAACTGATGGCCGTCGAGGAGTCGAGCTTCCCGTTCCGACTGAAGGACAGCGAGCTGCCTCTGATGGAGCAGAGGGTGCCACTCAGCAAAGAGCAGGTCGTCGAGATGGCACTGAGCCGCCGGCCGGAACTGGCGCTCGCGGCGGCAGGGGTTGATGCGTTCCGCTTGGAAGTGTATGCCCAGGCCAAGTTGCCATTCCGACGGGTGGTGCCGACCCTCGCTTCGGCCTCGGATCTACACGCGAGGGAAATCCCCCCGGCGATGCGGGGCAACGAGTACCGGCCGGGGGGCATTGCTCCGGAGATGCCGCCGCAACTGGTCGGGAGCAAGTCCGATCGCGTCAACCGGGCCATGACCTTCAGTCAGCGGGCGGAAGCCGTCTTCGAGAGTGCCCGGACCCTTGTGACCCTGGAGGCCGAGAACGGGTTCCTGGAATTCGAACTGGCGAGCGAGAAGCTGACGCTGGCCAAGGCGAAGCGGGCGAGCGGGCAGGAACTGCAGAAGAGTACCCGGGAGAACGCCCCGAACATCAAGGCCAAGGATTTGATCCTGCAGGCCGAGGTCGCCGCCGCCAAGGCCCAGTCGGATTACGTCCAGGCGAAGTTCCAGTACCTGCAAGCCCTGGCCGCCCTCGAACGGATCACCGCGGGGGGTATCCGTCCGGCCTTTCCGGATCGTTGACTGACCGAGTGGTCGAGTTCTTGAATTCCCTCAATCAAGGGGAGGTGGGTTGTGGGTCGTGCCTGTCGTGTCTTCTCCGGCCCAGTGGCCCTGGTGGTGCTGGGGGTCGTCTCTGTCCCGAGCGTACCGGCCGCCGATCCGAACCGGGAGCTCCGCATCGGGTTACCCGCCCCGATGTTCAAGGACGTGCCGGAGGCGATGGTGAACGCGGCCGCCAAGCCCCTGCAGAAGATGATCCAGGAGAAGTCCGGCTTGACCGGCCGGATTAAGATTTTTCCCGATTACCTGGAGTTGGCCAACTCGATCAAGACGGGCAAAACCGACATCGGCGTGTTCCACGGCTTCGAGTACGCCTGGGTGAAGGACACACCCGGACTGGTCCCCTTGGTCGTGACCCGGCCCAACTGCGGGAAAGTTCAGGCATGCCTGGTCGTCGGCCCGAATTCCAAGGCCAAGTCGGCCGAGGACCTCAAAGGCGCGTGTGTGGCCGTCCCTCAGGGTTGCAAGGCGCACTGCATGATGTTCCTGGAGCGGCTCCGAGAAAGGCTGCCCGAAGGGGTCTGCTGCCCGGGAAAGCCGCAGGGGCTGACCCCCGAGGAGACGTTGAACGCGGTCCTGGCCGACACCTGCCAGGCCGCGCTGGTCGATGTCGCTTCCCTGATCGCTTACCAGAAGCAGTACCCCGGTCTGGGTCAACAACTGCGTGTCCTCGAGCAATCAACGGAGTTGCCCTCGGCGGTCGTCGTCTATCGCCGCGGGGCCCTCGACGAGGCGACGATCGGCCGCATCAGGCGGGGGCTTCTCGAATGTGTCAGCACCCCGATCGGTAAGACGTTCGCGATGTTTTGGCAGTTAAACGGCTTCGAGGACGTGACCCCGGCCTACCTCACGCTCGTGAACCGCTGCCTGGAGGCGTACCCGGCACCGCTGGCCAAAGGCAACTCCGGCCCGTAACCTGCCTGCCGTGATCGACTCCCGACCCGCAGTCTCGTTAACCTCGACACAACCCCCGCTCAGACGGGGGTTGTGTCACTGTGGCATCGCCTCACCGACCTTCCCGACGGTCCGGTCGCGTGCTAATCTTGTTCAGGTGTACAGTAGGTCTGTAGGGGTTCGACATGGCCGAAACGATCGAAACACGCTCGATCGCCACCGAGGTGCGCAGCCGCTTCCTCGACTACGCGATGTCGGTGGTGACCGGGCGGGCCTTACCCGACGTGCGCGACGGCCTCAAGCCGGTGCAGCGTCGGATCCTCTATGCCATGTATCACGACCTGCGCCTGACGTTCGACAAGAAGACGCTCAAATGCGCCAAGATCGTCGGCGAGGTGATGGGTAACTACCACCCCCACGGCGATGTCGCGCTCTACGACGCGCTCGTTCGCCTGTCGCAGGACTGGGTCCTGCGGGTGCCCCTGGTACACGGCCAAGGAAACTTCGGCTCGGTCGATGGCGACCCACCGGCCGCCTACCGCTATACGGAGGCCAAGCTCTCTCGGGCCGCCGAGTTGCTCCTGAGCGAACTCGACCAGGAAACGGTCGAGTTCCGGGCCAACTACGACAGCACCCGTCAGGAACCGGTCGTGCTGCCGAGTCAATTCCCCAATCTGCTGGTGAACGGCACCTCGGGCATCGCCGTGGGGATGGCCACCAACATCCCGCCGCACAACCTGGCTGAGGTCCTGAAGGCGTGCGTTCTCCTGATCGATAACCCCGACGCCAGCGTTGCTAACCTGATGGAGAAGGTGAAGGGACCGGACTTCCCGCTCGGCGGCAAGATCGTGACCGACCGCCCGACCCTGCGGAAGATCTACGAGAGCGGCACCGGTAGCATCAAGGTGCAAGCCGAGTGGAAGGAGGAGAAGCTCAGCAAGGGTCGCTCGCAGATCGTCATCACCTCGATTCCCTATGGCATCGACAAGGGTCAACTCGAGGAAGCGATCGCACGCATCATCGAAGAGCGAAAGCTGCCGCAACTCCTCGGCCAGTCGAACGAGTCGAACGAGCGGGACGGCTTGCGACTCGTCCTGGAGATCAAGTCGGGGACCGACCCGCAGTTGGTGATGGCCTACCTCTACAAGCACACCGAACTGCAGAAGAATTACTCGTACAACATGACGGCACTGGTGCCGCGGCCGGACGGCAAACTGGAGCCACGCGACGGTCTGAGCCTGAAGGAGATCCTTCGTCACTTCCTGGACTTCCGGTTCGTGACCGTCCGCCGTCGCTTCGAGTATCAACTACGAATCCTTCGCAGGCGGATTCACATCCTGGAAGGTTTCTCGGTCATCTTCAACGCCCTCGACCGGGCCATCAAACTGATCCGCGAAAGTAGCGGCAAGCCGGAGGCCGGCGAGAAACTCAAGGCCGCCTTCGGCTTGGACGACGAGCAGGCCACGGCGATCCTCGACGTCGCGCTCTACAAGATCGCCCAACTCGAGATCAAGAAGATCCTCGACGAGTTGGCCGAGAAGAAGAAGCAGGCCAAGGAGATCGAGTCGATCCTGGCCTCCGACAAGAAGCTGTGGGGGGTCATCCGCGGGGAGTTAGAAAAACTCGCCGAGCAATTCCCCGAGCGGAGGAAAACGCGGATGGCCTCCGACGAGGACGTGCTGACCTTCAGCGAGGAGGCCTACATCGTTCGCGAGAACACGAACGTCATCCTGACGCGCAACGGTCGCATCAAGCGCGTGGCCCGTCTCACTTCGGTCGAGACGACCCGTGTCGAGGAGGGTGACGAGGTCATGGCCGTTGTTCCCGGCAGCACGCTCGATCACGTCGTCTTCTTTGCCGACGACGGCACGGCCTACACCCTGCGGATCAACGAGGTGCCGGCAACGACCGGCTACGGGGAATTCATCACCAAGTTCTTCAAACTCGCCGACCAGGTGAGGGTCATCGCCGCCATCACCACCGACCCGCGGTTCACACCGGCCGACCAGACCGCCGCGGGCGACACCCCGGGCGGCCCGCACCTGCTCATCGCCACCAGCGCCGGGCACGTCGTCCGTACCCCGTTCACCCCCTTCCGTGCCGAATCGACCAAGGCCGGTCGCCGCTATGTCAAGCTCGATGAGGGGGATAAGGTGGTCATGGTCAAACTCGTCGGGAACGAAACCGGTGTGATGCTGGCCACGTCCGGCGGGCACCTGATCCACTTCGCCATTAACGAGGTCTCGGTCCTGTCCGGGGTCGGTAAGGGGGTGACCGGGATCAAGATGGACGACGACGTCTGCGTCGGCGGTACACTCGTCGGAGGGCGATCCGACAAGATCGTCCTGGAGACCGAGTCGGGCAAACTACAAGAGTTCGGACCGGGGGCGATCAAGCTCCAGAAGCGGGGGGGTAAGGGTGAAAAGCCGGGTGCCCGGACCCGCTTCACCCGTGTCGTCCCGCCCCCGATCGAACTCGTGAACTGGGACGAGATCGAGGGCAACACGAAAAAGTCCGACGCATAACGTCGCCCGAGGTCCGATTCGCTCGCCGACTTTTACTGACCCTGGACTATCAGTTTCAGCGAAAGCGCCATGAGTTCCGTCCCCGCAGTCAAGCTCGCCGCGTATCGCACCGAGGACATCCAGGTCCTTGAGGGCCTCGAACCGGTGCGGAAACGCCCGGCCATGTACATCGGCGGAGTCGACCCCAAGGGGTTACACCACCTGGCGTGGGAAATCCTCGACAACTCCGTCGACGAGTACATCAACGGCTTCGCCGATCACATCACCGTCACACTGCACAAGTCCGGAACGGCCCTGACGATCACCGACAACGGCCGGGGCATCCCGGTCGACATCCACCCCAAGTACAAAAAGAGCGGGCTGGAGTTGGTGCTCACCGTCCTGCACGCCGGCGGCAAATTCGGGGACACGCCGAGCGGCTACAAGCACTCCGGCGGCTTACACGGCGTCGGGGCCTCGGTCGTGAACGCCCTCTCCCGGAAGCTCGTCGCCACCGTTCGCCGCGACGGCTACGAGTACCAGCAGGTCTATGCCCGGGGCACGCCCGTGACCCCCCTCGAAAAACTCGGCCCGTCCCGCGGCCGCGGCACCAGCATCTATTTCGAGCCGGACGAGACGATTTTCAATTCGGTCAAGTTCGACGCCGACGTCCTGAAGTCCCGGCTCGAGGACATGGCCTATATTCACTCCGGGTTACACATCACCTTCAAGAACGAGGTCTCCGGGGAGACGCTCGAGCTGTCCAACCCGGGTGGCCTGCCCGCCTTCCTGGCCAAGCTGGTCCAAGACGGCGGCAAACCGGCCGTGACCGAGGTGTCGTTTTACACGGCCCGAGAGTCGGGGAACGATAGCAAGATCGAGGTCGCGCTGCAGTGGACGGAATCGACCGAGGAGAATTACCGCTCGTATGTGAATGGCATCCGCACCCCCAACGGCGGGACGCACGAGAACGGCTTGAAAGGAGCAGTGCGGAAGGCGGTCAACAACTTCATCGAGACACACCCGGACGTCAAGAAGGCCGCCAAAGGTTTGAAGATCACGGCCGAAGACATCCGCGAGGGCGTGGTGGCCGTGCTTTCCGTCTTCGTCCGGGAGCCGCAATTCGAGGGGCAGACGAAACAACGACTCAATAACCCTGAAGTAGAAGGGGCCGTCGAGAACTACGTCCGTCCGGCACTCGAGGCGTGGCTGAACGCGAACAAGACCGCGGCCGAGGCGATCGTGGGACGGATCGTGCTAGCCGCCCGGGCCCGAGAAGCGAGCCGGGCCGCCGTCAACGAAGTCAAGCGGAAGTCGCCCGGCAGTAGGCGATTGAGCCTGCCCGGTAAACTCGCCGACTGCAAATCGACCGACTGGGAAGAGACGGAGCTCTTCATCGTCGAAGGAGACTCGGCCGGTGGCTCGGCCAAGCAGGGACGCAACAACATCACCCAGGCCGTCCTGCCCTTGCGGGGCAAGATCCTCAACAGTGCGGAGTTGTCCGTCGAGCGGGTCCTTGCCAATCAGGAATTGAACGACCTTGTCACGGCCATTGGTACCGGGGCCGGGCCGAAATTCCGCTACGAGGGCCTACGCTACGGGAAAATCATCCTCCTCATGGACGCCGACGCCGACGGTCACCACATCACGACGCTGCTTCTCGCATTCTTCTTTATGCACATGAACGAGTTGATCAAAAAGGGACATGTCTATCTCGCTCATCCCCCGCTCTACCGCCTCACTGTCGGCAAGGAAACGCAATGGGCACGCGACGACAAACACCTGGAAGAGCTTAAGAAGGGTCTTAAAGCGAGTGTCAAGCCCGAGATCACACGCTTCAAGGGCTTGGGAGAGATGGACGCCACCGATCTGGCCCGTACCACGCTCGACCCGCGTTACCGTACCTTGCTGCGGGTCGATATCGACTCACTCCCCGACGCGATCAACACCTTCCAGGACCTCCTCGGCAAAGACCCGGAGCCACGATACCACTTCATCATGGAGCGGGCCGCCGAGACCGACCTCGAGAAACTTGACGTGTAAGGGCCGATTCGGCGGTCCGGGTCACGGCGTCGTCGCCCGCGACGGTGGTCGGCTGTGTCACGCGGATCGGCTCGCCCCGACCTCCGTGCATCTCAGTTTGCCGACTTGAGGCTAAGCATCCCGACGCAGACCAGGCCTTGGACCGACCACGCCGCCGCTCGCACCCAATTGGTCGTCACCAATCTCGTGTGGACCGCCGGGGAAAAGCCGAGGGCGGCCAACTTCTCGTGAAGAGGGACCTGGATGCGGGCGGTCGAAACGCCCCACACGGTTGCCGAGACGGCTCCGATCCAGGGCATCCAGCCGGGTATCCCCGGCGGCGAGAAGGCCACGAGGAGTAGCGAGGTGACCAGCCCTGCGGCCATCGCGGGGAAGACCACGACCGCCGTTCTCCTCTGGTGAGCGAGCATCGCGGCCGTGAACCTGCCCCGGTCGTAATCGCGGAAGAGCGGGTAGTGGACGAGTTGCACGAACCAGATGACGCCGCACATGAACCAGGTGGTCGCGGCATTCACCAACAGGATCACTTCGGCGGGTGACATCGGATCGTCACTTGGCCCGCACGGTAGACAGTCCGCCGTCGACACCGATGATCTGCCCGGTCACCCAGGTCGTGGCGGGATCGAGGAGCCAGGCGATCGCGGCCGCCACGTCGTCCGGCTCACCGATCCTGCCGAGCGGGTGGATGGCCGTCGAGGCCTTCAGGGCCAACTCGTTGCTTGTGATCTTGGCCGCGAGGGGAGTCCGCACGAGGCCCGGGGCGACGGCGTTGACCCGCAGGTTACGACCGGCATAGGTCGCGGCCGCGGCGATGACCAGCCCGTTGACGCCGGACTTGGCGGCGGCGATCGCCTCATGGTTGGCCAGGCCGATGCGTGTCGCCACCGTGGACATCAGCACCACGGAGCCACCCGAGGGCATCGCTTTCGCCGCTGCCCGCAGCACGTTGAATGCCGTGACCAGGTTGACCGCAACCGTCTCGGCGAACTCGGCATCGGTCGTCAGGTGGGCCGGCTTCAAGAGGATGGAGCCGCAGAGGTTCACGGCCCCGTGAACACTCCCGAACTCCCGGCCGGCCAGGGCGAATGCCTCGTCCACTTCGGCGGAGTTGCGGGCGTCTAGCGACCGACAGATCGGGTGGGGGCAGTCATTCGGAGCGGCCGAGCGGAGTTCTTCGGCCAGGGCCTGCAGTTTCGCCGGTTCACGTCCCGCCAGGAGGAGCCGACACGGGCCACGGCTCACGAGCCGGCGGCAGAGGGCCGAACCGACACCGCCGGCTGCTCCGATCACCACATAGCTGGGAATCTCAGGCATGTCGCCTCTTCATCAGGTAAGTTGTGGGCTTCCTCCCGATGTTAGGCTCGGGTGGTCCCGCCCTTTCCAGCCGACCGGTTTGCCGAGGATCGCGCGTCCGACCGCATACCACTGAATGGCGAGTAGTATCAGTATGCCGACCGGGTGCAATAGCGCCCCGATCAGGGACTGACGGAACCGCCAGAGGGCATGCAGCCGGGGGAGGTAACTGAGTGCAACGGCACTGGCCCACAGAGCCGTGTGGGCTGGATCGTAGAGCAGCAAGGGGACGGGTAGCACTTGTCCACAGAAGAACACCATCGTCCAGAAGCCGATCTGGCGGTTTTCGGCCAGCCCCTCACGCGCGTTCTTGGCCAGACCATACCACACGTCACTCGCGGAGCGGTACATGCGACAGGTGGCGAGGTCCGTGGCGTCGCAGACGTCGGTCCGGAAGCCGGCCCGGCGGTAGGCCCGGGGAAGTGTGATGCCGTCGTGCAGGGAGTGCTTGACGGCCGAGTGCCCACCGACCACCTCATACGCGCTACGGGTCGTCAGGAACAACTGACCGCAGCCGGCGCTGAGGGCGGGCCAGCGGACGCGACGCATTCCCCAAAACGGGAGCCAACCGAGAAGGACCCAGTGGATGAGCGGGATGACCAGTTTTTCCAGCACGGTGCCGGTTTCTTGGTGAGGAAAGCCGCTGACGAGTTGCGACCCACTTTGCCTTTGGAAGGCGGCGAGCCGGGCCAGCCCGTCCGGTGCCACGCGCACGTCGGCATCGAGGAAGGCCAGGAGGTCGTAACGGGCCAACCGGGCGAGTGTAAAGCAGGCGTGTTGCTTACCGGACCAACCCTCGGGTAGCGGCGGGGCCGTCTCCACACGCACCCGGGGGTCGCGGGCCGACAACCCACGGACGAGTTCGGCGGTGCGATCGGTCGAGTGGTCGTCAAGAACGATGACTTCCAGTTCGACCCCACGAGAGGCAAGGACCGATTCGACGCAGGCGGTGATGGACTGTTCCTCGTCCCGCGCGGGGATCAACACGGAGAGCGTGGGCGCAGGCCCGTCATCGGCCGGGGGTGCCGGACGGAACAGGAACGAGTTCCACAGGTAGAGCAGGGCGGGCGTGGCAGCGCTCGCGAGGCACAACCAGGCCAGAATGGTCACGGCTTTTTCCTCATCATGGCGGCGGCGTGCGAGGGGTCGAATCGCTCGCCGCGTAACCAAGACTTCACTCGTCGCCAGGCATCGTAAGGGCCACCGATACCTGCACGGCCGGTCAGCAGTTCCCGGAACCTGGCCGGGTCACGCGACATGGCCTCGGCGTTCAGAACGTCGAGGTTCCGTGTCATCGCTTCCTCGATCCGCCTCGTCCACTCCTGGGCGGTAAGCCCCGGGTCATCGGCGACGCGCAGCGGTTGCCCGAACCGCACCAGGGCCTCGGGCGTCCGCTCGGTCCAGAAGGTGTACTCCAGGGCGAGGGGCAGAACGATCCCGTCGGCCATCCGGGCGGCGAGGTGACCTACGCCGGAATGTATGGCCAACGGTCGCTCGCGGACATCGGTGAACCGACCTTGGGCGGTGACCCAGTACACGCGATTTGGTTCGGCGAGGATCGCGGCTCCCGTGCGAACGAAGTCGACGGCACCCCGCAGGGAGTTCGTATCGACGCCGATGAATCCGATCTTCTTGAAGAAGCCGTAACGTTTCACGGCCTCGGCGTCGATGGCGGCGAACTGCTCCCGGTCCGAGATCAAGCGTGACAAGACGAGACAGACCATCGGGTCCCACCACGACGGGTGGTTCAAGACGATCAGGGTCGGCTCGCGCCCGGCCGGCGGGAAGGGGGAACCCGACCCGGACAACCGCACGGCGTGAAAGTGTTTGCGAACGTAGCGATGGGCATACCACCGGAAGAGGCGTAGTAACCAAAGTCGGCGGGCCGGTAGTTCGACCGGCCCTCCGAACCGGTCACGGGCCCGGGTTTGCGGTAGGTTCATGTCGGACGTGTCGGTCGGTCGCTGGGGGGGCTAGCCGGTCAAGCCACCGGAACCGGGGTGGCTTCCGGTACAACCGCGTCGCGGTCGAGGGTGTCCGCCGCGATCCAGCCGGACATCAGTACCATCGGCATGCCGGGGCCGGGGTGGGCCGCCCCTCCCGCGAGGTATAGCCCCTTCACGTCCCGGCTGCGGTTCGACGGCTTGAAGGCCCCGTTCCACTTACCGTGGCTGGCCAGGCCGTAGATCGCTCCGTTGAGTACGCGGTATCGGTCGTGAATGTCCTGGGGCGTCAGGGCGGCCTCGAAGACGATGCGGTCTTCGATGTCCGGCATCTTACCGGTCGTCTTCAACTTGTTCAGGATCACTCGACGGTACTCGGGGAACATCCGCTTCCAGTCGTGGTGCGGCCGCAGGAACGGCGTGTGGACCAGCACATAGAGTGCGTCGCCGCCGGGGGGAGCGGTCTCCGGCTCGGTACGGGCGGTGGAGGCGAGGTAGCAGGTCGGGTCCGGGGCCGGTTCTCCCTTGCGGTAGATCGAATCGAATTCCTCATGGGGATCGCGGGAGAAGACGAAGCAGTGGTGCAGGAGATGGTCATAAGCCCGCTTTAGCCCCAGGAAGAGAACCACGCCCGAGCAAGCCGGCTCGTAAGCCCGGCGGCGCTCGAAGCGGCCGGCGGCCGTCGGGGCCGTCTCGCCTAGCAGTTCACGGTGCGTGCGAACGGAGTCGGCATTGGAGACGACCGCGGCCAACTCGATCGTTTCCCCGCTCGTCGTCTCGATCCCGGTGACCCGTTCGTTCTCGACGAGGATGCGGGAAACGGCGGTCTCGGTCCGGTACTCGACCCCGAGTTCTTCGCCCAGACGGACGAGCGCGTCGGGGACGGCGCGGGTGCCGCCCCGCGGGTACCAGACCCCGCCGTCGGTCTGCATGTGGGCGATGCCGCACAGCACCGCCGGGGATTGTTCCGGGCACGAGCCGACGTACTGCGTGAAGTGGTCGAGCATCTGCGCCACGCGCGGGTCGGGGTTGTATTTCCGGACCGTGCCCGCGACCGACCGACCCATCCGCATGCTCAGGACATCGCCCAGGATCGAGAGCGAGTAGCCGAACTTGAGGTCGAACATGTCCCCGATGCCGCCGATCGGCCTCCAGAAGTAGTAGCGGTCGGAGATACGATTGAGCCGCTCGGCGAAGGCCAGGAAGCGGCGGTAACCCTCACCGGAGCCGCTCCCGGGGGCGTAGGCGTCGAGTGACGCCGCCATGTCATCCACGTTCTCGACAAGGTCGAGGGTCGAGCCGTCGGCAAAGAAGCACCGCCACTGCGGGTTGAGGCGGATCAGGTCGAGGTAGTCTTCGAGTCGTTTGCCGGCTTCCTCGAAAATACGTCGCAGGACCGAGGGGACGGTCAGGATCGTCGGCCCCATGTCGAAGCGGAAGCCGGCTTGGTTGAGGACGGCGGCCTTTCCCCCAAGCCAGGCGTTCGCCTCGAAGAGGACGACGGAGTACCCCCGGGCGGCCAAGGTACACGCGGCCGAGAGTCCGGCTAGGCCGCCGCCGATCACACCCACTCGCGTCGTTTTCCGTGCCATGTTCGCTAACACCTGTGTTTTGTCTCTGCCAGTAGTAGGACCACCTTCCGCCTTGCCGGACCCGGCCGGTGCCGAGCTTACTGAGTCGGTGCGGTGTCTAATCGACTGGCGGGGGCGACGAGCGGAAAGTCTTTAGCCCCGGGTTTCCCGATCCAGTCGGTGTCGTACCCGGCGTCCGAGAGGAGCAAGCGGCAGGCGATGCGGGCCGATTCGTAGATCACGGGCAGGCCACTGCCGGGGTGGGTCCCGCCGCCGACCAGGTAAACGCCGTCGAGGTCCTCGAAGCGGTTGCGCGGCCGGAGGTGGAGCATCTGGCCCATGTTGTGGGCCAGGTTGAACGTCGCTCCGCGGTACACGGCGTAGTCGTTCTCCCAGTTTTCCGGCGTGACAATCTTCTCGAAGCGAATCCGCTTTTCGACATCGGGGATGCCCACTTTGGCGAGTTGTTTCAGTACCCGGTCGCGGAAGACAGCCTTTTGCTCGGCCCAGTTGACGTTCGGGTGCCGGTGCGTGACCGGGGCCAAGACGTAGAGTGTGCTGTGGCCGCGAGGAGCTAAACCGGGGTCGGTCACGCAGGCATTCTGAACGTAGAACGACGGGTCGGCCGAAAGGACATGACGCGGCTCGATGTCGGCCATGTTCTCGTGGTAGTTGGCCGCGCAAAAGATGGTGTGGTGCGGCACATGCCCCTGCGTGCCTTCCAGTCCCAGGTACATCATGAACGTGGAGCAAGAGAATTTCTTTTTCTCGATCCGGGCATCACTCCAGCGGCGTCGCAGCTTGTTGGGGACGAGTTTCGTCATGGCGTGGGCGAAGTCCGCATTAATGACCAGGAAGTCGCAGCGGTGCTCGCCCGCGTTCGTCCGGACCCCGACCGCACGGCGACCCGTAAAGAGGATTTCTTTCACCTCCTCGCCGAGCGAGAAAGTTACCCCCATCTCCCGGGCTATTCGCTCCATCCCTTCGCTCACGGCGGAACAACCGCCGTAAGGGTGCCACACACCGTGTTCGTACTCCAGGAACGACAGGATCGAGAACAGGCTCGGGCAGTTGAAGGGGGACATCCCCAGGTATTTCGATTGGAACGAGAACGCCAGCCGGATACGCTCGTCCTCGAAGTAGCGGCGGAGTTCGGCGTCGAGAAACTTCCAGGGCCGCAGGACCGGCAGCAGGCGGAGCAGGTCCCAACTCAAGAGGTCGTGCCAGCCGAGGAACGGCCGCTCGAGGGACGGGCGGAACAGTTCGAGTTTGACCCGGTTGTCAGCCATGAAGTCACGAATGTGCCGGGCATCGTTGGGGTTGATCCGGGCCACCTCCGCCGTGAGACGGCTCAGGTCCGCGGTACAGTCGAGTTGGCCGCCGGCACCGAAGACGATGCGATATTGCGGGTCGAGCCGGACCATCGGGATTTCGCGCCGCAGGTCCCGACCGATCAGCCGGAAGATGCGTTCCAACACCCGGGGGTAGAGGAAGAAGGTGGGGCCGAGGTCGAACCGGTAGCCGGAGTGTTCGACGGCCGAGCAGCGCCCGCCGACACGCGGCAACCGCTCGATGACGTGTACCTGTAACCCGCCGCGGGCCAAGAGGAGGGCGGCCGCAAGCCCGCCGGGTCCCGCCCCGATGATCAGGACTCGATGGGAACGAGAGGAGGCTTGCGGTGACGATGCTGCGGCCACGGGAGCCAACGAAATCATGTTTCACTTCCACTGACGACCGGATTATTCGACTATCGCCGAATGAGTCTTTCGCTGTCTATGGCATTCTGTCTACGGCATCCTAGGCGGGTAAAATGAGCGAAATCCAATTCTTCAACGTGGTTGCGTTGGCTGAAAGGGTCGCGCCGCCGGGTTCGATCGTTCGGCGGGTCTGAAACCAACACCCCAGCCCGAAACCGCAACGCCCGAAACGGCCACAAAACCAAACCAGACGAGGTATCGCCGGTCCGCTATGAGCGAAAACAGCCCCACCACGACGCTCTCGCCACGAGAGATCATGGCCGCGGCCGAGAAGCTGCCGCATGTGCGTCTCGCCCATCTGCCGACACCCCTCGAGGAGTTACCGCGACTTTCGGAAAGGCTCGGCCACGGGGTGCGCGTGTTCGTGAAGCGGGACGATTGCACGGGCCTGGCCCTGGGTGGTAACAAGGCCCGACACAATGAGTTCCTCCTGGGGGACGCGCTGGCCCAGGGGTGCGACCTGTTCGTGTGGGGCGCGAGTGTCCAGTCGAATAACTGTCGCCAGACCGCGGCCGCCTGTGCGAAGCTGGGCATAGAGTGTAGGCTTTATCTCAGCAGGGGACATCACCGGACCGAGCCTCAAGGTAATCTGCTGATCGATTACCTGGTCGGTGCGCATGTCGAGTTCACGGACGCAGCGATCGGCCCGGAGTTGAATGCGCTGCTCGCCGCCAAGGCCGAGGAATTCCGGTCGCGGGGTCGCAATCCGTACTTCTGGGACCCGCCACGGGTCGTGCCACTGGCAGCCGTAAGTTATGCCCTGTGCCTGGCTGAGATCGCCGAGCAGTTGCAGGCCCGGGGACTACAACCGGACGGGATCTATGTTTCCTCGGCGGGAGCGACCGGTGCCGGCGTGGCTCTGGGAAAGGTGCTGCTCGGTTGGACCTGTCCGGTCCGGCTCATCTGCCCGATGAAGTGGCCGTGGCACGTCCCGACCCGTATTGCCGACGACGCCAACGTCGCGGCCGCACGGATGGGACTACCGCACCGGCTGTCGCCGGCCGACATCGACGCCGACGAATCCTACATCGGCCCGGGTTATGGGCTACCTTCACCGGCGGGCCGCGAGGCGCTACGGCTGGTGGCGACCACCGAGGCCATCCTGCTCGACCACGTCTACACGGCCAAGGCCATGGCCGCCCTGATCGCCGACGTGCGGAGCGGTCGTTACCGACCCGGCAGCGTTCTGGTCTTCATCCACACGGGGGGCACACCGGCCATCTTCGCCGAGCCGATCGCCGTATTGTCCGCTCGGGAAGTGGCCAAGAACTCGTAGCAAACTTGCTCAGATGCTAGTTTCGTGAACGATACTGTTGAGCCTCGGTCAGGATGTCATGACCGGCCATGACCTGACCTGTCCTGACCCATCCTGGCCGTGCGACACGACACAACCCTGTGGCATGACGCACGACAGTGCCCGCGCCGGGCCGGACAACTCGCTTGCGATCGTTCGTGACGTGAGATAAGCTAATTACGTTCATTCTGCGGGAAGATAGTACGTATGCACCACCCCTCATATCCGTACCGGGACCGGGCGATTTTCATCCTCCTGCTGACCCTTTTGCTAGCCAGTGCCTCAGTTCCGACGGTTGCGCAGGAAAGGAATCAGGAAAAGTATCACGAGCCGGAACTGACACCCGACGGTCGCGCACACTGGGCCTTCCAGAAACCGTCTCGGCCCCGGGTACCCGACCTGACCGGTCAGCCGGAGGCCGCCCGGTGGGTTCGCAACCCGGTCGACGCCTTCGTCCTCGCCCGCCTCCAGGCCGCCCAGCTCCGACCCTCCCCGGAAGCCGATCGACTGACCCTCATCCGTCGGGTCACGCTCGACCTGACCGGCCTGCCGCCGACACCGAGTGATGTCGAAGCCTTCCTGAAGGACGACTCGCCCGACGCTTATGAGAAGCTGGTGGAGCGGTTGTTGGCCTCGCCGCACTTCGGGGAGCGGTGGGCCCAGCACTGGCTCGACGTCGTCCGCTTCGCCGAGTCGAACGGCTACGAAGTCGATGCCGAGCGGCCCCAGGCCTGGCGGTATCGCGACTACGTCGTCAAGAGCTTCAACGACGACAAGCCCTACGATCAATTCATCACCGAGCAACTGGCCGGTGACGAACTCGCCGCCGGCAAGCCCGCCCGCGACGTCGCCGACCTGTGGATCGCCACGGGAATGCACCGCTGCGGCCCCGTCCACGTGGTGAGCGGCAATCTCGATGCGGCTGTCCTGCGTCAGGAACGGTTGACCGAGATGGTGAACGGCATCGGGGCTGCGTTCCTCGGACTGACGGTCGGGTGTGCCCGCTGCCACGACCACAAGTTTGACCCGTTCTCGGCGGCCGACTACTACCGGCTCCAGGCGTTTTTCGCCGCGGCCGAGTACGCCGAGGTCGATATTTCCACCGAGGCCGAGCGACAGGAACGGCAGGAGCGGGCGGCCCCGATAGCGGCCGAGATCGCCTCGATCAAAGCCAAGGTCGCGGCCCTCGACGCCCCGTACCGCGAAGCGATCGGGAAAGCCAAGCGGGAGAAACTCGAGCCGAAATACCAGCAGGCGCTCGCAACACCGGCTGAGAAGCGCACCCCGGAGCAGAAGAAGCTCGCCGCGGAGGCGGCGACACTGACCAAGGTCACCTGGGAAGAGGTTCACGCCGCTCTGACCCCAGAGGACCGCGACAGGCGGGCCAAACTCCGCGAGCGACAGCACGCCCTCGAAGCACGGATGCCGCCACCCAACCCGGCCGCCTGGGCCATCAAGGCGGGCGACGACATACCGCCGACCCACGTCCTCAAGAGGGGCGACCCTAACCGCAAAGCCCTCATGGTCCGTCCCGGCTTCCCCCGCGTCCTGCTGGACACGACCGAAGAACCGAAGACCCGGTTGGACTTGGCGCGCTGGCTGACCCGCCCCGAGCACCCGCTTACCGCTCGTGTCATCGTGAACCGGCTGTGGCAGCACCACTTCGGCACCGGCATCGTCAGCACGCCGAATGACTTTGGTACCCGTGGTGCCGCTCCCTCACACCCCGAATTACTCGACTGGCTCGCCACCGAATTGGTGAACCCGACCTGGACAGCTCCGTACCGTGACGCCCAGCCTCGTCCGTGGTCGCTCAAGCACATCCACCGGCTCATCGTGACGAGTGCGACCTACCGCCAAGCTTCCGACACCCGGCACGGTACCCCCACCGACCCGCAAAACAGTCTCCTGTGGCGCATGAACCGACGACGGCTCGAGGCCGAGGCCGTTCGTGACGCGATCCTGGCCGTTGCCGGCACCCTGAACCCCGCGGTCGGCGGGCGTTCGGTGAAAGTGCCGCTCGAGCCTGAGGTCTATGACCTCATCTTCACGGAAGGAGAACCGGACGGACTCTGGCCGGTGACCCCGGACAAGACCCAGCACACCCGCCGGTCGATCTATCTGTTCAGCAAGCGGAACGTGCGGTTGCCCCTCCTCGAAGCGTTCGACCAGCCGGACACTCTGAATAGTTGTGCGGCCCGCCCGGTGAGTACGTTCGCCCCCCAGGCACTGATCCTGATGAATGGACCGTTCGTCCGCGAGCAGGGTCAGGCCCTGGCCGAGCGCCTGGTGAAGGATTGTGGCCCCGACACCGACCGACAGATCCGGGGACTCTACCACCGTGCGTTCGGCCGAGACCCCTGGCCCGAGGAACACAAGCTCACGAGCGAGTTCCTCAAAGCTCAGACCGCCACGATTCGTGACGCATCCCGGCATGGCCGGGCTAACGCCCCCGGCACGCGTGCTTTACCGGAACAGGCCCGCTTGCCCGTCCACGTCATCCTCGGCGGGGTGTCTATTGTACTCGACCCGCACACTTTCCCGCCCGGAGCCGACCCGGCCCTGGTATCGGCCTTGGCCGACCTGTGCGTCGTCATCTTCAACACGCACGAGTTCGTCTACATTCCGTAAGTTGCGTCAACCTCTAAGAGCGGGATCTCGCGGGTCGGGTCGTGATCTTATCATGAGGAGCATCGAATTCGCCTCACGAGATCACGAATGTCGCCAGTCGGTCCAGGTCCACTTGCTCGGGGGGGTAGTCCTTCCGCGCGGGCATGCGGGGGTACACCTCGGGGAAAACGAATTGCCCGTGACGCCAGTCGGTCGGCCAGTCGTCGGGGAGCTGGCTGACCGTGAATCGTTGTTCAGGACCCGGTGGCAATTTCCGCCCGTGGCCGTCACGGAGTGGGACTCCGATCATCGTTCGCGGTTGGCCCGGGACCGCCGGCAGTGCCCGGGTTGAAACCACGGCCGAGAGGTTGAAGAAGTCATACTTCAGGCCGTCACGGTCCTCCGCTAATTTCTTGGTCATGCGTCGCAGGAGCATGAGTAAGCGGTCACGGTCGGCGGGGTGAACGAGGTCGAGTTTGGAGGCGACGAAGGCCACGCGCGTGATCCCGCCCGGTCGCCAGCGGTGCGGCAACAGCACGTTGGACAGCCCGCGGAGGAGCGGCCCCCAGAGCGGATGTTCCCCCGGTGCGAGCACGTCGAAGAGGGTGCTGAGCATCATCCGGTTGTCGTCGTACATCCCGACCCCGCCGGCCAGGATCATCGTCACGTCGATCATCACCACGAGGGCCGTACACGACTTGTAGGCCAGAATGGTGGGCTTCACGACCTGTTCGACGTAGCGGTCGTACCGGGCACGGAAGCCCTCGAAGGGCTGAGTCCCCGGCGTCCGAAGCCGGGCCGGCAGTGGGCAGAACTCGCTCCCGGCGTCGAGTCCGGCGGATCGCGTCGCCGCCAGTTCCTCGGCCGGTACCATACGGGCTAGGTTGCCCCTGACGTCAAGCAGGAAAGTCGATGGCGAGATGAGCGGCTTGTAGCTGAGAATGAGGTTGGCCAACGCCCGTTTGTAGGTCTGGAGGAGTTCCCGCTCGGTCACGTCGTCTCGGTCGATCAGGTCCAGGTACGCGCGGGAGCATTCCCGGTAGCCGGTGTCGTTCCTGAGCTGCGCGATCATCCGCTCCGACCATGCCGAGAAGTCGCCGCCGAGCATCAGGGCGTCGGCGAACCGTTCGCCGGGCAGGTCATACAGTTTCAGCACGCAGTCGCTGAACCGCCAGTCGGACCGCTCGAAGCGGCAGACGAACTGTGAGCGATCCGTGGTCTTAGCCGGCCAACTCCCGGCATTGACGAGCCGGTCACGGTGGCCGAGGTAGTTAAAGGCCTCCCAGCCGGGGTCCGGCGACAGGACGGTGAACTTCCGCACGGTGGCCGGCTTGCTGCCGAGCTTGAACCGATCCGGGTCGTGGTCCTGGAGGTGGTTGATCAGCGACGTGAGCAGGACGGTCTTGCCGGTGTTATAAGTCCCGACCACGCCGACCCGTGCCTCGATCGTGTGCATGCGGGGTAAACTCATCAGCATGCCCGTGCCGCCTGCCCGGAGTTTCACATGCGTGGTATTAGTATTACCTCCCTCGATCACTGTGCAGTTTTGGTGACGGATTTGGCGAAGGCCCGTAGGTTCTATGGCGGCGTGCTGGGGCTACGGGAGATCCCCAAGCCCCGCACCTTCGACTTCGTGGCCTTGTGGTACGACCTCGGCGACGGCCAGACCCTACACCTGCTCCACAAGCCGCAGCCCGATAGCCGTAGCCCCCGGCACTTCGCGCTGCGGGTGACCGACGCCAGGGCTGCTCGCGGCTTCCTCGCCTCGTGCGGTGTCGAAATCCACGAGACCGGGCCGATCCCCCACTGCGACCGCTTCTTCGTCCATGACCCGGACGGCAACCGGATCGAACTCATCCAGTGGCTTCAGCCCTATGACCCGGTCCTCAGCGGCGCTGACAGGTTGGACTGAAGCCGGTCGAGGCCCGTGCGACCGAAACCCGCGTGATGCAGTACTCGCTTAGGAGTTGACGGTCGCCTCGGTCGTTTGCTGTTTCAGTTCTGCACCAGTACGGAATAGCTGTACTTCAACTTCTTGTCTTCGCCCCTCTTAAGGGTCAGCGACCAGACGAGTTCGTTCTGCTTGTTCACGAGGTAAGCCCCAGCTTGTCGTAGGGTCACTCGCGGGTTGCCCTCCGCCTTGACGAGTTCGCCGGTAAACCGCTTGCGGATGTAGAGCGTGACCGTGTCCTTGCGGTAGTTTCCGACCGCGAGTTCCCCCTCGACGGTGGCCTTGCGGTACTGCCGGCCCCCGATCCAGACCAGCTCACGTTCCGCGTCGGGTTTCGACAACTCGTACTCGGCGGCGCGCGTTCGCACGCTCAGGGCCTTGCCGACCCGGAGTACCGTTTCCTCACCGGCGTTGACCCAGAAGCTGGTGCGCTGGCCGTTGAAGTCCCCGGCGGAACTGACCGTGGCCGGACCTGTGGTCATCGGATAGGGCAGGGGGTTTTTGAACTTTAGCGCGTCCCAGGCGTCGTCGGCGTCGTCTCGGCCGTGTTCGGATAGCTGGCCGTATTCGTTCCGTGAGTCGGGCACGAGCCACTCGACGACCCGTTCGTAGTCGGCCTTACCCTTCGCCACGGTCAGGGCCAGGACTTCCCCCTTGGACAAGGTCCGCTTGCCGATCGACTGGAAGTGGAGGTCGACACCCTCCCCGGTGGGAACTGCTCCGAGTGCGATTTCGATCGGTGAGTTCCGGTAGTTTCCACCGACCTGCTGGGTCAGGGGGCCATTCGACAGCGGTGAGATGTTCATCGGGAAAGAGGGGAACAGACCGCGGCTGCCGACCTCGGCGAGGAACATTTCCAGGTTGGTGCGTGGGCCGAGGAGGGAGCGGACGTGTGCGTACTCGACGCTCGGGTAACCGGAGATCAGACGGACCTCGGCCCCCTCGAGGTCACATAACTCATTGCGGAGCGTGGCGTGCTGCTCGAGCAGGAGCGTTTTCGGGTCGGTCGTGTCGACACGGTAACTCGGGGCCCAGGCCATGCCGTGGGTCAGGTAGCGGATGACGACCCGGTTCTCCGCCCGGTCGGTTCCGCCCCAGGTCAGGATGAGTGAGGGACGCCGCCGCATCACGGTGTCGCCGACCCCCTCGGCCTCGACGTAGGAGACCTCTGAGCGATCGACATAAGCCCGGCCCCGTGTCGTCTCGACGAGCAGGTACGGGCTGAGCGACGTGTTCTCGTCCTTGGGGGGCTTGACCTTGAGCATGGTGCCGACGACCGGTGCTCGGTTCGCCGCCTTGAAGTACAGCGTGACTGACTTGCCGGCGAGGTCTTGTTGTAAGTCAACGGGACCGGCCTCACCCACCGGCACGGCTACGTCGCGCGTCTTGACGCTGGCCTCGATCGGGCCAGGGGCCTCGATCCAGAACGTCCCGTGTACGGGGGAAGGCACGTCATCGAGGACGTAGGTACCGGGTTTGCCCAGTGTCACCTCGCGCTTGACGATGACCAGGCCGTTCTTGAACAGATCGACCCCCGTGATCCGACTTTTGACCGTGGTATCCTCGGCCCGAGCCGGCGTGGACGGACTCAGCAGGGCCAGAGCCAGGACGAAAGCCCGAGTGGTACGCATCTGAGAATCTCCAGTGAGGGGGAACTGACCGGCCGATGACCGGTGGCGACATGATATCCCGCTGAGCCGGCACTTGTCGGGCGCGTTACAACGCTGTGACAGAGAGACCGAGACCTCCACTAGATCCACTAGAATGAGGTGCGACGACATCCAGGAGGGCAACATGACCGAGGACCGCGCACCGGGTCGCCCCGAAGCGGCCGGCGACTTTAGCGATTCGGCCGCCGATTTGGCCGCCAAGGTCCGCACGTTCCCCGCCAAGCCCGGCGTGTACCTGATGAAGGATGCCGACGGGAACATCATCTACATCGGCAAGGCGAAGAACCTCCGCAGCCGGGCCGCTTCGTACTTCACCCGCGAGGCCGCTTTCGACCCGCGGATCCGGGACTGGATCGGGTTTATTCGGGACGTGGATTACATCGAGACGGCCGACCCGATCGCGGCCATGTTCGCCGAGGCCCGGATGATCAAAGACATCCGCCCGCGGTTCAACAAGAACCTGAAGGACGACAAGACGTTCCCGTATCTGCAGATCCGCACCCGTGAAGAGTTCCCCCGGGTGGAGATCACCCGTAAGCCGCGCTGCCGGGGCGTGAGACTCTACGGCCCGTTCACGAGCGTTCGCAGCCTGCGTCTAGCCGTTGACGTGTTGCAGCGGTTGTTCCAGTTCCGCACCTGTGGGCTGGACATCGACTCGGCGGAGAAGAAGTGGAGGTGGTTTCGGCCGTGCTTGCTGCATAGCATCCGTCGCTGTACGGCCCCGTGCAACCTCCGCGTCGACCGAGATCACTACCGTGCTCAGATCAAGAAACTGATCTGGGTGCTGGAGGGGAAAAAGGACCGGCTTCTGCGGCAGATGGAAAAGAAGATGCTGGCCGCCAGCGAGGCCCTTGACTTCGAGAAAGCCAAGCAGATCCGGGATGAGATCGCCGCCCTGCAGAAACTCGACCTCCGCGGGGAAGTAAACGGCGATGTGCAGCCAGAGGTCTTCCCGATCGACCCGAAGAAGGGGCTTATCGGGTTGCGTAAGGTCCTCGGGCTGTCGGCGGTGCCGCGTACCATCGAGGGGATCGACATCGCCCACCTGAGCGGGCAGGACACGGTGGCCT
>Ga0308417_1000215_pt1 | contig 44409 bp, 34 predicted proteins | sample HotsprSampleOS65_FD_203528 | JGI IMG/M metagenome (GOLD analysis project Ga0308417, IMG submission 203528) | Hot spring phototrophic mat microbial communities from Octopus Spring, Yellowstone National Park, Wyoming, United States - 20090730_OS65 ...
ATCCGCTCCGACCTCGGAGAGTCGCCCCGGCCGCTGCCGCTCAACCCGCAAGCCCCGCTGAAGCCGGACCGCAGTTCGCTTTGACAGTTCGTCCCCTTCTGGCTAACCTCCGTGGCCGCGTCATGCCCCGCGGCCGGAGGTCCTGCCGATGCCCCGCGTCCAGGCCCCTCGGACGGCCTTGCTCGTCGTCGTTGCCGTCGCCACCGGGCTGCTGCTGCGTGGCCACCACTACTTCCGGTGCCCGGCCGTCTGGCACGACGAGGCGGCACTGATCCTGAACGCCCTCAAGCTGTCGTGGGCCGAGATGTTCGGCCCGCTCCTCTATGCCGAGGCCGCACCGCCGCTCTTCCTGGTGATCGTGCGGGCCATCGCCCAGACGCTGGGGGACGACCCGTTAGCGTTGCGGTCGTTGCCGTTCGGGGCGTCGTGCGTGGCCCTCGTCCTGTTCGCCGACCTGGCCCGCCGGAGTCTGGCACCCGGGCCGGCCGCGGTCGCGGTCGGGCTGCTGGCGGTGTCGGACCGGTTGCTGTGGCATTCCTGCGAGGCCAAGCCCTACGCCGTCGATGTCTTCCTCGCCGTGGTGGCGGCGGCGTGGTTCTGGCGGACGCGGGGGGATACGGTCGTCGGGCGGTGCCTGCCGGTGGCCGCCGTCGCCCCGTTGGCCGTCTGGGTGTCGTTCCCGGCCTGCTTCGTCGGGGGGGGCCTACTCGTCGGCTTGTGGCCGGCGGCGGTGCGGTCGGGGCTGGCCGGCCGGCTGGCCTACGGCGCGGCGGCGGCCTCGCTGCTCGTCTCGTTCGCGGCCCTGGTAGTCGGGCCGGTCACGGCCCAGCGGTGTGAGGCGATGGACCAGTGCTGGACGAGCCACTTCCCCGACTGGTCGCGGCCGGACCGGGTGCCGGTATGGGCGGTCGTGCAGACGTTCGAGGTGGCCCGTTACTGCCTCCTGCCGGTCGGCCAGGTGTGCGCGATCCTGGCCGGGTTCGGGGCGGCGGCCCTGTGGCGGAAGCCGGACGGACGCGAACTGCTCGCCGTGCTCCTGGCACCGCTGGCGGCGGCCCTGTTCGCCTCCTTGCTGCACAAGTACCCCTACGGCGGCATGCGGGTCGAGGTGTTCGCGGCACCGGCCCTGTGCCTGCTGACGGCGGCGGGACTGGCGGACGTGCTCCCCCGCCTGCTGAGGCGGTCGCGTGTGCTGGCCGCGGCGTGCCTGCTGGCGGTCCTGCCCCCGTTCGTGCTGGCCGGGTACCGCCTCATCGAGCCGTGGCCCCGGGCCGCGAGCGACCGGGCGGCCGCCTTCGTACTGGCGCGGCGACAACCCGGCGACCTGATCCTCGGGAACTTCTGGGAACACCAGTACTATTTCCGCCGCGAGGCGGGCTTCCGGGCGTGGCAGGGGGAGTTTTTGCCGGCGGAAGCACGGGCCAGGCGGGCGTGGGTGGTGCATACCGCCGAGCAAGCCGTGCCGGTCTACCCGTTCCCGTTGCCGGCCGGCTGGGAAGTGGTCGGCCGGACGGCCTTCGAGCGGACGAGCGTCTTCGAGCTGTGTCGCCGGTCCCCGGCCGCCGCTGACACCGCCCCCCGGCCGCCGCTGACACCGCGCCGCGGCCGCCGCTGACACCGCGCCGTCACTCCGGGACCAGCCACACCTTGATCTTCGGGTCACCCTCGGTGAGCGTGGCGACCGTCTTCAGCAGCGTCTGGGTGTGCTTCTCCTTCATGTGCGCCTCCAGTGCCGCGATCCCCTTGAACTGCTCGTACATGACGTAGATCTCGGGGCGGTCCGGGTCGCGGTTGAGGTAGTAGGCGGTGCAACCCGGTTCCTTGCGGGTGGCGATCAGGCACGGGGCGAAGGCCTTCTCGAACTCCTCCTCCTTGCCCGGCTTGACCTTGAACTCGACGCTGAGGGCGAAGGGCTTGTTCACGTCCTTGACCTTCGACTTGATCAGCGTCACGACCGGGTGTTCGTCCTGGGCCGGGGCGGCCGACAGGCCGAAGGCGAGGAGCGGCACCGCCAGGACCACGACACGACCGAGCACACGACCGAACATGGGGCACCTCCGGGAGGCGATCAGGGAACAGGGGGGTGGTGGGGTCAGGGGTTAGGGTTAGGGGCGGCGGCGGGCCGGGGCAAGGCGGCGGGCCGGGGCAAGGCGGGGCGGGTCGCGACGCCACTGGGGCCAGGAGTTCGAGCCGCCAGCCAGGAGTTCGAGCCGCTCCCCTAGGCCGAGGTGTTCCCCAGGCCGAGGCGTCCCCTAGGCCGAGGTGCGCAGGAGCGCGGCGCGGAGCATCTCGGCGGCTTCCTTGCGGGTCGTCTCGGAGCGGGATTCGCCGCGGAGCATCAGGGCCAGCTCCTCGATGCGGGCCTCTTCGGAGGTGAGAGGGGTGATCGTCGTGGCCGTCTTGTTGCCGGTGGTGACCTTGCGGATCGTCCACTGGTGGCGGGCGTAGCTGGCCACCTGGGGGAGGTGGGTGACACACAGGACCTGGTGGGTCCGACCGAGGGCGTGCAGTTTCTGGCCGAGGACGTCGCCGAGTCGGCCGCCGACGTTGGCGTCGATCTCGTCGAAGACGACGAGGGTGCGGACCGGGTCGTGGGCGGCCAGGACGGTCTTGAGGGCGAGCATGGTGCGGGACATCTCGCCGCCGCTGGCCACCTTGCGGAGCGGTCGGGGCGGCTCGCCGGGGTTGGCCGTCAGCAGCAGTTCGAGCTGATCGACGCCGGAGGCGGGTACGTCGCCGGCCAACGGGTCTTCGGGCAGGGGGGTGGTTTGCAGGACGGCCTCCAGCCGGGCCCGGGGCATGCCCAGGTCGGCGAGGTGCTTCTGGGCGGCGGCGGCGAGCTTCTTGGCGACCTGGGCGCGGGCGGCGGACAGGGCGGCGGCGGCGCGGGCGAGTTCGGCCCAGGCGGCCTTCAGTTCGGCGTCGAGGCCGGACAGGTCGTCTTCCTGCTGCTGCCAGGCCCGCTCTCGCTCGTCGAGGCTGGCCCGGTAGGCGATCAGTTCGTCGGGGGTCTTGCCGTAGCGGGCCTGGAGTTTTTTCAGGAAGGCGAGGCGTTTCTCGACTTCCTCGAGCCGCTGCGGGTCGGCCTCGAACCGCTCGGCCAGGTGGCGGCAGGTGTCGGCCAGGTCGCGGACCTCGGGCCGGAGGGCTTCGAGCCGGCGCTGGATGTCCTGCAGGCGGGGGTCGAGTCCGGCCCAGCGGACGGCTTCCTTGACGAGCCGGGCCAAGGTCTCGTCGACGGCCCCCTCGTCGTCGCAGAGGCGGGCGGCGACGGTGGCGGTGAACTGGGCGAGGCCCTGGGCGTGGACCAGCCGGTCGCGTTCCTGGCCGAGCGTCGCCAGTTCGTTGGGGACCAGGCGGGCGCTGTCCAGGTCGTCCCGCTCGAAGCGGATCAGGGACAGTTCCCGTTGCCGGTTGGCCCGGGTGTCGGCCAGTTGGCGGAGGCGGCGGCGCAGGCCGCGGACGGCCTCGGCGACCGTCTGGTAGTGGCGGCGGAGGTCGTCGAGGCGGCCGAAGGCGTCCAGGACTTCGAGTTGATAAGCCGGGTGCAGCAGCGAGTAGCTCTCCCGCTGGCCGTGGACGTCGACGAGCAACTCGCCGAGCCGCTTCAGGGTGGCGACGGCGACGGGCCGGTCGTTGACGAGGGCGGAGCTGCGGCCGGAGCGGCTCAGCCGGCGGGTGAGGATGAGGTCGTCTTCTTCCAGGGCGGTCTGCAGGATGGCGGCGGCGGCGGCCCGCTGTTCGGGGCGGGTCAGTTCGAAGCGGCCGGTGACGCGGAGTTCGTCGGCCCCGGTGCGGATCAGGTCGGTGTTGCCCCGCTCGCCCAGGAGCAGGCCGAGTGCCCCGAGTAACAGGGACTTGCCGGCACCGGTCTCGCCGGTCCAGGCGCAGAACCCCGGATGCAGTTCGACCCGCACGTCTTCGATCAGGGCGAGGTTCTGAACGGCGAGTTCCCGGAGCATACCGGCATGGTACGGCCGGCGCGACGGCGGGAGAAGGTGAGTCGGAGGGGTCGGCCGGATGCCGGAATCTCCGGTGTCTGGTGCGTGGTCTGGGGCGTGGTCTGGGGCGTGATGCCCGGGGCCGGATGCCGGATGGCGGATGCCCGCGGGGCGTGAGGGAAGGTCGTCGGCCAGGTGGTGGCAACGGGCAGCCGGGTGGTGGCGGCGGGCAGCGAGCGACGACGGTGGCAACGGGCGGCGGGCGACGACGGTGGCAACGGGCAGCCGGGTGGTGGCGGCGGGCGGCGGGGTGGGATAGGATGCGGTCATGTTCACGGAACGATTCATCGACACGGGCGAGGTGCGGGTGCGTCTGGGGGTCGGACCGGACGACGGGCCGCCGCTGCTGTTTCTGCACGGGATCTCGCGAGTCGGCAGGGACTTCGCGCCACTATTCCCGGCGTTTTGGGGTTCGTGGCAGGTGCTGGCCTTGGACCAGCGGGGCCACGGCGGTTCGGGCCGCAGCCCCGGCCGTTACCGTGTGGCCGACTACGTCCGCGACGCGGTGGCGGTGGTGAGGGCGGTGAGCGAGCCGGTCGTGCTGTTCGGTCACTCGCTGGGGGCCTTGACGGCGGCGGGGGTGGCGGCGGCGGAACCGGAGCGGGTGCGCGGCGTGGTCCTGGAAGACCCGCCGGGTTCGTCGTTCCTGGCCCGGTTGCGGTCCAGCCCGTACTTCGCGCAGTTCCAGGCCGTGCAGAGGCTCGCCGGTCAGAACCGGCCGGTGTCGGAGTTGGCCCGGGAGCTGGCGGCGGTGCCGCTACCGCAGCCGAACGGGACGACGGCCCGGCTGGGGGACTACCGGGACATCACGGCCCTGCGGTTCGCGGCGCGGTGCCTGCCGGACCTTGACCCGGCGGTCTTCGACAGCCTGTTGGACGGGAGTTGGCTGGACGGGTACGACGAGGAGTCGGTGTGGCAGGCGATCCGTTGTCCGGTACTGCTGCTGCGGGGGGAACCGGCCCGGGGGGGGATGCTGCCGGCCGCCGACGCCGAGCGGATGACCGGCCGCATCGCGGATTGCTTCCGGGTCGAGGTGGCCGGGGCCGGGCACCTGATCCACTGGCTGGCGACCGAGGAGTGCGTGCGGCTGACGCTGGGCTTCGTGGAATCGCTGTGACGGCAGGGCGGTCACGCCACGGGGTAGGGGGTCTTGCCTCGGGGTGGTCACGCCTCGGGGTAGAGGATCTTGCCGCAGGTGGGGCAGAGGGTGAAGAGGCCGCCGCGGACCTGGATCGACTTCTGCTCAGTCAGGGCGGTGCGGCAGCCCTGGCAGGTCCTGTTGCGGAGGGCGGCGAGGGCCTCGGGGCCGTGCGCCTTGACCAGGGCGTCGTACTTGGCCCGCACGTCGTCGGGGAGGGTGGCCTCGGCCTGGGCGAGGGCCTGGCGGGTGGCGGCCTGGTCGCTGAGGAGTCGTTCGAGCCGGTCGGCGGCTTCCCGTTGGAACGCGGCGAACTCGGCCTGGGCGGCGGCCCACTTCTGCTCGACGGCGGGGGTCTGGGCCGTCTTCTCCTCGATGGCCGCCATCGTCTCCAGGATGGCGTCCTCCAGCTCGCTCTTGCGAGCCTTGGCGTGGGCGATCTCGGCCTGCTTGGCGGCGTACTCCTTGGCGGCGCTGATGCCGCCGAGTTGCTCCTCGAGCCGGGCGAGGCGGGCCTCGGTCTGCTTGAGGGTGCCCTCGTCCTCGCGCTGCTTGAGTCTGAGCCGCTTCAGGGACTCGTGGTGCTCGGCGTATTCCAGGCGGGCGGCTTCGAGGGCCTGCTGGCGGGCCGAGAGGACGCGGGGCCCGCGGTCGATCTCGGCTTGCAGGTCGCGGAGGTGGCGGCGGAGTCGGTGGCACTCGCGCAGGGTGTCGGTGACGGGCATCGTCGGCTCCTTTGCGGGCATTGTACCGCGGGAGCCGACGGACGCGACTCGAAGCAGTCGGGGGTCGCCGCTCGTCGCGCACCGGCGACCTGACGGTCGCGGCTCGCCGGACGGTCGCGGCTCGCCGGGGTCGCCGCTCGCCGGACGGTCGCCGCTCGCCGGGGTCGCCGCTCGTCGGGGTGGTTCAGCTCCTGCGGAGTCCGTCGAGGAATCCTTCGAGCTGTCGGCTGCGGACGGGGTGTTGGAGCTTGCGGACGGCTTTGGCCTCGATCTGGCGGACCCGTTCGCGGGTGACCTTGAAGATGCGGCCGACCTCTTCCAGGGTGTAGGTGTAGCCGTCCCCCAGGCCGTAGCGGAGCTTGATGATCTCGCGTTCGCGGTAGGTGAGGGTCTTGAGCACGCCTTCGATCTTGTCCTTGAGCATCTCGTTGGTGGCGGCGTTGACCGGGGACTCGACCGAGTTGTCTTCGATGAAGTCGCCGAAGTAGGAGTCCTCGCTCTCGCCGACGGGCCGGTCGAGGCTGATGGGCTGGCGACTGATCTTGAGGACGCGTTTGCACTCTTCGTAGGAGATGCCGGCGGCCTTGGCGGTCTCCTCGATGGTCGGTTCGCGGCCCATTTCCTGGAGGAGTTTTTTGGAGACGTTGCGGAGTTTGGACATCGTCTCGATCATGTGGACGGGGATGCGGATGGTGCGGGCCTGGTCGGCGATGGCGCGGGTGATGGCCTGGCGGATCCACCAGGTGGCGTAGGTGCTGAACTTGAAGCCGCGGCGGTGTTCGTACTTATCGACGGCCCGCATCAGGCCGGTGTTGCCTTCCTGGATCAGGTCGAGGAACGACAGGCCGCGGTTGCGGTACTTCTTGGCGATGCTGACGACCAGCCGCAGGTTGCCGCCGGACAGTTCGCGCTTGGCCTGTTCGTACTCGGCGAAGCGGGACTTCATGATGCCGACCCGCTTGCGGAGGCTGGCCGGCTCCTCCAGGGTGATGAGCATCAGGTCCTGCAGTTCTTTCTCGAGGTTGGCCCGCTCCTCCTTGGCGGTGCGGTCGCCCTTGAGGGCCTCGATCTCGGCCTCCAGTTCGTCCATCCGCTGGCTGATCTGCTCGAGCTTTTTCATCAGCGGCTGGACCTTCTGGGTGCGGATGGAGAGTTCCTCGACGAGGGTGACGGTCTTGCGGCGGCGGCGGCGGAGCCGCTCCCGGATCTCCTCGCGTTCGCGGGGGGAGGTCTGTTCGTGGATGAGCCGCTGGAAGTCCTCGACGTTCGCCTCCATGAGCGGCTCGAGGGTCCGCAGGTTGTGCGGCATGCGGGCGAGGATCTTGTCCTTTTCCAGGTTCTCGGTCTGCGACACCTTGATGGTGCGGTCGAACGGCAGCTCGCCGCTGTGGACCCGCTTGAGCGTCTCGGTGACCTGGCGGAGGGCGTAGTCACACTCCAGGACCTTGCGGCGGAAGCGGCGGCGGGTCAGTTCGATCCGCATGGCCAGTTGCACCTCCTGCTTGCGGTCGAGCAGGGGGATCTCGCCCATCTGGGTGAGGTACATGCGGACCGGGTCGTCGATGTGTCGGCCGTCGCCGTCGGGGTCCTCGAAGGGGGGGGAGTCGGCGGGGTCGGCGAGGAGTTCGTCGGTGAGGTTGACGGGCGGGTCGTCGGCCTCGGTGTCCTCGTCGCCGTCGATCAGTTGGATGCCGGCCTGGTCGAGCAGTTCCTGGATCTCGGCGAGCCGGTCCGGCTCGGCCAACTCGGGGAGTGCCTGGTTCACCTCGTCGAAGGTGAGCGACCCGGTCTGTTTACCCTTCTCGATGAGGGCTTTCAGAACCTCGTCGTTCTTCCAGTCCATCCGAACCCCTCCCGCACGGGCACCCCCCGGACACGTCGTGCGTCCGGGGGGGGTGTCGAAGCCTCGGGTCATGAAACCTGGTGTGGTCCCGGCGGGTGTGGTGTGGGGCCGGCCCACGGGCCGTCGCAGGGGCCCCGACTCGATCAGGCCGCGCCGGGCTTGGCTACCTCTTGCAGTCGGCGGAGTAACTCGGTCGCCTCGTCGCCGCTGGCCGAGGCCAGCCGTTCCCGGAGCCGGCGGTGTTCGGCCTCGAGCTTCAGTTCGGCGAACCGCTTCAGGAGCCGGCCGAGCCACTGCTCCCGGTCCTGCATGTGCTGGCCGACGAATTGCAGCTTCAGGGCGCTGTCGAACAGGTCGGGGCGGTCGGCGAGCCGCTCACGCAGGGCGTCGAGGTCGGGCAGCCGGCCGGACGCCTGGACGGCGTACAGCTCGCGGAGCAGGCGGCGCAGCCCGGTGTGCGTCAGTTCGTCGGGGGCCAGGGCGGCGGCGGCCCGCGGCACCAGTCCGGGGTCGGCCAGGAGGATCTCCAGGAGTTGCCGCTCGGCGGCGACGGCGACAGCGGCCTTGCGGCCCGCGGTGGCCGGGGCAACGGAAGCGGAGGGGCTGGCGCTAGCGGGGGCGGTGTCGGCCGTGCCGGCCGGGGCCGACGGGGAGCCGGCCGGCGGCCGCGGCGGGCTTGCCCCTCGGGGGGTGTACGCGGTCGCTTGCTCCCGACGCCGCCGCTGCGCCCGCAGTTCCCCCAGCCGCGACCAGACGGTCTCCTGACGCAGCCCGAGCCGGTGGGCGAGCCGCGTGACGATCAGTTCCTGCTTGACCTGGGCGGCCCGACTGGCCAGGGGCGGGGCGGCGGCCATCACCCCCAAGACCTCATCGACCACCCGCCGGGTGGCCTCCACCGACGACGAGCCGTTGCGTTCCAGGAGCCGGTTCAGCTTGAAGTCGAGGGCATCGACCGCCGAGGCCAGGAGCCGGTTGAACGTCTCGACCCCGCCGGGCTGCACCAGCAGGTCGCACGGGTCGAGCCCCTCGGGCAGGGTGGCGACGGCCAGTTCCACGTCGTGGGCGACGAAGATCTCCAAGGCCCGGTCGACCCCGCTGAGTCCGGCGGCGTCGGCGTCGTAGACCAGGACGACCCTGGGGACGTAGCGGCGGAGCTGGGCGACGTGGCGGGCGTTCAGGGCCGTGCCCAGGGTGGCGACGACCTGGGGTACCTCGCACTGGTGGGCCATCAGCACGTCGGTGTAGCCCTCGACGACGGCCAGGTAGCCGACCGCCGCCCCGGCGTGCCGGGCCTTGTCCAGGCCGTAGAGGATGTCACTCTTGTGGAACAGCGGGGTCTCGGCCGAGTTGATGTACTTGCCGACGCGACCGGCGTAAGGCGAGCCGGGCAGGATCCGCCCGCCGAAGGCCACCGTCTGGCCCCGCACGTCGCGGATCGGGAACATGATCCGGTCGCAGAAGCGGTCGAAGAAGCCGCGGTTCTCGTGCCGGTTCAGGACCAGGCCGACCTCCGCCAGCACCTCGGTCGGGACCCGCTCGGCGGCGGCCAGTCGGACCAGCCAGTTGCCCGGGTTCGGGGCGAACCCCAGTCCGAAGTCGCGAACGGTCTTGCCGGACAGCTTGCGGCTGCCCAGGTAGGTGCGGGCCGGCTCGGCGATCGGCTCCTCGAGCAGGACGTGCTGGTACTTCGCCTCGGCCCAGCGCATGACCTCCAGCAGCCGGCTGCGGTGGCGGTCCTGGGGGGTCGGCGACTCGTCGAGCTTGATCCCGGCCCGACCGGCGAGTACGGCCCGGGCCTCGGCGAAGCTCACCTTCTCCATCTGTTGCACGAAGGCGAAGACGTCCCCGTGGGCCCCGCAGGACCAGCAGCGGTAGCGTTGCCGCCGCGGATCGACATCCAGAGACGGGCGGGTGTCCGGGTGGAACGGACAGAGGGCCTTGAACGTCGCCCCGGACGGACGAAGGGCCAGGTACGAGCCGACCACCGCGACGATGTCGCTGGCCGCCTTGATCTGCCTGGTCAGTTCCACCGGGTCGGACGGCACGGGGCACCCTTTCGCAGTGCAAGGCTCAAAATGAAAAAGGTGCAGGGGAAGACGAGGACTCTTCCGGACCGCACATTTCCATTTTCCTTTTTCACTGGACGGAAAGCGGTCGGCCTTCGCGGTCGGTGGTCGGGTTCCCGGTCCCTAAGGCCCTGTCGGCTGTGCTCGGCGATCCGGTGGCATGAACGCTCGTGTCCGATCGGGGGGGCAGGCGAGCGGCCGGGATGTCGCCTCGATTGGTAAGGGGGGGAAGACCTCGAGCGTGCCGCGGCTCTCTCAGAGCCTAAAGGTCGGTTCATCAATCCGTTGATGCTTGGCGAATTATAGGCGTTCGCCGGGAACCGTCAACCCAGACTCCCGACGACCCGCCGGACCGCCCTTCTCGGGATATTTAGCCCATTCTCCGCCGACCCGGGGCGACCTCCGCTCGGATTTTCCCCGCCCCCGGACCGGCCCCCCGCCGTGGCGACCGCACCTCGCCCGCAACCCCTATCTCCCGAATGACCGGAGCGCGACCCGACCGACCCGGCAACCCAGCGACCGACCCAGCCGACCCAGCGACCGACCCGACCCAGCCGACCCGGCCGGCCGGCCGACCCGACCTGGCCGACCGACTGACCCGGCGACCGACCCCTTGCCCCCCGGACCGGGCCGCGTCGCCGGCGGCGATTTTTTGAACTCGAAATCGCCCCGACCGATGGGGTAAACTGCGTGGTATCGGTTTCCCCTGCCGGTGGGGCAGCTATGACGAATTCCGTACTCCTGGGCCTGTCGCGAGACCCGTTCCGGGAACCGGAAGTGATCTGGGGGACGGCCGGCCTGGCACTGGCCTTGCTCGCCGGGGCCTTCGTAGTCTGGTTGGTAGATCGCTGGCGGAAGAAGAACGAGGCGGGGATCGATCCGGCCCGGGAGCTGACCGACTTCCGCGAGATGTTCGAGCGGGGGGAGATCACCGAGGACGAGTACGCCCGGCTGCGGGAGCGGGTGGCCCGGCGGGTGAAGGCACCGCCGCGGCCGGCCGAGCCGAGCCTGACCCCGGTCAGTCCGGCCAGCCCGGCCAGCCCGGCCAGCCCGGCTCAAGACTCGATTTCTCCCCCGGCGTCGGGAAGCCCGACGGGTTCGGCCGAACCGACCGAACCGCGAGACCCCGCGGCACCGGCGTGACTGCCGCGACCGGCCGACGACGGACAACCCGTAGGGTCACCCCGTCGCAACAGTCCGGTCGCACCTGTTCTCCCGAACCGGTATCGCGCGACAGCTCGTCGGCGGTATGATTAGGCTGAAGACCGCAGGACCGACGGACGGGGCGACCCGACCGACCGGAGACGACCCAGACCAGCCCACTCGGCACCATCAGACAGATCGGGGAGCCCAATGGCTTCGGACCGCACCCCCGGCGACGGCGGCGGACGCAAACCCCCCGGCACCGCCGGTCGCAACCGCAACGCCTACTGTTCGTTCTGCCGCCGGTCCCATCGCGACGTCGGCCCCCTCGTCGAGGGGCCGGGCGACGTCTACATCTGCGGGGAGTGCATCGAGCTGTGCCAGTCGATCATCGACCAGGAGAAGAAGCGGCGGGGCGGGCCGAAGGCCTCGACGGCCAACATCCCCTCGCCCCGCTCCATCAAGGAGAAGCTCGACGCCTACGTCATCGGCCAGCAGCGGGCCAAGAAGGTCCTCTCCGTCGCCGTCCACAACCACTACAAGCGGCTGAGCCTGGGCGACTCGCGTGACGTGGAAATCGAGAAGAGCAACATCCTGCTCATCGGGCCGACCGGTAGCGGCAAGACCCTGCTGGCCCGCACCCTGGCCAAGATCCTCGACGTGCCCTTCGCCATCGGCGACGCCACCACCCTGACCGAGGCCGGCTACGTCGGTGAAGACGTCGAGAACCTCCTGCTCAAGCTCCTGCACGCCGCCGACTTCGACATCGAGGCCGCCCAGCGGGGCATCATCTACATCGACGAGATCGACAAGATCGCCAAGACCTCGCAGAACGTCAGCATCACCCGCGACGTGTCCGGCGAGGGGGTGCAACAGGCCCTGCTCAAGATGCTCGAAGGGACCGTCTCCAACGTCCCCCCCCAAGGCGGCCGCAAACACCCCGAACAGCAGTACATCCAGGTCGATACCTCCAACATCCTGTTCATCTGCGGCGGCACCTTCGTCGGCATCGAGGACATCATCAGCCGCCGGCTCGGCCGCAAGACGATCGGCTTCGGGGCCGTCGCCGAGGAACAGCCCGAGCGCACCCTCGCCGAACTGCTCAACCAGGTGACCGCCGACGACCTCATCGAGTTCGGCATGATCCCCGAGTTCGTCGGCCGACTCCCCGTCCTGGCCCCCCTCGACCCGCTCGACGAGGAGGCCATGATCCGCATCCTCACCGAGCCGAAAAACGCCCTCATCCGCCAGTACCAGAAGCTCTTCGAGATGGAAGGGGCCGAGGTCGAGTTCGAGCCGGCCGCCCTCCAGGAGATCGCCCGGCTGGCCAAGGCCCGCGACACCGGTGCCCGCGGCCTCCGCGCCATCGTCGAGGACGTCATGCTCGACGTGATGTACGAGCTGCCCGAGCTGGAACACAAGGGCAAGCACGTCATCACCGCCGAGATCGTCCGCGGCGAGCGGAAACTGGGCGAGAAGAAGCCCGGCAAGAAGAGCGCCTGACGCCGTGCCCGAGCGGCCGCCCGACCAGACGCCCGACCGGGTGCCCGGTGCATCGCCGGCCCCGCCGCCGGCCCCGCCGCGTCACCCGTCGGCCCGACCTACCCCACGGCCCGACTGATCGCCGCCAGCAGGTCGTCCTCCTGCCAGTCGAACACCGCCCGCAGGTCGAGCAACAGCTTTCCGTCCTTGACCCGGCCGACCACCGCCGGGTTCCCGGCCCGCAGCCGTGCCGCCAGTTCCGCCTCCCCTAGGCCGTCGTGCCACACCGCGATGACACGGGTGGGCACGGCCACGTCCGGCAGCGACCCGCCGCCCACATAGGCCACGTCGTCGCGTGACTCGACGTTCAGTCCCGGCACGCCACGCAGCCGCCTCGCGAAGGCGTCGCAGCGGCGGCGCAGTTCGGCCACCGGGGTCGTCAGCATGCGCAACGTCGGGACCTCGCGGACGGCCCGGGCCGGGTCGCGGTACAGCCGCAGCGTCGCCTCCAGGGCCGCCAGCGTCATCTTGTCCGGCCGCACCGCCCGCATCAGCGGGTCCTTCTCGATCCGTTGCACCAGGGCCGACCGCCCGGCGATCAGCCCGGCCTGAGGACCGCCCAGCAGCTTATCGCCGCTGAACAGCACCAGGTCGGCCCCGGCGGCGACCGAGGCGGACGGCAGCGGCTCCCCGGTCAGCCCGAACGGCGAAAGGTCCAGACCCTGCCCGCTGCCGGCGTCGTCGATCACCGTCAGGCCGTGGCGGCGGCCCAAACCGACCAGTTCCCCCAGGCCCACCGACCGGGAGAAGCCGCGGACCCGGAAGTTGCTGGCGTGGACCCGCATCAGCGCCGCCGTGTTCGGGCCGATCGCCCGCTCGTAATCGGCCAGCCGCGTGATGTTCGTCGTCCCGACCTCACGCAGGATCGCCCCGCTGGCGGCCATGATCTCGGGGATGCGGAAGCTGCCGCCGATCTCGATCAGTTGCCCGCGGGAGACGATCACCTCCCGGCCGGCCGCCACGGCACGCAGGGTCAGGACCGTGGCCGCGGCGCAATTGTTCACGACCGTGGCCGACTCGGCACCGGTCAGAAAGCACAGGCCGTCGCGGACCAGGTCCTGCCGGCTCGACCGCTTGCCGCTGGCCAGGTCCAGCTCCAGATTCAGGTAGCCGCGGGCCGCCTCGTAGGCCGCTCGCGCCGCCTCCTCGTGCAACGGGGCGCGGCCGAGGTTGGTGTGCAACACGATGCCGGTGGCGTTGATGACGGGGCGGACGCGGGCGACGGCCTCGCGGTCCAGACGGGCCGCGGCCCGGGCGGCGACGGCCCCCGGGTCCAGGTCCGGGGTGTGCCCGGCCGACAGGGCCGCCCGCAGCGACTCGACCTCGGCCCGGGCGGCGGCGGCGATGCGCTCCGCCGGATGCCGCCCCCGCGCCGCCACCAGCGACGGCTGCTCGAGCAGGCGGGACACGGCCGGCAGACGGCGGAACGGGTTGTCGCTCATGGTCGCCTTCCGACCCGCCGACCCTCTCAGCTCGCCGCCCCCGAACCCGAGTTCAGCACCCGCACGATCTCGTCGGCCCGGTAGCCCGCCGCGACCATCGACGCCTTCAGGGCCGCGTTCCGTTCCGCCGTCCGAACCTTCCGCCAGTTCTCCGCCAGCGTGCTGACGATCAGCCACAGCACCAGCCCGCCGAACAGGAACGTCACGAACAGCACCTCGACCAGTTTGTCGGCGACCGCCTCTTCGATCGACATGACCCACCTCGGGGTTGGACGTACTTCGGACTCACCGGGTGTGCCCCGTCCTATGATACGAGCCGCCGTGCCACCGCGATATTCCCCCCGTCGCCCAACCCCGGCGGGTGAACGGCCCCCGTGCCCCGGAGACGAACCGAGCCGCCGGACGGCCCGAAAGTCCCCGCGACGTCACCCGACAACACCGGCCGAAGTGATATAAAGACCAGCGGATGATCGCGTTGCCGTGATCGTGACGGAGTTGGCCGATGTCGTCGGACACGACCCCGGCGGAGCCACCGCCCCCTCCTCCGGCCTGGGAACCGCTCTCGCCCCTGGAGCGTCGCATCCTCGGGGTACTGATCGAAAAGCAGAAGACGGCCAGGTCGCCGGAGACGTACCCCCTGACGCTCAACGCCCTGGTCACCGGATGTTGCCAGAAGTCCAACCGCGACCCGGTCATGGAACTGAGCGACGGCGAGGTCGAGGAGGGCCTGACTTCCTTGCAGAAGAAGCAACTGGTGATGCGGGTGACGGGCGGCCGGGTCGAGAAGTTCCGCCACCGGCTCTACGAGAAGTGGACGCCCAACGGGCCGGAGATGGCCGTCCTCGCCGAACTGCTGCTCCGCGGCCCCCAGACCAAGGGGGAGCTACGCGGCCGCGCCGGGCGGATGGACGCGATCGACACCCTCGACACCCTCGACGACATCCTGAAGTCGCTGGCCCGCCGCCGACTCGTGGTCTACCTGACCGACCCCGACCGCCGCGGGGCCGTCGTCACGCACGGCTTCCACAGCCCGGAAGAGCTGGCCGAGTTGCGCTCGACCTATGCCGCCGCACCGCACGCCGGGCCGTCCACCGCACCGCCCGCCGGGCTGCCCGCCGCGTCAGCCGCGAACCCTACGTCAGCTCCCCTCCCGAGTGTGCTGTCCGCCCTGGAAGCCCGTCTGGCCGCCGCCCTCGCCGACATCGACACCTTGAAGGGACAGGTGGCGGCCCTGGCCGCCGCCCTCGCCGGGTTGCAACAGCCGACCACCGGACCGGTCAACGGCACCGGTCCCTGACCGCGAACGACTAGCAACTCCGACCCCCGACCGTTCCCCCGCACCCGGGTGCTGGAATGGACCCGACGAGTTGGCCGACCGCGACCGACCCCTACGAGATGCTGGCGGTGATCCACCCGCAGCGGAACCTGGACAGCGACCTGCCACAGTCGAACGAGTCGCGGCTGTACCTGCTGGCCTGTGCGCGGCAGGCGTGGGACCGCCTGCCGGGGGTGTGCCGGGTCGCCGCCCGACTGGCCGAGCGGGTGTACGGCGGCCGGATCAAAGACCGCCGGCTCCGCGACCAGGTCTACCCGCACGTCGAGGCCCTCACCCACTGCCGCGGCGAAGCCGAGGAGGTCAACGCCATCGCCGCCGCCTTCGTGCGACTCGGCCTGGCCGATCAGGGGCTGGCCGACCCCGCCGAGGTCTTCGTCTCGTCCGACATCCCAGCGGAGGTGTGGTCCGGCTTCGCCCATTTGGTGTTCCTACCCTTCTACCGGGACGGCACACCGAACTACCGTCTCATCCCCAGGGAATTACACTCGGCCGACCTGATCCGCGAAGTCTTCGGCAACCCGTTCCGCCGCGAGCCGCCCCTCGACCCCTGCTACCTCACCGAAACCGTCCTCCAGTTGACCGCCAGGGCCGAGGAGGAGGACGACTTCTCCGTCTACCCGATCCTGGCCGACGCCCTGCAGGACGCCGGCTGTGAGCGGAGCGAACTGCTGGCACACCTCCGCTCCCCCGGCCCCCACGTCCGCGGCTGCTGGGCCTTGCGTGTCATCCGGGGCGAGTGCTGACCCGCCGACGCGATCCGACGCCCCGCCATCCGCCGCCCGACGCCTAGCCGTACCTCGCCCCGATCACTGCCCCCTGGCTCGTCCGGCCATCTCAAGGTCGGCCGCGGTACAGGGCCAGGGCCGAACCGGCCAGGCCCACGGTGACGAAGCTCAGGCCGAGACTGGCCAGGTGCCAGGGGCCGAACGCCGCACGGGCCGCCGCGGCGACCGACGGGTCGGCCGAGTAGCGCAGCAGCCGCAACTCGCTGACGTGGTCGGAGAGCGGCCAGCCGACGGCGACGGTCAACACGCCCAGGGCCAGCAGCACGACCCGGACGCGGTCGACCCGGCCGCCGCCACCTCCGCCGCCACCACCGCCCAGGGCCGTGCCCAGAGCGATCAAGCCGCAGACCGCCTGCATGCCGAAGTAGCGGGGGAACACGGGGCCGACCGCGGAACCGGCCAGGGCACTGGCCAGGGCCTCCTTGCGTGCCGGCGGGGCGTCGGCCGGGATGATCGTCTCCCCGGCGGTGCGGTCGCTCGGGCCGGCGCTGACCACCTGCCGGAACGACTCGAAGATCGCCGGGGCGGCGGCGAAGTTGAAGAAGGCCGCCCCGCCGAACCACAGCCCCAGGGCCAGCAGGTGAACGCCCCGCAACCAGCCCCTTCGCCACGGGCCGTCACCGAGGGTCGGACTCTCGCTACCGCTCATGATGCGCCTCAGGTTGGAACGGTGCTTCAGGAAGACGAAGGCCGTGCCGAGCACCAGGTACAGCGTGACCGGCAACTCCTCCGGGGAAAGCGGCCGCCACGCCACGACGAGCCAGGCCCCGACCAGGACGGTGACGGCGGCCAGGGAGGCGACCGAGACGATCCGCGAGGCGAGTAAGCCGACCGCCCAGGCCAGCACGGCCAACGCCGCCGGCCCCGGTACCAGTACGAATACCGTTCCGGCCCCGGTCGCCACCCCCTTGCCGCCGCGACACCCCAGATAGATCGGGAAGAGGTGACCGAGGAAGGCCAAGGCCCCGGCCGCCACCCGCAGCGCCTCGGGCGAGCCGAGCAACCTTTCCCCTTCCCCCCCGGCCGCCCCCGCCAGCGGCACCACGGCCGCTACCGGCACCGCCCCCTTCAGGAAATCGAGGACGAAGACGACAACCCCGTAAGACGTACCGAGGACGCGGGCGGCGTTCGTCGCCCCGATGTTCCCGCTGCCGGCGGAAAACAGGTCCACCCCGCGGAGGCGACCGACCAGGTAACCGAACGGGATCGCCCCGAGCAGGTAGGCGGCGACGAGCAGGGCGACGACGACGAGTTCTGGCGACATGCGGGGATTGTATGTCGGTGCATGTCGACGGCGGCCCTCTCGGGACCGGTCCGGGTCCGCTCGGACCCCCTTCACTCACGGAAATGTCCGACGAACCAGCAGAAACGCCGGGGGCGGGGCGGCCGGGGTGCCGGCGAAACGGCGAAATTTCCGGCGCGATTCCTGAAACCCGCGAAACCTTGTCGAGCAGTCCGTGTTAGGTGATAATCAGGCGGTGGTCCCCGTAGCGATACCCGCCAGAACTCCCCGGGCCCCCCACCGCCACGACCACCACCACCCGGGCCGCCACCCCACGAGAACACGGCCTGGTCGCCGAACCGAACCGAACACGACACTAGCACTTGCGAGAAGAGGGTGTCCACGATGCGATTCCGCCCAGTGGCTCTGTTCCTGCTCTCGGCCGGGTTCGCCGTGCTGCTCGGTGAATTGGCCCCGGTCGACGCCCAGACCAAGGAGGAGAAGAAGCAGAAGCGGCTGGAGAAGCTGCTGAAGAAGGCGACGCCGGCACCGCGGCCGGTCACCGAACCGGACGAGGTCCCGCCGCCGCGGCCGCCCCTGCCGACGGTCGTGCCGGTGCCGACCAAGCCGGACGCCGTGGCCCTGGCCCGGTTGATCGATGCCGAGATCAACAAGAAGCTGGCCGAGGCCAAGATCGAGGCGTCGCCGGCGGCCAGCGACGAGGAATTCCTCCGCCGCGCCTACCTGGACATCACCGGAACGATCCCGACGGCCGAGCAGGCCCGGGCCTTCCTCGACTCCCGGGAGCCGGACAAGCGGGCCCGGCTGATCGACGAACTGCTGGCCTCCCCCGGCTACGGCCGCCGCATGGCCGACATCTGGATCGCCAAGCTGTTCCCCCGCGACTCGGCCAACCGCTTCGTGCTCAGGCAACCGCTCTACAAGTGGCTCGAGGACGAGTTCAACGCCAACACCCCGTGGGACCGGTTCGTCAGCAAGCTGGTCACGGCCGAGGGGACCGTCGAGGAGAACCCGGCGACGACGTACTTCCTGGCCAACCGCTCGATCGACAAGCTGACCGACACGACGGCCCAGCACTTCCTGGGCATCCAGCTCCAGTGCGCCCAGTGCCACAACCACCCGTTCACCGACTGGAAGCAGGCGGAATACTGGGGCATGGCGGCGTTCTACTCCAAGGTCAAGATCGATAACCCCCGCAACGCCAACAAGGGGGGCGACAACACCAAGATCGGGGTGACCGAGGGGCCCGGCCGGACCAAGGCCAAGGACTTCTTCCCCGAGTCGACGAAGTACGTGGCCGCCAAGTTCCTCTCCGGACCGCACCCGGCCCTGAGCGACCAGGAGCCATACCGGCCGGTCCTGGCGAAGTGGCTCACCAGCCCCGACAACCCGTTCTTCGCCCGGGCCCTGGTCAACCGCACCTGGGCCCACCTGTTCGGGACCGGCTTCGTCAACCCGATCGACGACATGCTCCCGGAGAACACGCCGAGCCACCCCGAACTGCTCGACGCCCTGGCCCGCCACATCAGCACCACCGGACGCTTCGACGTGAAGTACCTGATCAAGGCGATCTGCCTCAGCGACGCCTACCAGCGGACCAGCAAGCCGACCCCCGGCAACAAGGACGACCGCGCCCTGTTCAGCCACATGACGATGAAGGTGATGACGCCCGAGCAACTGTTCGATTCGCTGGCCCAGGTCACGGGGTTCGACAAGTCGATGGCCCGCGGCAAGGGGGCCAAGCTCGGTGCCCCGCTCAAGGGACAGGCCAGCGGCCCGCGGGACCAGTTCGTCGACTTCTTCCTGGCCGGGGCCGAATCGACCAGCCGGGTGGATTACGAGGCCGGCATCCCGCAGGCCCTGCGACTGATGAACTCCCCGATCGCCAACAACCCGGCCGTCGCCCGCACGATCGTCGGCCCGACGCTGTCCTCCGAACTGGCCTTCGAGCGGATCTACCTCACCGTCCTGTCGCGGCGGCCCACGGCCGAGGAGAAGAAGTTGCTCGCCGAGTACCTGGCCAAGGTCGGCAGCCCCCCGACCGCCTACACCGACATCCTCTGGGCCACGCTCAACAGCAGTGAGTTCACCCTGATCCGCTGATCGCTCGGTTCAGTGCCCCCGTGTCCCGCCCGGCACGGGGGCATCCCGACCCCGAACCCGACCATTCACCCCACCACCAGGAGCCTCCGAAACCATGTTCTCGACCCGTCTGCAAGAAAAGACCCGCCGCGACTTCCTCCGCCTCAGCGCCGCCGGGGTCTTCGCCCCCACCCTCTCCGGTTGGCTGCCGATCCTGGCCCGGGCCGCCGACCCGGCCGCCAAGGGCCGGGCCAGGTCGTGCATCCTGCTGTGGATGGACGGCGGCCCCAGCCACAAGGACACCTTCGACCTGAAGCCCGACAGCAAGGGGGCCGGCGAGTTCAGGCCGATCAAGACGAACGTCCCCGGCATCGAGATCAGCGAGCACCTGCCCAAACTCGCCGGGGTCATGAACCACGGCGTGCTGGTGCGGGGCATGAGCACCCCGGAAGGGGCCCACGCCCGGGCCAAGTACCTGGGCCACACCGGCTACCGCGAGGGCCAGGGCGGCCTGACCTACCCGTCGATCGGCTCGATCGTCTCCAAGGAAGTCGGCGACCCGAACGGCTCGCTGCCCAACTACGTCGCCATCAGCGGCCGTAGCTACGGCTCCGGCTTCCTGGGGCCGAAGCACCAGCCCCTCGTCATCACCGACCCGAACCGCGGCGTCGAGGACCTGAAGTCGGCCGCCACCGCCACCCAGTTCCAGAACCGCGTCGGCCTGCTGGAGGCGATGGAACGGGCCTTCCACCGCGAGTACCGTGCCGACGCCATCCAGGACCACAAGACGACCTACGAACGGGCCGTCAAGCTCATGCAGTCCCCGCAGGCCAAGGCCTTCGACCTGTCGGCCGAACCGGCCGCCTCCCGGGCCAGGTACGGGACCGGGCGGTTCGCCGACGGCGTGCTGATGGCCCGGCGGCTCGTCGAGGTCGGCGTGCCCTTCGTCGAGGTCAGCCTGGGCGGCTGGGACACCCACCAGGACAACTTCAACCGGGTCAAGAGCCTCTCCGCCCAGATCGACACGCCGATCGCCGCCCTCATCAGCGACCTGCGGGACCGCGGCCTGCTCGACACCACCCTGGTGATCTGGATGGGCGACTTCGGCCGGACGCCCAACATCAACGCCCGCGGGGCCAACCCCGGACGCGACCACTACCCGCGGGCCTGGACGCTGGCCCTGTGGGGCGGCGGCACCCGGGGCGGGACGGTCGTCGGCAAGACCGACAAGGAAGGGGCCAGCGTGGTCGAGCGGCCGACCAGCGCCCAGGACTTCCTCGCCACCGTCTGCGAGCTGATGGGCATCGACTACACCAAGAAGAACGAGACGCCCAACGGCCGCCCCGTCCAGATCGTGGAGAAGGCCAAGCCGTTCACCGACCTGATCGTGTGACAGTCGGGGGTCGCCAACCCGGCGGCCTGACGACCGCCGCTCGCCAACCCGGCCGCCGCTCGCCAACCCGGCGGCCTGACGGCCGCCGCTCGCCAACCCGACACGGCCGCCGCTCGCCAACCCGGCGGCCGCTCGCTGAAGCCCTCAACTCACCAGCGCGAAGAACAACTCCTCCAGATCGTCCTGGCGGAACTGCTCACGCAGCTCGTTCAGCGTCCCCGAGGCGACGATCTTGCCACGGGCCAGGATGGCGACCCGGTCGCACAGCCTCTCGACTTCCCGCATGATGTGCGTGGAGAAGAGGATCGTCTTGCCCCGGCCGCGCAGCGACCGGATGCTCTCCAGCACGGCCCGCTGCACCAGCACGTCGAGTCCGGCGGTCGGCTCGTCGAAGATCAGCACCGGCGGGTCGTTCACCAAGGCCCGGGCGATCGACACCTTCTGCTTCATCCCGGTACTCATCTTCCCGCCGGGCACGTCCCGGAACTCGTGCATGTGCAGGGTCGTGAAGAGCTGTTCGATGCGGGGCCTGAGCACCTCGGGCGGGACCTGGTGCAGGCGGCCGTAGTACTCCACCATTTCCCAGGCCGTCATGCGGTCGTAGACCCCGGTGTTGGCGGACAGGAAGCCGACGTGGCGACGGACCTCGGTCGGCTGTTTGACCACGTCGAAGCCGGCCACGGTGGCCGACCCGTGTGACGGCTTGAGGACGGTGCAGAGCATGCGCAGGGTGGTCGTCTTGCCGGCCCCGTTCGGTCCCAGAAGCCCGAACACCTCGCCGGGGCGGACGCTGAACCGCAGGGCGTCGACCGCGGTCTTCAGCCCCCCGGGAGCCGGGAACCACTTCGACAGGTCGTGGACTTCGATCATCGGTGGTCTGTTCTCGTTCGGCGGGCCGGCTCAGGCCCCGGCCCGGACCCCACTTGCGGTCGTGGCCCGGACCCCACTTCCGGCCCCCGGCCCGGACCCCGCTTCCGCCCCCCCCGCTTCCGGCCGCGCCGCGGCTCAGGAGATCGGATCGGGGGCCACGGTGGCGGGGTAGGCGGCTCGCCATTTCTGGTAGTTGGCCCAGCAGGTGTCGGTGATCTCGAACTCCGGTTGGGGGGCGTCATAGATGCGGAGCAGGGCCTTGCGGCGACCGGTCCCGTGGTCGGTCTTCTCCCGCACCAGTTCGAAGTCGTCCGGCCCGGCGATCCAGACCGACTGGCCGCGGACGGAGACGAAGAAGGCGGTCGGCCCGAGGAGTTTCGCCTTCCAGTGCGGCGAGGTCGGCAGGTCGAGGGCCTGTTCGTCGGTCTCCGGGTCGCAGGCGAGGATCTCCCGCACCAGGTCGTCGAACCAGGCGAGGTGTTCGCGGGACGGCCGGTCGGCGAACAGGGTGCGGAGCTGGCGGTAGGCGCGGAACCGGCTGAAGGCCCCGAAGAGCATGAACAGTCCCAGCAAGACGATGACCGGACTGGCCGGGACGTTGGCGAGTACCCGGAGGAACTGCAGGCCGAGGTTGAAGGCGGCGAAGACCAGCAGGACGAAGGCGTCGAGGAGGACGCCTTCGGCGGAGGGGAAGAGGAATTTGAACAGCCCGGCCAGCAGTTCGCCGAAGACCAGGGCGGCGTAGACGGCCAGGAGCAGGGGCGGAACGCCGTTCTCCCAGGCGAAGTAGGCCAGCAGGAGCATCAGTCCGGCGAAGAAGATGTTATCGCGGCCGGAGCGTCGGACGCCCCGGCACAGGTCCCGGTAAGCCGCGACACGTTGCAGCCGCAGCCGCATCTCGAACTCGTCGGCCATACCTGCCCCGAGGTGCGACGCCACAGGGGGGCGTCTGGAATGGGGTCATTGTGCCGACTCAGGGGAGGACCGGCAACGCGGCAGCGGGCACGGCCGAGGTCGTCGAGGCCGTCCCGGCCGTCCCGGCCGTTCCGGCCGACGCCGGCACGGGCCGTTCTTCGAGGAGTTGATAGAAGACGTTCCGCTGTCGCGGCTCCCAGCCCGCCTCGCGGATACTCCGCTTGATCTCCTCGAGCGTCAGGTAGTGGACGGTGCCGGCCGAGGCCACCACGTTCTCCTCGATCATCAGCGAGCCCATGTCGTTGGCCCCGAAGAACAGGGCCACCTGGCCGATCTTGCCGCCCTGCGTGACCCACGACGACTGGATGTTGGCGACGTTATCCAGGTACAGGCGGGCGATCGCCTGGGTGCGGAGGTACTCGAAGGCCCCGGCCTCGGGGAAGTGGCTCATCCTGTGGCCCGGCTGCATCGTCCAGCAGATGAACGCCGTGAAGCCGCCCGTCTCGTCCTGCAGGTCGCGGATGCGGGTCAGGTGCTCGATCCGTTCGGCGTCGGTCTCGATGTGCCCGAACATCATGGTGGCGCTGGAGCGGCCGCCCAGGCGGTGCCACACCCGCATCACTTCCAGCCACTCCTCGGTCAGGGCCTTGTTCTTGGTCAGTTCCTTGCGGACGCGGTCGACCAGGATCTCGCCGCCACCGCCCGGCAGGCTGCCCAACCCCGCCTCCTTCAGCCGCCGTAGCACCTCCTCGAGCGGCAACCTGTTCAGCTTGTGGAAGTGCCAGATTTCGGGCGGGCTGAAGGCGTGCAGGTTGACCTGCGGGTAACGGGACTTCAGGTCGCGGAGCAACTCCTCGTACCACTCCAGCCGCAGCGACGGGTGCATGCCGCCCTGGAGCAGGATCTGGTCGCCGCCCAAGGCGATCGTCTCCTCGACCTTGCGATACAGTTCCTCGCGGGGCAGGACGTAGGCGTCGGGGTCGGTGGACTTGCGGTAGAACGCGCAGAAGTCGCAGACGGCGGCGCAGACGTTCGTGTAGTTCACGTTGCGGTCGATGTTGTAGGTGCGGTACGGCTCGGGATGCAGCCGCAGGGTGACGGCGTGGGCGGCCCGGCCGAGCTTGTGCAGGTCGCGGCAACGGAACAGTTCCAGCCCCTCCTCGGGGGTCAGCCGGTGACCGGCGACGGCCTTCTCCAGGATGCTATCGACGGTGGTCATCGGAACCTCTCGGCCAACGGCCCGGCTTCGGTGGTTCGGGGAGTCAAGGCGTCCGCGGCACGGCAGGCCAGGGCGTCCGCGGCGCGGCCCAGGGGGGTGGGGCCTTCGGACACGCCGTCGGGCATCCCCGGGGACACCAGCCCCACCGGGGACACCAGCCCCAGCCCGGCCGCCAGCTCCCGATACTTGCGCATCCCGGCGAGTTCCAGAGGCCCCAGGTCGTAGCGGATGATGTTGGTGAAGTAGCGGCGGCAGTAGCCGGCGTCGAGGCCCAGGGCGGCCGCCTCCCGCTGGGCGATCGGTCCGACGTGGGCCAGGCCGTACTCCTTGGCCCGGTGGAAGGCCCGCTCGTTCTCGCCCAGCTCGACCCCACGACGGACGGCCCACACGGCGTAGACCATCGGCAGCCCCGTCCAGTTCGTCCACTCCTCCCCGAGGTCATAGGCGTAGCGGTGGGCCGGCAGACAGGCCCGCATCGCCCGGTCGCCGATGAGCAGTACGGCGTCGGTGTCGGCGGCCTCGGGCGGCATGTCGATCGGCAGCGGCCGGAACTGCGGGTGCCGACCGTACCGCCGGGCCAGCAGGATGCGGGTCAGGGCCGCACTGGTGCGGGAGCCTTCGTCCAGGGCGACCGAACCGATCTGCGACCAGGGGACGCGGCTGAAGAGGGTCACGCTCAGCACCGGGCCACGCGACGCGATGGCGATGCCGGGCACGAACGTGTACCCGTCGCCGCGGAAGAACTCGACCACGGGGATGAGGCCCACGTCCAGTTCCCCGGCGGCCAGACGGTCGGCCAGGCGGCTCGGCAGGTCGAGCGTCAGTTCGACGTCAGGGGCGAAGTCCGTCAGCCGTTCGATCAGCGGCTTGGTGTTCAGGTAGTTGACCGCCCCGACGCGGAGGGTGGTAGGCATCGCTCCCGGTCCTTCCCGCGGCCACACGAGCCGTCGTTATAGCAACCGCGAGCCGGACGGGTACCGCAACACCGCCCGCCCCGACGACCCCACCGCCCGGCCAGCCGGCTAGCCCGAGCGGACGGCTTGCCCCGAACGGACGGCTGCCCCCACCGCCCGGTCGGACGCCCCCACCGAGACGACTTGCCCGCCCCTTAGCTGCCCCGAGCGGACGGCTAGTCGGCCTTGCGGAAGGTGGCGGTCGGGGAGACGGTGCCGGCCACGACCTGCGGCGAACCCGGGGGACCGGTCGGCCGGTACTCGACCGTCGCCACCCCCTTGATGGCGGCGAACTTCAGCACGCCGTCGCCCGGCAGGTTCACCCGGACGTGGGTATCGATCCCGTTCACGTCGCCCCGCAGGTCCACGGTGCGGGCCGTGACGACGACGGCGGCCCCTCCGTCGATCAGGGAGCCGGGGTGACCGGCGGTGGTCGCCAGGGGGAAGCGGACGTCGCCGCCGGGGGCGTGGATCTCCACCGAGGACTTCTCGCCGATCGCGGCCGCGACCGTCACGGTGCCGCCGGGCGCGTTCAGCCGCAGCGTGGACCGGCCGTCCACCTTGCCGCTGACGAAGATCACCTGGGCTTCGAGCCTCGAGGCGTCGAGGACCGCACCGGCGTGCAGGCCCAGCACCCGCAGCGTCTTCACCCGACCCCGGATCACGACCCGCTCCCCCCTCCGCAACGGGGCCAGGGCGTGGACGGCTTCCGGTTGGTTCAACTCGATGACCTCGGTCGGGTCCGCGACGACCGGCTCGGGCTTCGGTCCCGGCTCGGGCTTCGGTCCCGGCTCCGGCTCGGGCTTGGGGCGCGGCTCCGGCTCCGGCTTCGGTCCCGGCTCGGAACGGGGCGGCAGGCCCGTGAGGCTCGGATCGAGCGGGCGGGCTTCGTCCCCCGGCGACGGCAGCGGTCGTGGCATCGGGGCGACTTCGCCGGGGGCGGGCGGGGCGGTGTCGAGCGGCGGGGCGGGCCACCGGAAGGCCAGTTCGGGCGGGTCGGCCGGGGTGCCGCGGGAGCGGGAATAGGATTGCCAGCCGAGCAGGCCACCGGCCCCCGTGCCGACCCCGAAGAGGAAGACGAGTACCCAGCCGATCGGCCCGCCCCGGGTCGCCGCGGCGCTGGGGTAGCGGCCGAGTTCGCTCACATCGGCGGGGAGGTGGGCGGTGGGGTCGGGGGGGTCGGCCGTGCGGCGAACGCTCGGGGTACGGGCCGCCGGTTCGGGAGGGGCGGCGGCACAGAGGGGGCAGGGGACCGTGGCGAGTTGGTCCTCGATCCGAGGCAAGCCGCAGCCGGGACACGGGATCATCGCCATGACCGCTTCTCCGCCAGGGGGCCGGTCCGTGCGCGACGGAACGCCTCCAGGATACACGAAACGCGATGACGGGAGAACGGTCGAGGGGCCGGCGCTTACGCTTCCGGCTCGCGGGGGCCGGCGCTTAGCCGAGCCGGTTCATCTTCACCTGGCCCCCGACGATCGTGACGACGGCCCGGCCGGTCACTTCCCAGCCGTGGAACGGCGTGTTGCGGCTCTTGGAAGCGGAGGCGTTCTTGTCGATCGTCCACTTGACTTTCGGGTCGATGACGGTCACGTCGGCGGGGCGGCCGGGGAGCAGCGTGCCGCGGTCGATGCCGAGCACCCGTGCCGGGTTGACGGTCATCTTGGCGAGCATCTGCGGCCAGGTGAGGTGGCCGGGTTCGATGAGGTAGGTGACACACAGGGGCAGGAACGTTTCCAGTCCGAGGATGCCGTTGGGGGCCTGGTCGAGTTCGCGTTCCTTCTTCTCCGGGGCGTGCGGGGCGTGGTCGGTGGCCAGGACCGACAGGGTGCCGTCCTTCAGACCGGCGAGGACCGCGGCCACGTCGTCGCGGGTACGCAGCGGCGGCGACATCTTGAAGTTGCTGTCGAAGGTCCGCAGCGACTCGTCGGTCAGGATGAAGTGGTGGGGGCAGGCCTCGCCGGAGACGCGGACGCCCTTGGCGATCCCCCGGCGGATGAGGTCGACGCCGCCGGCGGTGCTGACGTGCAGGATGTGGACGCGGCCGCCGGTCAGCTCCGCCAGCATGATGTCGCGGGCGATCATGATGTCCTCGGCGACGGCCGGCATGCCCCGCAGGCCGAGTTGCATGCTGACGAAGCCCTCGTTCATCACGCCGCCGACCGTCAGCTCCGGGACCTCGGCGTGGACGAGGACGGCCCGGCCGAGCATCTTGCAGTACTCCAAGGCCCGCCGCATGATCTCGGCCGAGTAGACCGGGGCCCCGTCGTCGGTGAAGGCGACGGCCCCGCCCTGGACCAGGCTGCCGAGTTCGGCCAGTTCCTGGCCCTGCCGGTTCTTGGTGACGGCCCCGACGGGAAAGACGTTGCAGTTGCCGGCCCGCTGCGCCTGCTGGATGACGAACTCGGCGGCCATGCGGGTGTCGATCGGCGGCTCGGTGTTGGGCATGCAGGCGACGGAGGTGATGCCGCCGGCCACGGCCGCGGCCGTGCCGGTCGCGATCGTCTCGTCCTCCTCGCGGCCCGGTTCCCGCAGGTGCACGTGCATATCGACCAGGCCCGGGGCGACGATCAGGCCGGTGCAGTCGATGACGCGGTCCGGGACCCGGGCCTGCGGACCGGTGCCCAGCACGACACCATCGGCCAGCCACAGGTCGGTGACCGAGTCCAGGTCCTGGGACGGGTCGATGACACGGCCGTTGCGAAGCAGGAGTGTACTCATGGCGAGGTCGGGCGCGCGCCGGCGTGTGACAACGCCGGGCACGCGGGATGCCCGGCGCCGGGGAAGTGAGGGGTGCCCGGGGTCGAGCAGGTAGGTTACCCGGAACACTCAGCGGCGGAGCCGGAGGCGGCCGAGCAGGCCCATGCGGCTCACCGTCGTCGGAACGGTGGTCATCATCATGGCGGGATTGGCAGCCGGTATGCCGCTCATCGTCACCGGGTTAGCAACGACCACACCGCTACGCACGGAGCCGATGCCGGGGACCGTCACCACCGTCCCGGGGACGGACATGCGGGTGTCACGCAGCGGCGACGACCCGAGGGTCATCGTCGTCCCGGTCGAGGGGTTGCTGCCGCTGGCGGGCATGACGGTCCCGGTCGAAGGGACGGTGCCACCGGCCGTCACGACGGTCCCGGTCGAAGGGACGGTGCCACCGGCCGTCACCACCGCATTCGGACCGTCCGTACCGCCGGCGGTGACGACGCCCGGGGTGCCCACCACACCCGGAACCACCGGGGGCGTCATCGTGGTGCCGCCCGTTCGCGGCGTCGGGGCGACCGGGGTCTTCGGCATCGGGGTCGGCATCGGGGCCGGCATCGGGGCCGGAACGATCGTTCCTGGCAGGGTGTCGCCCGTGCCCGGCGTGGAGATGATCGTGCCCGATGTACTCGGCAGCGTGGAGGTGAGCCGAGTCGTCATGAGCGGGGCGACCGGGGTCATCCGGCCGCGGAGCCGGCCGAACAACATCCGCCGGGCGGGGGTGGCCGGGGCGGAAGTGACCACCTGCGACCGCGCGAGCATGCTGCCGGTGACGACCGGGGCGGCGACCGGACCGCTAGTCGTTTCCGGGGCGGCCGGCGGGGTCTGGGGCTGAGCAGGCGTGGCGAACAGCAGTCCGAATGCCGACGCGAACAGGAACCGCTTGATCATGATGCTTTCTCCTGAAACAACCCGACCGCCCGACGATTCGCCCGTCGAACCGGGGCCGGTCGAGCGTTACCAGTGTAGCGAGTCGGTGACGACTCGGGCAGTATGTGCGACCCGCCGCTGACCACCGACGGCCCGTCGCCCCGAGCCGCCCCGACAGGCCGCGATGACCGGGATGACCACGACCGCCAGGCCGGCAGCGCGTCCGGCCCCCACCGCGACACCGCAGGCCGACCGCAAACCCGGCCGGGGCAACTTGCTGAACATCATGCAGGACGCTTGGAAAAATGACGGCGCAAGCTGGGCAGGCGATTCGCGTTCTCCGGGCGTACCCGAAAGACGGATAACCCCCCAGGAGAAACGACGATGAGCAAGTTCGCGAAGGCCGTGGTGGCGATGGTGGTAGTCGGCGTGGTGGCCGGTTCGGTGATGGCGAACCCCGACGACTGGCGGCTCGGCGTGAAGATCTCGGCCAACCCCGGCGGCGGCGTGCGGATCCACGAAGTGTTCCCCGGTAGCCCCGCCGAGCAGGCCGGCCTGGGGCCCGACATGATCCTCCTGACGGTCGACGGCGTGCTGTACAACGACCCGCTCGCCGTCCGGAACAAGGTCATGTTCCACAGCGGCGACCGGGTGAACCTCGTGTACCAGGACGGGTCCGCCTTCTACCAGGTGACCGCCGAGTTGATCACGGTGACCGTGACCGCCACCGTGACCGAATCCTACGGCGGCAAGACGGTCCAGAAGACCGTGCCCAAGGTCGTACCGAAGCTCAAGGACGTGAAGCGGGTGCAAGTGCCCGACCCGCGGAAGAAGAAGTGATCCGAACCGACCAGCCATGAACCGGAAGCCCGCGGGTCACCAAGCCCGCGGGCTTCTTCGTGTCACCACGCCGACAGGCAGCAGCCCGAGCCGGGACCGCCGGCCAGCAGGGGCAGGATCCGCCGCTGGAACGGCAGCTTCAGGTACTCCTCGCGGCTATAGACGACGCGGCCGGCCATGATCGTGTGCGTGACGTGGGTGGCGTGTTCGAACGGGTCGCCGTCGTACAGCACCAGGTCGGCCACCTTCCCCGCCTCGATGCTGCCGTAATCCGTGTCGATGCCGAGGAGCTTGGCCGCGTCGAGGGTGACGGCCCGCAAGGCCCGCTGCCGACCGAGCCCGCCCGGCCCCGCGGCCATCGCCGCCTCGTGCCGCAACACGCGGACCTTGGGAACGTAGCCCTCGAAGGCCGTGCCGATGCTGAAGGGCACGCCGGCGGCGTCGAGCGTCGCCGCGTTCCCGACGAACGAGTGCAACGTCTCCAGGCTCCCGCCCGCCCGCTGCATCGTGGGGTGGACCACGACCGGCACGCCCGCCTTCTTCAGCTCGTCGGTCATGCGGTAGGCTTCGGTTGCCAGCGCGATCACGGGCTTGAGCTTGAACTCGGCGGCGATCCGCAGGGCCGTCTGGATGTCGTCCTTGCGGTGGGCCGCGAAGTACACCGGCACCTTGCCGTCCAGCGCGGGCACGAGCGCCTCGAGCTTGGGCGAACTGGGGGTCTGCCCCCCCGGCTCCTTTCGCTTGGCGCGGTAGGCCTCGGCCTCGGCGAACGCCTTGCGGACCAGAGCGGCGACGCCCATGCGGGTGTCGGGGGCCTTGCCCCGGTAGGCCGCCTTCGGAACCTCCCCGAGGTTCACGAGGATGCCGGCGACCGGCTTGAGGGCCGCGCCCTCCACCGTCACGCCGTCGGTGCGGAAGATTCCGGTCTGCCCGGCGATCACGTTCTGGCGGCCGGGTGTGGTGTGGACCACCGTCACGCCGTTGGCCTGCAGGAAGTCGAGGAGCGGCTCGCGCGGGTTGAAGCCGTCGAAGACCCGCAGGTCGGCCTGGTTCGGGTCGCTCAGTTCGTCCTGGTCCTGGTCCGCGGGGATGTTCCAGGCCCCGGTCAGCCCCGCCACGCAGAACGGGTCGATGAGGCCGGGCGTGACGTGCCTGGCCCGGTACACCGGCATGTTCTTGACCGTGTGTTCGCCGGGTTCGACGCGGAGGATCCGCCCACCTTTCACCAGGATCACGCCGTCGAACACGCGGTCGGCGGTGTGGATCTGCTCGGCCACGACCGCGACGGCACCCTTCAGTTCGTCGGTGTTGCCGTCGAAGGTCTGGGCCGCGAGGTTCCGGGGGTTCTTCACCAGCTCCTCGGGCCGCTTCGGTTCGGGCAACTTCTCGCCGGCCGGCAGCGCGAAGCCGCCGTCACGGTAGGCCCGGTCGGTCGCCTCGTCGAAGACCTTCACGCCGTCGATGTACGTCTGCTTGACGCGGGTGAAGGTGCTGAACGGCGGGCCGCTGAGGACGACGAAGTCGGCGTCCTTGCCCTTTTCGAGCGAGCCGAGGCGGTGGTCGAGGTGCATCAGCCGGGCGGGAGTGAGTGTGAGGGCCTTGAGGGCCGACGCCTCGCTCATGCCGCCGCGGACGGCGATCGCCCCGGTGTGCAGGAAGAAGCGCGACTCGGTGATGCTGTCGTCGGTGTTGATGGCGACCGCGACCCCGGCCTTCTCCAGGACGGCGGCGTTCTCTTCGAGCAGCCCGATCGTCTCGGCCTTGCCGCCGGGCGAGTCGAGGAGCGTGAGCGAGGCGGGGATCGATTTCTTGGCCAGCACGTCGGCCACGCGGTAGCCCTCGGTGGCGTGTTGCAGCACGATCTCGAAGCCGAACTCCTCGGCGATGCGGACGGCGGTCATGAGGTCGTCGGCCCGGTGGCAGTGGAAGTGGACGGTGCGTCTCCGCTCCAGCACCTCGACGAGTGCCTCCAGCGTCACGTCGCGGTCGACCTTCTGGCCGGCGTCGCGCTTGGCCTTGTACTCCTTGGCCCGCTGGAACGTCTCCCGCTGCAGGGCCGCGATCTTCATGCGGGTGAACGGGGCCATCTGCTTGTTCTTGCCGTAGCCCTTGGGGTTCTCGCCGTTGGCCATCTTCAGGCCGCCGAGGATCGCGGTGCCGTCCGGGAGTCGGCCGTTGATCCGCATCTGTTCGACGCTCCCGCCGCGGAGTTTGACGTAGAGCGTCTCGCCGCCGATGACGTTGGCGGACCCCGGCATGATGTTGGCGGTGGTGATGCCGCCGGCCGTCGCCATGCGGATGCCGGGGTCGTCCGGGTTGATGGCGTCGAGGGCCCGCAGGCCGGGTTGCACCGGACCGCTGGTCTCGTTGCCGTCCGAGTTGGCCGGCACGTTCGGCCGCGACCACAGCCCGATGTGCGAGTGCGTATCGACCAGCCCGGGAATGACGACGGCCCCCTGAAGGTCCACGACCTCGGCTTCGGCGGCGTCGGGATGGTCGGCGTCGGGCTTGCCGGCCCCCACCGCCGCGATCTTCCCGTCCTTCACCAGCAGAAAGCCGTTCTCGATCGGCTTCTCGCCGGTGCCGGTGTGGACGATCGCGTTGAAGTAGAGCGTGGCCTTTGTGGTCGGCTTCGGCTTCGGGGACTGACCGGCGGCCGGGGCGGCAGTCGGGACCAGGCCGAGTGACAACACGATGACACCGGGTACGAACCAGATAAGGGAGTGCATGCGGACCTCGCGGGGAGCGTGCAGGCGTGTGATATGGGGATACTCGCTACCGGGGCGAACGGCGAGCGGCAACCGCCGGGTCGGCGTGTCCGCACCGCCGCTCCGCGTGGGTCTGACCGGTCGGATCTCGATGAGCGTGTCGCATTCGTGACGAGCCCGAAGCGCGAGCGAGGGCACAGCATCCGGCCCTCGCTCGCGCTTCGGGCTGGTGAATCAGGCCCCCACCTCGCCCCACGGAGTAGGGAGAGGTCGCCGCAAGGCCACGCCGAGCGGCGGGTGAGGGGCGGCCACGAAGTTTGACCCACGGTCCTCGGCCGCCGCACAGGGGGTGAACTCCCTCGGCCGTCCGGTGACGTTTCGCCGTCACTTCCCGACAATGGCCACCGGCCCGGTCCTGCTCCCCGCCCGAGATCCGCTCATGTCCGCCGCTTCTCGCGAACCGCTCCTGAACGTGCCGAACCTGCTGTCGCTCGCGCGGGTCCCGCTGGCCGTGGGGGTGTTCGTGTGCGTCACGGCCGGGGACTGGTTCCTCGCCCTGGTGCTGTTCGTCGTCGCCTGCGTCACCGACTGGCTCGACGGCTGGTGGGCGCGGCGGTACGGGCCGCTCACGCTCGTCGGCCGCAACCTCGACCCCCTGACCGACAAGTTCCTCGTGTGCGGCACGTTCATCTACCTGATCCCGGTACCGGCCACCGGCATCGACCCGGCGGTGGTGGTAGTCGTGGTCGGCCGCGAACTGCTCGTCACCGGCATCCGCGGCATGGTCGAGGCGACCGGCCGGCAGTTCGGGGCCGACTGGTTCGGTAAACTCAAAATGGGCTTGCAGTGTGCCGTGCTGATCGGCGTGTTCCTGATCCGCTGGCTCGACACGTTACCGACCCCGGACCTGCTCGCCGTCCTGGAACCCGTGCAGGCCGTGCTACTGTGGGCGATGCTGGCCGCCACGGTCGGCAGTGGCGTGCAGTACGCCGTGAAGGCCGCCCGCCTGCTCACCCCGCCCCCCTGATGCCGCCCGCCTGCTCACCCCGCACCCGCGCGGCCGCCGACCGACGCCCGCGCGATCCCCGCGAGCGATAGCGATAAGGGCCCCCGAGCGATAACCGAGCGAAGCGCTCAGAAGAAGTGAACCGGCCGGCATGTGAACCGGCCAAGTGAAGAGAACCGACACCTGAACCGGCTAAGTGAAGAGCACCGGCAAGCCGGGCCGAGCCACCGCCCACCTCGACGGAGTTGCCGCATGATCTTGCAGCGGGTGATCTCGGGCGGACAGACCGGGGCCGACCGGGCCGGCCTGATCGCGGCAAAGGCGGCCGGGATTCCCACCGGCGGTTGGATGCCGCACGGCTTCCGCGCCCACGACGGCCCGCACCCGGAATTCGCCGCACTCTACGGCATCCGGGAAACGACCAGCGACCGCTACCAAGCGCGAACCCGGATGAACGTCCGGGAATCCGACGCCACGCTGCGGTTCGCCACCGACTGGGGATCCCCCGGCGAGGTGCTGACCTTGAACCTCTGTCGTCGGTACCGCAAGCCGCACCTGGACGTGACCCCCGGCGGCAGCCGCGGGCCGGCCGAGGTGGTGGCGTGGCTCATGGCCAACCGGGTACGGGTGCTGAACGTGGCGGGCAACAGCGAGACCACGTCGCCGGGCATCCAGGAATTCGTGACCGAGTTCCTGGGGGAAGTGTTCCGGCTGCTGCGGCAAGCGGAGTGACCCACACGGCTGACGGCTCCCCACCGGCGTGACCGACGGCCGGACGTCCGCCGTGCTGCCCGCGTCAGTCCCGTTGCGGCCGGGCCAGTCCGGTCCGGTCACGGCTGGGCGTAGGGGATGCGGTCCGGCGGCGGCGTCACCGGGTCGGGCTTCGGTTGCGGGGCGGCGGCCAGGAAGCGGTCGATCTTCCAGGGCAGCACGGTCAGGTCGCGGTCCCCGGAGACGGTCTGCGTGCCGTTGGCCAGGAAGGCTGCCGCCACGACCGGGCTGCCGTGCTGGCGGAAGACGGCGACTGCCTCGGCGGGCCGGGAGGTGTCCCAGAGACGGACGGTGTGGTCGGCCCCGGCGGACAGGAGCCAACGGCCCCCGTCCTTCAGCGCGACGCCGCGGACCGGCCCGTCGTGCCCGCGGAGGGTGAAGCTGGCCTTCTGCTCGCCCGCCTTCCAGACCCGCACCGCGCCGTCGTCGGTGCCGGCGGCGTACCACTGCCCGTCGGGGCTCACGGCCAGGCTTGCCACGGCCGCGGGGAACGGGCCGTGCGAGCGGAGTTCTCGCCCGCTGTTCGGGTCGAGCAGGCGAACGGAGCGGTTGGCCGCGACGGCCACGAAGTTCCCGGTCGGGTCCACGGCCAGGGCGGTGACCAGTCCCAGGCCTTCGACCCGCCACAGCTCCTCGCCGGTGGCGACCTTCCAGGCGGCCACGACCCCGTCGAAGCCGCCCGAGATGCCGCACTTACCGTTCGGGTGGAAGGCGACGGCACTGACGAGGCTGAGGTGTTCGGCGTACCGGCGCAGTTCGGTCCCGCTGGCCAGGTCCCAGACCCGGGCCGAGCCGTCCATGCCGCCGCTGATCGCCAGTTTGCCGTCGAGCGACAGGGCGACCGACCAGACGCTGGCGGTGTGGCCGACGAACCGCTTCAGGTCGCGTCGGCCGGCTACGTCCCACAGGCGCAGGCTGCGGTCGGCGGCGGCGACCAGGGCCCGCGACCCGTCCGGGGTGAAGGCCATCTGGTTGGCGGCCCCGTCGCGGGACTCCAGCGGGTCGAGTTCCCCGGTGTTGTCGGCGTTCGTCGGGCCGTTGAGGCTGGCCAGGAAGAGGGTGCCGAGCTTCAGTTCCCGGGTCAGGTCGCCGAAGGCCTGGACCCAGATCTGCCGGCTCACCGTGCCGCCGGGGGCGCGGAGGGCCCCGAAGTGCTTCCGCAGGGTTTCGGACCGGTCGATCTTCTCCCGCAGGGCGGCCGGCGTGAGACCGACCTCGGCGGCGGCGGTCTCCAGGTCCAGATCGGCCTCGTACTTCAGGGTGATGGTGCTGACGGCCTCGTACTTCGAGACCTTCGCCCCGGTGCGGGCCACGGCCTCGGCGTACCGCTTCGCGTCGTCCTCCATCAGTTTCAGCACCACCTCCTTGCCGGGGTACAGGGCGCGGATCAGTTCGGCCTCGGTACGGGTGAAGGCCTTCGGGTTCTTGTCCAGGTGGTCGAGCATCTGGTCGGCCTTGGGCAGAATGCCGGTGGTGTGGCACGACATGCACGAGACGCCGACCTCCACCGCCCGGTCGGGCCGCTTCGGGTCGCTGACGATGCTGACCGGGGCCTTGTCGAGCTTGTTGTTGGTGGCGTTGCAGATGTAGTAGCCGTGCAGCCCGTTGGGCAGCGTGAAGATCGACTCGCCGCCGACGTGCCGGAACGGGAACTCGGCCAGCCCGGCCGGCCCCAGCGGGAAGGCGAAGACGTTCCGCGGGTCGGGCACGAGGTTGCCGTTGAGCCGGTCGGCCAGGTTCTGCGGCGGTTCGTCGAAGTCGTAGGTCCGCCAGTACATGCCGTGGGCCGAGTCGTGCCGTTCCAGGATGCGGTTGAAGCGGGACACGCCCGAGCCGTTGAAGGCGGCCCGGACCACCCGTTCCTGCTGGATGTTGGCGACGGCATCGACCCGCAAGAGCTTCTCGACCTCGGTGATCGTGCCGGGCAACTGCAGCACGTCGTAGTAGAGCGGGGCGCGGCTGGCCGTGGCCACGAACCAGTCGGCCCGCACCACCGGCACCTTGGTGAGCGTGGCGACGCTGACGGCCCGGGCGGTCGTCGTGTCCTCCAGCACGCCGTAGGGGTACTCCTGCAGGATGCGGTTCCAGATCGCCGCGTCCCACTGGTACCAGCGCAGGTCCACGCGGAAGACCGTCCCGGCCGGGTCGACCGGCACCGGGTTGACGATCTTCGAACCCCACGACAGGCTGTTTACGAGCTTGTTCAGGGCGTTGCGGTAGGTCTGGAGCTCCTCCTCGGACAGGCCGGCGTTGTACAGGTGGGCCAGCGAGAAGTACCGCTGGAAGCGGCGGGCGCGGCGGTCCATCGGCTCCAGGTCGGCCAGGACGGCGCTGTACACGTCCGTGCCGGAGATCACCGGCCGCGGCTCGGGGGACGCCCCGCCGGGGGCCCCGGCCGCGATCCACCGCCTGACCCGTTCCACCTCCCCCTCGGAGAGCCGTTCCTTCTCCCCGGGTGGCGGCATGCTGCCGTCGTCGATCCGCTTGAACAGGCGGCTCCTCGCCGGGTCGCCGGGGATCACCTTCTTGCGGGCCACGAGCTTGCCCAGGTCGGTGACGTAGTTCAGCCCACCCTCGACCGCCCCGTCCTGCCCGTGGCAGCGGTAGCAGTGGGCCTTGAAGACGGCCAGGGCGTCGGCGGCCAGCCGCTTCGGGTCGTCGTCCCCCCCTCGGGCGGTGGGCAGAACGGCGAACAGGGCGGCCAGGGCGAGCGGATAGGTTCTGGTTCTGGTGGGCATCGGATTAATCCCCCCCGTCGGTGCGCGGCGGTCTCTGTTCCTATCGACGTAGCAAGACCCCCGAACGATTGCTACAGGGGCCGGTGTAACACCCCGGTAACGTCGCCAGCGCCGCCGCCCGGGTCGGGGTTGTCGGCCCGGCCCGGCCCGGCCACAATGTCGTACCTCGCTCCGGGTGGCTCGCATGTCCTACACGGTCGCGCTCGAGACGTTCCACGGCCCGCTCGACCTGCTGCTGTACCTGGTGAGGCGGAACGAGGTCGACGTCCTCGACATTCCCATCGCCCGGATCACCGACCAGTTCCTCGAACACGTCCGCGTCGTCCGGGAGATCGACGTGGAGTTCGCCGGCGAGTTCCTGGTCATGGCCGCCACCCTCATGGAGATCAAAAGCCGCATGCTGCTGCCCGCCGACCGCGGGGCGGGCGGCGACGACGACGGACCGGACCCGCGGCGGGAACTCGTCCGGCAGTTGCTGGAGTATCGCAGGTTCAAGGACGCCGCCGCCGCCCTGGAAGCACGGGCCGAGTCGCAGGGGACGCGGCTGCCCCGCCGGGAGCCGCCCGAACCGCTCGCCCCCGTCGGCCCGGTCGTCAGGCCGGTCGAACTGTGGGACTTAGTCAGTGCGTTCGCCCGGCTCATGCGGGAGACGCAAAGCCCGGCGATGGCCACCATCCAGGTCGACGACACCCCGCAGTACGTCTACGAGGGGCAGGTCCGCGACCGCGTCCGGGCCGAGGGACGGGTCCCGTTCCACGCCGTCTTCACCCCGCCGTACACCAAGCCCCGACTGATCGGCATCTTCCTCGCGGTCCTGGAACTCGTCCGGCGGCACGGCATCGGCCTGGAGCAGGACGCGAGCGACGACACGATCTGGCTGGTGGAACGACCCGAGACGGACGCAGACGCCGACGCCCCGAGGCCGCTACGTCCCGACGCCGTGACAGCCGACGCCACAGCCGACGTGACAGCTGACACAACAACCGAGCCGTCAACCGACGCGACAGCCGACGCAACAACCGAGCCGTCAACCGACGCGACAGCCGACGCAACAACCGAGCCGTCAACCGACGCCGACGCCGCCGGCGGACCGCAGGCAGTCGGGTAGGACGGCCGACAGCCGGTCGATCTCCGCTTCCGTGGTGTAGAAGTGGTGGCTGACGCGGATGAGCAGTCGGTCCGGCCGCTCGATCACGGGCACCTCGATGCGACGGTCCCACAACTCCTGACGCAGCCGGGACACGTTCACGCCGGCCGGCAACTCGAAGGCGGTCATCGCCCCGCACAGCCCCGGGACCGCCGGGGTGGCCAGTGGCAACCCGGTGTCACCGATCACTCGTCGGGTATGGGCCGCCAGTGCCGCGACCCGGTGCCGCACGGCGTCCCAGCCCAGATCGCCCTGGAAGTCGATGGCCGCAGGCACCGCCAGCCACGGGCAGATGTCGCGGGTCCCCTCGAACTCCAGGAAGCGGATGCGGGGCGTCGAGCCGTAGGCGTCCGGGGCGTCCGGGCCGGCCGAGCGGCCCGCGTCGGAGATCGGGTAGCGGTCCCGGTGGTAGCCCCAGGAGACGTGCAGCGGCTGGAGCCGGTCCTCGTTGCCCGGACCGATGGCGAGACACCCGGCCCCGGTCGGGGCGAGCAGCCACTTGTGCAGGTTGGCGGCGTAGAAGTCGGCCCCGATGTCGGCCAGGTCCAGCGGGATCATGGCGGGGGCGTGGGCCCCGTCCACGACCGTCAGCACGCCCCGGCTCCGGGCCTCGGCGCACAACTGCTTGGCGGGCAGGACCAGCCCGGTGGGCGACAGGACGTGGCTGAAGAAGAACAGGCGGGTCCGCGGGGTCATCGCCTTCACGGCGGCCGCGACGATCTCGGCCGGGTCGGTCGCCTGCGTGGGCAGCGGGAAGGTGCGGACGGTCAGCCCCTGCCGCTGGCCGACCCGCTCCCAGCACCACACCATCGCCCCGTACTCGTGGTCGGTCAGCAGGACCTCGCCGGGTGCGGCCAGCCGCAGGCCGGAGGCGACGAGGTTGATGGCTGAGGAGACGTTCGCGGTGAACACCAGCCGCTGCGGGGCGGTGCCCAGGAAGGCGGCCGTCCGCTCACGGGCCTGCCACAGCAAAGGCGGGGCCTGACGCACGAAGAAGTCGGTGGGGCCGGCCGCGAGCCGCAGGCGGAGTTCCGTGACTCGCTCGAACACCGGCCGGGGCAAGGGGCCGAACGACCCGGTGTTGAGCATCGTCACGGTCGGGTCGAGGAGCATGGCGGCCCGGGCCGCGAGCCAGTCGGGCGGGGCGGGGGCGTGGGGCACGGCAAGCGGGGGTCTAGGGGCGACAACCGGAGAGGAGAATTGTACGCCCCCGCCCCCGTTCGGGATCACCCGGTCTCGGGATCACCCGGTCGTCGCGATCACCCGGTCTCGGGATCACCCGGTCGTCGGGACCAGGCCGGTCGGGACCGGGTGTGTCGTCTGGGCCACCGGCTTTGGCTTCGGTGCCCGGGCCGGCTCGCGGGTCGCCAGGAACGCGACCACGGCCCCGATACACGACGCCGTCACGAACATGGTCAGGGCGATCAGGCCGGACAGGACGATGATCTCGCCGTGGGCCAGGTCGTTCAGGAAGGTCATGGTCGTTCCTCCAGCCACCCAGGGGGAGTCGGGAGGGGGGCCGCCGGGGTGGCACGTGTCGGCCCGCCCGGTCGTCGGTAAGTCGGCAAGCGGACGGCCGGCTCAGGTCGCACAGTGGATGCAGTAGCGGGCGTAAGGGACGGCCTTGAGCCGCAGCTTGGCGATCGGCTGGCCGCACTTCTCGCAGATACCGAAGGTGCCGGCCTCGAGCCGGGCCAGGGCCGCCGTCGCCTCCGCCAGGATCTGCTCCTCGGAGCCGAGGATCGCCAGGGCCACACTCTCCTCGGCCTCCCGCACGCCGGGGTCGGCCTCGTGGGCCGGTTGTTCGTCCGGGTTGTCTCGAGCGGACGGGGCCGACCCGCCGACCTCGGCCTCCAGCTCCGACACCTTGCCCCTCACGCGGGTGACGAGCGACCGCAGTTGCTCGCGAAACTCGTCCAGTTCCCGGGCTGTCAGGTGAACCTTGCTCATCACGACCTCGGTGACACGTCGGCGACTCGCATACCCGACCCGCAGCAACCGGCGCGCCAGGGACATACGGCGGCCGCGGGATTCCAGGCCGCACGGCAAATTCCGATCGTCGTGTCGAGAAATCGGTCGCGACAGGGGAAAACGGGGACGGCCGGGGTGTGTCGGGTTGACACGGGTTGTGCCGGAGCCGCACACCAGACGCCGGGGCAAGAGCGTCAGCGGGCGGGGCCGACCCGGATGCGGGCGTCGGCGATGCGGCAGCCCTGGCCGGGGGGCAGGGCGAAGAGCGGGTTCAGGTCGATTTCCCGGATCTCGGGTACGTCCTCGGCCAGGCGCGAGACGCGGAGCAGGACCTCCTGCAGGGCGTCGAGGTCGGCCGGCGGTTGACCGCGGTAGCCCTCGAGCAGGCGGAAGCCGCGGATGCCGCGGACCATCTCGGCGGCGTCGGCGTCGGTCAGCGGGGCGACGCGGAAGCAGACGTCGGCCAGCACCTCGACGTGGATGCCGCCCAGCCCGAAGGCCACGAGCGGGCCGAACAGCGGGTCGTGCGTGACCCCGGCCATGACCTCGATCCCCCGGGCCATCTCCTGGACGGTCACGCCGTCGATCGCCTCCGACACGTGGTGCTGATCGACGCGGGCGTGGATGTCTTCGACGGCGAGACGGACTTCGTCGGGGTTCATCAGCCCCAGCCGCACCCCGCCGAGCTCGCTCTTGTGGACGAGCCGGCGTGAGGCGAGTTTCACGGCCACCGGGAAGCCGATGCGCTCGGCGGCGGCGACGGCCTGGTCGGCGGTGCGGGCGAATTCCTCGCGGACGCAGGGCAGGCCGGCGGCGAGCAGGACCTGCCGCACGTCCACGGCCGACAGCCAGCCCTCGCCGTGGCGGGTCACGGAGTCGCGGCAAACCGTCCGGGCTTCGTCGAGCCGCAGGTCGGTGAAGTCGGGGAAGACGCCGGGCGGGGCGGCCCGCCAGGCCGCGTAGGTGGCGACCTTGCCGAGAACGCGGGCGGGGGTTTCCGGGAACGGATAACAGGGGACCCGCTCGCGGCCGCATTCCAGGTGGGCGCGGGGCTGTTGCTGGTCCAGGACGCAGGCGAGTACGGGCCGTTCGGTGGCCCCGGCGGCGCGGGCGGCCGTGATCCCCTCCGCGACCGCCGCCCAGACGTCGGCGGTCGTCGCCAGACCGACCGGGATGAAGATGACGATGACGGCGTCGAACTCGCCGCAGGTCATCACGGCCTCGACGGCCCGGCGGTAGGCCTCGGGGCCGGCGGCGGCGATCAGGTCCAGCGGGTTACCCAGGCTGGCCGCACCGGGAAGGAGTTCGGCCAACCGGTGGTGCAACCCCGGCGACGGCTCCGGGACGGTAAGCCCGGCGGCCTCACAGGCGTCGGCACACAGGATACCCGGCCCGCCGGCGTTGGTGACGACGGCGACGCGGCGGCCCGGCGGCAGGGGCTGACAGCCCAGCGTCAGGGCCAGGTCGAACATTTCTTCCAAGGAACCGGCCCGCACCACCCCCGTCTGCCGGAACAGGGCCTCGACGGCGGCGGCGTTGCTGGCCAGGGCGGCGGTGTGCGACCCGGCGGCCCGGCGGCCGGCCCGGGTCAGCCCGCTGTGCAGGACGACGACCGGCTTCTTGCGGCCGACGCGGCGGGCGATGCGGCCGAACCGCCGCGGGTTCCCGAACGATTCCAGGTACAGCAGGATCACGTCGGTGCCGGGGTCTTCCTCCCAGTACTGCAGCAGGTCGTTGCCGGACACGTCCGCCTTGTTCCCGACGCTGACGAACGTGGAAAAGCCCAGTCCGAGGCGGGCGGCGGCCGCGAGTACGGCCAGGCCCACGGCCCCGCTCTGCGACGACAGGGCGATCCGGCCGGGCGGCGGGAAGAGCGGCGAGAACGAGGCGTTGAGCCGGACCGCCGGGTCGGCGTTGATCAGGCCCAGGCAGTTGGGGCCGACCATCCGCAGGCCGTAGCCCCGGACCTTTTCCACGAGCGACTTCTGCAAGCCGATGCCCGCCCCGCCGACCTCCGCGAAGCCGGCGGAGATGACGACCAAGCCGCGCACGCCGGCCGCGGCACAGTCGTCCACGACCGAAGCGACGGCGGCCGCCGGCACGGCGATGACGGCCAGTTCGACCGGCCCCGGCACGTCCCGCACTGACGGGTAGCTCTTCAGTCCACAGACGGCGGCGGCCCTCGGGTTGACCGGGTAGATCGGCCCGGAGAAGCCGGCCCGGATCATCCCGTCCAGTACGCGGAAGCCGATGGACGACGGGTCGCGGGAGGCCCCGATCACGGCCACGGCGCTGGGCCGGAACAGCGGCCGCAGCGAGGCGACGGTGGCGATGCGGTCGCGGGTTTCCTCACGGGCCACGCTGGCGGCGGTCGGCGTGAGGGTCAGATCGACCTCGACCCCGTCACGGCCCGCCCGGTCCTGCACGGCGAAGCCCGAGTCCCGGAAGACCTCTAGCATCGCGGTGTTATCGGGGGTGGTCAGGGCCCAGAAGCGGGTGAAGCCGTTCCGCACGGCGACCAGGGCGAGCCGTTCCAGCAGGAGCGTGCCCAGCCCCTTGCCGCGGAAGTCGTCGGCCACGGCGAAGGCGACCTCGGCCACTCCCGGCTGGCGGGCCAGGTACGTCCCGGTGGCGACGATCCGCGGTTCCCCTTCCCCGAGCCGGGTGACCACGAGCGTGAACTCCGACCGCGGGTCGGTGGCCGAGGCCATGCGGGCGATGTGGTCGGGGCCGGGGGGCGAGGCCGTGAGGAACCGGCGGTACCGCGCCTCGGGCGAAAGTTCGGCATAGAAGCGGGCCAGGGCCGGGGCGTCGTCGGGGCGGACCGGCCGCAGGTGGGCCGTCGTGCCGTCCCGCAGCGTGAGACGACCGGCCTCCTCGGCCTCCTGGGTCGGGGTCGGGATGAAGCGGGGGCGGACCGGACCGGGCATGCGGCGTCCTCGACAGCGCAGGGGAGGAAGTGGCGGGGCCGGCCGGGGGGGGTCACGCCCGGTCGGTGAACTTCACCGGGTTGCGGACGGTCAGGACCGGGCACGGGGCTTTGCGTAGCACGCTCTCGGCCACGCTGCCCATCAGCAGGCGGGACAGCCCGGTCGAGCCGTGCGTGCCCATCACGATCAGGTCGCTGCCCCGGCTCTGGGCGATGCTTAGGATTTCCGTGGCGGGGTCGCCTTCGGCCAGGTGGTACTCGACCTTCACCTGACTGTCGGCGGGGCGGACCTGGGCCAGTCTGGCCCGCAGGTCGAGCGGCTCCTCGGGAACGGCGAGGGCGATGCCGTCCGGGGCGAAGACCTGCGGCGGGCGGTGGACGTGGACGACCAGGAGTTCTGCCCGGTAATCGCGGGCCAAGGCACAAGCGACCTCGAAGGCCGCCCGCGAGTGTTCCGAGAAGTCGGTCGGGAACAGGATCTTGCGGATCGGGAACATGTCCGGCTCTCCGGTAGGCAGTCCGTCGACAATCCGTCGACAATCCGTCGGCAGTCCGTTGCGGGTCCGGGAGTCTGACCCTGCACCCGGCGTGCCAGAAGTGGGGACAATCACCCCGACCGTCCGCAGACCGGAGATAATCATACCGGCCGGTTGCGGGCCGACCGGTTGCGGGCCGACCGGTTGCGGGCTGCCGCGGCGACGGTCGGGGCTGAAGGCGGGGTCAGGCACCTCGAAGCGGCTCAGGGAACGGGGGCCGGTTCAGACCTTCACCTTCCCAGGGGCCACGACGGGCTGTGCCAGCGGGAGTATCGGCGGGCCAGGCCGTGCGCCGCTCCGCTACAGGCGGCGCGACCCGCAGGGTGGGACCGGACGGCACGGCGGGGGCGGCCTGAGGTGGGGGGCAAGGAAACCCGGTGAAACTTTGCCGCCCGGCTTTGGCACCGGTTGCCGAACTCGGGTATAATGTCGGTAGTCTCGAAAGATCCCACGGGCCGGTGGCCGAACCGTCTGGCCTACGGATGTGTCCGAATCGGTGTCGGGTTGCCGCGCTCCCGGCCCCCCCATACGAATGTGTTCTCTCCGCCGGTGACGCCCGGAACCGTCGCCCGGCGGACTTCCCTAACCCACCCGTCGGTACGGGATTGCCCGGGGTTTATGACCTCGCCGGCCCCGTTACGCGACGTTGCTGCACCGGATGCGATGACCACCGGTCGGGGGATCGACCGACCGGGGAGCGGATTTTGGGACATGAGTCGGATGATTCACCACGAGCGGACACCCGAGAACGACCGCGACGGCCGGCCGGCGGACGAGGACCGGGACGAGGTCGAGCCGATCGACGAGGCCGAACTCGCCGAGGCCGACGAAGACGCGACCGACGACCTCGACACCGCCGGTGACGACGATACCGAACTGGAGCCGGACTCCCTGGCCGCCGCGGACGAGGCCGAGGCCGGCGCGGAGGAGGACTACGTCGGCGGGCCCGACGACGCCCTGGGTCTGTACCTGCGGCAGATGGGCTCGATCCCGCTCCTGAACAAGGAGAAGGAACTGGCCTTGGCACAGAAGCTCGAGCACTGCCGCAACCGGTTCCGGGCCGCCGCCCTGCTCTGCCCGCGGATCCTGACCCGGGCCTTGGAGAAGTTCCAGCAGATCGTGGCCGGGCAGGCCCCGCTCGACCCGAATGTCGACGTCTACTCGTCGGAGGAACTGAGGCTCAGCCGGGCCCAGATCCTGGCCCGGCTCGACAAGAACCTGGCCACGCTGCGCCAACTCCTGGACAAGGAAACCCGGGTGTTCGTGGCCGGGGTGCGGGACGAGTTCCGCGGCGAGGCCTCGGCCTGGAAGCGGGACCGCCTGCTGCGGCTCCGGAAGTGCCGTAAGCTGCTGGCCGAGTTGTCGCCCCGAACCGAGCTGCTGGAGCGCTGGACCGACGAGCTGGTCGACCTGGCCAACGAACTGAGCCACCTGGTGAAG
>Ga0308417_1000216_pt1 | contig 44390 bp, 45 predicted proteins | sample HotsprSampleOS65_FD_203528 | JGI IMG/M metagenome (GOLD analysis project Ga0308417, IMG submission 203528) | Hot spring phototrophic mat microbial communities from Octopus Spring, Yellowstone National Park, Wyoming, United States - 20090730_OS65 ...
CGCCCCCGCGCCGCGCCTCCGCACCCCCTTCACGGCCATTGCCCATCATTGGCGTTGGATGGAACCGGCTCGCCCGCGCCGCGCCCCGGAGGGACGCGCTACGCCTTGATAGGGAACAGGTGACAGGAAAGCGGCAACAGTGAGCAACACCAACCCGCCTGAGCATCCGTTCCCTGTTCCCTAAAGACGCCTCGCCACCTATAGTACCATATGCTACTCAGTATATCCGCTGTAGATGACGACCGGATGAATTGACGCCGGTACTACCTATCAGTACAATAGATCTATGCCTGATCTAACCTGTACGGCCATTCCTGATCTCGCAGCCTTTGAAGAACGGCTGAAGCATATCCCGCAATCTCCTGGCGTCTATTTGTGGAAGGACGCGCAGGGGCAGTTGCTCTATGTTGGCAAAAGTAAGAGCCTGCGCGACCGTATGCGCTCTTACTTCGGTGCGCCACGCGGCCTGACCACCAGAACGCGGCGCATGGTCAGCCAGATTGCCGACTTTGAGATTATTGTCACCCAGAGTGAACTGGAGGCACTGCTGCTAGAGATGAACCTGATCAAGCAGCATCGTCCGCGCTATAACATTTTGCTCAAGGACGACAAGAGCTACCCCTATATTAAGGTGACATTGCAGGACGATTGGCCGCGCCTCTTTACTACCCGCAAAGTATTGAATGATGGTGCCCGCTATTTTGGCCCTTATGCCAATGCCGGTTCGGTCTACCGCACGCTTGACCTGCTCAACCGCCTGTTTGCCTTCCGCCCGCCCTATGCATGCAAGGACGATAAGTTTATGCGCCACCGGCGAATGGGCAAGCCCTGCCTGTACCACGACATCAAGCGCTGTCTGGGGCCGTGTGTGCCGGGCCTGGTCGAGCGCGATGAGTACCGCTATGCCATCGAGTCGGCCTGCCGCTTTCTGCAGGGCAAGAGTGACCAGGTGGTGCGCGATCTGCGTCAGCGCATGGAACAGGCGGCGGAGGAACTGAACTTTGAGCGGGCAGCATACCTGCGCGACCAGTTGCGGGCAATTGAGAAGGTGCTGGAGAAACAGCAGGTGTTACGCACAGTAGACACCGATCAGGATGTGATTGCTTTTGCGCGCGAGGCTGATAGCGCGGTAGTACAGGTGCTGTTCATTCGCGGCGGCAAGCTGATCGGGGCCGAGCCATTTACGCTGCAAGGCACCGAGGAGGCGACCGATGCCGACCTGCTGGCCTCCTTTTTGACCCAGTTTTACGATAATGCACCAGACATTCCGCCCAACTTGCTGCTGGCCGACTACGTTGAGGAGCCGATGATTATTGAGCGCTGGTTGGCGCAGAAGGGCGGTCATCGCGTGGAATTGGAAGTGCCGCGCCGGGGAGAAAAGCGGCGACTGATCGAAATGGCGACTCAGAATGCGCAGCAGAAGTTGGAAGAACTGCGCCTGCAATGGCTAAACAGCGAGCAGCGAGCGGTGGCGGGTCTGAGCGAGTTGCGCGATCTGCTCAATTTGCCCGCCCTGCCGCAGCGTATTGAGTGCTACGATGTGTCCAACACCCAGGGCACTCTTTCGGTGGCGAGCATGGTCGTGTTTGAGCGCGGCGAGCCGGTGCCGCGGCTCTATCGACGCTTTAAGATCAAAACGGTCGAAGGGGCCAATGATGTGGCTTCGATCCGCGAGGTGCTACTCCGGCGCTTCAAGCGCGCAGCCGAGGCACTGGGCGAATCGGCCAGCGCCGAACTGTCCGAGTTGTCAGTGCCAGACGCATCCCAGGACGAGCCACTTGCAACAGAGGCAACGACCGAGAAGCAGCCCCACCAGCTAACGCCACAACACCTGGAACAGTGGGCCACACTGCCCGATCTGATCCTGATCGACGGTGGACGCGGGCAACTGAATGCCGCGCTGGAGGCACTGCAAGCTACGGGCTTTGCGCATATTCCGACCATCGGTGTAGCGAAGGGTGTTGATCGCAACCGCTTTGACCTGGTGCGGCCTGAGGTAGCCGAGGCACTGGTGCTGGCCCGCGACAGCCGCGCCTTGCACCTGGTACAGCGCATTGATGAGGAGGCGCACCGCTTTGCAATCACCTATCACCGCAAGCTACGCTCCAAAACCGCGCTGGCTTCACCGCTGGAAGACATACCCGGCATTGGCCCCCGGCGCAAGCGGGCATTGCTGAAGGCCTTCGGCTCGCTGGACAAGATCCGCCAGGCTACGGTGGAAGAACTGGCGGCTGTGCCAGGTATGACGCGCAAAGCTGCCGAGGAACTTAAGGGCATGCTGTAATCACCGCATCAGCGTGGGCCAGAGCGAGCCTCACGCTCCGGGCTGATCGCCTCAAAGCGGCGACGCATCCCTAGCGCAACCCCGATCGTCACAAAGTTCATGATCATCAGGCATGTCAGCGCCAGAAAAATGACTGAGGCACTCGGCAGGCGGCTTTGTGATTCGAGCGGCGGCTCGACACCCGGTTCCGCGCTATCGAGCCGTGCTGCCCCTTGCTGCTGACCCAGGCTGCGAAAGATGATCATCACTGGCATAGCCATCCAAGTCATAGGTAGCTCAACCGTCGTGGGTGGAGCCTGTGCCTGGATGCGCAACGTCGGCACGGACGCAATTGGCAGGGGCAGCACATAGGCCAGCGCCACTGCAGGCAGAACCACGCCGAGCATTACGAGCAACGTGCGCAACCGGCGCGTGAAAACACGCAACATACTTCCTGTCCTTCATCGCTGTTCATCTACGGTAGCCAGATTGCCCATTGATTAGCCGGAATGCTTCGGCGGCATTGCTTCGTCCTGTACCGGAGCGGTCGCTGCTGGCGGGCAGGTATCGCCCTCGCAGGCCACGACCCGCCCGCCTAACGCATGGCGATTACGCGCAATCCAGGCATACAGCGGGCGAGCCAGCATCATCATGCCAGGCATGCTCATGAGAGTGCCCAGACTGTACAGGGCAGGCAGCAGGAGCAGTGTCTGGCGCACAGCTTCCGCGCCGCGGTAGATCGTACCGTCTGGGGCCGCCAGGTGGATCTCGCGCTGTGCCGCTTCAGGCGTAATCGACGGGAACCGGGCACGTTGCGCCGGATCGTTGATGTCGGCCAGTACAATGCGCTGCTGCGTGTCATAGCGGGCTACCCATTGCATCTGTGCAGTACAGATGCGGCAAGTGCCATCATACAGCAAGGTATACGTATCAGTCATACCTCTTTCCTCGTTGTTCTGGGATTAGACATGGTGCAACGCTGCCTGACCTGTTGCAGCGATGCAGAAGCGCCTTCAGACGGTGAAGAGTACTAGAAACGACGAAAGTCATTACTACCGACAGACAAACGCCTCACCGGTCACCTCTCACCTAATGGTACCACAATTTTGCCCGCCTGCGTCTGTGTATGCAGCAGCGCCAGCGCCATAACGGTGGCCCAGGCAATAACCTTAAACTGGCCAGCGGACAGTGCCTGGACTACCTGCTCTGGTTGGAGCAGCAGCATCTCCTGCTCTTCCAGATCAGCCTCATGTGGGTCGCTCAACTGGCGCGCATCGCGTGCCAGGAAGAGATGCGCCACGCCCGCACCGCGATTGCCATCCACCGCATAGGAACCAAGATTAACCCACTCGCTGGCCTGATAGCCCGTTTCTTCCTGCAACTCGCGTCGCGCGGTTGCCAGTGGTTCTTCGCCCGGCTCCAGATACCCGCCGACCGGTGCCAGCGAGGTCTCTGGTATGGCATACTTCGTCTGCCGAAAGCACAAGAACATACCCTCTGTGGTCAGAACAGCAATATTAACGTAATCCGGGGTAATAATCCAGGGCCAGTCCTGGATTATACGTCCACCTGGTAATTCAATCGTATGTTGCTCAATTCTCAGATACTTGCTATGGTCAAAGATTGTCGAACGCGCCAGCGTCTTCCAGGATTGCATGCAAGGTTGCTCCTTTATGTACCTACCATGGTTGAATCGGCATCCATTCTAGCGGTCTGTGCTATGTGGCAACAATTGTCTAATCATCTATATTAGGATAGGGCTACGTCAAAATCCCACTGATCGACCGTACCGTGGGCGTAACCACCTCGGCTCTGGCGGGCAACGGCCACCACTGTTGCTATGCTCGTGGTCAACCACATTCACATTTGCATATATGGCGTATTGAGAAACGACGAACGTCGTTTCTGACGCTGTATCAACGACGAGCGTCATTCCTGCGTATCCTTACATCATCACGGTGGTCAACCACTAGCCCGCCTGCGTGGGCATCACAGCCTTTGCCCGTGACTTCAGTCACCGGGCTTTGCTTTGTTCGTCGACTCTGTTCATCGATACGAGCGCTCACCGCGTGGGCCACGCGCAGCAGCATAGCTGCCGTACTCTGTATGCCAGTCTCTCAACGACGGTGTGGACGGAAGATGAACCAGGTCATAACACCCAACCCGACAATACCAAGCATCCCGACTACCACCAGCACCCACTTCGCACCTGGCGGTGGTTCTGGTTCGGCGGCTGAGACGATCGGTTCGGCTTCAGCGGCACTGACTGCCTCTGGTCGAGATTGCAGCCCGTGCCGGTCAGGTGGCACGGCAGGTAACGCCAACGCCGCACTGCCTGCATCATCCGGTACTGCTGCTCCATCCGTAGGTGCTATCAGTATGTCAGCCGAGTCGGGTATAGGATCAACGGGTGGAACGCTATCCGCTCCTGATGGTGGGACTGAATGGAGCGGGGCCAGCCTCGGTTCGGATTCACTCTGTTCTGCCTGTGGTAGCACCAGTTCACCCTGAGGCATGGCTTCAAAAACAGTGACAACAGGCTGACCCAATAATAAGTAGACTGTGGTCACAGTAAGAGCCAGGACAAATGCGGTCAGCAAACTGCCCAGACGCATCCAGCCCACGAACAGTGGGCGCCGGGGACGCACCTGGGCCGGATCGAGCGTAAAGGAGCGGGGTAACACCACTGGTTGCATATTACGTAGCAGTGCAGTGGTGATACGCAACTCTTCTAACTCCGCTTGTAATGCACGATCAACCTGTAGCCGATCTTCAATCGCTTGCTGCTCGGCTGGTGTTACCTGGCGATCAAGGTAACTTGACAGTAATATCAGGTCATCATCTGTATACCGTGGTTGTGGCGATTTTTTCATTGTAAATCAGCTAGCAAACACATGAGTTATGCAATCACTCAACCCAGACGTATTTTTATCTGTAGTAGAGCAGTACTTCGACTGTTCTTTCCACACAACCGTAGGAAAGAAGATCATCAAAAGATATCATCGCGTACCTCGTGTCACATAGAACCGATCGCACATCAGGCGATGTTCTGTATTGCGAACATATATAGCCGCGCTATCAGAAAGCCGGGCTGACCTGCGAGGGTGGGGCAGAAGTTTATTGTTGTTTCTCCCACACACGTAAGTCCTGCCTTATGTGCGCTGTTGCTCACTTTCATGACGATACCGTTCGGGTAACAGTTCCCCGGCTTTCAAGGCATCGCGCAACCGCGCTCGCCCGCGACTCAAGCGCGACTTGACTGTTCCGATATTTGCGTGGGTGATCTGGGCAATTTCTTCATAGGGCAGACCCTGTACATCAGCAAGAATAACCACGACCCGTTGGTCTTCGGGCAAGCCGATCAGCGCCCGTTGAATGGCTCCACTCAGTTCGTGGCGTAACGCCACTTCATCGGGCAACTCATGGTGATCTGGCGGTTCAAAATCAAGAGAACCACCTTCAGCAATAAGGGCCGCATCGAGGGAAGTCGTGGGATGACGCTGCTGCGAACGCAGCACATCGTAGCAGCGGTTGGTCGCAATACGCAAAATCCAGGAACGAAATGAACCACCGCGAAACCGGCGCAAATGCTGAAAGGCAGAAAAAAAGGTATCCTGCGTTACATCAGCTGCGGCTTCTCTCTGGCCCAGCATACGATAACAGAGATTATAGATGCGTCCTTCATACTGGAGGACAAGCTGGTTGAAGGACTCAACATCACCTTGACGACTGGCTTCTATCAGGTATTGTTCTTCGGCGACTATTGCCACAGTATTTCACATGACCTTTTGAAAATACCTTGACTGCCAGTAGCGCATAATCAAAAGCAGCGTAGATAAACCTGCACAATACCACGTGGTTTTCCGGCATATGGTCAACAATAAGCCATGACAGCATGCATATCAGGGCTAATGCTTTGTGTACAACACCGCATCTGCAACATGACCTGAAATGATAGTCTGGCTGGAGCAGAATTCAGGCCAGATTACAGAGGAACTACGCGCGCAATCCGCGTTTGCCCAGCCAGCAGGCGTTGCCTGGGACGTACCAGGGGCTTGATCGAGTCGCGCTGAATAATCAAATCAAGCCTGGCACCAAAGCGCACCGTTCCGATCCGTTCACCAGCCTCAATATGTTCGCCAACATGGACGCGACTCACAATCCGACGAGCAATCGGCCCGGCTATTTGCACTACCAGGACGGGCCCCCACGCCGTTTGAATCCCAATATACGAGCGTGTATTGCGTTCTGCCGCCAGTTCATCGGTGAGAGAGCGATATTCCCCCGGAACATGCTCCACATAGCGAACGACGCCTGAGACAGGACTACGGTTCACCGGCACATCAAACGGCGAGAGGATGGTCGCAATCCGCAAACCATCGGTATGCAAAAAGCGATGCTCATAGATCTCATCAATATCCAGCACAATCCCGTCTGCCGCCGAAAAAACCACGGAGGTATCATCAGGTGTATGTCGTTCAGGATCACGATAGAGCAACGCGGTTAAGGCAGTCAGTGCCAGGGGGAGCGGAGCCAACCGAGGACGTAAACCCAGTGCAAGCCCGGTAAGCCCCAGGCCAACACTTAAGAAAGGTGTCGCTTCGGCGTCAAGGCCAGGAATACGAGGAGATGGCAGGTTACTAACAACTTGTTCTGTCATACGTGTGCAGACATCGATCCAGTTCGAATTTTGTTAGATTCTAACATGGCTCATACGAAAAAGCAACAGACGGTAGCACATTCAGATTTCCTTTCCCCTTTGGATACCCGTAGCAACGTCTTCAGACGGCTAAGAACGCCAGAAACAACGACAGCCGTTTCTACGAATGGACACGTGTTGAGCATAGATGCTGAAGCTTAGCTTAGCCCTCGGCCAGCAAGCCGGCAATATAAATCAACGTTGCCCGCCGTCCCTGGGGATGTAACTGGTGCCAGAGATGGAGCAAATGTTCTTCTTCGCTGGCGAAACTGGCCGGCATAAATCGATTGTTACGATTGAAAGACTGAGGCGCTATCGGCTCTTCGTCCATCGCTGCATCCATAGAGGGCACTGCCTGAGCAGCCACGTCTTCCTCATCTGGTTGAACACCATCGGTGGTAGAGGACACAGTCTGACCACCGGCACGCACGGTTTGATCGGCAACCAGTATTTTCGCCAGTTCCAGAGGGTTGACATTCAAGGTATAACACAGCCGCTGCGCCTGATCTGCATCTGGCAGTGTTTGCCCCGAGAGATAATTCCGCAAGGCACCATCGCTAATCCCGGTCTCCCGCGTGAGTCTAGCACGTGAGAACCGGCCCTTTATTTCCATCTGCTCTTTGAGCCAGTCCGCAAACCGCGGCGCGGCAGTGGGGCGAAAAGTTGTACGCTCGCGTGCTTCCTCAACGGAGATACCTAACGCCTGTGCAATTAATTCCAGGGTTCGACCACGCGGGCGCCGGGTTTGCCCGGCGATAAACTGGCGTAACGAGAGCGCCCCAATACCCAGTTGCTCAGCGAAATCACCGATGGCAATTTCCTGCTGCATAGCCGTATAAAACAACAATGTCGAGAGTGGCAGGCCGGACAGAGAGGCATCACACAGCACCGCCGTTGATGCTTCGCTCATTGCATATACTCCTTAAGCAAATACGAGTTACACGGTTGTCCATCACCCCATCGTTCTGGCTCCTGACAGAACGGTACGTTCCTTATTCTGGTGCCCCGACCTTTTCACCAACGGCGAAAAGGTCGGGGTAGACCGGTCTTTTTCACACTGCCCAATTCAGCAGAGGTTACTTTACAGATGGGCAGGGGCAAACATCGGTAAAAACGACGGGAGCGACGAGCGATCACATATGTTAAGCTGTAATATTGTCTATTCAGGACAACAACCACGACGAGAGAAAGCCCTTCCTGACTTCAGCAAGTGGCGGTGTCCCACCAGACCACCCCACCTGAACGGGGGCGTGCTGCATCATAACACTCGACAGTAAGACGGATAGGACGACTTCTGAAAGCTCTCTCTATAGCTATAAATATAGAGACACTTGTGTATGAAGAAACAGCTTGTGACATCCTTTGTATCTTATTTTAACACAAAGCAGTAAACAAAGTTACTCAAACAAGACAAGAATATTGTTTCGTTCGGATTACTATTACACCTTCATCGGCAGCATGGACACCTAAAGTACCATGATTGTTAAGAGTATACGGCTATTTGCACATATTGTCAAGCATGCATCTATGTTCCATAGCGCATTTTGTTAAAATTCTTGTCATTTCTGTATAATTCCCCGTTGCTGCTGTATTCTGGAAGTGATCGCTCTAGCGATTCTTTGCTGGTTGTGCACCAGTATTTCAACTGCATCAGCAACGCTTGAGGTGATCTACAGCCCCGCAACTCCCGATACCGAAAGCCTGGCTGAACGGTTCTTACATCCGCTGATTGTGTTGCTGCATCGTATTGGAACACGCCCGGGGAGGAACCGTATCTTTGTACCGGTCACCAGAGATCGTCTGGCATATAGGATCGTGGACTAATCCCAGGTTCGTATCGGAGGGCAGTGGCTTGTGGTACAATGAGACACGCACAACAACAGCGAGCGATTGTTCCGTAAACACGTTGAGTACTATATTATGGTGTGGACGCTTAGAACGAGAATGAGACTGGTGGGGTACTGAGCTGTCTCGTTGTCGTATCAGAACGCAAGCACGATTGTATGGCTACCACCACATCATCGCACATACAGAGCCGTAACCTGCCTCTGTTGCAACCATGCGATATGATTTGCGCTTCGCTGTGTCCTGCCGGTTACGGTCGCCGGGTGCAACGTCTCGTTGACGTGTTAGACATCGGAAACAACCATGGGTCAAGCCACACTATTGAATTGGCGCGATCCTGCAACTCTGGAGGTTCATCCCTATGAGTGACCAGACTTCCCGGAATGATGCTCACCCCTGGGCGGGGTTGACTCCCACTCAGGTACTCTCAACCGTGGTGAACGATTTGTATGGTTCTGTCAGCCTGCTTGGTCGCCATCTGAACCGTTTAGTCGGTGAGGATGATCCATTGACAGAGGAGGAGTATGATACAATTTTTGAGCAAATGGATGGGGCAGTGCGGCATCTGAGTACCACAATTGTGAGTCTCAAACGGTATACTCAAGAACACACTGAGGAGACCAGCATCACACCATAGCTGTAGCGACTTACCAGGAATCGATCGAATCTAGATAGTAGCTGTTCTCTTCCGCATTGAAGCGGGGATAAGCATGGAACTGATGGAATGCGCTTCTTTACTACCACTCATTTCATGCCTGACTATCGGGTTGCTACCGGTTAGTCCCACTCTATGATCTTCATGATTTTCACACGGCTGCTGTCACATGTACGTGTTGCTGAACCATTGGTTGATGCCAATCAAGAGCATATACGCATCATATGTCGGCAGCACAATCTGCACATGTCATAAACGGAGTATAGCACGATACTCTCTAGTTACGCAGTGGGCGGTACGGTTCTGCTATCAGCTGAATCCGCCGTCCACACAACGGGGCATGAATATACGAATAGTCGGTGCTAATCTACCGGGATCCCGGTCATCCAATCACGGAGGCCTGTCTAACCAACATACTTCGCCTTCAATAGTGTGGAAAGAGTCAGTGCTGGTCACTCATTTTTTCGCTGTCCCCGAACCATCATGGTCTGGCTGAATGATTGTCTATGCTGTGGATGATAAGGAAGTAGCTATGCTTATGACCTCCCTCCTTTTTATCATCGGATTAGGATTACTCGTTGTTGGGGCCGAAGCATTGATCAAGGGAGCCACACACCTCGCCGCCACGATTGGTGTCTCACCGCTCATTATCGGGCTGACGATTGTTGCCCTTGGTACGAGTGCGCCCGAACTGGCGATTGGGGTGCAAGCAGCCTTGATGGGAGAACCGGACATTGTTCTGGGTGACGTTGTCGGCAGTAATATTTTTAATATTCTGTTTGTGCTAGGCCTTACAGCATGTATCCATCCGTTACCAATTTCTCGTCGCCTGGTGCAGGTCGATGTGCCGCTTATGATCGGGTTGTCGATCATTCTGTTTCTGATGGCGCTCAATGGAACCATTCAACGAAGCGATGGCTTACTGCTCTTTGGGGGCATTCTGCTATATGTGGCCTGGTCGATTCGGCAGAGCCAACATGTGGGAGAAGGCCGTATGGCCGAGTATGCTGAGGCGTATCAGGTCGGCAGCTCGCTCATCAGGCAACCATGGTATCGGCATGTTGTGCTGGTGGTAGTCGGTGGCATTTTGCTGGCGCTTGGCTCAGAATGGTTAGTACGGGGGGCCACCGCTTTGGCGTACTATCTAGGTGTGAGTGAGTTAATAATCGGATTAACGGTTGTGTCGATTGGTACCTCGCTGCCAGAAATTGCGACTTCGATAGTGGCACTTATTCGTAACAAGCGCGATATAGCGATTGGAAACGTGATCGGGAGTAATATCTACAATATTCTGATGGTACTCGGTGCTGCGGGCATTCTGGCTCCGGCCGGGATTCAAGTGGCCGACCACGCCCTGCGTTTCGATATTCCGATTATGGTGTTGGTGGCAGTGGCATGTTTGCCTATCTTTTTTATGGGTACAACAATTAAACGTTGGGAAGGCGCTCTTTTGCTGAGCTACTATTTTGTATACACGGTTTATCTTATTTTATATGCAACTCAAAGTGCGGCAATACCCTATTTTCATACACTTATGGTGGCGTTTGTGTTTCCTTTTACAATACTGATACTGGTGCGTTCATTCGTCCATGAAAAACAAGTGGTGCCACGTGTACGCTAGTGATTTGACCAGATGCATGGGGCAGGTCGAACGTATGTACCCGTTCCGATGAAGTGGTGGAGAGAGATGCCGTGCCCCACCCGGTATTGCTAGTACAGCCCGTTATGATGGCAAAGCTATCATAACGGGCCGCGAAGGAGGGAGTGCAGGGCCTACGGCACCCGTACTCCCCATGGGCAAACGTCTCCCGAAACGGGGATAAATGGCAGGAGGTATCCCTACTACGATGAAAGTGCGGGAGAAGAACAAGAGAGACAACGCTCCGCACATACTTCCTTTATAGACAGGCTCTTAGCATATAGAAATAATACATCATTATGATACTGGTGTTATTTATTATCGGATTAACTTTATTAATTGTTGGCGCTGAAATTCTATTGAACGGAACGATTAGTTTGAGTTTTTTATTGGGCTTCTCACCAATTATTATTAGTGTTATCGTGCTAATTTCTCCCGATCTGACAGTCAGTATTCAAGCCAGCCTTCAACAACGCTATGATCTCATTATAGGTAACGTGATAGGTGGGAATATTTTTAACATTCTGTTTGTGATCGGTGTGTGTGCATTGATCACCCCCTTGAACGTTTCATCGCGCTTAAAACGAGTGGATATACCACTGATGATAGGACTGGTACTGGCGCTGGGATGGATGGCCATAACCGGGTTCATTCGGCAGTGGTTCGGGGGATTGCTCTGTGCTGGTTTTATTGTCTATACATTACTATCCATTCGTCAATTTCAACCACACCAGATACAAACCGATGTCACGCCCGAGCAGGCACAGTCGCATCGATTGAGATCAACATATATGTATGTAGGATCGATTTTACTGGGGTTGCTGATGATGATACTCGGTTCACGACTGTTGGTTCGGAGTACTGCAGATCTGGCTGCGTGGTTAGGAGTAAGCGATCTGGTCATCGGCTTAACGGTTGTCGCCATTGGCACGGCCTTACCCCAGGCGGCGGCTTCGATCCTGGCAACCCTGCGCGGTCGGCGTGATATTGCGCTGGGCAATGCAGTCGGCAGCAGTATCTTGCATCTTCTTGTCTTGCCTGGCGTTCCCAGTCTGATTACCAGCGGTGGCATACCAGTTGGTGCAGACATCATCAGGTTTGATATACCTTTACTGGTCATGATAGTGATCGGATGCTTACCCATCTTTTTCAATCGCACCTCTATCAATCGGCGCGAAGGACTCGTGCTGCTGGGAATGTATGTTGTGTATATGCTCTATCTGGTACTGGAGGCTACGCGACACCCAGGCTTGCCGCTGTTCAAAACCATCACCGTCGCTTTTATTATTCCAGGCATATTCGCTATGCTCTGGTATCCTCTGCTCTACGGCAAATCTCGGCCGCGGGTCAGGTGAACAGGATGGGTGGAAGAACGTATTGCGCTGGCCTGGTGGTTGAGAATGGTCAAGGCTGACACACCACTCAAGACAATGCAGTGTGCCATAGTGAGAAAGGAAGACAAATGGCAGAAGCAACCTGGCTGGTCGATGTGGGCTATGTTGTCAAAGCAAGTGAAGGTCAATTTAAGCTCGACTATATGGCAGCAGAGCGGTTCATTCGCAAGCGGTTGGGAACAACACGGACGTTTCTGTTCAACGGTTTTGATCCAGCCTATGGCATTTCCAGCGGTTTGCAGGCGTTTTATACCGCGATGGAAGCCCAGGGCATCCAGGTACGCCTGCAGCCGATGGAGTCCGGGCCACCCGGTACGAATCGCCAGCGTCGGGTTGATGTCGACTTCAGTGCCCATTTGATCTGGCAAGCCAGTTTACCAGATATTACCGCACTTGTCCTTACCACAGGTGATCAGGACTTTGTGCCAGCAGTTGAACTGGTGCGGCGTGAATTTCACAAGCAGGTGTTTCTGTTTACCTACGATGGGATGGTCAACCAGGATTTAATTGCAATGGTCAACGAGTGGTGGCATTTTGATCCGACCCAACTGGCGCGACGTTGATGTCTACGTGTTAGCATCCACAGGATCCGGGCTACAAAGAGTAGACAGTGGGTCATAAATCACAGTACAATGCTAGTAGACATCTGCCCAGGTAGGAGTGATGTTCAGTTTGCATATAATCTGGCAATTGCTGACAGATTGCAGGTTACGGTTGGCAGTCGGCAGTCAGCAGGCGACATAAGGCAGTTGGCCCGTAGGAACCACCACGCAGTTTCACGTTGCAGACGGTGTGTTGCCCAATGCTCGCTGTTTACTGCCCACTGTTGCCTATACTCGTATACAGTAGGAGACCTGGCATAATGACGATACATCGACCAAGAAATATTGGAGTATTGACGAGTGGTGGTGATGCGCAGGGTATGAATGCCGCAGTACGGGCCGTGGTACGTACCGCACTCGATCAAAATACGGATGTCTATGCAATTTATGAGGGCTATCAGGGCATGGTTGAGGGTGGCGAGCGCATCCGCAAGATGTCCTGGGAGTCGGTCGGTGGTATTTTGCAGCAAGGCGGAACGATCATTGGAACGGCTCGTTCGGCTGAATTTCGCACGCGTGAGGGGCGCTTGCGGGCAGCCCGTAATTTACTGGAACATGATATTGATAGCCTGGTCATTATTGGTGGCGATGGTAGTTTGACGGGGGCCAATCTCTTTCGACAGGAATGGTCCGATCTGTTGGAAGAACTGCTGGAAAGTGGTCAGGTCAGTGCCGAACAGGTACGCCGACATCCCCATCTGACCATTGCCGGGCTGGTCGGGTCAATTGATAATGATATGCAGGGCACTGATACAACGATCGGCGCCGATAGCGCCTTGCATCAGATCACCCGGGCGATTGATGCCATCAGCAGCACGGCGGCCAGCCACCAGCGCAGTTTTGTGGTGGAGGTCATGGGCCGCCACTGTGGGTACCTGGCCTTGATGGGGGCGATCGCAACTGGTGCGGATTGGGTGCTTATTCCTGAGAGTCCCCCGGATGTGGACAATTGGGAAGAGAAGATGTGTGAGATTTTGAAAGCGGGCCGCGAAGCAGGCCGCCGTGATACGATTGTGGTTGTTGCCGAAGGTGCCCAGGATCGCTATGGCAACCATATTAGCAGCAATTATGTAAAGCAGGTTCTCGAAGAACGGTTGGGAGAAGACACGCGGGTTACGATCCTGGGCCATGTGCAACGTGGTGGTGCACCAAGTGCGTATGATCGCTATATGAGTACGTTGCTCGGCTACTCGGCAGTGATGGAAATCCTATCGGGAAATATGACGGGTGAGGCGTTTCTGATCGGAATGCAAGATAATCGCATTACCCGGCTCCCATTAATGGAGTGTGTTGAACAAACCCGTGCAGTGGCTGAGGCGATTGCAGCTCATGATTATGACCGGGCGATGGATCTGCGCGGGAGCGATTTTAAGGAGTCGTTTCAGATTTTGCGGACGTTTGTGCGTGCACTGCCGCATACCGCTCCTGCTGGGCAAAAACCGCTGCGGCTGGGCGTGCTGAATGCCGGCGGCCCCGCACCGGGTATGAATACGGCAGTACGCGCCGCTGTACGCCTGGGCATGGATAAGGGCCACATTATGCTCGGTATCCATGATGGCTTTCAAGGCTTGATCGAGGGGAAAATAGAGGAATTTGAATGGATGAGCGTTGCCGGCTGGACAACCACCGGCGGATCGGAACTGGGTACCAATCGCAAGATCCCCCAGGGGCGCGATCTGTATGCGATTGCGCGGCAGATCGAGCGCTTTAACATCCAGGGTCTGCTCATGATTGGTGGCTGGACAGGCTACCAGGCCATGCATCGACTCTATACCGAACGTGATAACTTTTCGGCGTTTAATATTCCGCTGATCTGTTTGCCGGCCTCGATTAACAATAATCTCCCAGGCTCAGATATCAGTATTGGTAGCGATACTGCGCTCAATAGCATTGTCGAGGCCGTTGACAAGATCAAGCAGTCAGCCGTAGCATCCCGCCGCTGCTTCGTAGTTGAGGTCATGGGGCGCTACTGTGGCTACCTCTCGCTGATGAGCGGTCTGGCAACTGGCGCTGAACGGGTATATTTGCCCGAAGAGGGCGTGTCTTTAAAGGATATGCAGATCGATCTGGAACGCATGGTAACCGGCTTCAAGCGCGGGAAACGGCTAGGGCTGGTGATCCGCAATGAGGGCGTTAATCCAGTCTATACCACCAGTTTTATGAGCGCGCTGTTTGAGGAAGAGGGCGGTGATCTGTTTGATGTACGCCAGGCCATCCTGGGCCATCTCCAACAAGGCGGCAATCCTACACCATATGACCGTATCCAGGCGACCCGTCTGGCGGCACGCTGTATCGGGTATCTGATTAAAGAAGCGGGCAAAGACCCGCCCGGCGGGGCATTCATTGGCTTGCAGTCGGGGCAGGTCGTTTTTTCTAGCCTGGAAGATATGTCGCGAATGATGGATTATGCCCACAGTCGCCCCAAAGAACAGTGGTGGCTCGCGTTGCGTTCGATTGCCAGGGTAATGGCGCAACCTGCCCCACATGCCGAGCTGGATCAGGATTACTAACACTGGCCCGATCATCCATCCACCTGAAATCTGGTCAGTACTATAAGCAGGAGAAAGGTATGCCCAGGGCAATCTGGAACGGAACGGTTTTAGCGGAGAGTGATCAAGGGAAAATAGTCGAAGGCAATTACTATTTCCCCCCGGATTCGATCTATTGGCAGTATTTTAAGGAAAATACAACACATACCACCTGCCCATGGAAAGGCGTGGCAAGCTATTACGACATCGAGGTTGATGGACACGTTAATCCAGGCGCAGCCTGGTACTATCCTTCTCCAAAGGAGGCTGCGCAGCATATCCAGGGCTATGTTGCCTTCTGGAAGGGTGTGCAGGTTGAGCCATAAACCACCTGGTCGTGGAACAGGAAGCGATAGCGACACGATGGCGCATATCGCAAGCTTCTATCAGGAGTCCCGGCGTTCGCCCGGGTCTCACTCCGTCCCGGCTTCAGACGAGAGGCCAACGAACACTGCCTGGATTCCAATGTACAACAGAGATAGACCGGCTATGCTCGAGCATTCAACCGGTAATCGGCAACGTCACGGTTGCTATCGTTCCCTGGCCAGGGGTACTGGTAAACTGCAACTGCCCATGGTGCCGCTCGATAATCCCAAAACTGACGGCCAGACCCAATCCCGTACCAACTCCAACCGGCCTGGTCGTAAAGAATGGCTCGCCCAGATGCGCCAGCGTGTCCGCACTCATCCCCTCGCCCGTATCACGCACCGTCACGACAACCTGCTGGTCGCGCACCTCACTCTTGACCCAGATCTGGCCCTTGTGCGCAATGGACTGCATGGCATTCGTCAGCAGATTTAGAAAGACTTGGTTTAGCTCCCCATGGTGGCACATAATAGGCGGAAGCTGGCCATACTGCTCAATAATCTCGATGCGTTCCTTACACAGCGAGCGCACAATCCGTACCGTGCTGGCTAAGCCTTGATTCAGATCCGCCGCTTTGATCTGGGCTTCATCTAGTCGGACAAAGGTACGCAACGACTGTACGATCCCGCTCAAACGCTCAATCCCTTGCTGACTCTCAGTCACCACATCGCGCAGATCGTCCCAGAGATACTCCAGATCCGCATCCAGCTCGGCGGTAGTAATGGCTGCCTGTTGCTGTGGATCAGCACCGGGCTTCAGCGCGGCATAGGCACCAAAGAGTCGCTGTATGGCCGGTACCAGATGTGCCAGGTGCGCCAGATTGTTGCTAATAAACCCCAGCGGTGTATTCATCTCATGTGCCACACCAGCTACCAACTGGCCCAGCGCCCGCATTTTTTCTGACTGAACCAGTTGCGCCTGGGTCGCCTTCAGTGCCGCATGGGTCTTCTCCAACTGCAGGAGCGCACCTTCCAGTTGCTGATTCGATTCGGCCAGGCGCGCCGTTAAATCCAGCGTCTGCGACAGATCGCGTCCAATTGCTGCCAGACCGAGCGCCGCCCCATCTGCAGCAGTTAGCAGCGACGTTGTGTAGCCGATCAGGATCGGTGCCCGCCCCGGCTGGAGATGATCAAGCTCCCAATCTTGCACACTACCTTCGGCAAAGGTGTATTCAAGCATACGTCGCGCCTTGGCATGACTGAACGGATCCAGCAGTGTCTCAAACGGCTGGCCGATACATTCCGCTGCCGAACGCCCACAGAGGCGTTCGGCAGCCGGATTCATACTGGTAATGCAGCCGGCCCGATCAAGCGTGAACAACATAAGACAGGTTTGCTCAAACAGCAGTGTCGGCCACACCAGAGCGCATTCAGGCCCAGTATCGATCATACTACCTCAGGATAATGTTTTCTTGAGCGCCAGAAAATTCACCCGATAATAGGTTGCCAGATACCCCATCAACTCCACCAGCAGCAAATGACTCTCCTCGATCAATGCCTGCTTGCGTAATGAATATGCATCCACCAGCTTTTCCTTGAGCGCAGCACTATGGATTTCTACCACATCACGCGGACCAGCGCGCAATTGTCCCAGTTGTTTACTCATCGCACGTAACTTCTGAGAGATCTGGTGATCAACCTTATAGACGCGCTGGTTCAGCGCTAATTCGAGCAACTCGCCATAATGCAGCATCAAGCGCTGAAAGAGTTCCGGCATACTCTTACTCACAAGCCCCCGCGTCGATAGTGGAGCATCAGTGGGAACCTGTCGCGTACTCCGCTCTGGATCGGTCGTATCAGGACGATCAGGCCAATCAGTTTCGCGCTCCGCTTCGCTGGTCAAAAAGACCTGTGTTGTCTCACCACCAGCAATCTGCTCCAACATCTGCTGGAGTTCCGCCATGTCTTGATGCATCCGGGTCACGGCCTCTGCCGAGCGGTGCAGAACCTCGCGGTTGAGGAAGCTGGCATGGTAGGTATGTACTGCGTTATTCAAGCGCTCACGTAATGCGGCAATATCCCACGGCTTGGGAATATAGCCGCGCACGGTTCCCAGATTAATCGCATCCACCAGTGCCACTATGTCGGTATAGCCAGAGATAATGATCCCAACCGCGTCCGGCCGAATAGTCTGGATTTGCTCCAGCAGCTCAACGCCGGTCAACCCCGGCATCCGTTGATCAGTGAGTACGACGGCAATATCCTCACGAGCCATAATCTCAAGCGCCGCTACCGCTGAATTGGCCGTAAAGACGATAAACTGATCACGCAAACTGCGTGCCAGCGAACGGGTGACATGCTCATCATCGTCAACGATGAGAATGCCCGGTCGCATCATGGTATGATCAGCCGCAGTATCAACCATACAGGAGTCACCATCTCTTAGGCACAAACTATGTCACTCTTAGCTTTCCGCAAACCAGGAATACCAGGCGTGTCTCACGATGTTTTTCGATTGCGGCGTACGATACACTTGATCTGAACCGCTACATTCCCATCATGAACCAACTCTCTTATACCATGGTATAGTGAGGATCGGCTTTGTCAAGCTCTATTTTCGACCCGATAGGAAGGTATGCATCTGGAAACATTGAGTGCCCTGCGCTCGGCAACTGGTCAGGCGTTACTGGCAGAACTGGCCACACGCCACCTGAGCGAGGCGGATGTACTGCGCGAACTGACGCGCCTGCGTCCTCGCTACCCGGCAGATCTGGCACGAGCGGCCATTGAGCAGACCCTGCTGCGGCAACGGGCACGGGCAAAATTCAGCCAGGCTGACCGGCTCTATTTCACCCGCGAGGCGCTGGAGCAAGCCACCAGCGAACCAGTCGCCACTCACCGTGCCCACCGACTGGCCGATTATGCACATGTGGCAGACCTCTGCTGTGGTATTGGTGGTGATCTCCTGGCACTGGCGACGGCTGGCCCGTCTGTCACTGCCGTTGACCACGATGAGCTACGCCTGGCGCTGGCAGCTGCGAATGCAGCCGTACTCGGTGTGGATCAGCGAATACGCTTTGTGTGTGCCGATGTGCTATCTATGTCGCCACCACCTGCTGATGCCCTGTTCTGTGATCCCGGGCGACGCACTGGCGGACGGCGGCGCTTCGCGGTTGAGCAGTATGAGCCACCGCTGGCGCAGATCCTCGCCTGGCAAGACCGAACACCGGCACTGGCGGTTAAACTGGGGCCAGGAGTCAACCTGGCCGAACTGCCAGACACGCCAGGCTATGAAATCGAATTTGTCTCGCTCAACGGTGAACTTAAGGAGGCCACGCTCTGGTGTGGCCCGCTGGCAACTACACCGCGTCGGGCAACCGTGTTGCACCAGGCAACAACCGACCTTACACCAGTTTTGATGGCAACCATGACCGCTGACACGATGCCTCCGCCATCCCGACTGGCCCTACCGGGCAGATTCCTCTATGAACCAGACCCGGCCATCATCCGGGCTGGATTGGTGGCCAGACTGGCGGCACAACTCGACGCCGCCCAACTTGATGCCGACATTGCCTATCTCACCGCCGATCAGTATGTCGCAACACCCTTTGCCCGCATATGGCGCGTGCTGGAATGGCTACCCTTCAACCTGAAGCGACTGCGGGCGCGGCTGCGTGAGCTTGACGCTGGCACTGTCACCGTCAAGAAGCGCGGTTCGCCACTCGACACTGATGTGCTGGCACGTCAACTCCGTGGGCGCGGCACGTGTTCGCTCATCGTGGTGCTGACGCATGCCAGCAGGCACCCGGTAGCGCTGATTTGCGCGAAATGCTAAGACGTGCTACATTTTTACATTCTGTTGCCATCACGAGCTTTGTTGATCACCACAGAGATATGGACGGCCCACAAAGGCCTGTTTCTCTCGCTTAATTCGGTGGTTTTCGGGCCTCTGTGGTCGATCCTTTCGGGAACTTCTCGTGGTATCACCCTCTTAACATATAAGGAGTTATTATGTCTATCCCAAATCGCTTTGCATTTTTTAATGGCGAGATTGTCCCGATCGAGCAGGCCAGAGTAAGCGTGATGACGAATGGACTCAACTATGGCACTGGCTGCTTTGAAGGTATTCGCGCCTACTGGAACGTTGAGGAAGAGCAACTCCTGATATTTCAGTTACAGGCCCATATGGAGCGGCTCAAACGTTCGTGCAAGATTCTGTATATGGATATTCCCTACACCGTCGATGAGTTATGCCAGATTACACTTGATCTACTGCGGCACGAGGGCTTTCAGGAAGATACCTATATCCGCCCGCTGGTCTACAAGAGCGACCCGGCGATTGCGGTGCAGATGAACAATCTGACGGATTCGTTTACGCTGTTTGCCCTCCCTTTCGGCCAGTATATTGCCGGTAGTGCCGCTCGTGTCTGTGTATCATCGTGGCGACGTATCGAAGACAACGTCATTCCGGCCCGCGCCAAACCTACCGGTGCCTATATCAACACCGCGTTGGCAAAAACCGAGGCACTGCTCAACGGCTATGACGAAGCGATTGTCCTCAGTGCCGACGGGCAGGTATCCGAGGCCAGTTCAGCCAACTTGTTTATCGTGCGCAATGGAACACTCATTACGCCTCCTGTGACCAGCGATATTCTGGAGGGCATCACCCGCCAGGTGGTGGTCGAACTGGCACGCACAGAGTTGCACGCTCCTGTGATCGAGCGGGGTATTGATCGCACTGAGTTATATCTGGCCGACGAAGTTTTCTTTTGCGGCACAGGCGTCGAGGTCAAGCCAATTATCGAGATTGACCGTCGCCCGGTTGGTAACGGTATGATTGGCCCTATCAGTGCCCGCCTGGTGCAGCATTATGGTGATGTGGTGCGCGGTCGCAACGCCCATTACCGTCACTGGTGTACCGTTGTTTGATAAACGCCTAATTGCGGCTCTTGAGCGCTCGTTCAATATCACGCTGTGCATCGCGCTTCGCAATATCTTCGCGCTTGTCGTACAATTTTTTGCCACGAGCTATACCCAGTTCTACTTTGGCCCGACGACCCTTAAAGTAGATCCGCAACGGTACCAGGGTCAGCCCTTTCTGGCGCACCAGTCCGATCAAGCGGCGAATTTCGCGGCGGTGAAGCAGCAATTTGCGCGGGCGCATCGGATCGTGATTAAAGTAGGTTCCAGACTGTTCGTAGGGCGCGATATGCGCGTCATACAAAAACACCTCGTTGTTAAAAACACGGGCGTAACTTCCGCGCAAGTTCACACGCCCGGCACGCACCGATTTGATCTCGCTACCGGTCAGGACGATGCCGGATTCGATTGATTCTTCGATATGGTAATCGTGACGTGCGCGCCGATTCTCGGCCACAACACCCAGGTGCACTTTTTTTTCTGCCACAGGAAACCTTCATACCCAATAAGGAAGCAGCATGTTCGCCTATGTGCTGTTCACGCGCATTCCCTGATTATATCATAGAACCGCTCCTACGATGGGCCAGGTCTCGTCGTCTCGCACCCTGGGCCAGATAGCTGAAAGGTAACAGGGAACACAAGGCAGGTGTCCGAGCCACCCGGCCTGAGTAGGGGCGGGGGTACCCTGCCTCTATAGCCACGGCTAACGATGGGCAACCCGGCCCGCCCGCACTCCACCTCGGAGGAACCCGAAGCGAGGAGCGAGGAACGAGAGGAGAGAACCTCACTTCTCACTCCGCTCTCCTCTTCCCTCACTTCTCGCCAGCGCCCCGGAGGGACGCGCACCCATTCCCGTCACGCCTAACACCTCATCACCTCTCTCGCCTGCAAGCGTCCTACGTCTTGCATATAACATCTTGCTCATCCAACAACCTGATAGGTATGCTATAATCGGCACACGTTACGGGCAAAACGGTTAGGAAAGGAACAAACAAATATGCGTCAAACACTGATTGCATGGCTACTACTATTCGTACCGATTGTGCCATTGATGTCTGCATGTGGCAACGGCACAGCCGAAACCCCATCCCCCCCACCACTTGCTGAAACAGACGAAACGCCGGACAGCATCCCGACTGGCAATGGAGACTTGCAGGTTGCACTCGTTACTGATCTGGGACGGGTCAACGATGGCACCTTCAACGAGTTTGCCCATATGGGCGTGGTTCAGGCGCAGGAAGAATTTGGCTTCTTATATCGCTATATCGAAACCCAGGCGATGGCTGATTATACCGCCAATATTCAAACGTTTATTGACGAGCAATATGATGTCATTGTCACCGTCGGGTTTCTGATTCAGGATGAGACCCTCGCCGCCGCACGTGCCAATCCAGAGATCATCTTTATCGGGGTTGATCAGTTCTATGCTGGCGACGATGTACTCCCCAATCTGATCGGGTTACAGTTCCGCGAAGATCAGGCCGGGTTCCTGGCCGGAGCCATGGCCGGGATGATGACCCGGAGCGGCACGGTGGGAGTTGTCGCCGGGGAAGAAATTCCCCCCGTGAAACGCTTTCGCAATGGCTTTAATAACGGTGCACGGTATGTCAATCCTGATGTCAACCTGGTTGGTACCTATGTTCCATCGTTCATCAACTCGGCGCTCGGCATTAGCACTGCCGAACAGTTTATCGGTGAAGGAGCCGATGTCATTTTTGGCGCGGGCGGGCCAATGGGCAGCGCCGCTATCCGTGCGGCCGCCGAGGCTGGCGTATATGTGATTGGGGTCGATCAAGACGAATACAATACTACCTTTGGGCGCGGGGCCACCCCTGGTGCAGATCGAATCCTGACAAGCGCGATCAAGCGTGTCGATGTGGCAGTATATGACCAGATCCGGGCCGTGGTTGAGGGTACCTTTGAGAGTACGGGTATCGTTGTCTATGAAGCAGCCAATGGTGGCATTGGGTATGCCGATTTCCACGATGCCGCCGCTGTTATTCCCGAAGCGGTACAACAGCGTATGGCCGAAATCTTGCAGATGCTGGTTGATGAAACACTGACCACGGGCGTCGATCCAGTCAGTGGTGACCTGGATCCGGCTACCATTCCTGACCCGGTGCCGTTTGAGGCTTAGCCTGTGCGCATACGCGGAACCACTGCCACCGAGTGGGTACGGAATGCAGCCCGCTGGGCCGCAATATCTTGTGCATAATCCGGATTAAGCAACAACACGCGCCGATAGGCAACCTCGGCTTCCTGGTAGGCTGAGGTTGCCTCCCCCACTCGCCCTTGCAGCTCATACAGTACACTGAGTGCAAGCTGGCCTTGAATGTAGCGGGCGAGGAGTATTTCACGCTGTTCTTCGACATAGTAGGAGTCGCCAAAAAAAGGGCAATCGTCCATATAATCACCACGATACAACTGCACGGCATGCCGCAGCGTCATGAGGGCGGCATCGAAGCGCCCCTGGTGAAACTCGTTGATCCCCTGCTCAACAGCGGATACGAACACCTCGGTATCACACCAGCTCACCACTGCCGGCTCCAGCCAGTAGCGTCCGTGATGATACTGGATCATCTGGCTTTTACTGGCTCGACTCAGATCTGGTTCAAGCGTGCGCCGCAAGGCCGCCAGTGTGCGGTGAAACGCACTGTCGGTTTTCTCAATATTGAGGCCATCGCCCGCATCTGGCCAGATAATCTCTGCCGCCTCATCTTTGGTAATCCCCTTGCCACGGCGGTCAAACAAAAAAGCAAACAGTGCCTCGGCCTGATGGGTGCCCGCTTTGTCACCGCCCCAGCGGGTAATCACTTCCCCATCACGTTCCACCCGCAGCGATCCCAGAGCATAGACCACCAGGCCTCTGGGAGTAACAGCAGCTGCTTCGCGCTCACGTGTGGCCGCCGCCGTCTGGCGGGCCAGTTCTTCTTGCTGCGCTTCCAGCAGGCGACTCTGCTCAGCCAGATGGGCCATCACTGACTGCTGCTCCGCACGTGCGTGGGCATGACTGATCACCAGCGCCAGATAACTGCTCAAATAGTCCAGCAAGCCCCGTTCGACGGTCGTAAACGTTTGCTCCGAATACCGTGGGCCCAGCGCCATCAAGCCCAGACATTCGGTGCCGCGTCGGAGTGGTAGCAAAAACTGGGCCGCCGGCCAGGGGATCCAGGGACGGGTCAGCGTCTGGAGTTCAGTTATGTCTGGCACAGCAGGGAGTGAACCATCGACAGTCGTCGGCCCGTACCTGGCCTCAATCACCAACCCTTCGGCAGTAGCAACAGCAATCAGGCCCTCGCGCACACCTAACGCTCGACAAACGGCCGTTAGTGTCGTATGCAGTTGCTCATCCAATTCACCACGTTGGAACACATCATCGCTCAACGTCTGCACCAGGCGCCCATAATCGAACTCGCGGCGGTAAAAGCGGCGATCAAATTCGGCACGAAACCACTCGCTTAAGGGATTGAGCGAGGCGACCAGAAACACCATGGCCAGGATTGTCACCAGCGGCATATCGATCTGCAACCACCGCCGCGTCTGCCACTCAAGCAGCAACAGCAGGCTGACATACAATGCGGTCACCAGACTACCGGCCATCGAGAAGAAAAATGTACGTCGGGCCACCCGCGTCGGCAGCAACGCCCGGTAGGACAGCATTGCATAAGCCAGCACCACCATAGCTATCAGAATCAGCGTCCGTGACACTCCATGAGAGATAATCCACAGCAGACCAGGCATCGTATATTCGGAGAGCATACGTGCGATAATGCCCATAAATGCGCCACTTACTCCCAGAACAGCAGTCCACTCAAAGATCCGCTGGAGCAACTGCTCTTGCTCATCGGCTAATTTCTGGCGATAATTCATACGCATCAGTATCACTGCCAGTAGCAGTGGCAACGAGCGTTGCGCAATCCAGAACCAGGCCAGGGCAGTCCATGGTGCTGCTAGAACTGGCTCGGTACGCACCCCGATGGCGGTCATCTGTCCAAAGGTAACATCACCCAGTGCTGCATAGAGGGCGAGCAACAGCCCTGTGGTATAGCAGAGACTCGGCAAAAAGCGGCGCACAGCGGTGGCATACCTGTCTGCCACCAGATAGAGAATAAAGTGTAGAAAAGCAGGCGGGGTCAACACCGTAGCAATCAGTTGTGCCCGATCAAACATCTGCTGCACACCTGTTTCTGGTGTCAGGCGAGGCAAAATTGCTGTCATACCATACACTGCCAGCCAGAGACAAAACCAGGCAAAGGCCCGGGTTGTGCGATCACGCGGTGCGCGAACGAGCAAACTCAGCCCCAACCAGCAAGATAGCACGGCCATCAGAAAATCCGGCCCATAGTAGATCAATGCTTGCATGATCATGTATCATAGCATACCACTATGCCTACAGCAACTACCCATACTATGGCGGTAACGTTTCAACACATGAAACCATCAAAGGTTCGCAGAGTATTCTCATTTTGTTATGAAAGGTCAGGAACATGACAGATCGTCTCATCGTTATTGGCGGGGTTGCCGCTGGCATGAGCGCTGCGGCCAAAGCACGCCGCACACGGAAAGATATGGAGATTGTGGTCTATGAACAGACCGGCTATATTAGTTACGGCTCCTGTGGTTTCCCCTATGTCATTAAAGGCGAAATTCCGCGCATCCAGGATGTGATCGTACGTACCCCCCAGGATTTTATCAAGCAGAACATCTTCGCTCACGTGCGACACCAGGTTCTGGAAATTGATCCCCAGCAGCATACGCTCCAGGTTCGTAACCTCGAAACAGGGGCCGAGTTTACTGATCACTGGGATCGACTGATTCTCAGCACGGGCGGCAGTGCTACCCGTCCGCCCATCCCTGGCCTGGATTTGCCTGGCATCTTCACGCTACGCAATGTTGAGGACACGATCGCCATCCATGATTGGATTGCCCGGCAACGTCCCCAACGCGGCGTCATCGTTGGCGGTGGATACATTGGCCTGGAGATGGCCGAGGCACTGGCGGCGCATGGCATACAATTGACCCTGGTCGAGATGCTGCCGCAGGTGATGGGTAATATGGACGCCGATATGGCAGCCCACGTTCAGGAAGAACTGGTACGGCAGCACGTTGATCTGCGGCTTGAACATGGCGTGGAGGCCTTTGTCGGCAATGGCCGTGTGCGCGAAGTAGTGGCCGCCGGTCAGCATTTCCCGGCCGACATCGTTATCTTTAGCGTTGGGGTTAAACCCGCTGCGACGCTGGCCCGTGCTGCTGGGATCGCACTGGGGCCAACCGGCGCAGTGGCGGTTGATGATCATCAGCGCACCAACGTGGAACAGATCTGGGCTGCAGGTGATGTAGCCGAAGCCCTGGATCTGGTGACGGGTAAACCGACCTATGTACCGCTAGGCACCACAGCCAACAAGCAGGGGCGCGTTGCCGGCGAGAATGCCGCCGGAGGGGATGCCGCCTTCAAAGGCATCGTCAGCACGGCCGTCGTCAAGGTGTTTGATTGCGAGGCCGCCCGCACTGGCCTCTCCGAGCGCCATGCTCGTGCAGAAGGCCTGGACATCGAGACCGTCACAGCTACTGCCAATTCGCGGGCACACTATATGCCCGATCACCAGTCTCTCCATGTCAAGCTCGTCTTTGAGCGCGGCTCACAACGCCTGCTAGGGGCACAAATGGTTGGAGGTGAGGGCGTTGCCAAACGCATTGATGTCATCGCTGCTGCGCTGCACGCCCACTGGACAACGTATGACCTGGCCGAACTGGATCTGAGCTATGCTCCGCCCTTCGCCCCGGTCTGGGATCCAATCCTGGTGGCGGCCAACCTTGCCAATCGGTAAAACCACGGCTCTGGAAAGCTGGATAATACTGTGCTGGTGCGATGGCTCGATGCCTGACACCAGCACGGTGTTTTTGCCCGTGCTAGCATCGCTCGAAGAGCAGAACGCGCAACGCGCAACGCGCAAAAACATGCCACCATGCTCGCGTTGCCCTTACGTCCAATTGAAACCGTAGCGGTCATAGCAGAACCATCCTACTACAGTTTGTAAGTCCCGGTTCAAAATGCGACGCAAGTACTATAGACAAAGCTTTTACTTCTGGCGTATGATGGTTAGCAAGATCATGCATTCATTCTGATGCTCACTAAAAAAGTCTTCTCTGGACGACAGAATAAACATTGAGGAGGCGATGGAAGCTACCGTACATCAAACAACCGCAACTGTGCCATCATCTTGTGCTTATAACAGCGATTCGCATATTTATCTGACATTGAAAGGACTTGCCGTGACGCAGATTAGCACATCTTCTTATGACATTCTCGCTGATTCAAATCGTATGGTTGCATTACTGGAGCGTTACCGCACTGATTTGCCTTTTGTGGATAAAGAACTGACACTGCATCAATCTCTGCGCCATGAATTGGAAACACATCAACGGGCTGGTGAACGCTCACTGGCCGAATGGCGTCAGGCACTGGCCCGGCGTTGGGAATGTGAGATAGCGGGACAGCGGTTCTACATGCATATGCATCGCCAGTTGTGTGACTACTTTGGTGCCGATTCGCCGTATCTCAAGATTATGCTCCCAGATAACACCCGGAGTGCACGTACGGCGGTTGAGTTACTCAACGACCTGCGTCGATTACAGGCTTCGCTGGAAATTCTTCAGCCACAACCGCCATTCGTCTGCCTGGAACTGCCCGCCCTGACACAGGTTTGCACCGATTTAGAGGAAGCCCTGAACTGGACGCAGCGGTGCGAAGCTCAGCGCCGCACCGCTATGCTTGAACAGCGACTGGCCCACAACGTCTATTATCACGCCCGCGCCCAGACTCAGCGCTTGCTCAATGAATATATCGGCTGTGGACAGGAAGCACAATTGGCGAATGCCGATGTTGATGATCTGGATGATCTGGAAGTCAGCATGCATGATGGTCGAAGAGGTATGACAACGACAATGTGATGTTCTTCCCACGAAAGAACCGGAGGGTACTGAGAGACTGAACGGTTTTCTGGTTGTCTGCGGCACGCTCTGCAGGGCAACAGTGAGGGAAGAGGAGTGAGGAGGAAGAAGCGCGGGTTCTTGCTTCTCGCTCCACTTCCTTGCTCTTCGCGCCAGGCGCGGGTTCTCGCTTCTCACCCCTCTTTTCTTTGTTCTCTTTTCTCGCCTTACTCGTTATAGCAAACCTATTGCAATGAATGAATGATAAACCTGGAGCCCAGACTTACGCCGGAACCGAGCGTTACCAGGCTCACGCCTGGGCTCGACTTCAGCCAGTATGACATTGCGGTCAGCCATCTGCCGTCAACGGTGTTACACCACCGCTAGCAGCGGGCGTGTGTCAAGCGCAATCGCTGTGTATACGTGCTGGTCAAGCACCGAACGCTGAAAGCACAGACGACGCTCGCTCAACTCGCTGGCAACCTCACGAATACTCGTTCGCACATCTATCTGCAACCGAGCGGCAAGCTGGCGTGCCAGATCGCGGACGGGAGCCTGATCCACAAACAGAAGCGCCTCCGGCTGTCGTTCGTCCACAAATTGCAGCAGATCATCAACCTGATCCGCCCGGCGATCACCGGCTACGGCAACCAGTGGTATCACCGTCGTTGCACCCGCAGTAATGAACACCTCCGGTTGCACATCGGCCCCGGGCAAAAGAACCCCTGCTGGTGCATGCAATGTTTGCGCCAGTTTCGCCGCCTGGGTCACCAATTGTTGCGCTTCACCACCCGTATCCGCAACGACTACCCAGACCCCGTTGTACACCTCTAATTGTGCTGGTAGACCATACGTTGATACCGGCAGGATTGCCCGTTGTGGACAGACAGAAATACATAACAAACAGTCAATACAATTCTCGTAAATGTGGGGGACGGCCTGACCCCGATCGTTGGAGATCAATCCGATGGCATCATAGGGACAGGCAGTGATACAGACCTGGCTGCACTGACAGCGGTCTTCATTGACAATTACAGCGGGCATACCAGGCTCCTCTCTATGAACCAGTGAATGTTTATCAATAAACCTGATCCCTACAACAATGTTCTGCCAATATAATCTGTACGCTAACTATTACGATAACGAGACATCCCCTGGATAAGGAGGCACAGCACTGGCGAGAAGTGAGGGAAGAGGAGCGAGGAATGAGAATAGAGGGTACTCCCCTCTCGCTCCTCGCTTCGCGCTCCTCGCCAGGCCCCCGCACCTCTGTCGAGATGAAAGCTCGTTGTCGTACTATCCCATATCAGTCAACCCATACCTGACAGAAGGCTGTGAGCATGTGTTCTGAGCAAGTTATCTATGTGCCGCCGAGTGCTGTCATGCCAATTGAACCCTCGTGTTGATGAACAGAATAGGAACAACCGACCAGTGTTTCAGGAGATTTTGAGATTATCGAGGAGGTACCTGGCCAGAACAGAAACCGATCAACATCCTGACAGTCAGAAGTTGTATTTATAACGCAGTGCGTCTAACGCAGTGCATTATAACATAATCTGTAGCAGTCTGCCTAGCAGAGTGGACAAGGAAGGGTACAGTCACGCCGCACGCCTCAATGCTGACGGGCGCAGCCATGAGCAAACATGGCACGGGCGCAGGCATTCTCTTGCCACGGCTGCGCCCCTACATGCACGCGCCGCGTCTCGTCGCCTCGTTACCGCCATCCAGGACACCAAGTACCAAAGATACTTTGCGTCTTTGCCCTTTTGCGCCTTTGCGTTAAAAAAAGGAACGTCTGGCTCGCCGCCTCACGTCTCGTACCCTACGCCTACGATACACACCAACAAAATCTTTGCGCCTTTGCGTTAAAAAAAGAACGTTCCTCTGTCCCCTATAAAGGCACCTCATCCCTGATCCCCAGAAGTTGCGCGACCAGCGGTAACACCGCCTCGGCGCGCACGGGATCGAAGCGGGTTGCCGATTCGTCTGTGTTAACGCCAGGACGATTCTGCGCTGAGCGCACGCATGCGCTCACCCAGGTTGCGGCGCCCCGGCGGTCGAAATGTGGCAAAGGTGCACCGCAGCAACGGTAATAGCTGTGGGAAAACGTTGCCAGGAAGGTTTGTCATCCAGTAGAGGTATCGCTCAACGTGACGCGAAAGTTTCTCAACATTTCCTCCAGGATGGTTACTGGAGGGCCAGTTGTCTGAGGCTCAACCTGAACCCATACATCGAACATATATCTGTCAATTGGAATAAACGCATGCTGTGCCCACCAGCGACGCTGATCGCCGACTGGGTAGGAGTGTTCTAGGGTGTATACTCGGCCCACTCCCGCTGGGGTAGACACAGCATTAAACGACCGAACAGTACTGTGATTTGGAAGGATACAGGTATACATAAGATCAGTGGTTTGCTCTGGTGCACAGCGGCTACGAATAGTAATCCCTCCGATATATGATTGATCCTCCCACCGAATGGTGGGTGTTTCCGCTGCTGTAACTGCCTGGAAGCGCAGTCCCGCTGCATTTTCGTCTACCAACATCCATGTCGCCGGCACTGTTACTGTATAGGTCAAGCCCGCAGTACTCGCTGTATATGTTTGCGTTGCAGGATGTGTTACACCTGGCGCGGCAATCAGATTCTCTGTATCTGTGCTGCTCATACAACTGCTTAGGAGCGTGATTACAACCAACATTATTATGCGGTATCTCATATGCCAGTTTACCTCAGCATTCAAAACATCCCATTTAGGGTAGTAGACACGATATCAGCCATATCCCTTGACAGCATGTGCATCAGCACGGTACGTATTGACAGCCCGGTCTGAGTCTGACCACTCATAATGACTATGTTCAGGCGATGCTGATCGCCGCCGTTGCTGAGACGCCAATACAGGTGCAACCCATCCTGTTCGGCATCGAGTATATGCCTCGGCAGACCAGCGCACGCCGGTGCATCGCCTGGGGCGTACGTTCTCCACCACCATCAAGCGGAATCGGCAGTACAATCAGATCGGTAAAGTCACGAACATCGGGTGCTGCGTTTTTTCCCCCTTTCAGACCGCTCACGGGGGATCAGCTTTCAAGTACAGGTTTTTGCGCAAAGAGCGGGTTTTGCCCCATCAGGAGGCCCAAAAAAGCAATTAAAATATTCACTAGCTCCTGATCATAGACGCCTGCAACATATTATACTGCGACTTCAACCTGTGGGGTACGGCTGTATCGGTGACCCTATGCTATAATAGAGGCAGTAGATCCGCGTTATCGAACATGACATACGTGGTGACATGAATCCCACATGCTTTTTGCCGGCGACAGCGTGGCAGAGACAAAGTACCGCTCTGCCGAAGGCGAAAAAGATGTGCACAACGACCGACCGCGTCGGTCGTGTTCTCTACCAGAGTCTCCCTATGCCAGCATCAGACGTGATTCACGGTACGGAACGCGCTTATAAAAGATGGATGGATTATTACCGACGATCCCTATGTCATTCGCCATAATGAAATTACCCTGGTTGCCGATCTCGGTGCAGAACGAGCGCTTGCCGCCGAACGGAACGGACAGAAGATCGTCGTTGAGATTAAGAGTTTTCTGCATGCTTCCCCGATCCAGGATTTGAAGTTAGCTCTGGGACAGTATGATCTCTATCGTGGGTTTCTAGAACGCACGGCACCCGATCAGCGAAACAAGTACGCAGGTGAGAATAACTTGTCGTTCAACATTAAAGACGACACTTGTAGATTATGGGAAAGATTATGAGAACGCAGAAAAATTGTCGTCACTCGTGAGTGAAATCTCACAGGCAGTTCAGTGGCAAAACTTTGTTTCTGGCAAAATGCGCCCAACATCCAACATCGTCCTGGGAAACAGCACCTACGCTGGTGTGAGTTGAAACCCAAGGCGGGCAGCTTTTTTCTGCAGGTAGCACACCTGCTGTTGGCGGTAGCGAGGTTCGTATTCTTCCACACGCAACGGTTGGTATTCGACTTTGTCCTTTACCATGCGATAGTACACCCGCGCCATCAGATGCGCCGTGACCACCGCTGCCTGCGCCGGGCCAATGCGCGCCTTCATCCGCCGATAAAAGACGCCAAAGACGCAATCCGAGCGCATGACCGAAGCAGCCGCCTTACGAAACGCCTGTCTGGCGCGGTTGCGGGTCTTGAGCGTGGCGCTGCGTAGCACCTTGCCGCCGGAGATGTCGTTCTTCGGCGCCAGTCCCAGCCAGGAACAGAAGTGTTTTTCGTTGGGGAATTTCGTCATATCCGTGCCGGTCTCCATGACGATTTCCTGAGCCAGGACTTCGCTCCGGCCGCGCATGGCGGTCACGTCCACGCCGCAGATGCGCTTGAGATGCTTGCGGATGGCACCGCCTTTGGGGGCGTTCTTGCTGTGGCTCTTGCGCTTGTGTTCGGGGACAGACGCGGGGGCATCATCGTCGCAGCCGTTTTCGCCGGGGCGGACGGTGCCGTACACGCGCTCGATCTCGGCGTCGCCGGCTTCGATCTGACGGGTGGAGAAGTCGTACAGCTCCAGCGATTGCTTGAGGACGAAGAGATGCTCTGCGCGCCAGGTGCCGGTCAGGGCCTGGGCGATCGCGTCTTCATCCTTCTTACAGCGATAATCGCGCAGCGCCGCCAATTTATGCGGGTCACGTTCCCCGGCGACGATGGCGCGGATGATGCGCAAGCCGGTGTCGCCGGTGGGGTTGGAGACCGCCTGGTCGAGGCGGATGTTCATGTGGATCAACGCTTGCTGCATGTGCAGGATGGGCGGAGAGCGATGCTCAATCAGTTGAGCGCGATGGCGCAGCAGTGAGCGCAGGGCAATCAGGTCGGCGTTGGGGCGGAAGGAGGCTTTCAACAAGCCGCGGGTGTGCAGGGTCTGAATCCATTGACAATCGAGCACGCCCGACTTGCGTCCGGGGATGCGCCGCAGGGAGCGGGCGCTGACCAGGCAACAGCGAAAACCCGCCGCTTCGAGCGTCTCGAAGAGCGGGATCCAGGAGACGCCAGTGCTTTCCATCACCACTGTCTCGATGTGATGTTCTTTGAGCCAGTCGGCCAGGGCGTGCAAATCGGCGGTGGACACGCCCAAGGTGCGTACCAATTGAGGATGGTCGGCACCGGGAAGACACACATAGATTTCGTGTGCGCCGATGTCGGCGCTGGCAGCATGGGGGCGCAGGATGGGCAGGCTGGCGGTGGAACGCACTTCGACCTGGGAAGAGGGAGGACGCGAAGCTTACTTGGACACAGAAGAACCTCCTGGGAGAAAAAATGGTCAGGCCCAGTCTCCTGGGTAAGATAGCAGGCTCATCGGGGGCACTGAACGTGCCACCCGAGAAGAAATCATCGTGGCCGGACCCCAGAGTGCAACTCGGGTCGGGCATGAGCCCGGACACCAATGCGAAACTCCAGCTTGCGTGCCTGACGCCCAGCACGTATACTACAGCCAAAAAGCACGGCAAATCTGTTTCATCCGGTTGGAAGGCCGGCCCAGCCAGGGAGTGTTCCAGCCGACCGCCGCTTCGCGGCTCGCTGCGCTCGCCGCTCGCGTCTGCGGCTGACGCGCAAGTCGTTCGGCGGCGTGCGTAGCAGTTCCTCGGAACAAGGTCAAATATTCCTATGAATCGTCGAGTGTTTCTTAACCTGTTGCTCACAATGCTGGCAAGTGCAGGGGTTTCGGCGTGCACTGATGCGCTTGAACCACAACCTGCGCCCAAAGTGCCAGACGCCAATGCTCCATGGGATGTTATCGTCGTTGGCGCAGGCATTGCCGGGTTGCGCGCTGCTCAGAAACTTCAGCAAGACGGACAGCGGGTGCTGCTCCTTGAAGCGCGTAATCGTATCGGCGGGCGAATTTGGACGGATACTGACAATGGACAGCCGTTAGACCTGGGCGCATCCTGGATTCATGGTATACGCGGTAACCCTATCACTACTCTTGCCAATCAACTGGGGGCAACACTTATCGCCACTGACTATGAAGACCAAAAACGATGCGACGCCAACGGTGAACCGCTCTCCGCAGACCTCGACCACCGCGTCGAGGAATTGCTAGACCGTTATTTTGAACTGGCGCGCAAGTACGCTGAGAACCAAGACTATGATGTAAGTCTGCAAGCCGCACTCGAAGCTGTTTTACGCGTTCACCCGCTCAACATGCAAGATTTGCGCTTGCTCAACTATGCGGTAAATACCACATTTGAGCATGAATATGCGGCCGATTCCAGCCAGTTATCTGCATGGTATTTTGATGAACAACAAGAATTCGATGGTGGCGATGTGATTTTTAGTCACGGCTATCGCACGATTGCAGATTTTCTAGCGCAAAATCTCGATATTCGTCTGAATCACGTTGTGCAACGCGTCACCTACGACGATAGCGGCGTAACAGTTGAAGCGGCGCAAGGGTGTTGGTCCGCTCAGGCCGTATTGCTTACTGTTCCGCTGGGAGTGTTACAGCGCGGGAGTATAAGATTTGAGCCGCTATTGCCCATGCCTAAACAACAAGCTCTGGAACGTGTTGCAATGGGCTTGTTGAACAAGTGCTACCTGATTTTTCCCGAGGTCTTTTGGGATGATGCCACTTTACTTGGTTATGTTGGGGATCGCAAGGGCGAGTGGGCCGAATGGCTAAATTTAGACGTGCTGCTTGGCGCGCCAATTCTTCTTGGTTTCAACGCTGGAGAGTACGCCCATACGCTGGAAGCGCAATCAGATGAGCAAATCGTTGCATCGGCAATGCAAACCTTGCAGAACATGTACGGTGAAAGTATCCCCAGCCCATTGCAGTATCGTATGACCCGCTGGGCGGCGGATCCCTACTCATTGGGTTCATATTCCTTTTTAGCAGTGGGGGCAAGTCCTGCTGATTATGACGCGCTCGCGCAACCGGTGGGGAAACGCCTGTTTTTTGCCGGTGAACACACACAGCGCAATCATCCTTCAACCGTTCACGGTGCGTATTTGTCTGGAGAACGTGCCGCTGACGAGATTTTGTCTGGACTGAAATAGGTTTTCTTGCTGGAGCATTTTTCCATCATTGCGTTATGAGATTACCCAGAAAGCCTTGGTGTCATGCCGCCCATCACGCGCTTGCATCGGACACTGCTTCGCGGCGCAGGTGAAGCGCAAACCGTTAGGCGGCTTAAAGCGAAACTTCGCGCAAGCACAAGGAGTATACACCCATGTCAAGCATAGTGAGCGTTAAAGGTTCTCAAGGCTATGTAATAAGTTCCGATAGCATCGTATTCAAATATCTCACTGACGCGACAGGCAATGTTACCGGCAAAATCAAAGGGGTAACGAGAAAGCTGTTTCAGATTCATGATGACATTGTTGTAGTTGGTTTGGGAAATTGGAACAGTTATTTTCCGATGTTTAATAAAGTGGCTCGAATGTCTTCATCAAAAGACATTTTGCTTGACGAACTCCGTTCTCGTGGCACAGAACTTACAGATACTCACATCTACATTTTTAGTAGGAGTGAGAATAGCGTTACTTGTGATATTGTCGAGAATAAACAAGTACGGACTAACCAGTCGGGAGCCATAATGTATCCCGAACCTGCGCTAAATTCGATGTTTCTGACATTATACGAGTCGACTGACGCTTTAAGAGTTCGGACAACAGGTATGTTAGGAATGGCGGCTCTTGTACACGCTTATAATTTATTTGCGGCGGCTCTATGCAACGATATTTCCGCACCTTTTGATACCATTCTTTTTACAAACGAAGGCATTTTCAATTTCAATGGCGGCGCAACCAGATTGCCCGTAGGTGATTTCTGCTAATAGTCAGCAAATCATAAGGAATGGGCGTACCGCTGAACACGGGCGTGCAGGCAACTCGCGTTCCACTCCGTTCCGCTGCGCTCGCTGCGCGGCGGCTGAAGCGCGTGCCGTTAGCCAGGGCGACGGAGGTCAATGGCACGTGAAATCAGAAAGGTGAACAAAAATGCTTCAAGTCAATCTGGAAGAAGCGAAAGATCGTTTGCTCGTATTAGTTGATGCTGTGCTGAAGGGTGAAACAGTATGGATCGTTAAAGACCTTTAGGAAACCATGCAACCGGCGGTTCCCTTCATTCAAGGTAGTTACTGCCGGGTATGGATCGTTAAAGACCTTTAGGAAACCATGCAACTGGTGCCTATGGTCTCTTCCACGCGCCGCCGGTTTGGAAGTGCAAAAGGATTGATTGTCATGGCGGATAATTTCGATGCACCACTCCCCGACTTTAACGCGTATATGCCATGAAACTACTCCTTGATACGCACGCTTTTCTGTGGTTCCTTGGTGGGGATGAGCGTCTCAGTCCCAGTGCACGGGTATTGATTAAAGATGTGAGCTGCGAAGGTGGCTACTTTACTGTTGCATCATCGTGACCCGTTTGATCGTTTGCTGGTTGCACAAGCGCGAGTCGAGCAAATGCCATTGGTGAGCAGTGACCCGGCGTTTGACGCACATGGCATTACGCGCTTGTGGTGAGATACAGACATCGTTGCGCTAGCTAACCAGCGCATCCAGCCGACATGCTCCGCTGCGCTTCGCAACGCCGCTGAACCGGAGCGTTGGGCGGCGGAGTGTGTTTGGCGTCAAGACATGGCACATTGAAGAGTATTGGAGGTAGAGATATGAAGCTGTTGAGGCAAGTTTTCAGATCTCAAGAAAATAGTCGCGTTGTCTGTTTCAGGGTTGAAAACTATGAGGAGATGTACCAACGTGATGAGGAGGTGATTACAAAACTAGAGAGAAACCTTGCAGCAGCGGGAGCAATCCCTGCCAAAATTGACTTTCGATCAAAACTCTGTTGTGCAACAATCACGGATCCAACTGTGAAGCTTGAAGACATCCAGCAAGTCCTGGAAACTCATAGCTTCTGCGTTACGCTCATCGATTCAGAAGTCAGAAAGGAGTAAAATGCCATGAGCGAGCTTAACCGCAGAGACTTTTTGAAGATAGGGGCAGGAAGACTGGCAGGCCTTGCTGCTGGCCAATTCTTGCCCCTGGATCACCCATTACAGCCTGGAATCGTTCGTGCCGACCCGGCTACCATGGAGCTAGCCAATGGGGCTTTTGTATTTGACCAGCGAGTGATCGGCCAGGTAGATGCTCAAGGTCGAGTGCTTCAAAGCACCCTTTGTAGAACAAGTGAAAGAAATGGCACGCAGGCATGGGTTTCAGATGCGTCTGATTCCGATGAAAAACACTCATCACACTACAATGAGGGAGCTGGTCATTGGGAGAGACCTGTCATGGTTGGACGAGCTACCCGCCATCCGCGAATCAGAGGTCAGATGTAGCGTAAAGAAAGCCAGGAGATAAACGTCCTGACCACTCGCTCCAGCCGACTGCTTCCTCGCTTGGCGCGGCTGAACACCGGCCGTTGGCACCGATGCGGGAACCACCGCTAGAGACCCGGCATGCCATGCCTCTAGCGGCCCCGATGAACCGGTTATTCATGCACGGCTGTCAGGAACCCTGCCCCAACCCGTGCATAACACCTCAGCCGGTCAGTTCAGAGTGGAATGATGCCTCCGCGATCATCTCGGGCCGGACAACCCCGTTCGCAAAGGGACGATCCGTGAGATTAGTGGTCGTGTCAGGTTCAGGTTGAATCAAATCACGTAAACCGCAACGCAGCTTTGCCAGCAAATCGTGGAGTTGGCGCTGTTCAGCAGGCGAGAGGATGCCAAACCGCTGTTGAATGGAAGCGTTGTGTGCAGCGATGGCCGCCGACCGCACTGCCGACCCCTGTTCGGTCAACACCAGCCGTTGTGCCCGGCGGTCATCGGGATCAGGCGTACGTAGCACGAGGCCATCGCGTTCGAGCCGATCCACAATGCGCGTAATCGTACTCTTGACACACAGGAGGGTCGCCCCCACCTCCGTCAGGCGTCGTCCCTGTGCCATATCAAGTTGCTGCAATACGGCGAATTCAAGCGGACTTAAGTTCAGTGGTGCCAACACACGCCGATCACCATCGTCCATCAAAACATAGATATCGTGTACCAACCGATGTTGTTGGTTTGCGAGGAAAAGCATTTCACTTGACATTAAATTCAACCTTTATCGATTATAATTGTTGTCGAGGGAATTATAGATACCTGAAGTGTTATCGTCAAGTCGGGCATATACACCACTCTACTACGAGAAAGCGCATCTCTATCATCAATACCTGGTTAAAACAAAGCGTTGCGTGACAATGCGCGACACATATTTGTGCAATTTGTAGCAAGTAGTATAACACGTTCCTGGACACAAAGGCAAAAAGTTGCGTGAGAAAATTCGGAACGGGGCGCAGGACTAGGTGACTCCAACTGTGATCTCGGCCTGCCCCGCCGTAGTGTCTGTCAGCGCAGCGATACACGGTTCAATCTGATGGACAGGCAGCACAATGGTCAGGGTGACACGGGCGGCAAAATCTTCGTGGGTCACGGTTGCCTGATAGGTTTCGAGGACGCGCAGAACGGCTGCATACTGACGATAATCAAAGCACATACGACATATGTGCTGATCAAAGTGCTCGGTGCGTGGCAATGCGTCCAGCACTGCCCGCGTTGCATCGCTATAGGCGCGTACCAACCCGCCGGTACCCAGCAGCGTACCTCCAAAGTAGCGGGTCACTACCACTGTCACATCGCCCAGGCCGCTGCCACGCAAAACCGATAGGATCGGGCGGCCAGCGGTACCAGCGGGTTCACCCGCATCGCTCATACCGACCACCACACTCGCGCCGTTGCCGATCAGATAGGCATACGCATGGTGCGATGCGTCGGCAAAGATGGCGCGTACCTCGGCAATAAAGTTTTTAGCGGCCTCGACCGTGGGCGTACAGGTGGCGCTGGCTATAAAGCGCGAGTTGACCACTGTTATGGTTATGCGAGTCTCTTTGGCAGGAACAGGATAGTGATGATGCAGGGTAGTCATGCTGGTGTATTCCCTTCTCTGGATGGAGGATGGATTAATTGCGCCCGCTCAACCGGGGGCAGATCCTCCCATACCTGGGCCAGCCAGTTGACGCCTTCGAGAAAGGCGTTGGCCCGATCCGTATCCGGGCAAACGCTGCGTAGGAGTGACCAGAACGCCGGGCCATGATTGGCGTGAATGGCGTGCGCCAGTTCGTGGGCCATCACGGCTTCCATCACCCATGCGGGCATCAGGCACAAGACAGCATTCAGCCGGATGGCGTGGGTGCGGGTGCTATAGCTGCCCCAGCATGCGGTTTGATTGGTGGTGAACTGGACATCACTGACATCGAGCGGTTGGGGAAACCGAAGCGCGACTCGCCGGGCCAGTGTCAGCGCGTCGGTAGCACTATTGACGTGACGTGTACGCTGGCGGCGCAACAGTCGCCGCGCCAGATCGGGTAGCACCCGGTTCAGCATTTCCGGGGAAAGATGCAGGGGCACACTGACCCGCAAGGTTTGATCGCGCAGACGCGCATTGATGTTTTTGACCGCCTTGCGCTGCACGATCAGTACCAGTGTTACGTCATCAACAGTCACGCTGGTTGGGAATTCCTGGTGCATATGCAGAGCATATCACAGACGCGAGGCTGTTGCAAGCGTTGATTTTGGAGTGATCTGGAGTGATGCGGCGCTAGAACAGGCTATGGTATAATGCTATTATAGTCTTCCTGGAGCTATTTATCACTTTCAGGACTTACGCGGGGTCGCTGGAAGACCACGTCTTTTTCGCCTGCGGCAGCGTGGAAGGGACTCTCTTTTGGTTCCACATTTTCGCCTTCGGCGAAAATGTGGAACCAAAAAAAAGAAAAAGTATCGCTCTGCCGAAGGCGAAATCTATGTTGTGATGAACGACTGCGTAAGCCCTAACATTATTATGTCCTATCCTGTCCATCCGTTCACAGTTCACTTTCCGATCGCCCTGTTACTGGTCAATGGCTTGCTGACGCTGCTCTATCTGCGGTATGGTGAGCGTAGCCTGGAAACAAGCGCCTACCATTGTTTGCTCATCGGCTGGTGTGGTGCATGCGTGGCGGTGGTAACCGGATTGATCGATGCCTGGCGGCAACTCGCCAGGCCAGAGGTTGCCCTCGCTCCCGCGCTTATTAATCGGGTGAACGCCCACGCCGTGACGAGCATCCTCGTAGTTGTGGTGTATGGACGAGCTTTGCTGCAACGCCGCCGACAGCCGGATATTCTGCACGATACCCAACGACGGCGTGGCTATCTAGGTTTGCTACTGGTCGGAGCGCTGCTACTGCTGATAACGAGCTGGCTTGGCGGCTATCTGGTCTACGCATTGGGCCTGGGGGTGAATCGCTATGTGGGCGATGACCCCGTATAGATAGCACGCATGGTGTTGCCAGCAGTCCTGTCGACTCCGCGCAAGTCATGACTCTGAGGTACAATAAATCGAGCTTATGAGGTGCATATTTATGGGTAATATTATCTACGCCTTTCTTGCTATTTTTATCCATACCATGATCAAAATCGGCTGGTGGCGCTGGCGTATTGAAGGTGTCGAACATCTACCACCACGGGCCAGCGGAGGCATGGTTCTGGCAATGAATCATATTCACTGGATTGACATTCCGGCTGCTGGTGCGCTTCTACCATTTGCCTATCGCCTTTCGTGGCTGGCAAAGATCGAAATCTTTGAACATCCTCTGCCACGCTGGTTCTTCAAGACAATGTACGTCATCCCAATTAAGCGCGGGCAACGCGATGTCACTGCGCTGGAAAGGTCGGCGGCGGCGCTGCGGCAGGGCGCGGTGTTGATGATCTTCCCGGAAGGGCATCGCAGTCGCACTGGTGTGTTGCAGCAGGGGCATGGGGGTGCAGTGCGTCTGGCGATGAGTAGTGGCGTCCCGATTGTGCCGATGGCGATTATTGGCACCCAGCACGGGTTGCGTGGTACATTTGCGCGCAAAGAAGTGGTGCTGCGGATTGGCCCGGCCTATAAGGTTGGGCCAACACTAGACGGCAAAATCCCACCCGATTTGATGGCAAAGCTTACCACTGACATGATGCTTCGGATTGCAGCCCTTTTACCTGCGGAATATCGGGGGCCGTATGCTGCGTTGCTGGCGGAAGGTGTCAATGAGACCGTGTCGGCCGGGGCAGCCTGAGGATGGGGAGCCAGAGAAGTCGGGTAGGAAGCATGGCAGCACGCCGGCCGTTTGCGTCACGGCCGGCCTGTGCCCGGCGAAAGCCGGGACTCTGGTTCAGGGCGGTGACCAGGCGTATTACACTAGACAGGTGTGAATTACTGCGGTTCGAGCCAGATCACGCCATCGAGGCTACCTTCGGCCACCCAGCCAGTACCCATCTCATTTGCCACCCGCCACCAGGTATAATCGTCAGCTTCTGCTGGCCCTTCCAGAATAGTCACCGCGCTATTTTCGGTAAAGCGTACCAGCACCGGTTGCGTAATGCCTGGCTCGCTGCGCCCGCGTAGCACTGCGTTATTCAGGTTGACAATGCGCGCTGTGCCGCCGATCTGGAGGTGTGGTTCAGAGTCAACCACTGGCTCTGGGAGCGGTGAGGGTGGCGGTTCTTCTTCAACCGGCATGGCGGTTACTCCTACCACGTCGGCTTCCGGTGGTAGTTGGGCGGTGGCATTCTCGCGTGTGCCTGGCGTGGTAAAGATAAACAGGCCCGCCCCAATCAGGGCCAGCAGTACAACCACAAAGAGCGCTGGCCATACCTTTCGGGTCACCGGCTGGCGCACAGGGCGCTTGCGATACATACGGCGACGAGCGAGATCGTAGCCCTGGCGGTAGTGATAGTAGTGCTGATAATAGAATGGATTCAGGTCATCCTCGGCTGCATCCTGAATACCCCGTTCATACATTTCGTCGTTATTAGACATACGTACGCAATTTTCAAGATAGTTATAGAAAATGGAAGTTATACCAGCACCATATTATTGCGGCCACGCTCGCATCGTATGCGTGGGTACATCTCATACATTCATCAGCTCAACGGCCGGTAACAGTTTCAAAATCCTGGGAATTGGCCCTTTTGCGACGATCTGTCACCAGTTCAGAGCCGTTATGCGTATTGATCTTCCTACGCGCCTGCCTGTGTTGGATACCGTGTTGAGCGTCAATAAGTTGATCGTTATATGATATGCGCTACCATGGCGATCATAACGTCATGGTACACGCTTATCATGCATGACTCGATTATACGGTCAAAACCAGCATAGCGTCAAGGGTAAGATAGATTACAATTGTCAGGTATATAAGGTTGGAATGTTTCAATGTTCCAACCACCCACCATGGCATTACAGCCGCCCCCGCCCTTTTAACTCAAGATAGGTGTTGATCACACTCACCGTCAACTTATCGGCGGGAACATCCAGCGTAAGTACGCCACTACGGTTGAGTGTATCCAGCACAACCTTGCGCTCGTCCAGCAGCATCTCGGCTATGGCACGCCGATAGGCATCGTCACTACTGCGGACATGCTGACCAGCAAAGCGAGTAATATTCGGATCACTGATGGTGACGCACAGTGGTAGATGGCGTTTTGCCAGCCGCGACAGGTTGGCAATCAGCGGTTGAGCCGCCTCAAGCGTCACCAGGTCGGTGAAGACGACAATCAGCGAGCGCCGTTTATTCTTGATGCTCAGATAGCCCAGGGCGCGGGCATAGTCGGCCTCCACTGGCTCGAACTGCACGTTATAGAGTGCCTCCAGCATGCGATAGAACTGGCTCTTGCCACGGCGGGGAGCCAGGTAAGTGCCCACATCGTCGGCAAAAGTCAGCATGCCAATATGATCACCCTTGAGCGAGGCCACGTAGGAGAGCAGCAGCGCCGTGTTAATCACATAGTCTAACTTGGCCAGGTCACCAATCGGCGGGCGCATTAGACGCCCGGTATCAATGACGCTCAAGACATACTGGCTCCGTTCGGTTTCATATTCGGCGGCAATCGGCTTGCCCCGCCGGGCGGTTGCTTTCCAGTTAATACGCCGAAACTCATCATCGGTGTTATACTCACGGAGACGCTCGAACTCGGTGCCCACTCCATAAATGCGCGCCTGGCGCAACCCCAGTTCAAACAGCAACCCTTTGCGCGCCAGCAGATCGTATTTGCGCACCTCCAGCACATTTGGATAGACTTTGACCTGAACCTGGGCTGGATAGCGTGCCTGGCGCACGAAGGTTGCCAGAAGGCTGCGATAGCGTAGATTGATATCGCCAAACTGATAATCGCCGCGTTGCAGCGGGCGCACGTAATACCGTGCCTCGAAGATGTCATAGCCCGGCAGTTCACCCGCAATTATCACAGCATCACTGGGAAACAGGTGGGGATACTCGTCGCGCAGAGCAAAGCGCAGGCTGTGCTGGCTGCGATTTGCCAGCAGCACCGTGATCAAGTTTTCTGCTCCCAGCGAGAGTTTAGTATCATGCAGCCGCTCGACCTCGATCTGTGGCGGGCCAGGGGTTATGATCAGATCGACCGCAATCAGCACCACCACCACCAGGAAGTAGAACAGCGTCAACCAGAGCAAAGCCTGGGCCAGGCCAGACCCGGCGACCAGCAACGCACCGGCCAGCAGGAGCATAAGCAAGCGTGGAGTTGGGATCATGGGTAATATGTGTTGACCTTAACAAAGGCAGGTGTGGGTTTTCACGCTGCGTGGTTTGACCGCCACCAGTATACCATGGTGTACTGAGTTCGTAGTCATAACAGGAGGAGTATGAATATTCAGCAACTGACCGCTGAGGTTAATCAGTTTGTCACCGCGATGGGGTGGTACGCCCCCGACTCGCCCTATGCGCAGACGCCGCGCAATATTGCGATCTCGGTTGCGATTGAGGCAGCGGAAATCCTGGAACACTTTCAGTTTGACGAGCAGGCGTTGGATCGTGACGCTCTGGCCGGTGAACTGGCCGATGTTGCGCATTATCTGTTGCAACTGGCCTACCTGACGGGGATTGACCTGGAGCAGGCTATTCTGGACAAGCTCAAGCAGAACTATGGGCGTACCTGGCCGAAGCCATCCGGGTAGCAGCGCGCGGCGTTTTCAGGGGGCAGGGGACAGGGAACGCATCATTCTAATGCAAAGGCGCAGAGATCTTGTATCATTCCGGGGTGCGTCCCTCCGGGGCGCAAGGCGTAGGCGCACCTGGGAGCGCGTCCCTCCGGGGCGCGGGCGCACCTGGGAGCGCGTCCCTGGGGCGCGCTCCTCTGGAGCGCGTACAGACCGGGCAGGGAGGCATCCTCGCGACGGACGGCGTCTCCGCGTGCGGTATCCCCGGCACGACCGTGGGCACGCCGGAGCCGTGCCCTACATACCGCACGCGACGACGCGAGCATCGCTGGAGCGCGCCCCTGGAGCGCGTCCCTCCGGGGCGCGAGGCGTGGGCAGGGAGGCATCCTCGCGACGGACGGCGTCTCCGCGTGCGGTGCCCCCGGCACGACCGTGGGCACGCCGGAGCCGTGCCCTACATACTACATACCGCCTGCGCGCAGCGGGCGGCGGCCAACCGAACGGCGGGGTGCCCCCGGCACGACCGTGGGCACGCCGGAGCCGTGCCCTACATACTACATACCGCCTGCGCGCAGCGGGCGGCGTCTCCGCGTGCGGTGCCCCCGGCACGACCGTGGGCACGCCGGAGCCGTGC
>Ga0308417_1000217_pt1 | contig 44128 bp, 30 predicted proteins | sample HotsprSampleOS65_FD_203528 | JGI IMG/M metagenome (GOLD analysis project Ga0308417, IMG submission 203528) | Hot spring phototrophic mat microbial communities from Octopus Spring, Yellowstone National Park, Wyoming, United States - 20090730_OS65 ...
GGGGTCTTTTGAACATCATCCGCAATATGGATTCACGGATGTCATTCTGTTCACGGGGTTGGGCGGACCGAATGCCGCCCGCCCCTTCAGCGGGGTCTACGGCGATTTGCTTCCGCTTGGGGGGGCCCGGGGAGACGACACGATTCCCATGTGGGATGGAAGCCTGCCCTCGACCGGCACGCGAGACCATGACTTGGACGGCATGCCAGACGAGTGGGAGGAGCGGTACGGTCTGAACCCGCATAATCCCGCGGACGCCCATCAGGATGTGGACGAAGATGGACTTTCCAACTATCTCGAATATCGCATCGGCAGCGATCCGCTGAGTGGATATTCCCTATCGGCTGACGTGTCCGACTTTTTCGCTTATATCAATGGCGTCGCCGGTCCATACCGTTTTGTTGGGGAGGAATGGACCGATATGGATTACATGGAGGACTACTGGGAATCTGTGTATGGTCTCAATACCGAAATGTTCGATGCCACTGGCGAGAAAGCGGACCCCGATGGCGATGGATGGAGCAACCTGGCGGAGTTCCAGTCGCTCATTCGACTGGCCCTCCCCGGCCAAGGGTTAGCGACCAATGTTCTGCCGGAGTTGGCGCCCCTGGCGAACAATCCGTACTACGCCTCCCTCCTTAACTCGCTGGATTATCTGGGCACGAATATGAGCACAAATCTTACGGCGGCGACGATTGAGTGGAATCACCCCAACGACGACCGCTTCTATCCGCGACCGGAAGTTCTCTTCCGATTCCAGTATGCGGGACAATACCGCGAACGCCCGAATCCCACGTTTGTGGTTCTGGCTTATACCGATCGCATGATGGACATCCCGGATGCCGTTATTCGCGGGACAGGGGATCGCAGTGTCTCCTATCCGCGGTTCATGCGAATCAATGCCCTCAACGCCAATGGTCAGGTGCTGAATGGCCATCTGCGTGAAGGCAACAACTGGTTCTGGGGCTTCATGGATCTCAATGGCGATGGCGTATACCAGGCGCGCGAGCCGGCGGGCTTCGCGGGACCATTCAATGTCCGGTGGGGCACCGTGGGCCCGATTGACATTCCGTTGACCGATCGGGCGCCGGCTGGCTATGCCCGGTTCTCGTGGGCTCCGAACGCCGATGCGGAGCAATATCGTGTTTACATTGTCGATCGCAATCTGGCCAACGCGCCGACGGTCTTCTTCCAGACGTACTCGCCGTTCCGTACCTTTGTTCACGAGGGCGACCTGATGCGGCTCAACGAGACCAAACGTGGCTTGCCGCGGTCGGGCGGCTATTCGTGGTTTGTCCGCGCACGCATCAACAACCAGTTTACCGACGTCGCCGATGGCGGGGCCTTTGTGGATTACAGCGCGCCTCCCGGGCCGCCGACGCTTCTCTGGCCGCGCAATGGCGCCCGGTTGCGCCAGTCGCGCGATGTGTTCCAGTGGAAGATGGATCCGACGGTCACCTGGTGCGTCCTACGCGTGGTTCGGGTCAGCGACGGCCAGGTGGTGCTGAATTATGGATTTGCGCCGCCCTTCGGAAACGCCTTTGGACGCTACGCCATGGCCATGCCGATCTATATCGGCGACGGCGTCTTCCAAAATGGGGTCTACGAGTATACGCTTGTCACCCGTAATCCGGCCGGATCCTCCTCGGCCAGGAGCCGGTTCGAGGTCAAAGTGGGCAACTATCCGGGATACTCCTACTCCTTCAGCGGACGCTTCATCTATCCTGGAAAAGTCACCAATGGCGTTTTTGTGGCCGAAGCCTTCACCTCGCCTGGATTCGGAGGTGAACCTGCGGGCCGGGTTCTCATCCCCAACACATCGACGGCGAGCGCCTGGCCCACCAATCTCTACACCTTCACCATCCGGGGCCTCCCCGCGGGGAACTACTACATCCGCGTCTATCTGGATCAAAACACCACGGCGTATCCCAATTACAAGGCCGATGATTGGGAGTCACAGGGCTGGCTCTCCAAGAACTTCTACTTCCCGCGGGCCGTGACGGTGAACGGCGCGATTTCGGATAGCGAGTGGATCAAGGTCCTTATGCGCGACACGGATCAGGATTTGCTTCCCGATGACTGGGAGGTTATGCACACAGGCGACCTAACCACATTCGGCTTCGGTACCCTCCGGGGGTATACACCGGCCCTGAACCTTCCGCTGAACGTCTTCGAGTGCTATGGCGATTCTCCCTTTGGCGCAAACCCGTTGTAAACATGGGTCCGTCGGAGGGCTATGACCAGGAAATCGTCTACGGAAAGTGCTTGCGAAACGGGCGAAAATGGAGTTTACTGCGTAGCAACTGTATGGGGAGAACGACGAATGAATCTGGGCAGCAAAACGACGTGGTTGGCCGCCATTACGTTGTTGGTTGGATGGGGCATCACCGGTTGTGAATGGGAAAGCGCCGGCGAGGATTCCTATTGGTCCGACCGATACAACTGGGTGGACTTCAGCGGGGTCTACAAGAACCCGAATGGGGGATCGGTAGTCACCGACTTCACCTTTACGACCCCCGGAACCGGTGGAACAGGGCTTGTGGTCGCTATTGGACCGGTGACCGTCGCCACAGGCAATGGCGGAAACAGTTACAGTGGAACCCTGCTTCCGAACGTGGTTCCAGGCTCGGTTCAGATCACGGCCGGCGGTGTGACCTTCACGGATAACGGGAATGGCGGTTTGGTTCCCTCTTCCGGTCTGGCCACCATGAATGGCTCGATCAGCTACAACTCCGGCGCCTGGAATATCTTTCTCGGAGGCGTGACCGTGCCGAGTGGGGACCCCATCCGTGCGCGTTACAGTGTCTACCAGAGCTCCGGAACCAGTGGAACAACCGGTGGGAATCCGAAGAAGGGAACGACCAAAACCATTATCTATTCTCTGGCGGTCTTTCAGGAAGGGAATCAACTTCGGGTTGTAGACAGCGACGGCCACGAATACACCGGCAAGATGGGCAGCCTTCGCTCCGCCAGCGGCGAGCTGGGAGTCGAACCTCGCCTTGGTGATACGGTTATCGCCCAGTATTCCGTAAAGGGTGTCAGTCGCGCCGGTTTGAATGTCGAAATGACCGGAACGTTTCAGGGGACAATTCTTTCAGCTTCCGACGGCGGGCGGTACGTCATGGGGCAGCGAAGGATGGAAGGACAGTGGATCGAAAAGAACGGAAAGGTTGGCGACATTGTGGGACAGGCTGCCAATATATCGTTTACCTATACCTCTTCCACCACCCCATGACATTCCGTTCCTCGTCCGGTTCGACCGAAACGCCTCGGCATGCGTTTTTATAACACACTGACTCGGTCGGTCGTCCCCTTCGAGCCGTTGTCCCCCGGACGGGTGGGACTCTATACCTGCGGTCCCACGGTCTATAACTACGCCCACATCGGCAACTTCCGCGCCTACCTGTTCGAAGACATTCTTCGGCGCGTTCTCAAACACGGAGGCTACGCGGTCACTCAGGTCATGAACCTGACCGATGTGGACGACAAAACCATTCGAGGCGCCCGCGCCGCCGGCGTGCCGCTCGATGCTTTTACCCGCCCCTTCAAGGAGGCCTTTTTTGAGGACCTGAAAACGCTCTCCATCGAGCCGGCCGAACACTACCCCGAAGCGACCGCGCACATCCCCGACATGATCGGACTGATCCAGATCTTGATGGACAAGGGCTACGCATACCAATCCGACGACGGCTCCGTTTATTTTAGCATCGCACGGTTTCCTGCTTACGGCCGGCTGGTCCGGCTCGACAAGACCGCCTTGAGGCCGGGGGCGAGGGTCTCCCACGATGAATACGAGAAGGAAAATCTGGCCGATTTTGCGTTATGGAAAGCGTGGGATCCCGACGATGGCGATGTCGCTTGGGATTCCCCATGGGGTAGGGGACGACCGGGTTGGCATATCGAATGCTCGGCTATGAGCATGAAATACCTTGGTCCAACCTTTGATATCCACACCGGCGGCATCGATAATGCCTTTCCCCATCATGAAGACGAGATGGCCCAGAGCGAAGCTGCCACCGGAAAGCCATTCGCCCGGTACTGGTTGCATTGCGCCCACCTCATCGTGGACGGGCGCAAAATGTCCAAATCCCTCGGCAACTTTTATACGCTGCGCGATCTGACAGCCCGAGGGTACTCGGGACGCGAAATCCGATATGTGCTCCTCTCCGCGCACTACCGGCAACCCCTCAACTTCACCTTCGAGGCGCTTCAGTCCGCTCGTTCCACTCTGGTCCGGCTGGACGAGTTCCGGCTGCGTCTTACCCGCCACGCCGAAGGCCGCGCCGGGGCCGCCTCGGACCGGCCGGCTTGGCTGGAATCCTATCGAAGTCGTTTTTTCGGCTCCCTCGAAGATGATCTCGGCATGCCGGAAGCCCTGGCGGCGCTTTTTCAACTCGTGGCCACGGGAAACCGGGCTCTCGACAGCGGTGAGTGGACGCCGGCCGAGGCGCACGCCGTGCTGGATCTACTCGCGGAAATGGACACGGTACTGGCCGTGCTTGCCCCTTCCGCCGCAGCGGAAGCCGATGCCGACGTCCAGGCCCTGGTAGCCCAGCGGGAAGAGGCCCGCCGGCGCAAGGATTGGGCCGAAGCCGACCGTATCCGGTCGCTCCTGGCCGAAAAAGGCTGGGCCGTCCAGGATACGCCTCAGGGTCCCCAGTTGCGGCGCCTGATCTGAAATGGCTGGTGCTTGCTTTTCACCCTTCCCGGCCGTATAGTATTCCTTTCCATTCAGGATCATCCTTATGCACCCCTTTCGAACCCACACCTGCGGGGCCCCCCGGAAAACCGACGCCGGCCAGGTCGTCCGGCTTTCCGGATGGATTTGTCGGAAACGCGATCACGGCCAGCTCCTGTTTCTCGATCTCCGGGACCACTACGGCGTTACCCAAATCGTAGCTGACCCTGCCAGCTCCTGTTTCGACACGGCCTCAAAACTCCGTCTGGAAACCGTAGTCACGGTGACCGGACGGGTGGTCGAACGCGCGCCCGAAACCGTCAATCCGAACCTGGCGACAGGAGAGATCGAAGTTCAGGCGGAAACTATCGAAATCCAGGGCCCTTGCGATCCACTCCCTTTTCCGATTGCAGGCACCGAAGAGGAAGCCGGCCCCGAAGAGACGCGCCTCCGATACCGGTACCTCGATCTGAGGCGGGAACGACTTCACCGAAACATCGTTCTGAGGTCCGACGTCATCGCTCTGATCCGCCGGCGGATGCAAGCCCTGGGGTTCCGGGAATATCAAACGCCCATTTTGACCAGCAGTTCCCCCGAGGGCGCACGGGACTTTTTGGTCCCCAGCCGCCTTCACCCCGGCCGCTTCTACGCTCTGCCGCAGGCCCCGCAGCAGTTCAAACAACTCCTCATGATTGCGGGATTCGATCGGTACTTCCAGATCGCGCCGTGTTTCCGCGATGAGGATGCCCGGGCCGACCGGTCGCCCGGCGAGTTCTACCAGCTCGATATCGAGATGTCGTATGTCACGCAGGACGATATTTTTGCCGTCGTGGAAGAGGTGCTCTCGGAGGTTTTCAGCACCTTTTCCACGTGGAAACAGGATAAGCCGCCCTTCCGGCGGATTTCCTACGACGACGCGCTTGTGCGATACGGAACAGACAAGCCGGATCTTCGGAACCCCATTGAAATCCGGGATGTGAGCGACCTGTTTCGTCAAACCTCCTTCAAGGTGTTTCGATCGGTTCTTGATCGGGGCGGAGTCGTGCGCGCGATTCCGGTTTCGGATCTCGCTGCGCAACCTCGAAGCTTCTTCGACCGGATGGTCGAGTACGCTCAATCTCTGGGAGCCGGCGGTCTCGCCTACCTCGTCTGGTCCGCTGAAGGCGTAAAAGGTCCACCGGCCAAATTCATGACCTCTGCCGAAATTCAGGGAGTGGTCGAACGGACGGGCGCCCGGACGGGCGATGTGGTCTTTTTTGTCTGCGATCAGGAAAGAAAAGCCAATCGCTGGGCGGGTGAAATCCGGACGAAACTCGGCCGCGATCTCGATCGGATCGAAAAAGAGACCTACCGCTTTTGCTGGATCGTGGATTTCCCCATGTTCGAGCGGGATGAGGAGACCGGCCAGATCGTATTCTCGCATAACCCCTTTTCGATGCCTCAGGGGGGAATGGAAGCCCTGATGACGCGCGACCCATTGACGGTCAAAGCCTTCCAGTACGATGTGGTGTGCAACGGCGTAGAACTCTCCAGCGGTGCCATCCGGAATCACAGCCAGGAAATCATGGTCAAGGCCTTCGAAATCGCGGGCTATACGCGTGAGGATGTCGAGCAGAAGTTCCCGGCTCTCTTCAATGCCTTCCGATATGGCGCGCCGCCTCACGGCGGAATTGCCCCCGGCATTGATCGCATCGTCATGCTTCTGGCCGGCGAAAGCAACATCCGGGAGGTGATCGCCTTTCCCCTGAACCAGCGCGCCCAGGATCTTATGATGGGGGCGCCCTCGCCCGTGACCGAACGTCAACTCCGAGAGCTTCATATCCGCCTGGCCCTGCCTCCCAAACCGACAACCTCGACCTCCTGAAAGGACAACGCGCCGTGTATCGTGTCGGGACAGGCCACGACATCCACCGATTCGAAGCCGGCCGGCCTCTCGTGCTGGGCGGCGTGAGGGTTCCCTACGGATGGGGACTCGCCGGTCACTCCGATGCGGATGTCCTGACCCACGCCATCATGGATGCGCTGCTTGGCGCGTTGGCGCTGGGCGATATCGGACGGCATTTTCCGGACACCGACCCCCAGTGGAAAAACGCGGATAGTCTGGCGCTCCTAGCCCGAGTGGTGGAGATGATCGGTGAACAGGGATGGCAAGTCGGCAACCTGGATGCCATCCTTTTGGCTGAAGCCCCCCGTTTGGCGCCCCATCTCCCCGCCATGCGAGAACGCCTGGCCTCCGCTCTCGGCGTTGAGGCGGACCGGGTCTCCGTCAAAGCCGGAACCCATGAGCGCATGGGATCCATCGGGCGAGGGGAAGGCATCGCAGCAACCGCTGTCGTTTTGCTCGAACGGACTTCATCCGCTCCATAACCTGATCCCGGGAGGCTCCCATGGTACTGCCGACTCTTCAGACGTTCGAAGACCCGCCGCGGCCAAGCCGCCTGCGATGGATCGTTGCGGCGTCCGTCCTCCTCGTCCTGGTGGGCCTTATTCTATGGGCGGCCCACCGCTGGGGACCGGAACCACGAACGGTTGCACCGGCCCCGCCGTCCCACGATAGCGTCCACACTCCAACATCCCCCCCTACAGACACGCCCCAGACCGTTTCAGAACCGGATCCCAACGTCCAAGAACTTCTTGCCCGGGCGGAAGAACTGGAACGTGCCGACCGGCTTTCCGAAGCCCGTGAACTCCTGCTGGCCTTCTGCCAGGCCAATCCGCAGACGGCCGGAATGGCCCAGATCGAGGCCAAAGCAGGGGATTTGGCCATTCAGCTGGCGTTCAATCCCTATCCCATGCCTGAAAAGCAGGAGGTTGTTGTCGGACCCGGCGACAGCCTCGACCGCATTGCCCGGCGATTCGGGACGACGGCCGAATTGACGGCCACCAACAACCGAATCGCCAATCCCCACCTCATCAAGCAGGGTGACCGATTGAGAGTGCTGAGCGGAGAATTCAAAGTCATCGTCAACAAAACGCGCAATGAGCTTACGTTGACCCTCAATGGTCGCTTCTTCAAACGATACCCCGTCGGCACCGGCAAATTCGGCCGAACCCCCGTGGGAACTTTCGTCATTGCCGACCGAATCGCCGAACCCGCCTGGTGGCGTCCGGATGGAAAGGTCATTCCCTATGGCGACCCGGAAAACATCCTCGGCACTCGCTGGTTGGCCCTTAAACCGACAGACAACACGCCGCCGGTTTCCGGCTATGGCCTGCACGGCACGTGGGATGAGACAACGATTGGGAAGGCGGAAAGCGCCGGCTGTATCCGCCTGAGAAATCAGGATATCGAGGAACTTTATCTGTTGCTTCCCATCGGGACGACGGTGACCATTGAGGAATGACGAAATCCCTCCATGGCGGCCGAAAAAGGGGTGTCTTCATCACCTTGGAGGGCCCTGACGGCAGCGGCAAGTCCACCCAGGTCAGCCTGCTGACGGAACATCTGTGCGCCCGAGGGATCGAACCGGTGGTCACCCGAGAACCTGGTGGCACGCGGACTGGCGAACTTATCCGGGAAATCCTGCAACATGATCGGACGGAGGAGCCCCTGGCGCCGGAGACCGAAACCTTTCTCTTTCTGGCGGCGCGCGCCCAGCTTGTCCGTGCTGTCATCCGCCCAGCCTTGGCCGAAGGGCGATGGGTCCTTTGCGATCGCTTCATGGACTCGACGGTGGCCTACCAGGGATATGGCCGTGGTCTCGGGCCAGACCTTATCGAGCCGATGAATGCGTTGGCCGTGGGCGAAACCGTGCCTGATCTGACGATTCTGCTCGACCTTGACCCTGCGAACGGATTGGAACGGATCGGCCATCGGAATCGCGTCATAGGGCGTCAGGCGGATCGCTTGGAACGGGAAACCCTGGCCTTCCACGAACGTCTTCGTGAGGGCTATCTTGCCCTGGCCGCCCGTTTCCCTGAGCGTATCCGTCTGGTTGATGCCCGCCCCGAACCTCGCGAGGTGTTTCTGAGGATCTGGAGCCTGCTGGAGGAACGCTTTGGAAACGCTCTGGGATGAGGCATTCGAAGGCATTCGGAGGGCCTATGAACTCGGCCGCCTAGGACAGGCCTACCTGTTGATCAGCCCCCCGCATGCCGAGCTGAGGCGGCTCCTCGGCCGAATTCTGGGCCTTCTCTTCTGCCGGGCCGATACGGGACGACGCCCCTGCGGCCATTGCCCCGGATGTCGGCAGTCCGCCCTCGGCGTGCATCCGGATGTGCACTTCGTCGAGCCGAAACTCAAGTCGCGCGCCACGGCCATCGAAGAGATTCGGACGCTGATTCATGGCCTCGAACAGACCGCCTACGAGGGCGGGTGGAAAGCCGCTGTGCTCTGGAAGGCCGATCGGATGACGGATCAGGCGGCCAATGCCCTCCTTAAACACCTCGAAGAACCGCCCGGTCGGACCCTTTTTCTGCTCCAGACGGACCGCCCCGACGCCCTGCTTCCGACCATCCGATCCCGGTGTCAAACGCTCCGGTTTCCTCTGGAAACGTCGGACGAAATGCGGCAATGGATGGAATCGGTCGCCGAGCTGATGAGCGATTCGGAGACCGGGGCGCTGGCCGTTTGGCGCCGTTGCGCGCGAGTGGCCGAGATCATGGGCCATTGGATGGAAACGGTCCGGCAGGAGATCGATGCCGAAAGCAGGACGCTTCCCGAAACCCCCGATCACGACGTCTTGGAGGCTCGTGTCCAGAGCCGCTACCGGGAGGGCCGCTGGCTCTTTCTCCTCGCGCTCCTGGGATGGCATCGAGACCTTTTGGCGGCCGTGTGCGGACTGGAAGAAGAACAATGGCTCTTTCGAAAACAGGCAGAATGCATTCGCCGACAGGCCGCGCGACTGACCCCTCGGGAGGTTCTTCGCCGGCTCGATATCGTGGAGTCTATGAATGAGCGGCTGGAGCAGAACCTGGGCGAGCCGGCCGTCTGGGAGTCCGGCTTCGCCCAGCTTTTTTCCGTTCCAACCGCGTCATGACAGGCGCTTTCCAGTCTTTGGCGATTCCCGAGCGATGGCGTCGGCGGCAGGCCGAGTTGGGGGCCGTGGCGGCCATGATGGCGGTCTATTTTTTCTCCTATTTCCTTCGCGTGGCCGTCCCTGGAACCATTTTTGACGAGATCCAGACGGAGTTTTCTCTCTCGGCTTCGGCCGTGGCGGGTTTGGGCTCGGTCTTTCTAGGCGTCTATGCGGGGTCTCAGCTCTTGGTCGGCGTGGCGGCCGATCGGTTTGGCGGTCGTCGTACCCTTCTTTCCGGCGGCGCGATCATGGCCGCGGGCGCGCTGGCGTTTCCGCTGGCGCGGGATGTCTACTCGCTCTATGCGGCTCGGCTGCTCTGTGGGTTCGGCGCCAGCTTCATGTATCTCAGCCTGGTCCGTGAAGTCGAGATGCTCTTCGGACCTCGCCACTTTCCGGCCCTTCTCGGAATCGTGCTATTCGGGGGATATGCGGGCGGTATGGCTGGAACGCTTCCGTTTGCCCTCCTGGCGGCCTGGCTTCACTGGCGGCGCGCCCTATTCACCGTGGCGCTGCTGCTCACCCTGTCATGGATCGGCTGCTGGCTGGTGCTTCGGCGACTGCCGGCGACTCCGGGCTCCGGTTCCCGTGTCTCCCTCCGAAGCCTTTTGGCGATTCTTTTCGCCCGGCGTAACCGGCTGATCCTGGCCGCCAGCCTATTCAACTTTCCTGTCTATTTCGTGGTCCAAAATGTGGTGGGGAAAAAGTTTCTTCAGGATGTGAGCCGATTGCCCTCCGGCCAAGCCGCGGCCTTTGTGCTTGTGATGGCCGGCACGACGGCCATCGGGAGCAGTCTGAGCGGTTTGTGGCTCCGACTAACGGGCTACCGTCTTCTGCTCGTGATCCGTCTCTTTCTCGGAATACTTTTTCTCGGGACGGCTCTGCTGGCCGCCGGCGTCCCCCTGCGGGCACCCCCGTGGCTCTTTCTCTTCGCCTATATTCTCGTCGCGGCTAGCGTGGCTTCCGGATCGGCCTGGGCTGCCCTGATCAAGCAGATGAACGATCGGGCCTTTGTCGCGCAAAGCGTCGCCGTTCTCAACGGAACCATCTATCTGGGAGTCGCCCTCCTGGCCTGGCTGTCGGGTTTTTTGCTGGATGCCTATGCCGGCCGTTCGGTACTGACCTCCTCGGGCCGTCTCTATCCTCCGGAGGCGTACGGCTCGCTCTTTTTTGTCATGGCCCTCTGCGTCGTAGCGGGGTACCTTCTTCTTTCACGGCTCCCCGAAACGTGGACCGGAATGACCTCCCAACCCCCTCAAAGCCAATGAACACCCCCCTGTTTGCCATCACGCCCTATGACCAGAGTGTCTATGAGCGCGAGATCCGAGACTTTCTTCCCGACCGCCTTTGGGATGTCCACGTCCACCTCTGGAAACGGGTACATCTTCTTCCCGGCCGCGGCTCATTCCGGAGCATAGACTGGCCCTTCCGAGTGGCCGACCAAAACCCCGCCGAGCATCTCCTCGAAACCTACCGGCTTCTCTTCCCGGGAAAACTCGTTCAGCCGCTGGTGTTCGGAACCCCGCAGGCGGACCTGGAGGCGACAAATGCCTATGTGGCCAATGTCGCCCGGACGCACGGCTGGCCGGCCTTGATCTTCTCCCATCCACGATGGTCCGCCCGCGAGTTCGAACGCCGCATCTTGGAAGGGGGCTTCCTTGGCGCCAAATCGTATCTCTCGCTGGCACCCGAGTACCTCCCGGCCGATGAGATTCGCATCTTCGACTTCTTTCCGCCTTCCCACCTGGACGTCCTTAACCGCCACGGCTGGCTCATGATGCTTCATCTGCCCCGCGCCGCACGGCTGCGGGATTCAGTTAACCTGGCCCAACTTCTCGAAATCGAGGAACGATATCCCCATCTCACCGTGATCGTCGCGCATGTCGGACGCGCCTACTGCCCGGAAGACGTCGGCGATGCCTTTGAACGGCTTTCCACGACCCAGCGCCTGATGTTCGATATCAGCGCCAACACGAATGATGAGGTCTTCGAACAGGCGCTCCGCGCCATTGGCCCACGACGCCTCCTGTTTGGGTCCGACCTCCCCATTCTCCGTATGCGGATGCGACGGATTTGCGAAAAGGGACGCTACGTCAACCTCGTTCCCCGCGGTCTTTACGGCGACGTCACCGGCGATCCACACCTGCGGGAAGTGGATTCCCCCGAGAGCGACCGGTTGACTTTTTTCATGTACGAGGAGATTCGTGCCTTCCGACGGGCCGCGGAGCGCGTGGGACTCTCCCGCGCCGATGTCGAACGCGTCTTTTATGCTAACGCGGCCGATCGGCTGGCCCGTCTGGGATGGTCCGATGGTTGAGACCATGGGACATCAACGAAAAATCATGGGGGGCGTCAGGACCATCGGTTGGTGGCTTGCCGCCGGTTTGCTGGGGTGGGGGATGGTGGGGTGCCGCCCTTCGGTGACACAGGTGTTGACGGTGGAGGCGGCTTTCGACGACCTACTCCGGTTCCAGCCGGCCGCGCGGGAAGGGGTCCGCTCCGAGATGATCTCCTCCACCGATCCCAGCGGAGGAAATGCCGACTGGGCCGATCTTCGATCGCTTCATCAGGGGGAGGACCGTTACCGTCTGGCGTCGCTGAAGGGGCCCGGATGCCTCCGCCGGGTCTGGATGACCAACGTGCGAGCCGTCGAGTGGCTCTTTTATCTCGATGGCGAATCCGAACCCCGACTGCGGCTGACCGAATCGCAGCTGTTCGGCCAGGAGGCTTCCGCGCCCGTCTTCCCCTTCGAGCCCCCCCTGGCCGATGCCCTCAGCGGGGGCGCCTACAGCTACGTTCCGATTCCCTTTCAACGCTCGCTGGACGTTGTCGTCCGGATTTCTCACGTTCCTGCCGATGCCCGGCCCTATTTTCATTTCAACGTGGAATTCTACCCGAACCATTTTCGCGTGTCTTCCTATCCCAAGCAATGGTCGGCGGCTCAACGGCGACATGTTGAAGGCGTGCTCCAGACGCTCCGGCACCGGGATGACGAGTGGGCGGCGGTGCGCGAGCGGCTTCAATTCCAGCCTCTAACGATCCCGGCTGGCGCGGAAGTGGCGATTGTCGAGCGTGAAGAGCCGACAACCATCCGGACGTGGGCTGTTCGGCTGATGGAAATTCCAGGGGAGGGCCCGATTTCACGAAGCCGTGCGCTTCGGGAACTCGTGGTCCGTGGCTTCTGGGAGGAGACCCAGGAACCCAGTGTCGAGGTGCCATTGGGCGACTTTTTTTGCAACGGACTGCATCTTCGCCGGTTTACCTCCGCCGTGGTAGCCAACGAGGAAAATGTGCTCGTGAGCCGATGGCCCATTTCCTGGCAGCGTCGGGGACGATTGCGGCTACGCAACGACGGGGCCACCGCCCGAAGCGTCGAGGTGGCTGCCGAACTGGATCGAAAGATCGAAACGCCGGTCCGCTATCTTCATGCGGCCTGGGCCGAGGCACGCCGCGGTGGTCAACCCTTCCGCCTCATGCGAACCGAGGGAAAGGGAGAGTTTGCCGGTTGCTACCTGGTGGCGCTAGGGAGTGACGGAAGTTGGAACATCCTCGAGGGTGATGAGCGGTTTTATCGTGACGGAGAACTCCGGCCGGTCCATGTCGGGACGGGATTGGAAGATTACTTCAACGGCGGGTGGTACTATTACGGCCTGATGGAGCGGCCGTTTCATGGGCTTCTGGAAAAAGCCGCCATGCGGACGGCCCAGTATCGTTTCCACATTCCCGATCCCATCACCTTCGACAAAAGCCTCCAAATGATGATGGAATTCGGCGATGGCAACCGGGCCCAGGGGTATCTCTCGGCCACGACGTGGTGGTATCAGGATCGGCCGGGACCGGCCGGCACTCGACTGCCGCCCGCTTCCCAGCGATTCCCCCCCTTCGATTCGGTGGCGCTGGCCGCCTCGTTGTGTGAACTATTCGAACTCGAACGATGCGGTCTTGAAGCCGAGGCGGAAGCCCGAAGCGCCTGGCTGGCGGAGATCCTCGACGGAACCGTCTGGGGTCGGCTCTACGCCCTCCGTAGACTGGCCTATCGAGAACGACGGGAGGGGACGGAGGCGATCCGGCCGCTCTACGAAGCTATGGCTGCGGATGAGACGAACGAGCCGGATGTCCGGGAACAGGCCTCTCTCCTGGCTTGGCGAGCCGCTGCCCCCAGGCGAGCCCTCTACGGTGCCAGCGGGTACGCCGAGATCCGATTGTTTATGGACGGTCGGGAGATCGGGCCAGGCGGGGCACCCCATGAATTTCGCTTCTATCCCGTCGAACTCGGTCCGGGGGATCACATGCTTCGGGCTGAGGTGCGGCCTCGAGGGGAGTTCTCGTGGTACACGATCGCCTTGGACAGTACCTGGACGACGGTCGTGAGCGATGTGACGTGGGATTATACCTGGGAACGACCGGAAGGATGGCCGGCGGATTCCGGGGATCCGGCACGATGGCGCCCCTATGCGCAGGCGCCCTGGTTCCTGCCCAACATGCAATGGTGGCGGTTCGCTCCGAATGCCTTCCCCTTCACCCAGTCTGGCCGCCAGATCGGCGGTCCGGAATCAGGCTGGGAACGACGGGTGGACCAGGTTCTCTATCTCCAACGGCGGATTCATGTTCCAGACGAGGCGCCAACCCGATATTCACCTCCTCCGCGCCTCCGAGAGATACGGACACCACCCCTTCGCCCTCCGACCGATACCTCCAATCAGAGGACTTCGCCATGAGAACTCGCATCCTATCGGCCGCCGTGGTGATGCAGATGGCCATCGGTGGATTGTATGCGTGGAGCACTTTTGTGCCACCGCTTCGGGAAACATATGCGCTACAAACATGGCAGACCCAGTTCCTGTTCGGCACCCTGATTTTCGTCTTTACGACGTTTATGATTCCCGCCGGAATGTTGCTCTATCGAGTGGGACCAAAGCCGGTTGCGCTGACGGGCGCGCTTTTATTCAGCGTAGGGTATGCGGTGGCCGCCCGATCGGAGGGTCGGTTTCTTCCGCTTCTGGTGGGGATCGGCGTGCTGGCAGGAATTGGAACCGGCTTCTGCTATGTCGTGCCTCTCTCGCTTTGTGCCGTTTGGTTTCCGGACCGCAAAGGGTTGGCCACGGGCATGGTGGTGGGAGGATTTGGGGGAGGAGCGATTGTTCTCTCCACCATGGTTCAGCCGCTGCTGGAAAGAGGATGGACAGTATTGAACATTTTTCACGCCATCGCTCTGGTGTACGGACTGTTGCTGGTTGGCGTCTCTCTCGGTCTTCGCTTTCCGCCGACTTTTTCAAAGCCACCCCCCGTTCGCATGGACGTGTGGAGAGTCGCTATTCGTGATCGTCGGTTTTGGGTCTACTTCGTTGCCATCTTTTCCGGCACATTTGCCGGATTGTTGGTCATCGGCAATCTCAGCCCTTTACTGCGTTCTTGGGGATATGCGCCGCAGATGGCCGTGATTGCTATAGCGGCCTTTTCGGCCGGCAACGTCATCGGTCGAATGGCCTGGGGCTGGCTCACGGATCGTCTCCACGATCAGGCGGTGGTTCTTTCTCTCCTCGGTATGGCTGTCGTTTTGGTGTTTTTGATCCTTCAGCCTCCCTTCGTCGCCTTGCTTGCGGTCTGTTTTTTGGTGGGTGCCAGTTTTGGCTCCTGTTTCGTGATCTACGCCGTACGGGTGGCGGCCGTTTATGGGGCCCATCATTTACCCTCCCTCTATCCCCTCATCTTCTTGGGATATGGGCTTGCGGGTATGCTGGGCCCTTGGGCGGGAGGGTGGCTCTACGATCGAACCCAGAACTATCGGACGGCTATAGGCTTGGCCCTTTTGGTGGTCATGGCCAGTGTGGCGATGACAAGGTCGGGGTTGGACCTGAGGAGGGAAATCCAAGCCGGCCCTTAAGACGTTATCGGCGCACTGAACCGCCGGGAACGGTCGCGTAATATCCATTGGGCCGCCTCGAGAATCCCCGACACAACCACGCAAGGAACGCGCAATTCGTGACGGTGCTTCATCCCGTGGCCCGTCAACACGTATAGGCCAACGGCTCCTGCCCGTTCCGCCAATTCCACATCATGGGGGTGATCGCCGATGACATAGGATTCGCCCAGAAGGATGCCATAGTCGCAAGCCGCCTTCTCCAGAAAAAAGGCATTGGGCTTGATGCAGGCACACTGTTCCTCGCGCTGGTGAGGACAATAATAGACTGCTGTGATGGGGATTCCCTGCTGACCCAACACATCAACAAGATGGCGATTGACGTCCTCGACCTCCTCGCGGGATAGAATTCCCTTGGCAATGCCGGGCTGGTGGGTCACGATGAACAGGTGGAAAAAGTCCTTGAGCAACATCAAGGCGGGAATGGTTTCAGGAAAAAGGACAACTTCCGCTGGGTTTCGAAGGTGCCCGCGATCCTCAATAATCGTTCCGTCACGATCGAGGAAAACGGCCGCGGCCGAAGGGGGATGTCGTTGCACCTCGGGCTTCCTCCTAGGACGATACGCGGGATCGCCAGGCGGAGACCGCCGCGGCCATAATCTCTTTCAGGGGGACGCCGGCCCGGCGCGCCAGGGCATCGCAATCGTCGAATTCCGGCGAGGCACTGACTACGCGGCCTTTCCATTGCCCGATCTTGACCCGTACAGGGCCGTAAGGCGTCGTGACCGTCTCGAACCACCGCGGAAGAACAAGGCGGGTTTCCAGCCGCTCCCGAACTCCGAAGGTGCTGCTCTCGCGGAAGAGAAGATCCCGAAAACGGTCCGCCTGCTCCGGCCGTGCCAATACGGTCAGCCTCACTCCCGGCCGCTGTTTTTTCATGAAGATCGGTGAGACGGCGACATCCAGGGCGCCTGCCTCCAGAAGGCGGAGGGATAGGGCGCCCACTTCCTCCGGAGTCTGGTCATCTAGATGGCATTCGATGACCAGACAACAGTCGTGTTCGGCGGTGGCCTCTTCGGCGGCGGAGGCGATCGTATCCATCAAGAAGAGCCTCAACAGGTTGGGACGTGTCTTCCAACGCTTTTGCCCCAACCCGTGGCCGATCCTTGTCCATCGGCCGGCGGGACGGCGATCCCCCGATCGCCAGACGGAAAGGATGGCCGCTCCTGTAGGCGTCACGGTTTCGCCCGGTTCGTCGAAAGGTACTGTAGGCATATTTCGAAGCAATTCGGCAGCCGCAGGCGCAGGAACTGGCAGGACGCCGTGGGCACAGGTGACCGATCCCTCTCCGACCGGCAGCGGGCCAACCGTGACCGACGAAGCGCCCAGGAGATATCGCGCCGCACAGGCGCCGACAATGTCTGCCAGAGCGTCCAGCGCTCCAACCTCGTGAAAGTGGACGCGATCCGGCGTAACGCCATGCAGCCGGGCTTCGACGTTGGCCAATTCTCGAAAGATGGTGATCGCATCCGCCGCCACAGCCTCTGGAAGGGCGGCATTTTGAATCAGCCGCTCGATCTCCGGCAGACCCCGATGCTGGGAACGGGCGTGAGAGGGCGAAGAAGCCCCGACGATGGCGGACAGCGAGTGGACCCAGGCCGTGAGCCCGTTGCGACGTTCGGCGGGGGGCACGACGGTGAGGCGACGCCCGCGGATGCCGTGGTCTAACACCTCGCGGGTTTCGAGACGGAAAGGACCGACGCCCAGCCGGTTCAGAATCCTCTCGATCTCGTCACGGGGAGCTCCCAGGTCCAAAAGAGCGGCCAAAATCATGTCCCCCGAAGCGCCGCCAAGACTGTCCACATGAAGGTGTGCCATCATCCGCTCGAGGAAAGTTCATCGGTAGACGTTCCCTCGCCAAGTCGGTTGATCATGGCGGCGGCAACACCGGCCCCGAAGCCGTTGTCAATGTTAACGACCGTCACGCCGGGCGAACAGGAGTTCAGCATGGCCAGAAGAGGAGCCAGACCCTGGAAATGCGCGCCGTAGCCGATACTGGTGGGAACGGCAATGACGGGCGCCGCGACCAGACCTCCGACCACGGAGGGCAGGGCGCCTTCCATTCCCGCCACGACGACCAGCGCGCGAGCCCGGCGGAGGAGGCCGAGACGGTTCAGAAGGCGGTGAAGCCCTGCCACACCCACGTCGTAGAGACGCTCGACCCGCGCGCCCATCCGTTCGGCCGTCAGGGCGGCCTCCTCGGCGACAGGGATATCCGTCGTGCCGGCGGTCACGACGGCAACCAGTCCACAGGGTGGGGGAAGGGGATGAACGTCGCAGGTGATGATGCGGGCTGTTTCATGAAAGACGGCCGAGGAAAGACGGGCGTGCACGGCTTCGAATTGCGCGTGGGAGGCCCGTGTCGCAAAAAGGTTCTGACCGGCGTTGATCAAGGCTTCGGCAATAGAGGCAAGCTGTTCAGGAGTTTTGGAAGGGGCGTACACGACCTCCGGGAGGCCGCGGCGGCGGAGTCGGTCCAGATCCAGGCGCGCGAACCCCAGATCTTTCTCACCGGCGGGGACGCCCAGCTCGATGAGAGCCGCCTCCGCTGAGAGTTCCCCCTTTTCCACCCGTTTGAGGATGTCAGCCAGGCGGTCCATTACACCTCATCGCGCGGCAATGCCGGCCATTCCATTCGGCGTTCCAATTCTTCGAAAAGCCGGGAGATCGGAATTCGGATCTGTTTCATGGAATCGCGGTTTCGCAGCGTCACGGTGCCGTTCTCGAGCGTCTCGAAATCAATGGTCAAGCCGAAGGGCGTTCCAGCCTCGTCCTGCCGACGATAACGGCGGCCAATGGCGCCGGTCTCATCCCAGAAACAGGTCCACCGCTTCCGGAGCATCAGAAAAACCTCGCGCGCTTTGGCCACCAGTTCCGGCTTGTTTTTAAGGAGTGGGAAAACCCCGAGCTTGATCGGCGCCACCCGGGGCGAAAAGCGAAGAATCGTCCGCGTCTCGTAACCCGCCGGCGGCGGTTGTCCCGGTAGGGCGGGCTGAGGCGCTCCGCCGTCCTTGGACGTCGGAACCCACTCCTCGTCGTAGGCCTGACTGAGAACCGCCAGGGCCAAACGGTCGGCGCCGGCGGAGGGTTCGATAACATGGGGAATATAGCGGCCTTCGAAGAGTTTGGCGCAAAAGGCCCGGGCGTCTTCGGCCGACCGATGTCGCGCTTCCCACTCCCGCACGACAGAATCCACAAACGTTGCCCGCTCGGCCTCGCCGAGCTTCCGGGCGGCCAGTTTGAGGGGTTCATCGAAGACCTCGAGACTCTTGCCGCTGTACTGTTGGTGGCGGCTCAGGTCGAAATCGCTCCGGGCCGCAATCCCTTCCAGCTCCTGGACGCCGAAGGGGAAGGCGAACTGAATGTCTACGCAGGCCCGGGCATAGTGCGCCAGTTCCTGGGGCGGTTGCCAGTATTCGACCAGCGTGTTCGCCGGAAGCCCGATCGAGCGGTACCACGCCATCCGTTGAGCGACCCAGTACTTGTGCCAGCATTCCCATCCCCAATCCGGTCGGGGTTCCATGTCCGGCGACACCCGCTCGGGCGCCGAAGCGACCTGGCCGAAAAGGAGCCTCACCGCTTCGTCGGGTCGGATGAAATATTCCAGCTCCATCTGCTCGAATTCACGGGAACGGAAGGTGAAATTGCGGGGTGTGATCTCGTTTCGGAATGATTTGCCCATCTGGGCGATCCCAAAGGGCACAGTTTGGCGGCTGGTATCCAGCACATTCTTGAACTGGGCAAAAATTGCCTGCGCGGTTTCGGGCCGGAGATAGACCTGGGACGACTCGTCTTCCACAGGCCCGACGAACGACTTGAACATCAAATTAAACAGCCGAGGTTCCGTCCAGTCCCGGGCGCCACAGGAGGGACAGACGATCCTTTCAGGAAGCCGGAGCCGGTGGCCCGATTCGCGGATCAAGACTTGCCCCTGCTCCTCGCATAGCTGGTCTGCCCGGAATCGCTTTTTGCATGATTTGCAATCCACCATGGGATCCACAAAACCGTCCACATGGCCGGACGCTTTCCAGATAGCCGGATGCATGATGATCGTGGCGTCAATACCAACCACATCCTCCCGCTCGTGGACGGTGCTCCGCCACCAGGCCTCTTTCAGATTGCGCTTAAGTTCGCATCCAAGAGGTCCATAATCCCAGAACCCATTGAGTCCGCCGTACAGCTCGGAGCTCGGATAGATGAAGCCGCGACGCTTGCACAGCGAGGCCAGCGTCTCGATCGAAACCTTTTTATCGGGCGTCGTCATGACACAACAGGATGCGCTAACCCCACCTGGGGAATCAAGGAAATTACGAGTCCGCTCCTCCGGTTGGACTTCTGAAGGCTTGTTCCGACTGAAAAAGTGTGCCAAATTAGCCCCCATGAAAAAAGAATCACTCGACTTTCTCAAAACACTGCTCAACACCCCGAGCCCATCCGGATACGAAATGGGTGTCCAGGATCTCATCCGCCGCCGTCTGGCGGACCTCTGCGACGAGGTGCGGACGGATGTTCATGGCAATGTCATTGGCATTCTCAACCCCGGTGCGTCATTCCGGCTCATGCTGGCCGGCCATTGCGACGAGGTCGGCTACATGATCATGCACATTGACGAGAAGGGCTTTCTCTACTTCAGCCCCGTTGGGGGCACCGATCCCGCCATTGTGATCGGGCAACGGCTTCGGATTCACACCCGCCACGGGCCAATCTTAGGGGTGGTGGGGCGGAAGCCCATTCATCTGACCGATGCCGACGAAAAAAACAAGATGCCGAAGTTCCACGAGATGTGGCTGGACATCGGCGCCAAAAATAAGAAGGATGCCGAAAAGCGGGTTGCCATCGGCGATTATGCTACGATTGACATGCAGGTCGAGGAGATGCCGCATGGCCGGATGGTAGCCCGCGCCTTTGACGATCGGATCGGCGCTTTTGTGGTCGTGGAAACCATGCGGCGATTGAAAGGGCGTTCTCTCAAAATTGGTGTCTATGCGGTGGCCACCGTCCAGGAGGAGATCGGACTTCGCGGGGCGACCACCAGCGCCTACCAGATTCATCCCCAGGCCGGCATTGCTGTGGACGTCGGCTTTGCCACCGATTGCCCCGGCATGGATGAGCGGCGTACGGGGGCGTGCGCCCTTGGGAAGGGGCCTCAGCTTCATCGCGGGCCAAACATCAATCCAGTGCTGGGCGATCTTCTTGAGACGACCGCTCGCAAGGAGAAGATTCCGATTCAGATCGGAGCCGAGCCCCGTGGAACCCCTACCGATGCGAATGTGATTCAACTTTCGCGTGAAGGCGTGGCGGCTGCGCTGGTCAGTATTCCGACCCGGTACATTCACAGTCCGGTGGAAATGATCGCTCTGGATGATGTGGATCACGCGGCCGATCTGCTGGCGGCGATGGCGGAGCGCATGACGGGAACGGAGGATTTTACGCCTCGCCCGCGGTAGGACGGGGAGGAGGGTGATGCCTCGATTCCTTTTTCTGGCTGTCCAGGCCTGGCCGGTCTACCCCAGCCATGCCGCCTGGCTGTTGCAGGGTTCGGTCTCAGGGGAAAGTTGGCAATGGATCACCGTAGAAACGGCCATCCGTGACTCTCCCGCCGCGGTTCTGGAACGCGTTCTGCCGAACGATCCGGACGTTCTAGGCGCGACCTTCACCCTTTTCAATCGCGAATGGCTCGCCACCTTCCTGGCCCGTTTTCGAGCGGTCAACCCAAGGACGATCGTCATTGGAGGGGGACCCGAATGGTTGGGTGACAGCCGTGGGTTTTTCGAGCCGATTCCCCTGGTGCATCTGGGTATCCGTGGGGAAGGGGAGCGGGCGTTGCGGCAGTGGCTGACCGTCTGGAACCGGCCCGAACGCTGGGGAGAGATTCCGGGCGTCATCTGGCGGGATGCCGAGGGCCGCATTCACGATGATGGCCGGGAGGCGGAGCGCCCGGAAGAGGCGGAGATCGTATCGCCCTACCTCCGTGAGCTTCAGGAAAAGCGTCCGCCCTTTGTTTTTCTTGAGACGGTTCGGGGGTGTTCAGGTGCCTGCCTTTTCTGTACGAGTGCCAGCCGGGGAGGGACTCGGTATTTTTCTCTCGAACGGATTGCGGACGAGGTGGATGCAATCCGGAACGCCGGCGTCAACGAGGTCCGGCTGCTGGACCGCACCTTCAATGAAAAGGAAGACCGCGCCTGCGCGATTCTGGCGCTGCTGCGCGATCGTCATCCCCAGGCTCGCGTTCATCTCGAAATAGATCCGTCGCTTATGACTCCAGCCCTGGCCGAAACCATGAAAACGTTTGCGGTCGGGCAACTTCATGTGGAGGCGGGGGTGCAGACGCTGGAACCGAAGGCGCGGGCAGCCAGCGGGAGGAGGGGGAGTGTGGAGGCGGTCTGGGAAGGACTGACCCTTCTCCGGCAAGCAGGATCCCCGATTTTGCATCTCGACCTCCTGGCTGGTTTGCCTGAGCAGACGTGGGAAGGGCTTCTGAGCGATCTGTCGGCCATCGTCAGGTGGGGGCCGGAAGCCATTCAGCTGGAGGTCGTGAAGGTTCTTCCAGGGACACTCCTGGCCCGGCAGGCGGCCCGGCGAGGCATCCGCTACTCGCCGTTCCCTCCCTATGAGGTTCTGGCCACTCCCACCTTTTCTTATGCCGATTTACGGAGGGCTGCCCGTCTTTCTCGGCTGGTGGACGGATATTACAACGAACGCTCCCTTCGGCCGGTGATGCAACGGATTTCACGGGAGGATCCCGATTTTTGGGCCGTTTTTGAATCGGTCGTTATCTTTCCGGAAATGGGTCGGGAAGGGCTCACGTTGGAGCGGCGATATACGTTGTTGGCGGAGTGGTTGGAGCGCCATCGTCCCTCCCTGCTTGCGGATTTGGTGGATGCGTGGTATCGCAGGGAACCGGTGATTCATCCCCGGCTGGGGCGTGCCCGAGTTCGCTCGCCCCGCCTGCCCGAAGGTCGGGTTCTGGAAGGGGGGTGTGACGAGGGTCCGTATTGGCGGGTGATCGAAGTCGAGGCTCCGTTGAAACGCTGGTACGCCTGGCAAATGGAAAAAGGAGGTCACCGGCGGCTGGTGGCGGTCTTTCGTCCAGAGTCTCAGTAAACCTTTTCGTATTCGCCTTTGCCCAATCGTTTGAGCTTATGGAAGCCGGCCTCTTTGGCCCGCTGATCGAAACCAGAACTGGAAAAACCGACCACGATACGCGAGACCAGCTTGCGGACCGGCGCACCGCACTTCGGACAGGCCGCCAGTGGGGGATCCTTGAGCGAACGGCGCACCTCGAAAGGCTGGACGCAATACGCGCACGAGCAATGGGGTTCGACCGCTTGGTACTCGTAGATCGGCATCGTCTCTATTGAATGCTCGAGACGCCTCTCTGTCAAGCGGGGACCGAACGCACAGATATCATGGTAGGTCTCCTCGCGTTAGATTCCACGCCTATCCCGGGGTCAGCCTTTGATAACTGATTGATGGTTTATCCGCGGGAAGTCTTTGATGTACAAGGGGTTAGATCGTCTTGGGACCTCTTTTTTTTGGCCTTAGACACTCATTTTTGAGACTAAAACTGGGGTCCTAAATCAAGCCGCCGCTACATCGGTGCGCCGGGGGTGATGTGTTGCGTGGGGGCTTTGGGGGCCGGGGCCATGCAATCACAGCGACTCGAAAGAAATAGGCTCCACTCTGAGATTTCGGTTTTCTGGCGAATGATTACGAAAGGGGGTACATTTGCCAAAATGACGAATGTCGAGACGTGACCCTATATGATGCGGAGATGTGACCCTATATAATGCGCCGGGGCCAAGAAAGATCAAAAGGTACATTGCAAGATGGTCATTTCTCAAGGGCTGACCCCAAGACCCCAAGAACCAGAGAACGACCTCCTTCTCGTTATCGTTCTCGTCCTCCTCCTCGCAGGGCTATCCCAAGAAAAGACCAAAAGGCGCACCTTGCTCAGCGGGGATAAACTCAGCGTGGATAAACCACGTGTTCTCTCACACCGGTGGTCGTCCCGCCGCTGAGGCAAGCGTGATCACAAGCGTTGAGGCGATGGAGTAGATACCAAACCAGAAAAGCCGGGACTGGCCGGGACGCCCGCCGAACAACAGAAGTTGGCCCAGGATCGCTGATAGGGCAAAGAGGATGAGAATGGCGAACATAGCCTGACGCCCCATTTCCGACATCCACAGAAGGAGCAGAACGCTCACGGTGTGAAGAACGATCACCATGGTCTGGGCAAGGCGTTGTCCCAGCAAGACAGCAGCGGACCGCTTCTGGCTTTCACGGTCGGATATCTCATCCGGAAGGGAGGTGGATACGGCACAGGCCAGCAAGGAGGGCAGGATCGAGACCACGGGCCATATGGGGAAGCCAACCAAAGTTCCCGTCTGGGCATACCAGCCAAACAGCGGCAATACGATGCCTGTCCCTATCATTTGAAGGATTTCGCCCCCTCCCCGGTAATTGAGTCGCGCGGGCCAATAACTATATAGGTGAAGAAGTGCCAGGGCGGCTAGCACCAGAACGAGCGAAAACCAGCGCCCCCACAGAACCCCAAGTGCCAGACCTGTGCCTATGGAAACCAAGGCAGCCATTACCGCGGCCCGGCCCAAACTCGTATGGCGGATCTCGCCATCCACCAGAACGCGGGACCCACCCGAATATAGGGTATAAGTCCGATTGATCTGGTCCGTAGCGAAATCGGCATAGTCGTTGGCGTATACAATGTAAAGCTGAATGCTCACTCCAAATAGCTGAACCCAAAAAACGATCCAAGGGGACAACGCATAACCGGCCGATTGTGCGTAAAGCTGCCCCACAATCAGCGGGACACAGATATATAGCTGCGAAGCCGGCCGAGAGGCCTTCAACCATGTCTTAAGAAGAGAGGGCGCAACCATTTTGTCAGTCAAGTGTACTTGACAGAGAACGCTGTGTTCCAGACCGTTTTTCGGACTATTCCGGCAAGCCTTGCACTTGTACCGTGTCGGGCGGTCTGTTAGGATAGGGCCTACGGAGAGGACGTTCTGCGATGAAACGGATGGCCGCCTTTCGTTTGATCGTTCTTGGCTCAATGATGTGGTATGGGGAGGTTCGGGGGGATGGGGAGACACTCCCGCCCACATCGTCAGCCCCACCGGTGGCCGAGGCGTCGGCACCTGCCCCTGCCGAACCGGCCCCTCCGCCGCAGCCCGAATGGAAGGGCATTCTTCGTGTTTTACTCCATGCCAATGGCTCGCCGCGCGCCATCCGACTGATTGCGGCGGATCGGTTGTATGCCGTCGAAACGAACGAGCTTGCCCTCTCCTGGGCGGCCAAGGGCGATCGGCGCGAGGTGCAAATCCGTGGCCAAGCTGATATCCGGGATGGACGCACCTGGCTGGTTCCGTCTTCGATCTCATTCCCGGACGAGGAGCCCGCTGCGCCTGCGGAAACGGCGCCGGCGCCTCTTTCGTCCACGCCCACCAATGTGCCGCCCCCGCAAGCCACAACTCCCTGAGCGGTTACGTCCCTTGGCCGGCGGAGCGTTTTAGAGCCCCAAATGCCGGGCCAGAAAATCGTAGGCTTTTCGGCCGCTGATTTGGTGGCGGCCTTCGAAGATGTCCGTCGTCAGAAAGTCCTTTGGGACCTCGAACACCGCATAGTGCCGGCGGAGGGCATGAAGGGCCTTTCGGACGGCAGGGAGGGGGAAGATCGGATCGCGGGTTCCGGCTTCGATCAGAAGTGGTCGGGGGGCGAGCAGCGCGGCCAGATCGGACATTTCTCCGAATCGGGCGAGACCCGGAACATAATTGCAGGGGCAGTGATGAAGGGCGAGAATGCTGTCCCGGAAGGTACAGAAGTAGCCGCTGATGACGACGGCTGAGAGCCGGGTGTCGGTGCAGGCGGTAAACAAGGTGAGCATACCGCCGCCCGAAATCCCCATGGCCCCCAAGCGATCGCCTGCCACCTCTGAACGGGTTTGAAGATAATCCAGCAGACGCCGCATCTCCTGGACGCGGAGTCCGAGAATGGAGTGTCCAAGATGGGCGGCGAGAAAGGCAGCAAAACTGCAGGTGGAAGCGGAACTGGGGGAGGGAGGCCGGACCCATGAGAATCGGCTCGTTCGCTCTCCGAAGCAGGCAATTTCCGGGGCAGCGACGACAAACCCGCGCCGGCACAGAGCCACGGCAAAATCCTTGTGATAGCCGTCGGGAACATTTCGTTCGGTGCCATCTTCCCATAGTCCCACGATATCCTTGACGCCGTACCCGTGCCCATGCAGGGCCAGAACGGCCGGCCGGGGCTTGTTTTGCTGTTTGGGGATGAGGAGATAGACGGGCATGGCCGAATGGGGCGAGGTGGGGAGGAGAATTTTCTCCCGCACGTAATCCCCTCGATCGTTCCGTTCCAGGAGGCGAGGGCGCTTCTTGGGAGGAGGAAGATCGGAAAACCCCAGCGTACGGACGAGTTCTGGTCGCACGTCGCGTTGATGCGACTCGGCCTCGGCCCTGTGGCGCGCGCGAAATCGAAGGGGCGCCTGTTCCGGGTGATACAGAGACCAGAGCAGATGGGCGGGATCCAGCGACGTCTTTTCCCAAAGCGCCAGGAAGGACTTGGCTCGTTGGCTGGTGTTCATCAGGAATCTCCAGGACAGGCGGTTTGTTCCACACGAAGAAAGGTGAATGCCGCATCAAGCACCCGTGCCCGCGTTGCCGCAGGCCGCTCGCGGGTCACCGCTTTCAGAAACGCATCGGTCGAGGCGACCTTGCGGACGCCGATAGCCTCGGCCTCTGGCTCTGACAGCCCGGGAGCTTGGACATAGATTTGGACATGACGATAGGCAGGATCGGTGAGATAGCGAAGCCGGACGGCTTTATGATCGCCGAGCCGGTACCCCCGGCTTTGGACCGCCTTCCTGGCCTCGTCATAGGTGGAGGTCTCCCTCAGAAGCCTGACAAAGGCGGCTTGACCGATCCCTTTTGAGCAGGAGGCGATGAGCAGCAAGGCGCCCCCGTTACGGACCGCCCATTCGTTGTTCTTGATGGCCTTCTCCGCCTGATAAAAGCTCTCGCCCAAGGGCCCTTCAACCTCCAGGATGAGGGCGTCCACGGGAGAGGAAATCGTTCGAATCCAGGTCTGTTCGACGAGGGGGACCAGGGCGGCCAAGGCATCGAGCGGTGGCCCGCCCGAGGCAGCCCGAATGGCGCCCTCGCACTCGAGCAGATTCACCACCGCCACGGACCGGCCGGTCGTCAGTGACGAGAGCATATGGACAATACCCTCGTGGACAGGATTGCCGGCGAGGCGGACGGGGCGACAGGCGGGGTCGAGAGCGTGGGCATGATTGGCTTCGATATCGGCATAGCCGGCGACGCCGATCGTCAGCGTTTTATGGCCGCCGCTGAGCCCGGCAAAGTAATGCGGTTCGACGCTTCCCACCGCGAGTATCCTCCGAGCGTAGGCGAGCGCCGGATGGGCATGCCAGGGAAGGGGTCCGTTCAGTCGAACGAGGTCGGGGGCGTGGGCGTTGTGCCAGTGGAACGCCTGGGCCGGAACCCACGGGGCGAAACGGGCATGGAATAACGCTTTTTCTTCAGACGAAAACGAGTGGCTCCCACAGGCCACAAGAATGGACGGAAGCGGACCCCGTTCTCGGAGTCGGGCTAAGACAGCCTCTGTCCGGGTGTCCCGCTGAGGATCGTTGATCACCAAAAGATCAGGCATGCCTCCCAGCGACTCTAACGCCTGAGCGAGCGCCTGGGGAATAACCGCGGAATTCGGGGGTGGAGGAGTAGGGCGGAATATCTCCATCGCCAGACGCATTCGAGCACAACGCCATTCGGGCGTCAATCCTTTTCGCAGATTTGACAGGGGGGGGACGATGTGGTAGCGTCAGCCTTCCTAAAGACAAGGGAGTGCCCATGAGCCGACGTTATCGTATTGCCGTGATTCCCGGCGATGGAACGGGTCCCGAAGTGGTTCGGGAAGGGTTGAAGGTGCTTCAGACCGCAGCCCGGAAATTCGGGTTTGCGCTGGAGCCGGTTATGTACGACTTGGGGGGCGAGCGCTATTTGCGGACGGGAGAGGTGCTGCCCGACTCGGTTCTGGCCGAGCTGAAGACCTTTGACGCCATCTATCTGGGGGCGATTGGACATCCCGATGTGAAGCCGGGCATTTTGGAAAAGGGGATCCTGCTGCGCATCCGATTCGAGCTCGACCAGTATATCAATCTCCGTCCCGTCAAACTCTATCCGGGCGTCGAGACCCCTCTGAGAGACAAGGGGCCTGAGCATGTGGATTTTGTGGTCATTCGCGAGAATTCGGGCGGCATCTATACCGGGATGGGGGGGGCGACGATGGTTGGAACGCCCAACGAGGTGGCGACCCAGATCATGCTCTATTCCCGGCCTGTGGTCGAACGATGTCTTCGATACGCGTTCGATTTTACGAAGAAGCGAAACCGCAAGAAGATGCTGACGTTGGTGCACAAGACGAACGTTCTGACCTATTGCGGCGATCTTTGGTGGCGGGCCTTCAATGAAATTGGGGATGAACCCGCCTATCGGGATGTCAAGCGGGACTACAATCATGTGGATGCCTGCACCATGTGGTTCGTCAAGCAACCCGAGAGGTACGACGTCGTGGTGACGGAGAACCTCTTTGGCGATATCATCACCGACCTGGCGGCCATCATTCAGGGCGGGTTGGGGATCGCGGCAGGCGGAAACATCAATCCTCAGGGGGTTTCCATGTTCGAGCCCATGGGGGGCAGCGCACCGAAATACACCGGCCAGAACGTCATCAATCCCCTGGCCGCTATTTCGGCTGGCGCGATGATGCTGGAATCGCTGGGTGAGGAAGCCGCCGCCCGGGCTATCGAACAGGCGATTCAGCAGGTTACCGGAACGAAGATCAAAAGCCTGGCGGCAGGCCGCATGGGCTACTCGACGTCCGAAGTGGGAGATCTCGTCGCGGAGCGGGTCTGAGTGCCGTCATGGAACCTTCCGGACTGGTTGCCATTGCGCCTTCGGTTGTCGCGGTGGGTGAACCGTTTTCGGTTCGTGTCAAGGTGCTGGGTGCTGTCCGGCCAATTCCATGCCGGGGACAATTCAATACCTTTAAGCCGCGACTCGAAGGCCCGTTCAACCGGAACGTCGAGCGCCGGATTCACTATCTCGACCATGTGTTGCCCGAGTATGCCGGAACGATCCGTGTGGAAGGGAATAACGGCGGAGAAGGGCCGGCCAGGCTGACCTTTGACGGACGGGATCAAGGTGTGTTCCCTGGGGACCCGCGCCCCATCCGGGCGTTTGGACCGTTTCGCATGTGGAAAGCCGGCGTTCATTTTCTGCGCCTGGTCGAAGAGTCCAGCGGCGTGGTGGGTCTGGTCAATCCGATTGTGGCGCTGCCAGCCCCGCCCGACGAGCGCCTGTACTGGGGGGACCCCCACTGGCAAACCTTCTTTAGCGATGGGATTCGGTGTCCGGAGGAGCTCTATGCCTTTGCTCGGGACGAGGCGTTTTTGGATTTCGGCGCGATCGCCGATCATATGGAGGCCATCACCGAACGACAGTGGGACTATTTTCGGGCCGTGACGGAGGACTCCTATCAGCCGGGTCGGTTCGTCACCCTTCATGGCCAGGAATGGACCCATCATGACCCCGCCCGTGGGGCTCCCGGCCATCGGAATCTCTATTTCCGGGGACGCGAAGCGCCGCTTATTCGAAGCACCGATGGGGACGCCAACACCTTAGAGAAGCTGTGGCGGAAGCTGGATGCGATCGGGCTTCCAGCTCTGGCCATTCCGCATCATACGGCCAACCGGATCATGGGCGTGGATTGGAGTCTGGGATGGAACCCCCGTTACGAAAAGGGGGTGGAAATTTATTCGGTATGGGGAAGCTCCGAATGCTCGGTCGAGGCGGGAAATACACGCCCCATTCGAACGCTTGGGGGAGAGATGCCAGGGCGCCACGTTCGGGACGCTCTGGCGCGAGGGTATCGGCTGGGCTTCTGGGGCGGGGGCGATATTCACGACGGCCGGCCGGGCGACGAGCTGCACACGGCTCAGCCGGAGGTTCCGGCTTATGTAGACCTCTATTCGCAGGGATTCACGGCGGTTTGGGCGCCGGCACTGACCCGCGAGATGATTTTCGACGCGTTGGCGGCCCGCCGCTGTTATGCCACCACGCGACGAGGGCTATTTGCCGAGTGGCGAGATGGGCCGGAGGGACGCCTTGGATTTCGTGCCGCCGCCGCCGATGGAGTGGCTAGAGCGGAACTGATCGTCAATGGCGAGAAAGCCGGAGAAGCGGAACCGCCCCCCGACGGCGACAACCGCGTATTGGATGCCGAATGGGCCGTCACACTCGGGCGCCGTGACGTGGCCTATGTGCGCCTATGGACTCAAACCGGAGAGTGGTTGTGGCTCTCGCCTCGCTGGGGCGGACGGGGAGAAGGCGGATGACGACGGCCTCGGATGTGATCGAGCGAACGGCAGCTGCGCTCACGGCGATTCGTGAGCGTCATCCTCTGGTTCATAACATCACGAATTATGTGGTGATGAACGTCACCGCCAATGCTCTCTTGGCGCTGGGCGCCTCCCCAGTCATGGCCCATGCGCCGGAAGAGGTTGAAGAGATGGTTGGACTGGCTGACGCCCTGGTGCTCAACATCGGGACCCTCTCCTCTTCATGGGTCGATGCGATGGCGAAGGCGGCACGGGCCGCTCGGCGGCGGGATTGTCCGATCGTGCTGGATCCGGTGGGGGCGGGAGCAACCCGATATCGGACAGAATCGGCCCGTCGTTTGATGCGGGAGGGGCGGCCGCGTGTCATTCGCGGAAATCCCTCGGAAATTTTGGCGTTGAACGGGGGGGCCGGCGGAACCCGGGGCGTGGATGCCACGGCGACCGTCGAGGCGGCTCGCGACGCCGCTATGTCTCTGGCTCACGAATGGTTGGACGTGGTAGCCGTGACAGGTCCGGAAGATTTTGTGACGGACGGCACCCGAACCTGTCGAATCCGGAATGGCCACCCTCTGCTGGGCCGGATAACGGGTTCGGGATGTGTGGCCAGCGCGTTGACCGGAGCGTTTCTCGCGGTGGACAACGATGCCTGGCTGGCCGCCACTGCCGCGCTGATCGTATTGGGGCGGTGCGGCGAACGGGCCGCGGCAGAAACGGACCGCCCCGGTACGTTTGGGGTCCGCCTACTCGACGCTCTGGATGCGATCTCTCCTGACGATATTCGGGCCAGCGCGAAGATTTTTGTTTCGTAAATGGGGGCGAATGGATCTCCGGCTCTATCTGGTGACCGACGATGCGTTCTTCGGTTCCCGGCCCATGGAAACGGTGATCCGTCAGGCCGTCGCCGGAGGGGTAACGATGGTTCAGCTCCGACGGAAACATGCGACAGCGCGGGCGTTGGTGCAGGAGGCGAAAGACTGGCGAACGATCCTGAAACCGTTGGGCATTCCGCTCCTTTTAAACGATCGCCTGGATGTCGCTTTGGCGGCTGAAACGGACGGGGTGCATCTGGGTCAGTCCGATCTGCCCTGGGCGGCCGCCCGCCGGCTGGCGCCCCCTCCTTTTATGATCGGCGCATCGGTCCGGACGCCCGACGAGGCTCGGCAGGCAGAAGCCGAAGGCGTGGATTACGTGGCCGTCAGCCCAGTTTTTGATACGCCGACGAAGCCGGATGCCGAACCTGGGGTGGGGCTGGAAGGAATTCGCCAGGTCCGACAGGTCGTCCGCCTTCCCCTTGTGGCTATTGGGGGAATTCAAGTAGGGTGTGTTCGGGATGTGATTCAGGCGGGAGCGAATGGTGTGGCGGTCGTCTCCGCCATCCTGGGAGCGGCCGATCCAGAAGCGGCCGCTTGCCGACTGCGCCGCGAAGTGGATGATGCTTTGGGCGGAAGAAAACACAAAAATACGACCGCTAATTAATTTTAATTTGGTTTGACCTGTTCCACACTGTCCGTTACTGTTGTTCATAGTTGTTATTAGAATGGGGAGCGGCGATGAAACAATGGATTGCATCAGGCGTCGGCCTTGTGATTGCTCTTTCCCAGGGATGGGGACAGGTTCTCTTTTGGGACGATTTCGAAACTGACCTTTCGGCATGGACCGCCGACGCCCCATGGGCGCGGACAGCCCAGGCGGCTTTTCGCGGGTACTATGGCGCCCATGACAGTCCGGGAACGTATTACGAAAACAATGCCAACCGATCCTTGACCCGGGCGACTGCCCTCAGCCTTTCCGGAACCACCGCGCCGGCGCTGGCGTTCTGGCATCGTCATTCGCTCGAAGAGGGCTATGACTGGGGCTATGTCGAAGCGTCCTCCAACGGAACGGTTTGGATTCCTTTGGCGTCCTATACCGGCAACCAGGGCGAATGGACTTATGAGCAAGTGGACCTGACTCCGTTTGCCAATGTGCCGTCGTTCTGGTTTCGTTTCCGACTCGTGACGGACGATTCTGTGGTCCGCGATGGCTGGTTTCTGGACGATGTGGTCGTAGGGGAGAGACCCGAAGCCCCCGTCCTGGACGGCCAGGCTCAAACGAATCCCCCGGGTGTCGTCCTCGCGTGGTCGGCCACACCCGGTATCCTTTCGGCAACGGTTCTTCGCTCCACCACATCGAACGTCCATTGGAGGACAGCCACGCGAGTGGCCTTCCTCGACGGTTCCGCAACCAATTATTTCGATATCACCGCCTCCCCAAAAACCCGATATTTTTATCGGATCATGGTGACCACGGCGGCGGGATTGAGCGGCTGGAGCAACGAGAAAGAGATTGTCACGCCAGCCTTGATGGATTTCCCTTTCCTGGACGATGGCGAGGGGGGCTCCGCCCGATGGAATGCCGACTACCCTTGGGCACTGACGACGGAAACCAGCGCCTCCCCAACCCATGCGTGGGCCGACTCCCCGGGTGGCGAGTACGGCAACAATCGAAATACGGCCTTGACGCTGGCCCGTGCACTCGATCTGAGGGGCTCTACGCGCCCCGGCATCTCCTTCCGCCATCAGTATCGCATTATCAATGGCGATTTCGGTCTTGTCGAAGTCTCCGGGAACAACGGAACCGATTGGACCATTCTGCGTTCCTACACGGATGGAGCCGTCACCGGGCGGTGGGCCTGGCAACGGTTCGATCTCTCCGCTTACACAAATTCCAATCAGGTGCTTGTTCGCTTTCGATTAAGCAGCAACAGTTCCGGCACGGCCGATGGCTGGTATCTGGATGACATCTCAATTTCCGAACTGCCGGACCCCATCCCGACTCCCGTGGCGGAGGAGGTGCGGTCCTCGGCCCTTCGGCTATCGTGGCCTGCCAGTTCGCATCTCCAATTTCAATGTTACCGTATCTACCGGTCCGAGTCGCCCGGCGTTTCGCTGGATTCTACACTGGTCGGCGAGGTCTTTGATCAGGGGACCCCGGTATTCGAAGATACCCTGCTGAAAATGGATACAACGTACTACTATCGCATCTATCAGGTGACCCGTTATGGGGCCATCTCGCCAGACGGCGGCGAACTGCTGGTCCGTACCCTCAGCAACCCGGTTCCGTTGGCTGAGTCGTTTGAGGGACCGCTCGTCAATTGGATTTTGACCGGCCGCTGGGGCACCTCCACCAACGGGGTCTTCCAGGGAATCCGATGCCTTTCCGACTCCCCCGATTCGAGTTATCAGCCGGCGCAAGACTCCTATGCACAAATATCGGTGGATTTGCGGGGGACGGTGTGGCCGGTGCTGCGGTTTTGGGATCGGTTTGAGGTGGGGGCGGGGGACTGGGCGCGGCTGGAGGTCTCGTCGGACGGGGACAACTGGACCTACGTGCACGGGTATTACGAGGGGGTACGGACGAACTGGGAGGAGCAGGTGGTGGATTTGTCGCCGTGGAAGGGGCAGGCGAATGTGCGGCTGCGGTTTCGGGTGGCGACGGACGGGAATGCGGGGACGGTGGGGGATGGGTGGAATGTGGACGAGCTCCGGGTGGAGGAGTTGGCAGCGGAGGTGCTGCCTTATCCGTACTATGAGGATTTCGAAGAGGGGTTTGGGTCGAACTGGCTGCATGCGGGGTGGGCGGTTCGTTCGAACGATGTGTACGAGGGGATGTGGGCGGCGCGGGTGCCGCCGGAGAGTCGGCCGGGGCCGGAGGTGCAGTATGGGATGATGCCGGCGGGGTGGGTGGATTTGCGGGGGGCGGTTCATCCGCAGATGGTCTTTTGGGTGAAGGCGTATCTGACCTACTGGAGTTATTTCCGGGTTCACGTTTCGGAGAATGGGGTGAATTGGACGGAGCTGGGGGCGGCGAACGTGGACTACAACGCCAATACGGGGTGGGTGCGCAAGCAGGTGGACTTGGGGTCGTGGACAGGGAAGTTGGTGCGGATTCGGTTTCATATGCATGCGGCGTCCTCGTTGCAGGCCGACGTGAAGGTGGATCGAATCGGCATTGGCGGTGATGTGCCCAGCGCTCCTCAGCCGCGCTCCCCCATCAACGGGGAGTCCGTTCCGAACCCGCTTCCGGTTCTGACGGTACGGAATGCCGTGGATTTTCAGGGCGATCCCTTGACGTATCAATTTGAAGTATACGCCGATGATGCATTGACCCAAAAAGTGGCTGATGTGCCGGCTGTCGCGGAGAATTCCGCAGGAACCAGTTGGCAGGTCGATCAGGAGTTGTCCAACAATCGCCAGTACTGGTGGCGGTGTCGGGTCAGTGACGGACTGACGACGAGTGCCTGGTCCTCGGTCGCCACCTTCTTTGTCAACCGCGCCAATCTTCCGCCGACGGCGCCGGTTCTTTTGGCTCCCAGCGATCGTGGTCAGGAATTTCGGCATGCCGGTGTCCCGCTGGTGTGGCTGTCGTCCGTTGAAACTCAAGCGCATGATCGGGTAATCGCCTACGAGGTCGAAATAGCACGGGATGCGGCGTTTATGGATCGGGTGGTTCAGACGAACCTTGTAGCGGAGGGTGGCGACATTGAGACTCGATCGCTGGGCGAGGTCATAGCGGATGTTCAGACGTTAGAGGTTGAGACGTGGTATTACTGGCGTGTCCGCGGGCAGGATGCCTGGGAAGGGTGGTCTGAGTGGTCCACGCCGCGTTCATTCATTTTGGTTGAACCTCCGCCGGGGGGCGGTGGGGAGCCACCTTCGTATCCCTTGATTCGGCTTTCCGATTCCCGCGTCGAACTCGAGTGCATCGAAGGGGATCGTCCGGCGTCGCGCGCCTATTCGCTCCAGAACAGCGGTCAGGGCCCTATGGAGTACGTGTTGAGTTCGGATGTTGAATGGATCACGGTGACGCCCACCAATGGCAACAGTACCGGCGAATGGGATCCGATGGTTCTCTCGTTCGCCACCGAAGCACTGCCAGGCGGGTGGCATACGGGCCGCGTCGTGGTGACCTCGACGGTGGCTTCGAACTCGCCACAGTCGCTGGTGATCGTGCTCCGTGTCATCCCGCTCTCTGTTACCGATCGGCCGACCTTGGCATGGCCCGAGGACGAGGCCAGTTTTGATCCAACCAATGCCGTCACGTTCCTTTGGAGCGGTGTCGAGCGCGCCACCGCTTACGAATTGGAGGTTTCGGACACTACGGGCAGCTGGACAACAAACGTTCTCGTTCCGGGAGCGCAGGGCACGAGTGCGGTCATGGCCGCCGCATGGGCCCCAGGTTTTTACGAATGGTCGGTTCGAGGACGGAACGACAGGGGATTCGGTCCACGATCCGCGACTAATCGGTTTGCGATTGGCGTGACGAATACGCTAACCATCCAAACGCCCCATGGGGCTCCTACGCCACCGGTGGGCGTCCATGCGTACCGCTGGCGGAGCGTGGTCACCTCGGAGGTTCAGACCGTGGTCGTTGAAGGGTTTGCCACCTACACCTGCACCGGTTGGGTCGGGTCCGGAAGCGTTCCGGCAACAGGCTCCTCGAATCGGGTGGTTTTCGTGCTGACTAACGATTCGACGCTTTGTTGGCTGTGGCACACGAATGTGGCCGAGCCGTCGGTGATTGACGTACAGCCCTTGGCGTTGAACCCAAGCACGGTGGAAGGGGTCAATGCGGCCAATGGTCTGTTTGGGGTTCGGAACGCTGGTGCGGGTGTGTTGAACTGGCAGGTGACGTCGGATGCCTGGTGGATGCAACCGGTGCCTCCCTCCGGGGCGAGTACGGGCGAATGGGATCAGGTCAGTGTGGTATACCTTGCGGACTGGCTGCTGTATGGAACGTATACCGGCCGACTGGTCGTTTCGGATCCGGCCGTTCCTATTCCCGCGGTGACGGTCACGGTCACGTTGGTGGTCCGACCGAATCAGGTGCCGGCGACTCCGGTGCCACTGGCGCCTGAGGAGGGCGCCATTGTTCCGGTCACCGGTGTGGTGACCTATGTATGGTCCTCTGTGCCGCGTGCGCTTCAGTATCGGGTGTGGGTTGGCAAAGATGGCGACCCCTTTGCGTACGAAATCACGAGTGGGCCGCAGACCAACTGGCCGATTGCGGGTCCTTACCTGCCTGGCCTTTACACCTGGTTTGTGCTGGGCGAAAACCAGATCGGGCAGGGAGGTTGGTCTACGACGGTCACCTATCGCGTGGTTCGATGGGTGGATCCGGCGGGCGACCTTCCCGCCAACGCTGAAATCGAGCGTTTTCAGTGGACGCCGACGCCTGACGCGACGGCCTTCCGGGTGGTGGTGGAGCGCTACAATTTGGCGAACGGGCAGTGGGTGGCGATGGGGACAGGCGAGACGGCGGTTGCCGAGTGGGTGCCGGATGGGCTGACGTTCCCCAACGGCTCCTATCGTTGGTCTCTTCAGGAGTTTCGCGGTGGTGAATGGACACCGCCAGAGCCGTTCCGCCACTTTCAAGTGGGTGTTCCTGGGACCTCAATTTCTGGAGAACCGTCGGGGACGCTTTATGAATACAAAAATGTCTTATTTCGGTGGACGCCGGTTCCCCGTGCGGCCGAGTACCAGGTGCAGGTCCTGAGGGGAACGGCCCTTTATACCAACACGGCGTGGACCGCTGACACTCAGATGCTGATCCGCCTGTCCAATCAGGCGGCGGCTTACACCTGGCGGGTGCGGGCGCGAAATGCGGCGGGCATTGGCGCCTGGACGCCGCCCCGGGCATTCAGCTATGCGCTGTTGAAAGCGCCGAAGCTGGTTGCTCCGCTCAAAGGGGTAATTGCACCGACCAAGCCGGAGTTCATGTGGCGAGAGGTGGCGGGAGCCAGGACGTACCGTGTGACGGTGCGAAACCTGACGACAGGCCAGGCGTGGGCGTGGGCAATACCTGCCGGACCGAATCCGTCCTTGGTTTCTCCCGTTAAGCTCCCCAAGGGGGAATACGCCTGGCAGGTTCAGGCGATCAATCCCAGTCAGAAGAGCCCCTTGAGCGCCGAAGGCCGGTTTAACCGCTGAGCGCATCGGCTATGGATTCTCTGCCGTTTTTGACCGATCTGGCTCTGGTCATTGCGGCCGCGGCGGTTGCGGGAGTACTCTTCGATCTGTTTCGAATCCCACGCGTGCTGGGGTATGTTGCGGCCGGGATCTGTCTCGGTCCTCATACACCGCTGTTTGTGGTGCGATCCCCCGAAACGATTCAGACGTTGGGATCATTGGGCCTCATTTTCCTCATGCTCTCGCTCGGCATGCGGTTCAATCCCGGGCGTCTCTTTCGGGCTGGATACGGTCCGCTCATTGTGGCGCTTCTGGATGTTCTTTTTATGCTCTGGCTGGGCTGGATGATCGGCCGGGCCTTTGGATGGGGACCGGTCGAACGCCTGTTTCTTGGAGCGGTTCTGTGCGATTCCTCAACGGTGGTGTTGGCCAAATGGCTTGAGGAACGGAGCGACGAGCCGGAGGGGGAGGGACGGCTGGCGGCTTTTGTGGTCGCGGTGACGGTGATCGAGGACTTGCTGACGATCGGTGTGATTGCGCTTCTCAACGGTCTGGCGTTGCAGCGAACCGTTCAGGCGGATCTGGTCGCCCGCCGCGTCTACGAGCTGGCCGTTTTTCTGGCGGCAGTGGTGGTCTTCGGATTTCTTTTGGTTCCCCGTTTTCTGAGGCTGGTGGAACGGATACGGCAGGAGGAGACGCTTCTTCTGGCCATGGCCGGCCTGGGTTTCCTGGTGACCTATATTGCTCAGCGTCTGCAGCTCAGCCTGGCCCTGGGAGCCTTTGTGATCGGCGCGGTGATCGGCGAGTCACCCCGTGCGGCCCGCCGCCGGGAACCGCTGTTCCGCCCCTTGCAGTATCTGTTCACGCCTCTTTTTTTCGTCTATATCGGACTTTCCTTGGATCCCTCCCTCTGGGTTCCCCAGATTCCCCGGATTCTTCTCTTAAGTCTTCTAACGGTGTTTGGCAAAGCGACGATCAATACGGCCACAGGACTAGGTGTGGGATTGCCGCCGGCGCAGGCGCTTCGCGCGGGAGTACGCCTGGCCCAGGTCTGCGAATTTGCGCTCCTGGTGGGTGCCATGGGCGTGTCGCTTCATGTGTTTCCGCCCTCGTTTCTGGGGGTGTCAACCGGTGTTGTGCTGGTCACCCTTTTGCTCAATCCTCTCGTGGGCCGGATGGCGGAACGGGCCATTCCGACCATGGCGCAGCGTCTGCCGGATTCGTGGATCGAACGTGTCCGTCAGTATTCCGGTTGGCTGGGTTGGATGGGACGGCAGCGGCTCGACAGTGCGGTCGGCCGTGTTGTTCGTCGTTCGTTCTGGACGATTCTCCTCAACCTGCTGCTGGTGGCGGCGGTGTTTGGACTCGCCACCTGGGCCTCCCGCTGGTCGGATCTATTCCGCTGGATGCCGACCGGGTGGGGAGGTCCCTCGACGGTGTTCTGGCTATTGGCGATGATCGTGAGTCTGCCGATGTATATCACGGTCATTCGAAAGGCCCATGCCCTGGCCATGCTGGCGGCCGAGCTCAGCGTGCCGAGTCCGTCGGGTCGGCGGTGGGTCTATTCGCTCCGGCAGGCGATCGCCAATGGGATCACGAGCCTGAGCGTAGCGGGGCTTGGCGTCATTGTCTTTCTATTGAGTTCTGCCCTATGGCCGAGTTGGCCTGTCGTCGCCGTCAGCGTGTTGCTGCTGGCCGCCGTGATGTGGCGGGGTTGGTATGCGCTGGGCCGCTTATATGGCGAGTGGCAGCAGATTTTGCGTTCCGAGGATGAGGAGTTGTAATGGCCCCGCGGGCGCGCATCCGGGCCAGGAGCCGGTCGAGCACATCCAAAGGGAGCCCGATGACGGTGGTTGGGTCGCCCTGGATCCGGCGGATCAGGGCGCTGCCGCCGTGTTGAAGGGCATAACCGCCGGCGCAGAAAAAGGGACGGACGGCCGAGACATGACGGCGGAGCCGTTCCGCTGGCCAGGACCGCAGCGAGACGCGGGCGAGGGCGGTTCCCTCACACCGCCAGGGACGTCCGGCGGGTCCCTGGGCCATCAGGCAAAGAGCCGTCATGATCATGTGCGTCTCTCCCCCGAGACGTTTGAGCATCGCCACCGCCTCGGCGGCATCCGCCGGTTTCCCCAAACAGCGGCCGCGATGAACGACGATGGTGTCGGCCGCCAGAATGAGCGACCGGGGATGCCGGCGGAGTGCGGCGTTCGCCTTCAGCCGGGCCAGCCGAAGGGCGTACGCGCGTGGGGATTCGCCCCGGCGGGACGGGGGTTCCGGGCAATGGGTGGGCGCCTGTCGGAACGCGAATCCCGCGGCTCGCAGCAGTTCCGCCCGCGCGGCGGAGGCGGATGCCAGAATCAGTCGGGGACGGGGAGAACTCCTGAGAGGCGCATTCATTGGCTCGGCCGTTCGGTAGGAATGGCGGGACCCTACCATCTTGCGGGCGCGTTCGTCAACCGCGACCGGACGCGATCGTGAATCCTCGGTCGTTGACAGTAGACCCACGAAGGCGTATAGTCAAAATTATGTCGGATCAATATCATTACGACCAGCGCATGGCCATAGCTCTGATGGGGATTCTTCTAGGGTTTTCGATGGCACAGGCGCAACCGATCGGGCCGACCCGCCTCTATGATGGCCTTGTCCTCTATATTCCGAATCGGTCGGCCACCCCGTTTCGTATCGTTCTGGACGTGTGGGATCTGAACACGCTCTCCCGGGCGCCGGCCGAGCTGCTCGTCAAGGTCTATGACCCGACGGGGCATGTGGCGGTGCGGGAGGTTTTGCCGGACGACGGAGTGACGGCGCCGCTTTCGGCCCCTCCCGTGGCTGGATGGGATCACGAGGCCTGGTATCTGCAGTCGGCTCTCACCCGTGGGCTCGAACCGCTGATTTCGTGGAGTCGGCTAGCCGATCCGGAACGGCTGAAAGGCCTGGTGGTCCGGACGTTCACCTTCGATGTCGCGCCGGCGACGGCGGGTGTCTATCGTCTGCTTTTGGCCGGAGTTCCGGATCATGTGGTACGTATTCGACTCGAGCCAGATCGCTCCGTGGGGCAACTGAGTACGCAGAACTGGCTGTATGGCGCGGCGGAGATGTTTCGGCAATCTTGGTTGTATGTTCCCCGCGGAGCGAAGAAAGTGGATCTCCTGCTGCTCGAGGTGGATCGGCCGGCTTCGCGGCAGGTGGCGCTTTTCGATCCGAAGGGAAATCCGATTCCCCTTCAAACTGCGGCCGGAAATGCCCCCGAGAGAGAGACGCCCGGATTCCGTCCTCCACCGGTGGGGTTCGGTCAATGGGAGGCATTCTTTCCGGCCCCCGGGGCGTATGACGACCAATTGCTCCGACTTGAGGTGAGCGACGGACCGAATGCGTATCTCCTTACGGCCTGTTTCGGCCTCTCGGCGCCGGTTCCCTCGAAGCGGATGCGGCATACGGTCAACGCCGTCTTCGCCCCCGACCCCGAAACGGCTCGAATTCTTCGGGGAGGATCGCTGGAATACGAGGGCCGTCTGTTCTGGCATGGCTTTCAGATTCGTTATGCCGAATGGCTGAAAACGTTAACGGATGAGGAGTGCCGTATCCCGCCGGGACTACCGAGACGTCCGGGATATGTCTCGCCCGGATCGCATGCGCGGCCGCCTGAGGATTCGGCCGACGTCTGGATGCACCATTATCCGGCCCATCGGAACCCCCAGGTTCTGAATGCGGCCCTCCGGGAGATGGCCAACGGCCTGAATGCCATGGGGCCAGGCGATCACGTGGTAACCGGTCCTTTGAAGAATCTGGCCTACGAGATGGGCTGTTACGGATTTTTCTACCACCGTCCCGCCTGGCGGATTCTTCGGGAATCCGATGCCCCGGAAGGAGCCAGGGGACCCATTCGGGAGTTCGTTCTGATGATGGGCGACCGGTTGGCCTTTGCCCGGGGGGGCGAGTTGATCAATGGGAATGCCCTGGCGAGTCTTGTGCAGGCCCTTCGGTATTGCAACGAGGCGACGCAGGATCCCCTCCAGGAGCGTCTGTTCAACGACTATTGGAATCGGTTCGTGAACGGCGGATTCGGGGATCGGGTCGGTATCGGTCCCTCAGGCGCGATTCAGGAGAGTTTCGGCTACGACCACAACTATGGCAGTTACGTATTGCTCGGCTGGCGGGCCGTATTGAGCGACCTTCACGATCCGCGATTCCAGGCGGCCTGGGAGCGGGTGATGACTCTCTACAGTTACACGCATACCGTCGGTGCGGGTCAGGGCGCCTGGAGTTCCCGAACGCATGGAGGAATCGCGGGAGGCGCCTACGATCCGCAGGATCCCCGTTTTCGCTGGAAAGGCTTCGGCGGGCCCGATCTGACGGAGGATGTCAACGGCGGTCACGAATTTTTTGCCGCGCGCCGGCGCGGCAATTACCTCCTGACCTACCATGGCCGCCTTTCCCCCTCCTGGATCGGAGACGGCTTTCAGGGTCAGGTCGGCTATGGGGGAGGGATGATCACCGCCCTGGTGGTCCCGGCTCGGGGGGCGGTGCTGGCCTCAACGCTCGAGGGATCCTATGGAGCGGGCATGCACCGCTCTCAGTGGCTGAATTTTCATCTCCACACCCTGGCCGGTCTGCTGCCGGACGGGCAGCCCTTTGTGGCGGCCGATAGTGAACACCTCGACGCCCGGCTGGAGGGAAACGTGGTGACCAGTTCGGGAGAGATCCGAAATTCCTCGCTGCTCAGCGCCCGGCGATACGATTTCCGGGAGGATCGCATCGTGGCTCACGTGCACCTCATGCGGGCCACAGGGGATACCGTGTTCGACCTCTGGGGGGGGCGTCCGCGATGGAGAGGACGTGTTCGCGAGGCCTGGGAGATGATTCCTTTTGTCCAACCACCGGCCCGCGGACGTAACCCGTTCGCCCCCACTCGCGTGACCTATTGGAAAGCCGACCATGCGGAAGCCGAACTCACTACGGAACCGGTACAAACCGACGAGATCCTCGTGGACCGCGGTGGGTACGGCGTTCGTTTGCGACTGGATCGAACACGAACGGTGCGGAGGGGGGCGAACGACACGATCATGATTCAAGTTGCGGCGGAACCGGTCGAGGCCGAGCAGGTGACCTTGTCGTATGAATTGATTCCATTTGAGTGGGAACCATCGGGTCGCGGAGCGTCACCATGAAGGTCGGCATTGGCCTGGCGATATGCGGAGTCGCGGTGGCGTGGGGGGCCTCGGCCGAGGAGATGGTGCTCGTGGACGAAACGACTCCCCCCGCACCCATCTGGGCGGAAGCCGCGGTGGCCGACCATGCCCAGGGGTTGGCCCGCTATCTGAAGCAAATCTCGGGACATCCCTTTTCCGTGATGGTTACCAACGCCTTTCCCGAGACCCGTGGGATTGTCGTCAGCCGGCTCGATCCCATCGAATCGGACGGGCTGAAAGGGGACAGCTTTCTCATCGCGTGTTCCACGAACCGGCTCCGAATTGCCGGGACGACGGCCACCGCCACGGGGTTTGGGGTCTACGGATTTCTGGAAGAGATGCTCGGGTGCCGATGGTGGTCGGTGGACGAAGAGGACGTTCCCTCCCGGCCGGTTTTACGGGTGCCGGTGACGAACCGCCTCGTGGCGGCGATCTTTACGCAGACGATTCTCATGAACCGAGAGGCCCAAAACCGGCTTAACGCCTTCGAATACAAGTGCCGCGTTCGATCCACGGAGGTATGGTCGGGCAGCCACACCCTCTATCCCCTGCTTACGCCTTATGCGCAAACCAATTGGGAGTTCTATCCCTATGACGCCAAGACCGGACAGCGGGCCCCGAATAATCTTCATTTCTGTTACAGCGCGCCGGGGATTGCTGAAGCCCTCGCCGAGGCGCTGGCGAAAGAGATTGAGCGGCGGAAGGGCAATACCCGCGATGTGATTTACATGGCCGGTATGGGCGACTGGTATGGGGGCGGCTGCGAATGTCCCCGTTGCCAGGCCATCAACCTGGAGGAGGGATGGACGGATGCGAAAGGAAAGCGGCATCCCATCATGGGCGGGACCAACCTACGCATGATCAACCGGACGGCGGAGATCCTCGAGGCCCGCTATCCCGGTGTGAAGGTGGGATTCATGGCTTACATGAGCATGGAGGCGCCTCCGACGATGACCGTTCCCCGCTCGAATGTCTACGTCCGGATCCCCCACCTGCGCCATTGCATCGTACACGGGGTTCGGCAGTGCGAAAAGAACAAGGCTTACGACCGGAATCTCCGCCGGTGGATCGAATTGGCGCCAGGACGGGTGCATGTCTGGGATTATGGCGTCAATTTCGGCGATAACTTCATGTTTCCCTTTCCCGTTCTCCTCTCCATCGCCGACAATATTCGCTATTACGCCGCCCTCGGAGTGGGGGGCGTTCTGATTCAGGGCAACTACGTCTCCACCGGCGGCGATCTGGTGGTGCTCAAAAACTACGTGTGGCACCGGTTGCTCTGGGATCCGACCTTGGATCCCCTGGATCTGACAAAAACCTTCTGCGAGGGGTATTATGGACCGGCCGCGACCCCACTCTTGAATTATGTCCTGGACTTGGAGCGATCCGTGGATCCTACCGTATGGACCAACCGGCATCTGGATGAGTTCGTCAAACGGGACGGGGTGCGCAGGAACTATCTGACGCCGGAGCGGGAAGCCCGGGCGCGCGCTTTTCTGGAGGAAGCCCGCCATTGTGCGGCGGGTCAGGAGCCCTTCGCTCGGCGGGTTGAGGAGGCCGCCGCAAGTCTCGAGGCGTTTGCGCTCTGGCATCCAGGCCCCTTCAAGGAAAAAGAGGACCGGCTCGTCCGGGCGGATCTCGGCGATGCCTACACCTATGACCGGGCTGTTCACGCCTCCCGCTATTCCCGCCAGGCGTCCGCGCGCGAGTGGGGGCCGTATCTGGGTTATCAACTGAATTTTCTGGCGCTCCAGGGTGGACCTCTGGCGCGTTTGACATGGGCCGATTGCGAGGCGACGGTGGCTCCGGCGCTCGGGATGCGAATCCGGCAATTGCGGTGGAGGGGGCAGCCCCTTTTGCATGTTCCCAACGATCCGCGGGCGAAGGGGTGGCCCAATCTCGGAGGGCTCTATGAACAGGTCCATCC
>Ga0308417_1000218_pt1 | contig 43667 bp, 28 predicted proteins | sample HotsprSampleOS65_FD_203528 | JGI IMG/M metagenome (GOLD analysis project Ga0308417, IMG submission 203528) | Hot spring phototrophic mat microbial communities from Octopus Spring, Yellowstone National Park, Wyoming, United States - 20090730_OS65 ...
ACTCCACAACGTCAACGGCCGCCTGGGCCGACCGTTGTGGAGTCATTTGCGCCGTAATTGCCTGCGGCGCCAAGGGCTAATCGACGCCGACCGGAGCGCGAAAGTCATGAACTGGAAACGGCAGTAGTGTACCATGGTCCCCATGCGGGCGGCGGCGAAACCGAGCTGAATCAGCCCCTTGAGCATGGCCAGGGCGAAGACGAGCTGGAGATACTGGGGCCCGCCCATCTGGGCCAGCCGCGCCACCGCCGAAGCCACCAGCAGGCTCTGGGTGTTGGTGGGGCCGGTGGTCAGATGCTCGCTGGAGCTGAGCAGGGCACCGATGACGCCCTGAATGATGGACGTGTAGATGCCGTACTGCGGCGGCACGCCGGCGATGATGGCGTAGGCCATCGCCTGCGGCAGCTCGACGACGCTCACGGTCAGCCCGGCGACAAGGTCGGCGCGCAGTTTGTGCAGCGTGTAGTGCCGCGCGGTCCGAATCGGCGGCATGAAGGGAGTGGCGAGCTTGGCCAGCAACCGGTGCACGAAGCAGAATACCAATGGCGGGCGATTGTCGCGGCTCCCGCGGGCAACTGCAATCCGCCGTTGCGGCCCGTCGGATGGCCGGCCGCGCAACAGCGTGGTCGCACAACAAGAGGCCCCGGGCCGTCGCGGGCCCGGGGCCGAAATCGGTCTCGTCGGCCGATGCGTCGCTATTTCTTCGTCGCCGCCGGCCGGTTCTTGATCAGGTCGTCCACCACGGTGGGATCCGCCAGGGTTGTGGTATCGCCGATGGCGCTGACCTCGTTTTCGGCGATCTTGCGGAGAATGCGCCGCATGATCTTGCCCGAACGGGTCTTGGGCAGGCCCGGCGCCCACTGGATTACATCGGGCGTGGCGATGGGGCCGATCTCTTTCCGTACGTGCTGCACCAGCGCCTTTTTCAGCTCGTCGGACGGTGTGAAGCCGGTCTTGAGCGTTACGTAGGCGTGAATGCCCTGGCCTTTCAGATCGTGTGGGAAGCCGACGACGGCGGCCTCGGCGACCGCCGGGTGCGACACCAGTGCGCTCTCGACCTCGGCCGTGCCCAGGCGGTGACCGGCGACGTTGATGACGTCGTCGACGCGGCCCAGCAGCCAGTAGTCGCCATCGGCGTCCTTGCGCGCGCCGTCGCCGGTGAAGTACATGTTGGGATAGGTGCGGAAGTAGGTCTGCACAAAACGCTCGTGGTCGCCCCAGGTGGTGCGCATGATCCCCGGCCAGGCGGCGCGGATGCACAGCTTGCCGGAGACACCGGGCGGGCATTCCTTGCCGTTGTCATCCACGACAACAGGCTGGACACCGAAGAACGGCCGCGAGGCGCTGCCGGGTTTGAGATGGTGCGCGCCGGGAAGAGGGGTGATGAGAATACCGCCGGTTTCGGTCTGCCACCATGTGTCTACGACGGGGCAGCGCTCCTTGCCAACCACGCGCCAGTACCACAGCCACACCTCGGGATTGATCGGCTCGCCCACCGTGCCCAGCAGCTTAAGGGTCGAGAGGTTGCGCTTGGTCACGTGCTCCTCGCCCTCGCGCATCAGGGCGCGGATGGCCGTGGGCGCCGTGTAGAATTGCGTCACCTTGTGCTTGTCGATCACATCCCAGAAGCGTCCGGGGTCGGGATAGACCGGCACGCCCTCGAACATCACCGACGTGGCGCCGTTGCACAGCGGTCCGTAGACGATGTAGGAGTGTCCGGTGACCCAGCCGATGTCGGCCGTACACCACCAGATGTCGCCCTCGTGATAGTCGAAGATATACTTGAAGGTGGTGGCGACATAGACCATGTAGCCGCCGGTGGTGTGGAGCACGCCCTTGGGCTTGCCGGTGGATCCGGAGGTGTAGAGGATGAACAGCGGGTCCTCGGCATCCAACCACTCAGGCTCGCACTGGGGCGATGCCTTCTCCATGACCTCATGCCACCACAGGTCTTTGGCGGGGTTCATGGGCACCGCGTGGCCGGTGCGCCTGACCACGATGACTTTCTCGATGGTGGGGCACTGGGCGACGGCCAGATCGGCCTTGGCCTTCATGGGGATGTCGTGCTTGGCGCCGCGCTGGGCGGTGTCCTGGGTGACGAGGATCTTGCAGCCGGAGTCCTGGATTCTGTCGCGGAGCGAATCCTCCGAGAACGCGCCGAAAACCACCGAGTGGATCGCGCCGATGCGGGCGCAGGCCAGCATCGCCACCGGGAGCTGGGGGATCATCTGAAGGAAGAGGCACACGCGGTCGCCCTTCTTCACGCCCAGGCTTTTGAGGACGTTGGCGAACCTGCAGACCTGTTCGTGCAGCTCCCTGTAGGTGATCTTGACACTGTCGGTCGGCTCGTTGCCTTCCCAGATGAAGGCCGTCTGGTTGGCGCGTCCGGGCAGGTGCCGGTCCAGGGCGTTGTAGCAGATGTTGGTCCTGCCGCCCATGAAATAGCGGATGTAGACCTCGTCGCCGAAGCTCCAGTCCTGCACCTGGTCCCATTTCTTCTTCCAGTAGAACTGCTCGGCGATCTCGGCCCAGAACCCGGCCGGATCCTGCACCGATCGCTGGTACATTTTCTGGTACTGTTCGAAGGAGCTGATGTGCGCCTTGGGGGCCCAGGGGGGCGGCGGGATCACGCGGCCCTCGCTGCTGGTCTTGGGTGTTTGCTGTTGAACCGTGCTCATCCGTTGGACTCCTGCCGCATCGCATGCGGAAAACGAAACTCTATAGACTCGGCTGACGCAGGTCAGCCACCACATGACGGAAGCCGCCGGCGTTCCCGGCTCGCGGGCGGCTGGAAGCTACGCAGCGTCCAGCCGCTTGTCAACGAGTCGTCCGGGGGCTGCACGGCCCGTCTTTTTTTCCCATCTACCGGGCGCCGGCCATCGTCGGCGCCGACTCTTTCACCTCCGCCGCCGCCGGCGGGCGCAGCAGCGCCAGCAGCGCGGCCGCGGCCACCAGTCCCACACCAGCGATCACGTACGCCACGTTGTAGTCGCCGGTGATGTCTCTGACCTTCCCCGACACCAGCGCCAGCACGAACGCGCCGACGCCCCAGGCCGTGAACACCCATCCGTAGTTGACCCCGAAGTTCTTCAGGCCGAAATAGTCCTTGGTCGCGGCCGGGAACAGCGCCAGGTTGGCGCCGTAGTTGGCGCCCAGCAGCACGGAGATCACGCCGAACGCCCACACCACCTTCACAAACGGCAGAACGAACATCAGCGCCGCCTGAAGCAGGAAGACAATCAGCATCGTGGCCTTGCGGCCGATCAGGTCGGAGAGCGTTCCGGCGACCACGCGTCCGCCGGCGTTGCCCACTGCCAGCAGCGCCACGAAGAGGAAGCCGGCCTTGCTGCCGGACTGCAACTCGACCATGCCGGCCAGATTGGCGATGATCATCAGCCCCGCGCCGGCGGCGAACAGATACATCACCCACATCAGGTAGAACTGCGGCGTGGACAGCATCTGCTGCCACGTGAAGTCCACCGCCGGCTTCGGCGGTCCCGCCCTGGCCGAGGGCAGTGCGGCCGGCTTCCAGCCCGCTGGCGGTACGGCCAGCAGTTGCGAGAGGATGCCCACCGCGATCAAGAACGCCACCCCCAGGATCAGCATGGTCATCTGCACCCCCGGGCCGGTGTGGGTCACGCCATCGATCACCTTCGAGAAGGCGCCGATCAGGTACGTGGCCAGCGGCGCAATGTACACCGATGCCAACCCGAATCCCGCCACCACCAGCCCGGCGATCAGCCCCGTGCGCTGCGGCGGAAACCATTTGACGGCCGCCGGCGTGGCGGCGGCGTAGCCCATGCCAATGCCGGCGCCAGCCAGCAGTCCGAATCCGATGACGTAGCCCAGGGCGGATGTGAAGAAGCTGGCCAGGATCATCCCCAGCCCGACGGCAATGCCACCCGCCATGGCCACCCAGCGGGGCCCGAAACGGTCCTGTGCCCGGCCGGCCGGCACCATGGTGAGGGCGAAGACGAGGCACGCGACCGCATAGGGCAGGTTTCTGCGGAAGTCGGTCCAGACCGAGCCCTGCCAGTCCGCGGGGATTCCCTTTTTCACCACGCTCCAGGCATACAGCACGCCCAGCGCCAGGTTAATGCCCATTCCGGCGAAAGTGACGCGCCAGCCGATGTTTCGTACCTCCGCAGACATTCGATCCTTTCCGCCCGATCCGGGCGCGGCCGCTGAACAAATCACTTGAGTACAGACGAAGGAGACAAGAACGGTCGAAGCCTTGAGCCCCACCGGGGGCTCAGGCTCTGCTACAGGCGAAGGTCAGGACCCCGCCGTAGATGGGCGGAAAGCGCAGACGGGCCAGCAACAGCGGCATGACGTGGAGTTGTCTGGCGGGCGTGCGCATCACCGATACCTCATCTCGGCTGCAAAATGTCAGCCGCGGGCGGCGACCGCTGACCCACACAACGGCCATGTGGGCAGCGGCCAAACAGGATCAATCAGTCTTTTTATCGCGCCCGCAAAAAAGAAGCAAGTGCGGCGAACCGAAATACCGAAATTGCGAACGCGGCATGAATTGGAGGACGCCGCGCCCGGGAAAAACGCCGTCAGCCGCCGACAAACTCGGAAAAAAAGCAACTACCGGACCACCCCCTGCCGATAGGGTCGTTGGAAGCCGCCGGCCGCCAAATTCCTTAGATCGCAGTTTTCAACAACGGCCGGAGGCACGCGTAGCAACACCGTAACGTAGAGCCTGGCACATCATGTTGTCCGAATGTCACAAGACCGGGTGGGATGTGCACCGCGTCTCGGTCGCCACGGCCTCGCGCGCAGCAGGGCGGGTCTTCGGCGCAGTGATGGGCGTGGCCCTGCTGTTCATCGGCGGATGCACCCAGACGGTGCGGGAGTCCAGCGAGGTCGGCGACCAGCGCATGCGCCGACCAACCCGCGTGATCTCCAGTACCCCCCGGGGGGATGAGCAGACCCTGCGCGAAGCCGAGGCCCGCAGCACCGATGTCCGCTGGGATGTGTTGGAGAAAAAGGGTCCCAAGCCCATGTGGGAGATCCTCCCCGGGAAACGCTCGGACAATGGGGCAGGCGCTCCGGCAACCGGGCCGGTCGCTGCGCCTCCGTTGCCTGTCCAGATGATCGAGCTTCCCGACGGCAAGGTGCGGCTGATCTGGACGCTGCGGAATTACGGCGGATCGGACGTGACATCCAAACGTGATGAAAAGACCGCACGCCGCGACGTGGTCCTCAAGCCGCCGGACCTGGCGCCCCTGACGGCCGTCATCGCTCAGCAGATCGGCAAGGACGGCGCTGTCACCGCATTGCCTCGGGAAAACGCCCTGGTGATCACCTGTGATGCGGCTCACAAACAGACCGTTCTGGAACTGCTGGCCAGACTCGATGTGCCGCCGCCGCAGGTGGAGATAACCGCTCGAATCTTTGAAGTTACTCTCGACCGCGACTTCCAGCAGGGCTCTCGGATACTGGCCGAGCGCATCGCGACCTCGGACACGCAAAACCTCACCTCCACCTTCAGCACAGCGCGGTTTCTGGAGCAGATACAGCAGCCGGGGAGCGGGCCGTTTCAGGGTTCGGTACTGACTTTGACGAAGGCCCTGCAGGAGCAGGGCATTTCCATTGAGGCAGCCTTTCAACTGCTCGAGGAAACCGGCCTGATGCGCCTGGTGTCCTCGCCCCGCATGACCGTGGCGGTGGGGCAGACCGGCTACATGCTGGCCGGCAAGGAAGTGCCCATCCAGTCGGCCAATATCAACAACAACCAGCTTCAGACCAGCACGCAGTACAAGCCGGTTGGCGTGCAGCTTTATATCACTCCCCAGGCGATGGGGCCTGACAGCGTCAAGCTGCACATGATCTCCATCGTATCGTCCATATCAGGCTTCGCTCCGCTGCCAACCCTCACCGGCAGCAACGATGCCAAGTTCCTGATGAATCCGGTCATCGATTCGCGCGAGGCGGAAACCGTCGTCACCGTCGGCGATGGCGACACCCTGGTGATCAGCGGCCTGCGCATGACGCGCACCACCACGCGCGAGAACAAGATCCCCCTGCTGGGAGATGTGCCGGTGCTGGGCTGGGCCTTTCGTAACCACCGTTCCCAGCAGCAACTGACCGATCTGTACTTCTTTGTCACACCCAGGCTGCTGAATCAGCCCGAGATGAACTGACGCCCGCCGTGTCTTCTGCTGCCGTTGCGCCCCCAGAGGCCGCTGCTACCAGTCGAAGATCCACTGCCCATGATGGATCGCCGTGCCGGCATCCTGAAACTTGGGCTTCTCAACCACCGTCTGGTTCTGGAGCACGTTCTTCGACTTGGCCACGCACGTGCCACCCTGCGTGAAGTACACCTCCCAGCTCGCATCCTCCTTGCGAATGAACACGGCGTACGTGCCTGCCGGCAGCCCGTCCTTGCTCTCGGTCTCGCTCTGGAGCTTGCCGAGGATCATGCCCTTCTTCTGGGCTTCCTCGTCGATGTGATTGAAGTTGGCGGGGATGAACCGCACCGTCTCCCCGCGGAACTCGCGCTCGATGGTGTTGGCCGTGTCATATCGGACCTGGCTGAGGGCGCGCTCGACGATCTTGTCGGCCGGCCACCTCTCGCGCAGGCGCGCGCGCTTCTCGGCAAGGGTCTCATCCTTTGCCTGGGCGGAGAACGCCCCCTGCGCGGCAATCACCAGAAACAGGCACAGCAGTGCGTATCGCATGGCGTCTCCTCGCAAATGGCGGCCCCTGCGCGCCTGGCGGGGCTGCGCACGGATTATATCATCGTCTTTCTTGGTACAGTATGCCCACCAGGATGTTGCGGCGGCCGAATGCCGGCATTCCCGCCGACACGGCGGGGCACGGCCGATCGAACGGCCGGTCGTGCTCGGCCCCCCGTACTACCGCCCGGCCGCGCCTGCGGCTACAGTGTCTGCTCGCAAGCGCATCCCCGGAGGCCCCATGACCCCGCTTCGCGTCGGATTCATCGGAACAGGACTCAAACCCGAAAAGCCCGGACCGCTCGGTTACGGCATGGCCCATCACCACGCCGTCGCGTACCGCGCGCTGCCGGCCGGGCAGGTTCAACTCGTGGCCTGCTGCGACCTTTACCGCGACCGCGCCGCCAGCTTCGCGCGGGCTTACGACATCCCCCCCAACGCCGTCTACACCGACTACCACGACATGCTGGCCAAGGAGAAGCTCGACATCATTTCCGTCGCCACCTGGCCCGACGCCCATGCCCAGATCGTCTGCGACGCCGCCCGGGCGCGGCCCAAAGGCATCTTCTGCGAAAAGCCCATGGCGTATACCTGGGGCGACTGCAAGCGCATGGTGGCCGCGGGCGTTGAGAACGGCGTGAAGCTCGGCTTCAACCATCAGCGCCGTTACGGCAAGCCATTCCGCCATGCCCGCCGGCTCATCGAACAAGGCGCCGTCGGCAAGCTCCTGCGCGTGGAGTTCGGCGCGGGCGACCTCTACGAATACGGCTCGCACAACTTCGACCTGTGCGCCTATCTGGCCGGCAGCACCAGGGCAAAATGGGCCATGGGCCAGATCGACTATGCGCAGTGGAAGGTTGTCTTCGACACCCACAACGAGAACTCCGCCCTGGCCTGCTGGGAATACGACAACGGCGTGCAGGGATTCGCGGCCACCGGCCGCGCCGCCGCTTTCGTCAACTGCCATCATCGCGTCATCGGCGCTGAGGGCGTCATCGAGCTGGGTCCGCGCGATCCGGCCGCCGACGCCATCGACCCGCAGCGCCGGCATGTGCGCTGGCGCACGTTCGGCAACAGTCAGTGGGAGTACGTCGACACCGCCGGCGAGCACATGCACGGCCCGGGCTACATCGAGCAGGCCATCGCCGACTTCGTTACCTCCACGGCGGCCGGGAAAGACAGCGAGGTCAGCGGCTTTGCCGCCCTGGACAACAGCGAGATCATCTTCGCCATCTGGCACTCGGCGCGCATCCGCGGGATCGTCGATCTGCCCCTGCGCGTCGATGACAACGCCCTGGTGGACATGGTCAACCGCGGCGAGCTGCGGCCGAGGTAGGCCGCACAACCCCGGTGATGGGGATGTCGAAACGCGCCTGGGTCGCGTCGTTGGTGTCGATGCGGATCAACGCGCGGGCGTGGCGTGCGGGGGCCTTGCGCGACATCTGAACTGTGAACGTGTCTCGCCCGGCATGAGCGTGCGCTCCAGCGGCTCCAGCAGCGTGAAGCCTTTGGGCAGCTTCCTCAGGCGCAAGGTAAGCACATCATCGCCGTTGTTGCTAACGCGGAATGTGCGCTGGGGGCCGGGCTTCTGGGACGAGACGAACACCGTGCCGAAGTCGATCGCACCGATGCCGGAGCTCAGCATCCCAACCTTCCGCCCGGCCGCGATACGCACCTGCGGCGCGGGAGGCACTGGCTCAAGCTCGTCGCCGGCCGATGCCAGCCCGAAAGCGCTCACATCCAGCGGCAGACCCAGTGGGCTGCCTGCGCCTTTCTGCCAGTTGGTTGCCAGCATGCCCAGCTCAACGACGTCCACCTTGCCGTCGGGGGAGTAGTTGAAATCGGCCGAGGTCCAGGTGCGGCCCACGCCCTGCCAGTGCGTCGCGAGTATTCCCAGATCAACGACATCCACCTGCCCGTCGAGGTTGCCATCGGCCCCGTAGGTGTACTTCACGATCACCGAGCCGGGGCCAAACGGCTGGCCATTGAGCGTCAGTCGCCCGGCCTGTGCGCTCAAGTCGTCGGCGCCGCTCGTGCCGAGCAGACGGATCCGGCCGGTGCCAGCGCCATCGAAGAAGATGCCGGAGGCGGGCACGGGATTGCCGTTGGAGGCGTCGATGGTGAGCGTGTCGTCGGCCCCGCCGCCGGCGAAGCCGATGGGGCTGGGCGTGTCCAGCGGCGCGATGTTCGTGGGCGGCCCCGATGGATCGGCATTGAGCCACATCTGAACGGTGGCGCCGCCGGGATCGAGGCGCAGATACAGGTGATCGGCCGCGGACGTGCCCTGAACGATCAATCCCGTGGCCTCGTACGCGCCCAAGTCCACGACAGGAGCCGTGCCGTTGCCGGTGTCCGGGACGGCCGGGAAATCCCACCGTCGCGGCCCGCCCGCCAGGTCGAAGGGTATCGGCTCGGCCGTGTCGCCGTCGCCATCCAGGTCGAGCGTATCGCGCAGGAGCGCCGAGTTGTTGCCAGCGTCGATGCACCGGGAGTTGGGCTGAAGGCGTAGGTCACCGTAGTCATCGTCGGCCGTGCCCCAGACGCCGTCGGTGCCTCGCGAGGGATTGCGGACAAAGCGCGGGTCGGCGCTGATGTTGCCGGCGCCGGTATAGCCACCCTGGATGGCAGAGTAGGCGACGGCGATGGCCGCGGACGAACCGACCTGATGGATCTGCGGCCCGTTGGTGGCGCTATTGCCCCAGAGGATGCAGTTGGTCAGCGCCGCGGTGGCGGTGTTGTACACAGCGCCGCCGGAGCCGGACCCTTGCGAAACCACGTTCATGGCGAACGTGCAGTTGGTCAAGACGGGCGAAGAGCCGCTCGCGTTGTACAGGCCACCGCCGCTGGCGGCGGCCAGGTTGCCGCTGAATGTGCAGTTGACCAGCCTCGGCGCAGCGATGTCGATGTACAGGCCGGCTCCCCTCGTCGCCGTGTTTCCCTGGAAGGCACAACCGGCCAGCGAGAGCGGGGATAGCGAAGCATACAAGCCCCCGCCCGAAGAGGCCGAGTTGCGGCGGAACACGACGTTGATCAGGGTGGCGGAGGCGTCGTATGCATACATGCCGCCGCCGTTAATGTGGAAGGCGGGGCCGTCGGCCTTGCCGCCAGTGATGACAAAGCCATCGAGCACGGCCGAATCATCCACGCCGCTGGCGGTCAGGACGTGGTAGCTGTTGTCCGACGTATTGCCCGGTGTGCCGATGTCGCCGGACAGGACACTGGGGTAGAGGGCCGAATCGCGCACATCGGGATCGGGCGCGCCCGCGCCGGCATAGCCGCCCAGAAGCGCCACGCCGCTCTTGAGCGCAAAGGATGCCGAACGGCTGGCGGTGGTCGTGGGCTTGTACGTGCCCTTGGCCACGCGGATCTGCTGGCCGGGGATCGCCGCGCTCAGGACGGCGGCCAGGCTTGTGGCCGCATCGTCCCAGCTCTCGCCAGTGTTGGCACCGGCGGCGCTGGCATCCACGTACACGACGGGGGGCACGACCGTGACGGATGTGCTGCTTGTGATTGTCCTTGCCGCCGAATCGGTCACCCGTAGCGACAGGGGTATGGGCGTGAACAGCGGCCAGCCGATTGTGGGAAATGCGGGGGCGGCTCCCGCGGCTTCGTCGAAGAGTCCATCGCCGGACCATTCCCAGGCGTACTGCAACTCGCCGGCCACGTCGCTGGCGCCCAGACCCAGCAGCGCGAGAGTCTGCCCCTGGATCACCGTGTAAGGGCCTCCGGCGCCGGCCGCGAGGGCAGGCACGGCCTCGTAGGCACCCAGGTCGACCATGGGGGCCGCTCCTGAACCGCTGTGCGCTGAGGTCGGCACGTCGATGAAGCGGCCTTCGCCGGCCAGATCGGTGATGATGCCGGAAGGGACGGCCGAAGTGTCGCCGGCGTCGACCGCGGGCGAGCAGGGGGCGATGCGCAGGTCGCCGAAGTCGTCGTCGGCCGAGCCCCATTGGCCGTCGGGGCCGGGCGACGGGGCGCGGGCGAAGAGCGGATCGGCGTCGATGTTGCCGATCCCCGTCCAGCCGCCCTGGACGTCGCTGTACTCCACGGTCACAGCGCTGGCGCCGCTGCGGACCTGCGAACCATAGAACGCTGTGTTGTTCCAGAGGATGCAGTTGGTCAGCGTCGGGGAAGAAGACTCGGAGTCGATCCCGCCGCCAAAGCGGACGGCATTGTTCTCCGTGAACGTGCAGTTGATCAATCTGGGAGCCGATGCGACGGCCACGCCCATTGCGCCCCCATTGAGTGATGAGGAGTTGCCGACGAAAGCGCAGTTGACCAGCAGGGGCCTGGCCGAGGTCACGTACAAGCCACCGCCGCTGCTGGCCGCCGCATTGGCCAGGAACGCGCAGTTGATGAGCGTGGGTGCCGCGCGGGAGATGTACATGCCGCCGCCATTGCTGTTCTGCCCCGTGCCGATGGCCGTTCCACCGGTGATCAGAAAGCCATCCAGAATGGCCGTCTCATCCACCGCGATGGCCAGCACGACGTGATAGCTGTTGTCCGAGCTGTCAATTGGATTGCCGATGTCGCCGGAGAGGATGGACGGGTGGGCGTTCGCATTGCGCGCATCGGGATCGACCGCGCCAAGACCGCCGTAATTGCCGCGCAGTGTCACGCCGTTCTTCAGGACAAACGACACGGTTCGCACTTTCGATGTTGTGGGCTTGTACGTGCCCCCGGCTACGCGGATTTCCTGTCCGGCGATCGCCTGGTTAAGGGCCGGGGCAAGATCGGTGATGGCATCCTCCCACGAGCCCCCGTTGCCGGCTCCAGTGGCGTTGGCGTCGACGTGGAGCACCGGCGGCACCACCGTGATCGTGGTTTGCGCGACGACGCTGGCGGCCGAGGCGTCGGTGACGCGCAGCCAGACGGTGATGGGTGTGAACAGTGCCCGGCCGCTGCTGTCGAAGTCCGCCGCGGACCCGCTCGCTTCATCGTAAAGGCCATCGCCGGACCACTCCCAGGCGTATTGAAGTTCTCCGGCCACGTTGCTGGCGCCGTGGGCGTTCAGTGCGATGCTTTGCCCCTGGATCACGACATACGGCCCGCCCGCGCTGGCGCTCAGAAGCGGGACGGCTTCGTAAGCCCCGATGTCCACGATCGGCGCTGTGCCGGAGCCTGTATCGGGGGCGGTAGCAACGTCCGCAAAGCGCGGGTTGCCGTCCGGATCGGCGACAACGCCACTGGGCACGGCCGTGTTGTTGCCGGCGTCGACCACGGGCGAGAAGGCGCCGATTCGCAGGTCGCCATAATCATCATCCGCCGTGCCCCACGCGCCGTCGGCGCCGGGGGACGGGTTGCGGACGAAGAGGGGATCGGCGTCGATGTTGCCCGTCCCCGGCCATCCGCCCTGGATGTTGCTGTAGGTGACCGTGGCACCAGACGCGGTCAACTGCGGATCAACAATCGCCGTATTGTCCCGCACGATGCTGTTGACCAGGGCGACCGGTCCGCCCATCACTCCGCCGCCGGTCGTGGCGGCGTTGGCGACCACCGTGCAGTTGACGAATGTCGCCTGGGGCGTCGACGAGGTGTTGATGGCGCCGCCCAGGGGCGCCGTGTTGCCGACGAAGGTGCAGTTGACGACGGTGGAGCCGGCCTGCGAGTTGGCCAGCCCGCCACCGCTGGCGGTGGCGCTATTGCCCTGGAAGACGCAGTTGATGAGCTTGGGCGCCCCCAACTGGATTCCCACGCCGCCCCCGCTGAAAGCGGAGTTGCCGATGAAAGTGCAGTTGGCGATGGTCAGGGCGGCGCTACTGGCCACGAAGACCCCGCCGCCCATATTCTGAGGAGCAAGGCTGTCGGCGTTGCCAGCGGTGACTGTGAATCCGTCGAAGACGGTCTGCCCGAGCAGACTGGGGCTCACCACCACATGGTAGCTGTTGTCCGACAGGTCGCCCGGCGTGCCGATGTCGCCTGAGAGGATGGATGGATACGCCGATGGATCGCGCGCATCCGGGTCCGCCGCCCCGTATCCCGCATATCCCCCATACAGCCCCACCCCGTTCTTCAGCGCAAACGAAATCGTCCGATTCGTCCCGCTGGTCGGCTTGTACGTGCCATCGGCCACCAGGATGCGGTCTCCCGACACCGCGGCCGCCAACCCCTGCTGCAAGTCCACATAGGCGCGTTCCCACGAGGTGCCATCCCTCGTTGGTCCCGGCGAGTTGATGTCGACGTAAAGACGTAAATGTCCCGGCTGAGCAGAAGGCGACCCTCCAGCGGCTCGATGAACTGGAGCCGCCGACGGGGCGACGGTGGTTTTCGCACGCCCATGTTGTCTCCCTTGCGGTCTGGCTGGCGGACTTGGGCCCTTGATTGCCTGGCGAAAGAAGCCCACCAATTCCACGCATAAACATACCCCCCAACGGCAGGGCATGCAAGTGAAACAGCCAAAAGGACTGCCCATCCGCAGAGGCCCGGCATCCCGCACAAGCCCTGGCCGGTATCGCGCATGGACTATCCGCGCCCCCCGGCTCATTCACACGTCGACGTTCGTTCCGCTCAGAAATCGCCGCGCCGATGCGCGAAACGCTTGAGCACCAGCACCGCCGGCGAGGTGATCTCACCGGCCATCAGTCCGGTACGACCGTAGCTGGTGCCGTCGAAGTTCCACCAGTTCCAGCCGTGGCCCATGCGCTCCATCCAGTTGCAGTGGTCCTCGGTCCACAGCAGCATCTCCTGGTTGGGGTTGTTAATCGACCCGCCGAACTCGCCGCACCACACCGGCACGGCATGCACCACCTGGTAGATCACGCTGTCCAGCAGCCGGTTGGCGAACTGCTCCTGCGTGTTGCTGAAGGTGGGGGCGGCGCGGTCCCAGCTCGGATAGAACAGCTCGGGCGTGCGCCCTTCGATGATGTTGTCGTGTTTGTAGTACAGGTGATACTGATAGACCGTCCTGGGGTCGCCGGTCGGGATCGTGGCGAAGGCATGATCGCCGTTGGCCCAGCCGTCGCCAAAGTCGATGGTGATCCACTTCTCCTGGTCCACCTCGCGGATGGCCCGGGTGATCTCGCGGATCAGCCTGTTGAACATCTCCGGGTCGATGGTGCACGGCTCGTTGTTGTAGTTGTAGGCCAGGTGCCGCGGCGAGACGTCCCTGTAGCGCAGCGCCACCGTCTTCCAGAACCGCGCCAGCGTCTGGATCGTTTCGGGCTTGTCGCGCAGGTAGCCGCCGGTGTGAGGAAAGTAGTTGCTGTCCTTGTCGCCGAGCTGGTCGTTGGAGAAGTCCAGCAGGATCAGCAGCAGATCCTCCTTGACGCGCTGCTGCACGATCGTGTCCAGATCCGCCCAGGCCTTGTCCGTGGGCGGCACGATGTCCAGGCCGAACCCCCGGAAGAACGTGATGTCCCAGTCCATGTGCATGGCCAGACCCGCCCGGTCATTGTTCATGCCCCAGCGTTTCATGATGCTGGGGGCCCGGCCCATTACCTCACCGCGGAACAGTGTGCCCGCGCCTCGCCACAGCGTGGCGTTGTCGGCAACGGGCGTCTGATAGCTGAGGCGATTGGTGCCCGGCTTGGCGCGGAACTCACTGTGAGCGAAGGACTGGTAGGACACCGGCACCCCCGTCTTCTGCCAGTCACCTTCGCGGAACCCCGGATAGTAGTAGTCGATCGCATACGAGGCGAGCATCGGCAGCGCGGCAATTTCCAGCGGCTGCGTGTTCCATTCATCGGCGATCCTGTGGTAGTTGTACGCCAGCTCGAACTGCCCCATCACCTCGAAGGGCAGATTGGCACGGCCTTTGTCAACCCGCCACAACTCGCTGGCATGCTCGGGATACGCCAGAGCCGCTCGCGACCAGAACTGCGCCGAGCGAATCAGTTCCTGCAGCGGCTTGCCGTTGCGGCCGGCGCGGACGATCGCCACCTGACCGACCGACTGCGGAAACTCGGCCACCAGCCCCTCGGTTAGCGGCTCGGAGCGCCAGTTGATCTGGCTGGGTTTGCGCTGGAAGACCACGACGATGGGGTGGCCGTAGCCGGCGCCCACATTCAGCAGCAGCCAGTTCTGCGTCATGGCCGCGCCGGTGGTGATCGGCTTGGTGGAGTCGAGCGCCACGGTCTGTACGCCGCCGGCGGTGGCAAAGCTGGCCGTCGTGGGCACCGCGTAGCCCTTCATCGACCAGCCCCACAGATGCAGCGACTGGGCGTCGCTGGCGAGGATGCTGGCCGGCGACATCGAGCCGATCATGGTCGCGTTGCGCACCACACCCTGTGGCGTGCCATACTGCTCCTCAGTTACGTAGCCGCCGCCGATCGCCGTCATGCGCGTCTCGGCCGTCCCGCCCTCACGCACCATCCACAGCGGGCCTTCGGTGAGGCCGCCGTTGCCGTTGTAGTTGTAGACCGCCAGGGCCAGGAGGTTGGGCTGGCCGAAACGGATGGCGCTGGCGGGGATGCGCAGGTTGCCCCCGCTCTGCCAGCGATCCGGGGCCGGTTGGCCGTTGAGGTACACCTTGAACACCCCGCCCATGCGTCCGCGCAGGCTGACGTCCGATCCCGCCCAGTTGGCCGGGATGACCACCGTCTTGCGGTACCACGCCATGCCGTTGTAGTGGCGGTGCTCGTTGTTCTCGGCGCCGCGCGGATTGCGGTTGCGGTCGATCAACGGGATCTCCTGGCCCGTCGCCAGCTTGCTGGCAAGCTGCATGTTCTGCAGCGGGTTCCAGTCGCTCACCCCCTGCCGCTCCCAGGCGTTGGGGGCGTAGAGATTGCGCCAGCCGCCGTCATCGAAGTCGCTGCGGAACCAGCCGGCGGTGTGGCCGATCACCTTGGGGTCGATCTGAAACTGCCAGCGGCCGGCCACGCTGAAGGCGTCGGCCTGGGGGTGCGTGTAATTGAACGACCAGTCGGCCGGATTGTTGTCCATCAGCCGCGGGCTGCGCAGGATGCCGAACTTGCTGCGCGTGAAGTAGTTCAGGTCGTCGATGGGATAGCGCGTGCGCGCTGAGATGCGGTCGCTGACGCTGGCGGTGACGGGCTGGCCGGCCAGCGCCGACATGCGGTTGGACACCTGCCGCAGCCGCCGATCCAGGTCCAGCAGCCTGCGGGCCACGGTGCTGACGGCGCCCAGCTCCAGGTCGCTGACGCTGCTGTCGCGCATCACCTGCTCGCCGTCGAACCGCTCCTGCTTGTTTCCGCCCTTGGCCACGCACCACAGCAGATACTGGTAGAAGTCCAGCATGCGGGCGCATTCATTGCGCTGTTCGTCGGTGGCCTGGATGGTCTTGAGCCGCGCGTACAACTGATCGATCAGTTGCTGGTGGCGGGCGCAGGCGGCCGCCAGATCGCCCAGGCGGGCATCCACGTCGGCCTCGATGCGCTTCTCCATGGCGGCGATGTCTGCTTCCAGCTCGGGCATCTGGGCGATGGCCGCCGCGTTGCGCAGGTGCTGCACGTGCTGGCGCGCGGCCAGGATCGCTATCGCCCGCTCGGCGATGGTCTCGCCCTGGTTGAGCTGCTGAATGGCGGCGTTGATCTTCTCGCGCGCTGCGGGGATGTTGCCGGCCTTCTGAAGCGGAATGGCTTCGCCGATCAGGCGCTGTGCCTGGGCGAAGTGCGGGCGGGCCTGCTCAGCCGCTGCCGCCGCGAATCCGCCCTTCAGCGACATGACCTCGGCGACATCGCGCAGCTCGAAGAGCCGGTAGAGCGTCTGCTCGTCGAACTTGCGGATGCGGCCCAGGCTCTTGGAGATGTCGCGCTGGTTGTCCTTTTCCGGCGTGCCGCCCATCTCGTTGACGCTGGGCAGGTACCAGTTGCGGGTCCGGTCGGGGTTCGGGGCCACCTTGTCATCCCATGGCCGCTCCCACCACTCCTGCGCCCCGACGATGCTCGCCAGACTCGCCATCACCACCATCGCCGCAAGTGTCCGGCATCGGTTCAACGCTGTCATTGTACGTTCCTCCAGGTCAGACGGACGTGTGTCGTTATGATGCAAGCTCCGAGCGGGCGCCAAAGGCGCATCCACGCCGGCCGCCGGCGCCCCGGCTCAACGTTGATACCCGCGCCGCGGGCGGGAGTTGTGCCGCCGGGGCGCCATCCGGCTCAAGACCCCTCCTCCATGCTATCATGCCGTCATGAAATACCGCATCCTCGGCAAGACCGGTCTGAAGGTTTCCGTCATCGGCCTGGGCACCTGGCAGCTCGGCGGCGAATGGGGCAAGGACTTCACGCAGGCGGAAGTCGACGCCATGTTCGACCGCGCCCGGGACCTGGGCATCAACCTCATCGACACGGCCGAGTGCTACGGCGATCACCTCGCCGAGAGCCTCATCGGCGCGGCCATCCAGCGCGACCGCGAGCGGTGGATCGTGGCCACGAAATTCGGCCACAAGTTCCACGGCCACATGAACCGCTCCGAGCCGCGCTCGGCGCGGGACGTCATGCAGCAACTGGAGGATTCGCTGCGGGCGTTGCGCAGCGACTACATCGACATCTACCAGTATCACTCCGTCCGCAACGACGAGTTTGACGATCCAGAGCTGCGCGAGGCGCTGCAGCGGGCGCGGGCGGCCGGGAAGATTCGTCATCTGGGCGCATCCATCAGCCCGCCCGACAACCTGTACCAGACCGAGGGAGCATCGGCGGCCGGCGTGGAGGTCATCCAGGTGCTGTACAATCGGCTCGACCGCCGCGCCGAGGCCGCGGTGCTGCCTTCCTGCCAGCGGCAGAACCTGGGCGTGCTGGCGCGGGTGCCGCTGGCCAGCGGGTTTCTCAGCGGCAAGTATCGGCCGGGCGCCTCGTTCTCGGGCAGGGACTTCCGCTCCGGCCAGGACCCCGCCAGACTGCGGGCGACGCTGGAGGAGGTGCAGCGGATCGCGCAAGAGGAGGTGCCGGCGGGCGTTGATATGGCCCAGTGGGCCCTGGCCTGGTGCCTGAGGCACGCGGCGGTGACAGCCGTCATTCCCGGCTGCAAGAGCGTTCAACAGGTGGAGGCGAATGCCGCGGCCGCGAAACTGGAGATGGTGGTGGGACAATAGCGCCCATCCACCTGAAACCCGCGCCCCAGGCCCGGCCGGCGCCGGTCACAATCAGGAGATCGCCGCCACCACCTTGCTGGCCGCGTCGGTCAGGTCGGTGGCGGTCTGAAGGCTCGGCAGCTCTTCATGCGCATCCTGGAGGATGCGCCGCGCTTTCTCCACGTTGGTCCCTTCCAGCCTTACCACCACCGGCACTTTGAAGCCGACTTCGCGGCCGGCCTTTACCAGCGCCTCGGCGATGACGTCGGTCCTGGCGATCCCGCCGAAGATGTTCACCAGGATGCCTTTTACCCTGGCATCCGACAGCAGAATGCGGAAGGCCTCAATGGCCCCTTCGGCCGTCACCGAGCCGCCCACGTCGAGGAAGTTGGCCGGCTCCGCCCCGTGCAGCTTGATGATGTCCATCGTCGCCATCGCCAGCCCCGCTCCGTTGACCAGACAGCCGATGTTGCCGTCCAGGGCGATGTAGTTGAGATTGGCCTTGCGGGCGCGCACGTCCAGGGGCTTTTCCTGCGACTCGTCGGCCAGAGCGGCCAGATCGGCGTGCCGGAACAACGCATTGTCGTCGAGGTTGATCTTGGCGTCGATGGCCAGCAGTTGTCCCTCGGCCGTCACCACCAGAGGGTTGATCTCAGCCAGCGAGGCGTCGATTTTCACGAACACCCTGGCCAGATTGAGCATCAGTCTGGCGGCCTCGCCGGCCAGTTTCTCCCGGAATCCCAGCCGATGGGCGACCTTGCGCGCCTGATACGGCAGAAGCCCCAGCAGCGGGTGCATCGGCTCCTTGAGCACCTTTTCAGGCGAGCGGCGGGCCACTTCCTCGATCTCCACGCCGCCTTCGGCCGAGGCGATGAGTGTGAGCGTGTTGCGGGCGCGGTCGACGGTGATGCCCAGGTAATACTCCTTGGCGATCTGCACCCCGGGCGCAACCAGAAGCACGCTGACGGGCACGCCTTCGGGGCCGGTCTGGGGGCTGACCATGCGGTTGGAAAGCATGAACTGAGCGGCCGACCGTGCCTCCTCGGCGCTGCCGACGAGCTTGACGAATCCCGCCTTGCCGCGGCCGCCGGCGTGGACCTGCGCCTTGACGACGCACATGGGGACGGCGAGTTTGGCGAACGCGGCGGCGGCCTCGTCGGGGCTGCGGACGACCTCGGCGGGCGGGACGGGGATGTCGTTTTCACTCAGAATAGCCCTGGCCTGATATTCGTGGAGTTTCATCGGGCCAGCACTATAGCGGCGGGAACCGGCCGGCTCAATTGGGGGGCGGCATCGGTGGCATCGGGGTGGGATCAACGCGGTGGCGATGCCGGCGGCGAGCCGGCTCACGGCTATTATTATCACGTACAACGGACCGGCGGTGTTGAAAGGCCAGACGATGGCGGACGTGATACTCGACTACGCGGAGCGGCAGGAGCGAGGGCTGATCCCCGCGACGCCCGCCGCGCGTGTGGTGGCCGGCGTCCACACCCTGTGCGTCATGGGCGTTCCGGGCGTCCTTCTGCTGCTGATGCTGCGGCGGATGGGATTGCAGTGGCAAGCGGTCCTACTGTGTGCGGGGACGATCTCGGTCATTTGCACCCTCATCGACGCCGCGGCCAGACGGGGCACGATCGGCATGCGCATGGTGAGCCTGCGGATCGCCCGGCGCGACGGCGGCGCAATCGGCTTCTGGTGGTGCGCCGCGCGCATCGCCACGGGGATGCTGCTGCTGCCGCTGCTGCCGGTCTCGGCGGTGATGGCATATCTCGACCGGCGCCATCGGACCCTGGCCGACCACATTTGCGAGACCGTCGTCTGGGCCCAGCCGCGGCCCCTGCCGCATCGCCGGGGTTTTGAATTTGGCCCCCTCGAGGAGCGCGAGCATCTGTGACGGCGTGATCGCGTCATGGGGCGCGCTGGTGGAGGATCGCCGGCGCCACGCTCGCGGCGCAGCTCATGAGCTTCCCTGCAACAGGCCGTTCCCGAGGCCGCCGAGGTCCGATATCTGGATCAGGGTGGCCAGAAGGTCGTGTTCGCATGCATGGCAATGCGCAGGCTTCCAGCCAGGCACCTCAACCTCGCGCTGCGCCCGCTCGGGAAGTCGATGGTGCCCCCATCGCCGCCCATGCGCCCGCCACTGCCGTGGCGATGCCGGCGGCGAGCCAGAGCAGCGCGATCGCGTAGACCGGACCGACCTCGATGGTGAACAGGGCGTCCACGCGGTGCAGCGAGATCACGCACAGGGCGAAGATCGCCAGCGACACGGCCGTGGCGCCAAGAGCCAGCGCCTCGGCGCCACCGCCACGCCGGCGCAGCCGCACGGCCGACGCCGCCACGGCCAGCGCCAAAAGCAGTCCCACCACCACGGCGGCCGCCGTCTGCGCCCCCTTGCGCTGGGCATACCACTGACCCTGATGGGCGGCCGAGCCCAGGGCGGCCGTGATGTCGTGGCGAATGCTCAGGCGCAGGTCCAGCAGAAGCAGGAGTTGCGTCACTGTGAGAACGAGCCAGAACAGGCGCCCGCCGCCCCGCCACGACGATGTGGCCCATGCCCACGCGCATCCGCCCAGCGCCGCGGCGTAGGCGGCCACGCCGCAGGCCATGGTGGGGTTCCACGGGTCGGTGAACAGACGTGTCGTGTATTCGACGAGCATGGCCACCAATGATGAAACCCGAAGTCCGAATCCATGACGAATGGCGAAGTCCGAACGCCGAAGTCCGAACGCCGAAGCGGCGCGGCCTTCGGCGGTCAACGCCCAACAGACCTGCCGGGGGAACAAGCTGCAACGGCCGCGTAACGGCGCGGGAGGGCGGATGGCGGCGCCATGGGTTACCATCTTCACAATGCCCGCGACGGCATCGATCATACTCCTGGCGTGGCTGGCGGTCAGCATCGCGCTGTTCTGGGTGCTGCCGATGCGCCGCGCGGCCATGGCATGCCTCCTGGGCGGATGGGCGCTGCTGCCCAACCGCGCCTATCCTCCGCCCGCCGATGCGCACAACGAGTCCTGGCGGATCATGGCGACCGCCCTGCCGGCCGACGCCTTTCTCACCAAGGCGGTGGCCGTCGGCGGCGGCACGCTGGCCGGGCTCCTGCTGCGCCGCCCGCGCGCCTTCGCGGGTTTTCGGCCGCGCCGGCTCGATCTGCCGATGGCGCTGTGGTGCGTCTGTCCGATGTTCAACTCGATAGCGGGCGAGACGTCGCTGGCGCAAGGGGCGCGAGACGGACTGTACCTGCTGCTGGCCTGGGGCGCGCCCTACGTCGTCGGGAGAGTCTGCCTCGTGCATCGCGTGGCCGTGCGCGAACTGGCCGTCGCCATCGTCCTGGCGGGGCTGCTGTACATTCCGCTGTGCGCGGTGGAATGGGTCGCCGGCCCGCGGCTCTACGCCGCGCTTTACGGCCAGCATCCCTTCGCCCCCGGCGGCGCCCAGCGCTACATCGGACATCGTCCGCTGGGTCTGCTCGAGGATGGCAACCAGCTCGGCATGTGGATGAGCGGATCGGCCCTGGTGGCGGTGTGGCTTTGGCGCTGCGGGGCGCTGCCGCGGATGGGATTCATGGCTCCGGGAGCCATCGCCGCCGTGAGCCTGATCGCCGCCGTCGCCTGTCAGTCGGTGGGCAGCATTCTGCTGATGCTGGCCGGCCTGGCGGCGCTGTGGAGCGCGCGCTGGCTGAATCCGCGCATCCTGCTTGTCGGGCTGCTGGCCGCCCTGGGACTGTTCGTCATCATCCGCGCGAGCAATCTCCTCTCGGCGCGGAGGTTCGCCGAGGAGACGCCGGCCGGGCGATGGCTCGTGCAGGTGCTTCGCGACAGCGGCCGCGGATCCCTGGGCTGGCGCATCGGGCTGGATGAGAAACACGTGCGCACCGTGATGCAGCGGCCGCTGACCGGCTGGGGGCAATGGGACTGGTGGCGCGGCGGCGACTGGCGGCCCTGGGGCCTGTGGCTGCTGGTGCTCGGCCAGTTCGGCATCATCGGACTGGCGTCAGTGTACGCGATGATGCTGGGGGCGGCCGTGCGCTTCGCGTTCAACTCGCGCCCGGCGATGTGGAGAGAACCATCGCTTGGCCCCGCCGCGGCACTGGCCACACTGCTGGTGATAACGATGCTGGACAGCCTTTTGAACAGCGCCGTGGTCCTGCCGCTGGCGGCCGCCGCCGGCGCACTCGCTATAATGCCACTGCACGGGAGCGATGATGGACCTGATCCGCCTGTACATCGCCGGCAGTGAGATCGAGGCGCAACTACTTCAGTTGGAGCTGCAGCGGCGGGGGGTTCGTTCGGCGGTGATGGGCAGCATGCTCGCCGCCGGGCGCGGCGAATTGCCGCTTACCACGCAGACCCAGCCGGCTATCTGGATTGAGAGGAATGACGCCGACAGGGCCATGGCCGCGCTGCGCGAAGCGCGCATCTCGCCGATGGGCGATGAAAGCGGCGAGGAGTCGCCGCCCTGGACCTGTCCGCAATGCGGCGAGCTGGTCGAGGACCGTTTCGCCGCATGCTGGAACTGCCTGGCCGAAAGGCCGCCGTCGCCGGAGGACGATCGCCCCCGCGAGCTGCCACAGGCGCGTACCGAGGGCGTCCTGCGTCGGCTGTCATGCCAAGGGTGCGGCTATGACCTGCGCATGCTGCCGCTGGCCCATCGCTGCCCCGAGTGCGGGATGCCGATCCTTCTGTCGCTGCTTCGCGCGGTGGGCGAGTTTGACCAGGTGAATCGGCCGGACCTGCTCTGGGCCGCCGAGGGCGTGGCGGGCGCATGCCGGCGGCCCGTCGGCGCCGTGCTGCTGGTGGCGCAGGCATGGCGCGATGCGTTCGAGTCGCTGGAAACGGGGGGCCGCGGCGGCGAGGCGCCGCGTGTGGGCGCGGAGGAGCTGTGCGATGCGCTGCGGCGCCGCGTGTGGTTCACCGACGACGTTGCCACCGCGCGGCTGATGCGCAGGAGCTGGCGGATGACGACTCCGGGCGACGTGGGGCAGGTCGTGGCCGCGATGATTGAGGGCAAGATGCTTGATCCGGCGCTGGTCGCTGCGCCGGAGGCGTTTGAGCGCGTGCACGCGGCGATTGTGCCAGCGGTTCGCAGAAATCGGGCGCGCCGAGCCTCACTGATTCTGACGCTGGTGGTATTGGGGCTCCTGTTGCTGATAGCGTGCAGCGTGCTTGCGATGCTGCTGTCGCTGTCGTGACCACGGACCGCCGACGCGCCGCGGCGCGCCATCGTTTCCGGTCCGACGGCCCCCGGCCGCGGTATGGAGCCAGCTTCCGCGCACGACCCGCGCCACCTCGTCATTCGGACTTCGCCATTCGCCATTGATTCGGGCTTCGGGTTTCGGACTTCGGGTTTGCGCCGCCCTTGCCTCTGGCAACTCCCCCTCACTGTTTCCTCCCCAGCACCTGATACTGCGCCCCCAGGGGCACGCGGGCCAGGGGCGTCTCCAGCGGCCGCAGCCACTTGAGCGCCCGAGGAAAGATGAAGCGAAAGTCCGTGCGCAGCACCTGGAACCCGCCCTCGCGCAGCATGCGCCGGGCGCTGCGCGGCCAGAGCAGGATGGCGTCGCGGTCGAAGCGGATGCGGCTCATCACCAGCCGCGTGCCCGGGTTCCACGGGTTGTTCTCCCACAACGCCAGCAGCCCGGCGGGGCGCAGGCAATCCCGTATGAACCGCACGGCCGCCGGGCGCTGCTCAGGCGGGACGTGGTGAAACACGCCGTTGCAGAAAACCAGGTCCATCGAGGCGTCCGGCCGATACTCTTCGATCGCGGCAAATTCAACGCGCTGGCCGCCATGCTCGCGCCGCGCCACCTCCAGCGAGGCGGCCGATACGTCGAGGCCGACGATGCGCTGCAGCGCCGGCCAGACCTCCAGAAAAAAAGGCGTGGCCGAGCCGGTGCCGCAGCCGAAGTCCAGGACCGTTCGTGGCGAAATACCCGCGCGATCAAGGCAACGCGCCAGCCACTGAATCCGGCCGCGTGCGAAGAAGTCCTTGCCTTCGCCGGAAAGGGCCAGCCCCTGATTCAGCGCGGCATCGTAATCGGCCGCGTAGGCATCGAAGGCTTGGGGAGCCGACGGGTCCATGGTAGGGGCCTATCATAGCGATCCGGTCGCCGGATTGGCGAAATGAACATCGGGGTGGAATCGACTTTGCGTTGCGGCGGATATAAGGTAACTTCAGCGGCGCAGACGGAGGAACCGGCGGCCTGGACGAGCGGCGACGAGTGGCGAAGCGACTGAGAACAGCATGGACGTTGTTGTGCGCGGCGGTGTGCATAGCCGTGGCGGCCCCCTGCCTTGCGCAGTCGCCGCCGACGACAAGTCCTGCGGAATCGGCCCAGCGCGACCTGGAGGCGCTGCGGGCGGCGCTGGAGGACCGCAACGCACCAGCGACGCAGCGCGATCAGGCCGCCCAGCGACTGGTCTCGCGCTCCAGCGCCGATGCCGATGCGATCCTGTTGCGAGCCCTGCTGAACTTCAGCGATCGCGAGGGACAGCTTGCCGTCGCCCGTGCGCTGGCGGCCGGCACGGCGGCCTCTCCCCAGTTCATCCAGCCCCTGGGCAACCTACTGGGCAACGACCGCGAGTTGACGGCGGCCGCCGCGCTGGCGCTGGCGGTCCACAAGAGCAGCCCCCTGGCGCGCGACCGGCTGGTGCAGTTCGCCAACAATCTCAGCCAGCAGAATCCATCGCGGGCGGCCGTGATCCGGGCATTGGGGCGGTTTTTCGACCGCGCGGTGGCGGAGCAACTGGTCAACCTGCTGAACGACCGCAGCGTCGACATCCGCAACGCGGCGGCCGACGCCCTGGCCGAAATGACCGGCATCCGCCAGTACGGTCGTGATGTGCAGAGCTGGCGGACGTGGTGGGAATCGGCGCGGGGAAAGTCGGACCTGGAATGGTATCAGGACCTGCTGCGCTACGCCGCTCAGCGCGGCGACAGCCTGCACAACCAACTGGAAGCGCTGCGCCGCGAGACCGAGCAGCTTCAGCGGGCGGTGCTGGCGCAGGCGCCGCCCGCCGACCGCCAGCGCCTGATGCTGACCTGGCTGAAGGCCGACTCGGATATCCTGCGTGCCATGACGGTGCAGATGATCTACAGCACGCTGCCCTTCCAGCCCAAGCTGGCGCCGGAGGTGCTGCAGACGCTTCGCGGCATGGTGGGCGACAGTTCCCCTGAAGTGCGCGAGCGCGTCGCCCGAACCCTGACCGCCGCCAACGACCCGCTGGCGGCCGAGGCCCTGCTGGCCCAGCTCCCGCAGGAACAGGTGCCCGAGGTGCGGGCGGCCATCGCCTCGGCGCTGGGCACCATTCCCAGCGCGGGGGTGGTCGACCCGCTGCTGCGGCTGCTGGAGGACGAGTCCTACCTGGTGGCTCGTAGCGCCGCCTTGGCTCTGGGCGATCTGTCGCCGTTTCTGCGGCAGCCGCCGAACACGGCTCTGGCTCACAAAGCCGCCCGCGAAATGGAGCAGCGATTCCGTGCCACCACCGGGCTGATTTCGGCGATCCCGCTGCGCGAGGGGCTGGCCGAGGCCATGGCACGTCTGGCGCACCCGCAGTTCATGCAGGTTTTCTTTCAGAGCACCGGTCCCGAGGAGCGTTCCGTACGGGTTCGCGTGGCCGCCCTGCGCGGTCTGGGCGCCATCGGCAACATCGACGCTTCCAACCAGATCGTGCTAGCCCTGAGCGACCCGGAGGAGCAGGTACGGCTGGCCGCCGTAGAGGCCCTGGGCGCACTGGGGTCGTTCGACAATGCCAATGCTTTGGCTCCGTACCTGAGCGACCGCGTCGAGCCGTCGGCGGCCGTGCGCGACGCCGTCCGCCGCGTGCTCATCGGCGATCCCACCGCCCAGCAGCCGGGCCTGCTGGAGAAGGCGACCGTGAAGGAGCTGAATATCTGGTGGGCGGAGCGCTTCAAGGCACCCACGCCCGCCGAGCGCGAGCTGCGCCTGGCAGTGCTGAACATCGCCGAACGCAAGCTCGATCCGGAGCAGGCCGAGGAACTGGCCATCATTCGCCAGAACATCGGCCAGACACTGCTGGATCTTGGCGGCCGCGAACGCGCCGAACTGGCCGCCGCCCGGTTGCGCCAGGCGTATGACTACTGGAGCGCCCGTCCGGGCAGCCAGGTGTACACCGAGGAGCTGATGGGCCAGCTCATGGTGGCGATGCTGCGGGCGGGCAAATCGACCGAGGCCATCGCCTTCGCCAGCGAGGTGATCCGGCGCTCGCCGCAGAACAACGAGATCATCTACCGGCGGGTGCTGGACGAGGCCCGCCGACTCCAGGCCGCCAACGACCTGGACGGGGCGCTGGTGGTGCTGGAGACGGCCAGCAAAATGCCCTTCAGCGAAGTGATCCTCCAGTGGCTCAGCGGCCTTCAACAGGAAATCCAGCAGGCCCGCAACCGCGGCAGCATCTGGGTGCAGCAGGGCGGATGGCCGGGCGACGATTCCCAGCTCTGGTTCCGCATCGCCTGATTTCAACATGTCCCAGTACCGAAAGAACATCCTGGTTGGCGCCACCGTGCTGCTGGCGCTTGTACTTCTGGCCCTGATGGTCCTGCGATTCAGCGACGCCCCCTTCCGCCTGGTGGCGAGGCCGCAGATGAACATCGTCTTTGTCAGCCCCACCGCCGAGGGGCTCAGCGAAGGTTCGCCGGTCTTTTACAAGGGCGTGAGCGTGGGGCGCGTGGCCGCCATCCGCACCAGCGAGGACCAGCGCAACGTTATCATCGACGCCATGGTCGACCGCGATCCGCCCCTGCCGGCCAACCTCGAAGGCATCATCCGCTCGCAGCTTTTTGGGGGCGGCTCGAGCATTTCGCTGGGGCTGATCCACCCCCGGGGCACGCCCCCCGAAGAGACGATGCTGCCGCCCCAGCCCACGGGAAGGCTGACGCCCCAGACACAGATCCCCGCCCGCTTCGTCGGCGTCGATCTGCTGCCGGCCGAGTTCGTCACGCTGGCCGTCGATCTGACTCAGACCAGCCGCGAGCTGCGCCAGATCGGGCGGGACTTCCGCGAGTCGCAGCTCATCGCCAATCTCTCCCTCGCTGTCGACAGCCTCCGCAAGAACATCGAGAAGGCGGGACTGCTGGCCGACTCGCTGCGCGAAATCACCGGCAGCGAGGAACTGCGCAACGACCTGCGTCTGACCATGGAGAACTTCCGCAAGGCCTCGGAGTCGGCCGTGAGAATCGGTCAGCAGCTCGAGGAGCTGGGGCGCTGTGCCGACGCCCGCCTCGACGAGCTGGGCAACCGCGGCGAGCGACTGCTGGCCTCCGCGCAGTCGGCGGTGGACGACCTGGGCGCCCGACTGGGGGATCGTCTGACCCAGGTGGCCAAGGTGCTGGAGAACTTCGAACAGGCCGCCCGCAAGCTGCACGCGGGCGACGGCTCGGCCGCCCGGCTTCTGAACGATCCGCGGCTCTACGAGACGCTCCTGGACACCTCGCGCGAGTTGGAACTGGCCATCCGTGACTTGCGGCGTCTGGTGCAGCAATGGGAGCAGGAGGGCGTGCCGCTGAAACTGCGCTGAACCGCGCGCGGTCTGCTATTGATTCGGGCTGCCGCCGTGGTCGAGTGGAAAGCCGCCCGGCGGGCCGACCGTGGGCGTCAGGAGCGACAGGAGCACCAACGGCACTCCCGCCAGCACCACGATCATCCCCAGCCACGCTCCGGGCCCGGCGTACGCGATCGCCGAGTAGCACATGTATCCGCAGACGATGCAGAAGAGGATGGGCGTCGCGGGATACAGCGGCACGCGGAAAGGCCGCTCGGTCCCGTCGTCGCGCAGCCGCAGCACGATCACCGACAGGCCTACCAGCCCGAAGAACAGCCAGAAAACCGGCGCTGTGTAGGCCACCATCATCTCCAGGCCGCCCCTGGCGCTGCCGCTTTCAGAGATGAGCCGGCCCCAGGCGGAGCCTGGATCCAGCTCGCGTCCCTGGTAGTAGCCGTGGAGAAGCTGCAAGCCCACGCCAGACAGCACCAGCGCCGCCGCAATCGCGCCCTGAAGCAGCAGCCCTCGTGCCGGCACGTTGGTGTGCTGACGCCACTCGCCCAGCCAGCGGAAGAGGGCGAAGTCGCGCCCCAGCGAGTAGTTCGTGCGCGCGCCGGTGATGATGGTGGCGTTGGCCGTGCCCAGCCCCGCCAATATGACGATGAAGCTGACGACCATGGCAGCGCGGTCGCCCATGGTCGACCGCAGCAGCTCGGCCCCGACGGCCCAGTTGCCCGACACGCCGCTGACGCCCAGGCTGCGCACCATCGCGATGGCCACCAGAACGTAGATCACCGTGACGATGCCGATGCCCAGGACCAGCGCCCAGAGGATGCCGCGGCGCTGGCGCACCTCGGCCGAGACGTACGCCGCCTCGTTCCACCCGCCATAGGTGAACATGACGAAGATCATCGCCATGCCCAGGGCGCCTAGGCCTCCGATGGCCGGCGCCGTCGTCGGGGCCGCGGTCTGGCCCGCGCCGCTGGCGGAGAATCCGCTGACGATTACCGTCGTCAACCCCGCCAGGATGCCCAGCGCCAGAAGGTTCTGGACCCATTTGCCCAGCACCAGACCGGCCAGGTTCAGCGCCGTCAGCAGAACCACCACGCCCAGTGCGACCACGGCCGGGAAATAGTCGCCAAAGGCGCCCTGGCGCAGATACGCCGGCAGCAGTTGGGTGCAATAATGTCCCACGACGAACGCGACGGCCGCGATCGAGCCGGTCTGAATGACCGTCATCCGCGCCCATCCGTAGAGGAAGCCCAGGGGCGAACCATACGCCCGATGCAGGAAATGGTATTCCCCGCCGGTGTCGGGATAGGCGGTGGACAGCTCGGCGTAGCACATGGCGCCGATGAAGGCGATGAGGCCGCCGAAGATCCATACCAGGAGATAGGCGGCATTGCCGTCGATAACCAGAGGCCAGACGCCCAGCCCCACATCCACGCCGCCTTTGAGGTTCATCGCCACCAGGGGCGGCAGGCCGAAGATGCCGGCTCCGATGACGATTCCCACGATGATGGCGACGGTGTCGAAAACGGACAGCGATTTGCGGGGACTTGCCAGCGTCTGGTTCATGCGCGGTTGCCTCGATACCTGGACCCACCTGCTTCAAACGACTGTAATGAAAGAATACGTCCGCCTCCGCGGTTCGTTGCCCTTCTCCGACCTGGGCGGAGGACGGCAGGCAGTCCGGATCGCCCGACGCTCCGATGACTCAATGGCTCAGTCATCCCGCCGAGCCTTTCACCTTCAGCGTGACGATTTCATAGGGCCTCATCGTCACTTCGATTGGGCCTCTGATCTTCGAGGGCGCCGACGTGTCTTCTTCGATGCAGTTGGTGTGGCGGTAGCTGGTCGCACCGCTGATCGAGAGCCTCACGCAATCCTGCTGCCCCCAGTGCTCCACCAGCCGTACGATCAGCTCGTCGCTGTCCTCGGCCTTCTTTAGCGCTTCGAGGATCACGTTTTCGTTGGCCACGTTCAGGAACGAGCCCGAGGGCGCCATGGTCCCGCCATGCAGCGTCGTCATCAGCGGCAACATGGGGCAGTTCAGCTCCCAGGCGTTGCGGATCGTCCCGCCGCGCCGCCAGTCGCCGCCGTGGACGTACAGGCGATAGGTGAACTGGTGCGTATACAGGTCGCTCTGCGGATTGGGATACTTGGGGGCGCGCAGCAGCGACAGCCTCAGCACGTTCCGCTCGCAGTCGTAGCCGTACTTGCTGTCGTTAATCAGGGCCGCCCCATAACCGGCATCGGACAGATCCGCCCACTTGTGGGCCATCACCTCGAATTTGGTCTGCTCCCAGGTGGTCGTGCGGTGCGTGGGGCGGTCCATGTTGCCGAAGGCGATGTCGTAGCGGGCGTTGAAGGTCTGGATGTTCAGCGGGAACGCCACCTTCAGCAGCTTGTGGCTCTCGTTCCATGTCACCGTGGTCTCGAAATCCACCCACGTTGCATCCTTCCACAGCACGATGCGCTGCGTGAGCGCCGAGTCGTGAATCCTGCGCTTCACCTCCACGGCCACGCGCAGCGGGCCCTGCTCGACGACCTCAATGCTGTCGGCCGGCGCCAGCTCGAAGCGCTTCACGCGCTTGGTGTTGTACAAATCCCACGCCTGATAGAACCCGGCGATGTCCTCGAACAGTTGCAGCTCGTTGCCCACCCTGCCCGGCTCGATCACCTCCCGCCGGTTGAGCTTGTCGTAGAAGCTGGTGATCTGACCGTCGCGGTCGAGCTTCACGCGCACGGCCGAGTTCTCCATAGCGCCGGCGCTGACCTTCAGACCACCGGCGGGCGCCTCGTTACGCCGCTCGCTGGACCTGACCATGCGGAAGGTCTTATAGCCGACGGGCGGGACCTGGCGCGCCTCGAACCAGACTTCGCGCCTGTCTCCGCGGCGTACCACCTGCGTAAGGCACTCGCGCCCGTCGCCGTCGAGGATGCGCACGTCATGCTCGACGTCCAGCCGCATTGCCTCGCTGCGCTGCCACGTCTGGGTGTTGAAGACGATCAGGGGCACGCCCTCGCCGCTGGTGTCGATCTTCGCAGCCAGCGCTTCCATGGCCGACTTCTGCACCGATTCTCCGGCGGCGATGGCGCTGTCGTAGAAGCCTGTCACCTGGTCGAAGGCCTTTGGCACGTGGGTGCCGGTGACGCCGTCGTGGAACTGCGCCTTGAGCAGCTCCTTCCACGCCTCGTTGAGTTTTTCCTGGGGGTAGTGGAGCCCGGCGAACTGCATCGCCACCGATGCCAGCAGCTCGGCGTTGCGCAGGAGGATTTCCGTGTAGCGGTTGAGCTTCTTGAGCCTGCCCTGGGTCGTAAACTGCCCCCGATGCGTCTCCAGGTAAAGTTCATTGCTCCAGACCGGCAGGTCGTCGCGGTCCTTCACTCTCCTGGCCAGGCGAGCGAAGAAGGCCTCGGCGGTGTCGAACTTCAGCCGCGGCACGCCGGGGAAGTTCTGGTATCGAATGGCCCGCTGGATCATGTCGCGCATGACGCCGCTGCCGCCATTGCCCCAGCCGTAGGTGTACAGCGAGTTGCCGCACTGCACCTTTTCCTTGAAGTTCTCCCAGTGCGACTGGAGCTGGAATCCCTCGCAGGTCTGGATGATGTGCGATGAAGGCGAGTGGGCCAGCATGCGCGTGCCGTCGATGCCCTCCCACCAGTAGATGTTGTAGGGCCACTCGTTGTCGCGGTTCCAGATGGACATCTTGTGCGTGACGAAGTAATCCACGCCGCACTTCTTATAGATCTGCGGCAGCGACCAGGTCACGCCGAACAGGTCGCACTGCCAGGCGATGCGCGGCGTCACGCCGAATTCCTTCTGAAAATACCGCTTGCCCAGCATCACATTGCGGATATGGCTCTCGCCGTTGGGCAGGTAGCAGTCGGACTCGCTGAAGCACGCGCCCAGGATCTCCCACCGCCCCTCCTTCACAGCCTTCTGGATCTGCCGGAACGCCTCGGGATACCCTTTCTGCATCTCGATGTAGGTGATCGCCTGGCTCTGGCTGAACTTGAACTGCGGGAACTCCTCCATCAGCCTCAGTTGCGTCGTGTGCGTCCGGCCGATTTTCCGCAGGAACTCGTCGTATTCCCACTTGTAGACGATGTCCAGATGCGAGTGGCCGACGGCCGAGATGAAGCCCGACACGCCGAAGGCATCGAGCTTGTAGATGGTGTCGCGCAGGTACTTGCGCGCCTCGATGGCCGAGGCCCGCAGCTTCTGCTGATCGGGCTCGAAAACATCGACGATCTGCAGGGCGCGGTCCAGGTGATGGTAGATGATCTGGATCGCCTCCGGCCGGGCATGCGGCTCGCGGGCCGCGCTGAAAGCGGCCGCCATGTCCCAGTAGAGCTCCTCCACGTCTTTGTCGAGCAGGCACATGGAGCTGACCATCAGTTCGTGGAAGCGCTCCACATCCACCTCGTGTTTCTGGAACGTCTCCACTTCGAGCTTCAGCTCGGCTCCGCCTCGGGCCAGATCCTCCATCCAGATTTCGGTGTGGAAGCAGTCGACGCCCTGGCGGTCCTGGCCGTTGACGCGCAACATCCCGTCCCCGCCGACGAAGAACAGCATGAACATCGGCTTGCCGTTGAATTCGCGCGGCACCTTGAAAGTCGTCTTGAGAAAAGCCGTGACCCACAGGTCGCCCCACGCCTGGTCGAGCTTGATCGGCCGCCACTGCGGCTTGTCGACAACTACGTAGGAATCCTCGACAGCCGGGTCGGTCCGCTTCAGATCGGCCGAAATCCAGTCGTATCGGCCGCGGCCCTGCTTGTCCCTGCCGCGGTACATGGCGTAGGCGATCTGCCAGCCGTCGATGGGGACGTGGTTGTAGAATCGGCGCGGGCGCAGACGGTCCAGCAATCGCTCGATGCGCTGCGGCTGAGTCATCATGCTGCGCTCTTTGCCGATGAGGCAGGCTTCCCAGTTCTTGATGTGTCGCGATACATCGCCCATGAGTCGAACTCCTGAATCGAACCGAAGAAATCAGCGCGGAGACGCACAGGTGGCATTGGAACCACGGAGGCACACAGACGAACGCAGATGGTGGATCAAGCTGATGATCTGTGCGTATCTGTGTTCATCTGTGGCTTGTGTCCTCTTCTCTGCGCCCTCCGCGCCTCTGCGGTTCATTTTGTCTGTTATCCTGGCAGCAACCGAACAGCATAATACGACAACCCCATCGAATCGCGAACAAGGCTCACGATAAGCCAGAAGGCCGCCGTCGCGGCTTCGCCCACCACCAGACCGATGAAGAACGGCCGGCCGGCGCGGAAACCCCTGGCCCCGCCGAACCGCACTACCAGCACCTTGGCCAGCCACCCCAGGAAAATGCTGAACCAGGTGTGATGGATCGGCCAGGTGTACATCAGCAGATAGCCGATGGGGTGAAGCGGCCAGTTGACGAAGCGCCACTGGAGGGCGGCCAGTCCCGTGGTCAGCGCGACCCCCAGCCCGAAGTGGCCCCGGCGGCTGTGGGCCTCGGCCGGGCCCGTGCGCGGCGGCAGGTAGTCGCGCGTGGGCGCCAGCACGACGTCGCGCGGCGCCGTGTCCAGGCCCCAGGGGTTGACCGGCGCCACCGGGCTCATCGAACGCGTCGAAGCATAGTTGTACTGGATGTACAGCGAGCTGACCCCGGCGATGAAGTACCCCACGATCAGCGCCAGCGCCAGCACGAGCATGAAGCGATAGGGGCTGGCCGCGCCGCCCTGTCGGTAGGCCGCGTCATCCGCCACGCGCAGGGCGTGGGTGGAGTATACCGAGGCCATTTCACGCGAATCGTTGGTGAAGAGGTTGTGAAACCAGGCCGACATGAAGAAGGACTGCGGCGTGGTTCGCACCGGCGTGGGCAGCTCCGTCAGCGCGAAGATCCAGGGGCGATACAGCGCCGCCTGGAACTGCACGAAGACCAGGCCCGTTTCCGCCGCCACCCGCGCCACCACCACGAACGTCAGCAGCAGCATGAAGACCAGCACAACGGAACCGACTAACGACGCCCCCACGGCCATCAGCCAGGCCACGATCCCGGCGCAGCACAAAAGCAGACCCCAGCCGGCCACGGGATAGGGAAGGTAGCGCCCGCGCGGTTCCCTTTCCCGCGGCCCGCGCACCATCTGCCGCAGGATGAGCCACCACTGTCCCCGCCCGATCCAGAGCACGAGCAGGCCGTAGGCGACCACTGCCCCGAACATCTGGTCCTGCTGGGCGGCGCGGGCGAACTCGGCGCCGTATATCCCGTAGCCGACGTTGACGAGCTGATGCAGCGCGAAAAAGCACCAGACGCTGAACGCCAGCTTGGTCTGCAGGAAGAAAACCACGCCCACCACGCAGAAGAAGATGCGGGAGGCCTTGAACGTGCCGGCCACGTACTGGAGGTTCCCCTCGCTGAAGACGGCGTTAAGGTCGAAGTTGATGGGAATCCGCGGGATGTAGCGCGGGTAGTACTGATTGAGCGGGGTCGTGCTGTGAATCAGAAAGACCAGCCCCAGCGCGATCCAGAACGAGCGGGCGCGAAACAGCGCGTTGACCAGACGTCCCTTTTCCGGCGGCTCGATCAGCGACAGATACACCGAGGCAATGGGAAACGCCAGCCGCTCGTTCTCCACCCACTGTCGCCGCAGCGCCACCGTCAGGCACAGCACCGCCCCGTAGACGAACACCAGCAGCACGCCCCAGGTAAGCGCCGGCATGGCCCAGGCGCGCCACGGTACGGCCGCGATGTTGGAGCGGAAGTTGGGCTGGTCGATCTGCACGCGGCCCCAGTAGTCCTTGAGCACCGGATCGTTCACGCGGTCCTCAAAGCGGTCGCTCTCGAATCGCGGGAACATCCAGTCGGGCAGGTTCAGTTCGCGGAAGATCCGGCCGTAATCCCCGTCGATGCCGGCGTGCTGGTAGACTCCCACCAGCGTCGCCGGCAGGTAGCGCATCAGCCCGCTGCTGGGCAGCGTGCAACTGATCAGCGTCATGCCGAGGATGACGGCCATCTCCCCCCCGCGCAGGGCGCGGGAGGGAATCAGCCGGTGCAGCAGCGCGTTCACTCCCAGCACCAGAAGGAGCATGAACAGCACCAGGCCGATGGGCAGAAAGTTGCCCACCAGGAAGGTGTTATCCAGCACATAATCGTTGTAGGGCGTCAGCCCGCAGATGAACAGCACCCCCGTCAGACCCAGCAGCACCGCGCGAAGGCTCACCACCGACGCCGCCTTCCCGGCGGCGGCGGGGGTCGCGGTCTGCTGTGCGGCGGTGTGGCTCATCTCTGGCACAGTCCTGCTCCCCGGCGCGACGCGTCCGTGCCCGGTCGCGTCTCGGAGTTCAGACCTGGTTCGTCGGCAATTCCTCGGGTTTCCGGGCTGGTACTTCGTGTCCGCATGCCGCCCGCGCCCGGCTGCAGGAGGCGACTACTGCATCGCCTTGCCGCCGTCCACCACAACGCTCTGTCCGCTGATTCCCGCCGAGGCCTTCGACAGCAGAAACAGCGTCACCGGCGTCACATGCTGCTCCGACAGCGGATAGCGCACGCACTGGCTCTCGACCAGCTCCTTCACGGCCTGGTCAAAACCGTGCTCGCGGACCTGCTTCTCGGTGCGAATCCATCCGGGCGTCACCACGTTAACGCGGATCCCCTGCTCGCCCAGCTCGCGCGCCAGCGAACGGGAGAAGCCCAGAATGCCGGCCTTCGCCGAGTTGTAGATCGTCATGCCCGCGTATCCGAAGTAGTAGTTCGTCGTCGAAATGTTGACGATCGCCTTTCCCTCGCCCTTGAGCAGATACGGCAGCGATGCCTGGGTCATCACGAAATACGACCGCAGGTTGATCGCCACGATGCGGTCGAACTCCTCGATCGGGGCCGTGGCGAACGGAATCCGCGGATCCACCGCCGCGTTGTTCACCAGATAGTCGATCCGGCCCCGGAACTCGCCGGCCTGCTTCGCGAAGCTTTGCACCTGCTTCACGTCCGACAGTTCCGTCTGCACGAAATGGGCCCTGGGGCCCCACTCCTTCACCAGCGCGTGGCCGCGCTCGGCCTGCCGGCCGCAGAAGAACACCTCCGCGCCCAGCTTCACCAGGGTTCCCGACAGATGCCAGCCCAGGCCGTTGGTGCCGCCGGTCACCACGGCCACTTTGCCCGCGAACTCTTCCGCCGTCGGCAGGGGGGGTACGTTCATTTCGCTCATGGCAGTATCACCACCTTGTTCCGCGAGGAACTCTCCATGGTCTTCACGGCGTCGTGAATCTTGTCGAGGGCGAAGCGGTGCGTGATGATCTTGCCGGTGTCGACCAGCCCGCGCTCCATCAGCCGGATCGCGTTCTGCATCGCCAGGGGCGTGGTGCCGAAGCTGGCGTCCATCCGCGCCTCCAGAAAGTGCGCCAGCCCGCCGTCCAGCTCGAACTTCTCGTGCGTCGTGATGCCGAAAACGTTCCACCTCGTGCCCCGCCGCAGCAGCTCGACCATCAGCTTCACCGCCTGAATGGGTCCGGCCGCCTCGACGATCAGATCCGGACCCTCGGGGATGATCTTGTAGACCTCCTCTCTGGCATTCGTGGGATCGATGGCATGCGTTGCGCCGAAGCTCAGCGCCGTCTTGCGGGCGTGCTCGCTGGGATCGATGGCGATCAGGCGCCCCGCGCCGGCGGCCTTGGCAACCATCATGCACAACAGGCCGATGCTGCCCACGCCGATCACGATCACGTCATCGCCCACTCTCATCTGGCTGTACTGCACCACGCCCTTCCACGCGCCGCTCAGCGGCTCGGTCAGCCCGGCCGCCTCGAAGCTCAGGTTCTTGGGCTTGTGAAAGAGGCAGTTCTCTTTGGTGACCATGTACTGCGCGAATGCGCCGGGCCAGACTTCCGGTGGTCCATCGCCGCCGGTCGTGAAGGATGTGCTGCAGTAGTGCGTGTTGCCCACGCGGCAGTGCTCGCAGAAGCCGCAGTACCCCGATGGCTGACAGATCACCTCATCGCCCACCTTGAAATGAGTCACGCCCGGACCGATCTCCGCGACGATGCCGGCCGGCTCATGCCCAGGGATGAAGGGAAACTCGACGTTTCGCCGGATTCCCTTAATGGCCTTGAAGTCGGTGGCGCAGATGCCGCAGGCCTTGATCTGCACCAGCACGGTGCCGGGATCGACCGGCCGTGGTCGGGGCACTTCCTCCAGCCGCAGATCGTTGAAGTCATGCAGTACCGCCGCCAGCATCTTCGGCGCTCCCGGCTCGAGCGGGAAAAAACGCCTCGCATTCCTGTCCGCGGTCGGAACAAGCACTTTCGATGAACTGTTCGCCATACACACTGCCTTTCTTCTGTCTTCTTCAGCCGGTCTTTCGACAGCCGGCTCTTGCCTTCGCGTTCGTGTGCCTCCGTGCTTTCCTTCCCTCCGTCGCTTCGTCGCTCTCTCACCGCTTCCTCAGAACCAGCACATAATCGTCATTTGTCACCCCCAGTGCAATCGTGTCCTTCGCCTGGCACGTCCGCGTCGTCATCACTTTCGTGTCGAGATTCCACACCTCCACATCGAACGTTCCCTCGTCCTTCAGTGCGATCTGCTGGGCAACGGCCGCCGGCTCGCCCTTGCGCCGGCCGGCGTCCTTGCCGATCTTCTGATACACGAAGTTTCTCAGATAGACCACGTGCACGCCGCCATCCGCCGACGACAGATACTTGACGTGATACCCTCTGGGAGGGACGAACGGCCGGTACAAATCCGGCAGATGGTGGGTCCCGATGTGCCGCAGATCCCACGTCTTTCCCGCCTTCTTTGGATGCCGCGTCAGCCCGTAGCTGATGCCGTTGCTGATGGCGAAGCGGGCAAACTCGTGCAGCTCCGCAAGCTCCCTGCTGGCCATCTTCACGCAGTAGCGGTGCTCGGCCTCGTGGCCCTCTTCCTCGATTCGCCCGTTGCGGCCGACATGCCCGCGGTGTGGACACCACACATCTTCCGGCAGATGGCACCGTTTCGACGGCCTGCGCTCCAGAGCATGGAAGAACTTCACGTGCCGGCTCATGTCGCCCATGATCGTGGGTCTGGCCGGCCGGAAGTGCGCAAAGTCGATCGACTCCATCACCTTTCGCGGGATGTCGAACTCGCCGTGGCCCATGTCCTGCCACATGCCCAGACCGGGGCAGTTGTTCAGCAGCGCGAACCAGGCCAGGTCGCGGACCAGCAGCCGCGCTTCGACTGCACGATGGCCGCCGGGGAAGTGTCCCGGCGAGCACTCGCCGAACATGGTAGGCCGCTCGCCCTGCGAGTAGTTCATCACCATGTCGAGCATGATGGCGAAGTCGACGCGGTCGGATACGCCTGTCAGCCCCTGATAGGCGTGGGGGCTGAAGAAGTCCATGGGGATCGCGTCGATCCACAGCAGCGGGTCCTGGGCCGCCACCCCAAATCCGGCGAAGGAGCAGGTCACGGGCACCCCCGGGAACAGCTTGTGGAGGTGTTGGACCAGCGTGGCCGTCCACTTCACCTCCTTGTTGTGGGCCCGCCAGTAGAAGTGGTTGGTCCACTGCTGCTCGTTATAGACTTCGATGCACATCAGCGCCGGATGCCCGCGCAGCAGGGTGGCCAGCTCGTTGAGATAGTCCAGGTGACACTGCAGCGCATCCCTGTCGGTGAAAAACCTGTCGAACGTCAGCCGCGGCTCGTTGAGGTCCAGGAACCTGCGCCGGTGTTCGGGCAGTTTCGATATCTCCTGGGCCGTGTAGCATTTCAGCGCCCGCTCGCGCGTCACACCATGGCTCATGTAGACGCTGCAGCGCGGTTCGGGCACGATGACAAAGTGGATCGCGATTCCCTCCTGGTAACACAGGTCCATGAAGTGCCGGGTCTTCTCCCACAGCGGCATGTTCACCTTGCCGCAGACGTCCAGGGGGTCCTGATTCGGTCCCATCTCGCCGCGGCAGAACATGCGCAGGTAGTTCATGCTCTCGCCCCGCAGCCAGCGCAGCCACTGGCGAAGCTGCGCGTCGGTGGCATCCTGAAACTCGATGATCCGCCCGCCGCCGCCGAAGGGCGACATGCTGCTCAGCCGCGTCTGTCCAGGCTCGATTCCCGCCCAGTCGATGCAGATGAAATTGGCGTAGATGCCGCCCAGCGGAATGAAGCTGGTGCCGTCGAGCTTCTCGAACTTCCCCTGCTTGTTCCAGATGGCCAGGGGCGCTGCGCCCTGGTGCTTCTTGGACATGCTCAGACCTCGCGAGGTGCCTTCCGTGGACGAGATGGCTTCGTTTCGAGGGTGCGCAAATCGCGAATTCTTGGCCGCGACGGCGTACGATCCGCCAATAGCTTAACCAACAGCGGCTCGATTGCAAATTGCGGGCTGCAAATGCTGCAAATGGTCCGGCCAGCGCCGACTTGGCGAGCACCGCCATCCGCCGCATAATCCTGCTGTGCCCCACACACTGTTCATCACGGGTGCCAGCGGCTTCGTCGGCCGGACCATCGTCGAGCATGCCCTGAGCCTCGGGCACGAGGTCAACGCCCTCGTTCACCGCGCCCCACCGCCATCGGACGGCCGCGTGCGCAGCGTCGAGGGCGACCTTTTCGACGCCGCCACCATGATCGATCCGATGCGCGGTTGTGACGTCGTCATTCATCTGGTCGGTATCATCCGCGAGCGCCGCTCGGCCGGCATCACCTTCGAGCGCATCCACGTGGACGGCACCAGGTCGGTGGTCGGCGCCGCCAGCGCCGCCGGCGTGACCAGGTTCATCCACATGTCGGCGCTGGGGGCCCGCCCCGATGCGCCCGCCAGGTATCACCGCACCAAGTTCGAAGCCGAACAGATCGTCCGCCAGAGCGCCCCGCGATGGACGATCTTCCGGCCGTCGCTGATCTATGGTCCCGGCGGTGAGTTCTGGGAGATGGAGGCCGCCTGGGCACGCGGCACGGTCGCCCCGTTCCTCTTCATGCCCTACTTCGGGCGAGGACTGTTCGGCCATCGCGGCGGCGGGCGACTTCAGCCGATCCATGTTCAGGACGTGGCGCGGGCCTTTCTGGATGCGATCGCCCTGCCGCGAACCATCGGCAAGACCTACGATCTGGGAGGAGCCGAGGCGCTCACCTGGCCGCAGCTTCACCGCCTCTGCGCCCAGGCGCTCGTCGGCCGCCAGCGATGGGTCATGCCCATCCCCGCGTGGAAGGCGAAGCTGCTGACGTACCTCATTCCGGCCGCGCTGCTGCCGTTCAACCGCGACCAGGTGACAATGAGCCTGGAAGACAATACCTGCGATCTGGAAGCGTTCACCGCCGACTTCGGCTGGACGCCGCTCGGCATGCGGGCGAAACTGCGGGGCTGAGTTGGCCGCATCGACGGCTCGATCGCGATTGCCGTTGCCGTCCGACTGGTTCGCTCCTATACTCCGCCCCGCTGGTCCCCACGGAAGGAGAATCCACCTCATGATCCGCAACCGTACGCTGCCTTTGATCGTAGCCGCCGTCGGGCTGCTGTATCCGGCCATCCTGATGGCGCAGAGCGGGCCGGCGCTGCTGCTGAAGCCCTGGCCGAAGGAACAGGTCCTCAACGCCAGCACCGACGTTCTGTTCTTCGGAGCCACCGACGTCGAGCGGACGGGGGAGGACTTCCGCCTCAGCATCTACGAGTCGACCGGCCGCGTGCGCATCCTGCCCGGCAACGTCGCCAGTCCGCGCATCGGTTACGACTTCTACCACCTGCACATCGACACCGACCACGACCTGCTGCCGCGCCATCTGAGCGATCAGTCGCTGGCCGCCGGGGCGTTCGTCGGTCAGTTCGACGGCTGGTTTGTGGGATTCACCGCGGGTGGCGGATACGCCGGCGACACGCCCTTCTCCGACGGTCAGGCCTGGTACGCCAAGTCGACACTGATCGTCGGCAAGGAGTTCCATCCCAACTCGCAGCTCATCATCGGCCTGGACTACGACGGCAACCGCACGTTTCTCCCCGACGTGCCGCTGCCGGGTTTCGCCTATGCCTTCAAGCTGCCGGAGCGCAACTTCCAGTTCGTGGTGGGCGCGCCGGTCAATGCGCTGATCTGGCAGCCCAACGACAAGTTCAAGGCCGAGTTCGCCTACACCATCAGCGACCGACTGGATGCGCGCGTCGGCTATCAGATCGTCAAGGACCTCAACGCCTTCGTGCGCCTGGAGACCCGCAACACGGCGTTCCACCTGGATGAGCTGGGCGGCAACGACCGGCTCTTCTTCGAACAGAGGCGCGCGGAGGGAGGACTGCTTTGGACGCCCCGCCCCTTCGTCAGCCTGCTGGCCGCCGGCGGCTGGGCGTTCAACCAGAAGTTCCGCACAGGCTGGGACTCGCGCGACCTGGAGACGCTGCTGAAGCTGGACGACGGGCCCTACGTGCGCTTCGCCGTCGAGTTGCAGTTCTAAGGCGCGCGGCGGAGATCGAGGCGATGGCGCCTACGGCGTCGCGTACACCTCCACCTCGGTGTAGTGGTTCTGATCGTCCGAGGTGTTGCCGTTGCTGAACAGCTTCACGTACCGTGCCCGCACACCCTTGGCGTCCATCAGCCGGCCCTCGAAGCTCTCGAAGTACTCTTTGTCCTTGCCGAGTCCCATGCCCGACGAGTTGTCCACGTCGTTGTTGTAGATCGTGGTGACGTTGGAGATGAAGTCAGGGTCGTCGGCCACCTGAACGATCACGTCGTGGTACACCCGCGGATCGCCATGGTGATGCCACACCACGATGGCGTGGATTTCATACTGCCTGCCCAGGTCGATCTGCACCCACTGCAGACCAGGCCCCAGCTCCACCCAGTTGCCCTCAGTCCCCTCCTTGTTGCCGTCGGTGATCTGCTCCAGGCGGCCGATGATCGGGTCGCGGTCGCTGCTGGTGACCGGTTTGCCCAGCGCCACGTTCACAGCGCCCTTCGGCGCCAGGAAGGGCGGCCGCGGCGTCTCGCTGGGCTTCTCAAGGTAAGGCGAGTCGGGGATGTTCTTGGGCGTGCCCGTGTACGCCGGCTTGGGCAGCTTGATCTCCAGCGGAGCCAGCTCCCTGGCGGGTTTGTCCTGGGCGGACGCCGACATCACCCATACGCCCGCGCTGATGGCCATCACCAGCGTCCCCGCCACCGTCTGCTTCCATCTGCACGATCTCATGACGCATCGACTCCTTGAAAACCGTTCCGTGCCGTTCAGCTACTACGTCCGGCCCGCTCGCGTGTTGTGGACTACCAACCGCACCATGCGCGCCGGCAACTCATCGCGCGCCACCCATTCCTGTCCATCTTGCCAGAGCAGGTACGCACCCGCCCCCGGGCCGTTTATCATATCCAGCGTGTTGGCCACCAGATAGTCGGCTCCGCTGGCCAAGCGGCTGGCTTGTCCGACGCGGATCAACTCCTCGGCGCTGCAGCCGACCTCCAGCTTGAACTTCACCAGCAGCCCGCGGTGGTTCCATTGCGTGCGGAACAGGTCCACCAGCTTTTCCGTGCGCTGCCCGCGGATCGCGATCTCATCGAACGCGCCACTGACCTTGCCCGCCTGCACATCCTCCACCGTCCACCGCTCGACGCCCGGACGTTCCCCCGTCTCACGCCGCAGCAGACGATACGCGCCCGCCGGCCGGTAGTCAGCCACCGCCGCCGACATAAATACGGCATCATAGCGGGTACGGTTCATGCATTGCGCCAGCGCTACCTTCAGCTCGGTGTGAGTCGTGAACGGCACAGTCGCAATGCGCTCCCGGCCGGCCAGCTCCGCGATGTGGGCGCGGTTGCTGGTGAGCAAATCCACGTGGCCCACTTCAGCCAGCGCCAGCGCAATAGCACGGCCGGTGTTGCCGGTAAAGATGTTGCCCCAATCGCGCACGCGGTCGATGGGCTCGCGCGTGTTGCCGGCCGTAACCAGAAATCGCATGCTCAGATTGTAGCGGTCCCGCAGCGCCACTGCGCCGGCCGGCTCGTTGCGCCGACGCGATCGCCCGAGGGGCCGATGGCCTATTGCGCCGACAGCTTCGCCAGCAGCGGCCCGATCACCAGCGCCACCACCGCGATGAGCTTCATGAGGATGTTGAGGCTCGGACCGCTGGTGTCCTTGAACGGATCGCCGACGGTATCGCCCACGACGGCGGCCTTGTGGGCGTCGGAGCCCTTCTTGTAGGTCACGCCGCCGATCTCGATCTCGCCTTCGATGCGCTTCTTGGCATTGTCCCAGGCGCCGCCCGCGTTGGCCTGGAAAATGGCCAGCAGCACGCCGGAGACCGTCACTCCGGCCAGCAGCCCGCCGAGCATTTCTTTGCCGGTGACGGCCCAGACGAACTGGCCGTTGACGTAACCGGGGATCAGCCCCACCACGATCGGCACCGACACCGCCAGCACGCCGGGCAGGATCATCTCGCGGATCGCCGCTTTGGTCGAAATGTCCACGCACCTGGCGTATTCGGCCTTGGCGGTACCCTCGCGCAGGCCGGGGATCTCGCGGAACTGCCGGCCCACCTCCGTGATCATGTCGGCGGCCGCCCGCCCTACCGCGCCCATCGCCAGAGCGCTGAACACGAACGGCAGCATGGCGCCGATGAACAGCCCGGCCATGATCCGCGGGTTGGAAATGTCCAGCGTCTTGATCCCCACCGTCGTCATGTAGGCCGCGAACAGCGCCAGCGCCGTCAGCGCCGCCGAGCCGATGGCAAATCCCTTGCCGATGGCCGCGGTCGTGTTGCCGACGGCGTCGAGCGTATCGGTGCGACGACGCACCTCCGGGGGCAGGTGCGACATCTCGGCAATACCGCCGGCGTTGTCGGAGATAGGACCGTAGGCGTCCACCGCGAGCTGAATGCCCAGAACTGACAGCATGCCCACGGCCGCGATGGCGATGCCGTACAGGCCGGCGAAGTAGTGCGCCCCCACAATCGCCGCTGCAAGCACCAGCGTCGGGAATCCAGTGGAGCGCATGCCCACGCCAAGTCCGGCGATGATGTTCGTCGCCGCCCCGGTGATGCTCTGCTGGGCGATCAGATATGTCGGGCGGTTCTTCGTCGAACAGTAGTATTCGGTGATCAGGCCGATGGCCACGCCCGCCGCCAGACCGATCAGCACGGCCATCACCACCCCCCAGTTGGTGTAGTTGAACTCGCCGTGGATGCCCATGTCGATCGCCGTCCAGCGCCACGGCAGCATCCACACGATGAGGCCGACGGCCATCACGGCCATGAGCAGGGCGGCCGCAATCTCACCGGCGTTGAGCCCCTTCTGCGGGTCTCCGCCCTCGCGCACGCGGACCATGAACGCGCCCAGGATCGACACCACGATCCCCGCGCCCGCCAGGATCAGCGGCAGATACACCCCCGCCAGCGGCATGTGGCCGGCCGCCTCGAAGTACGGAATGAACGTCGCTCCCAGCACCATCGTGCCGATGATCGAGCCGACGTAGCTCTCGAAAAGGTCCGCGCCCATGCCGGCCACGTCGCCGACGTTGTCGCCGACATTGTCGGCGATGGTCGCCGGATTGCGCGGGTCGTCCTCGGGAATGCCCTCGTAGACCTTCCCGGCCAGATCGGCGCCGACGT